>Ga0326597_10003173_pt1 | contig 23924 bp, 23 predicted proteins | sample RVTome_12_FD_203789 | JGI IMG/M metagenome (GOLD analysis project Ga0326597, IMG submission 203789) | Soil microbial communities from uranium-contaminated site in the Upper Colorado River Basin, Wyoming, United States - RVT100D185 | ecosystem: Environmental > Terrestrial > Soil > Contaminated >... | reverse complement strand
TCGCGCCGTCCGGCATCCGCGACCGTGCCTATTCCATCTTCGACGTGAACAATCCGACCAACCGCGATCGGATCGCCATGCTCGACATCGGCAGCCGCATCGTCGCCGACCACCCGGTCTTCGGCGTGGGGCCGGAGATGGTGAAGGACGTGTATGCCGAGTACCGGCCGGACTACGCGGTCAATCCGACCAACCCCCACCTGCACAACGTGCCGATGCAGATCGCGGCCGAGCGGGGCCTCGTCGCGCTCGGCGCGTGGCTGTGGTTCGTCGTGGTCGCCGGGCGGGACCTGTTTCGCCAGCTCGCCGCCGGGCGCGCGCCGGCCGTCGCCGGCGCCGGGCTTGCCGCGCTCGTCGCGATGCTGGCGGCCGGGCTGTTCGAGTACAACTTCGGCGATTCGGAGTTCCTGATGCTCTTCCTCGGCCTGCTCGCGCTGCCGCACGCCGCGGCGAGCGGCGCGGCGGTCTCGGCGGACGACACGACGCCTCCGGCCGCGGATCGTGGGGCTCGATCGACCGCTCCCACGGCGGGAGCCTCGGCGTGACCGACGCGGTGTCGAAGCTGGCCGGGCGCCGCCTGGCCGTCGTCGGCGACGTGATGCTCGATCATTTCCTCATTGGAAGAGTCGATCGCATTTCACCGGAAGCCCCGGTGCCGGTCGTCCGGTTCGAGCGGGACGAGCATCGACTGGGTGGGGCCGCCAACGTCGCGCTCAACGCCGCCGCGCTCGGCGGCCAGGTCGCGCTCGTCGGGGTGGTCGGCGCCGATGCGGCGGCCACCACGCTGCGCGAGGAGCTCTCGGCCCACGGGCTGGATGCGTCACACCTCGTGACCGATCCGGCGCGCCCGACCACGCGCAAGACGAGGGTCGTCACGCTCCGCAACCAGCAGGTGGCGCGGATCGACTACGAGACGGACGACGAGCTCGGGGCGGTGTCGCGGTCGGCACTGATCGCGTCGGCCCAGCGCGCGGCGACCGGGGCGGGCGCCGTGGTGCTCTCCGACTACCGGAAGGGCGTCGTCAGCGCGGAGGTGATCGAGGCCGCGGTCGACGTCGCGGCCGCGAGGCACATTCCGGTGCTCATCGACCCCAAGGTGACGAAGCCCGAGCGCTACCGGGGCGCGACCGTGATCACACCAAATCACCACGAGGCCGAAGTCCTGGCGCAGATGACGATCCGGACGCCCGCCGACGTGAGCGCGGCGGCAAGAACCCTGCACGAGCGCACCGGCGCGAGCGTCGTCATCACGTGGGGCGAGCAGGGCCTGTGGGTGTTCGACGCCGCCGGCGGCGCGCCGCGCGAGGAGCACCTGCCGGCGTCGGCGCGCGAGGTCGCCGACGTGACGGGCGCCGGCGACACCGTCATCGCGGTGCTCGGGCTCGGGCTTTCGGCCGGACTTTCCCTCACCGAGGCCGCCCGGCTGGCCAATGCCGCCGCCGGCCTGGTGGTCGCCCGCTTCGGCCCGGCGGCCGTCACGGCCGCAGAGTTGCGAGCGGCCGTCGGGCCCTGATGGACGCGCTCGTCCCGCGCCGCGAGCGCCTGGTCTGGATCGCCGGGTTCCTCCTTGTTTCCGCCATCATCGTCGCCAGCCGGTTCACGAGCCCCGACCCCGATTCGGCGCTTTATGCCCGCATGGCCGCGCGGCTGGCGGAAGAACCGGTCGCACAGTGGGTCGCGCCGGAATGGTGGGACTTCTGGCCCGCCGCGCAGATGAGCGGCCTGTTTCGCGAGCACCCGGCCGGCGTGTTCTGGATTCCGGCCGGCCTGAGCCGCCTGGGCCTGCCCGCCGAGCAAGGGGCGTACGTCGTCGGAGTAGCGGCCGGGCTGGTCGCGCTCGTGCTGATTGGGATGCTGGTCCAGCGCGCGACGACTCGCGAGGACGCGCGCGCGGCGCTCGTGCTGGTGCAGCTGATGCCGGTCGCCTTCGTCTTCCGGATTCGCGCGAACCATGAGTACCCGATGCTGGTGTGTCTGCTGGTCGTGCTGCTCGGCCTCGAGGGGATGCGGCGCGCGTGGTGGCCGGCGTTGCTCGTCGCGGCGGGTCTGGCCGGCGGGCTGCTCGTCAAGGGCGTGTTCCTCTCCATCGTGATCCTGGGAGCGGGCCTGTGGCTGCTGATTGACCCGCTTCGGGAAGGCCCCCGGTCGGTACGTCCCTGGCTTGGCTTTCTCGTGGCGCTTGGGCTGACGGCGGCGGTCGCGTCGGCGTACGACGTGTGGTACCTGCGCGCGACGGGTGAGACGTTCTGGTCTGCCTACCTGGTGCGCCAACTGGGACCCGTCACGATCGCGGCGCCTTCGGAAGACGTGTCGTCGATCGCGCTGCGCCTCGGCTTCTATCTGACGCGTGTGCTGTGGCACCCGGCGCCCTGGAGCCTGCTGCTCGTCTGGCTCGGGCTGTCGAGGACGCGGGCCTGGCGCAGCCTGCCCAGCCGCGAGCGGCGAGGCCTCGTCTTCGCGCTGGCCTTTGCGGCGCTGGCCGTCGCCGTCCTGGCGCTGCCCAGCCGCTACGCGGAACGGTACGCGTTTTCGGTGACGTTCGTGATCGGCGCTGTCGGCGCGATTGCCGCCCGACGCGGCTGGCCGCGGCTCGCGCAGGCGATCGGCCGCCTGGACGGCCGGGTGGTCGCCCTGCCAGCAGTCCTGTGGACGCTACTGGCGGTCGCCCGCCTCACGCTCGGCCCGTGGCTGCCGCGGCTGTAGTCATGAGCGGGCTCCCGCGAGTTGTTCGACGGCATGGGCGCCGTCGTTACACGCAACGCTTCCACTCGCACATCAGCCGAGCGCTCGCCACCCCCGGCGGCGCGCAAACTCGAATCTTTGGCCGGTCTCGGCGGCAGTGGCAGATCTCACGGCCGCACCCGCGCGACGATGCTACGATTCTGGCGATGAGCCCGGCAACGTCGCCTCCCCTGACGGACTACCTGGAGCAGTTTCTCCCGGCCGCGGTGTGGCCCCTTACCGACGCTCAGACGGACCTGCCACGAATTGCCCGTGACGCCAAGCTGACCGCGTCGATCGAAGCCCGTCTTCGAGAGATCCCGACAAGACACGTCCTGCACCGCCATGACGCCCGCGACTTGAGCTTCGTGCCGAGCGAGGGCGTGCACCTCGTCGTGACTTCACCACCCTACTGGACGCTCAAGCAGTACCGCGAGAGCGAGGGACAGCTCGGTCATGTGGAGAAGTACGACGACTTTCTTGCCGAGTTGGACAAGGTCTGGCGCCACTGTTTCCGGGTCCTGGTGCCGGGCGGCCGATTGGTCATCGTCGTCGGGGACGTCTGTCTGTCCCGACGCAGGAACGGCGGCAGGCACACGGTGGTTCCACTGCACGCGTCCATCCAGGAGCGCTGCCGGGCCGTCGGATTCGACAACCTAGCCCCGATCATCTGGCACAAGATCGCCAACGCGGCGTACGAGGTTGAAGGTGGGAGTGGTGGTTTCCTGGGAAAGCCGTACGAACCGAACGCGGTCATCAAGAACGACATCGAGTTCGTCTTGATGCAGCGGAAGCCCGGCGGCTATCGGAGTCCTTCGCTGGCCGCGCGCGTGCTCAGCGTGATCTCGGCTGAAAATCACAAGTTGTGGTTCCAGCAGATTTGGAGCGGTGTCACCGGCGCCTCGACCCGCGAGCATCCGGCCCCGTACCCGCTGGAGTTGGCGGAGCGTCTTGTGAGGATGTTCAGCTTCGTTGGTGACATCGTGCTTGATCCGTTCGGGGGCACAGGAACGACCAGTCTCGCTGCGGCTCGATCGGGCCGCAACAGCGTGAGTGTGGAGATCGACCCACACTACTTTCAGGTGCTGACCGCGCGCCTCAACACCGAACTGCACGGCTTCTTCGCAGGCGCTCGCGTTATTGTTGGAGACCGCCTCCCGACATGAAACACGGCGACCCCCTCGCCGACCTGGATGATCGGCTGAGGCAAGCCGTCTCGTTCTTCTGGAAGACACGGAACACCCAGGGGCAACGGCAGGGTGCTGCCACCGGCGACCGCGACCGGGGCGGAAGAACAGCCGTCACGGGAGGTGGCCACTGCGCGGAGTTTGCGACGTTGGTTCTTTCGAGCGACCAAGGACTGGGATCTGATTGCGGTCCTCAATGGACGCCTGGTCGCCGTCGTCGAGTTCAAGTCACAGGTCGGGTCCTTCGGCAATAACTTCAACAATCGAACCGAGGAAGCGCTTGGCAACGCAGCGGACATCTGGACGGCGTATCGCGAGGGTGCCTTCAAGGGCTCCGCGCGGCCTTGGCTGGGCTACTTCATGCTGTTGGAGGAGGCAGAGGCCTCGACGCGGCCGCGACAGTCGTTCCCTGAACCGCACTTCAGCGTCTTTCCTGAGTTCCTCAGAACTTCGTACGCCGACAGGTACGGCTTGCTCTGCAAGCGCCTGGTCCGAGAACGGCTCTACGACTCCGCCTGCCTCCTGCTCTCCTCAAAGGAGACCGGACCGTTGGGCGACTATCGCGAACCCGACAACGAACTGTCCTTTCGCGTCCTCGCCACTCAGCTTACGGCGCACGCCGCTGCAGCGGTGAAACTGAGTCGTTGAGCGCTGCTGGCGATCGGACAGCGGACGAAGCGGCGGGGCACTTGTTCGTGACGAGCACGACCTCGGGCGGCGGCTCGCGCGCGATCACCTGACGAATCTTGAAGTCGAAGATGGCGTGCCTGAGGGCCGTGCAGGCGGCCGGCGCACGGGCGAGGATGGCGCGAGCCTCCGCGTCCGGCGTCAGGATCCACCACTCGTCGTCGCTCGACAACGCCGCGACCGCGGCGTCGACGGACGCCAGGTCCTCGACGGAGTGATTGGCGTAGAACACCAGGCTCGGAAGCGATTGACTCACGTGGGCCAGTCTGGCAGTCGGGGCCGCTCGGGCGCGAAACGCTTCGGCGACCGGCGGCACGGGCTTGAAGCGGGCAAGATCGGGCAGCACGCGCGCGACGAGCACGTAGTTGAAGAGGATGAAGCCGCCGGCCAGGGCCATCACGGCGCGCGTGCGGTGGCGCGCGAGCGCGAGCGCGCCGACGGCTGCCGCGGCCAGCGCCGCACCGGCCGGCGCCACGCCGCGAAGGGCCCACGGTCCGGCCGCCGGACCGATCAGCCAGACAGCGGCGGCGGCGACGCCCAGGACGGCCACGCAGATCAACATCAGGATCGCCGACGTCGCGCGCCGCGCGCGGCCGCCGGAAAGCTCATCGGCGACGAGCACGGCCACGGCGGGCACGACCGGGAAGATGTACAAGTCCTGTTTGGTCTCCGACAGGGAGAAGGCCGCGACGATGACGACAATCCACCACCAGAGCAGGCGCCGGATGGGATCGCCCGCCCGATCCGTTGTCCGCCGCCACACCGACACGCCAATCGCGGCGAGCGGCACGACCAGCAGCGGCGCCCACGGGAACAGATCGGTGAGGAGCACGGGCAGGTAGAATCCATACCCCCGGCCGGCCGGCACCATGGTCGTGGTGAACCGGCCGATATTCTCGCCGACGAAGAACGACACGATGTGCTCCCAGCCGTGCTCGGCGTACAGCAGCGCATACCAGGGGACGACGATGGCCGCGAGCACGAGCACGCCGGGCAGGATCATCATGCGGCCGAGGTCAGCCAGACGACGCTCGGCGGCCAGCCAGGCCACGACCACGGCGGCGGGCAGCACGAGGGCGACCGGGCCCTTCGTGAGCACGCCCAGGCCCATCGCGACGTACATCAGCAGCAGATAGCGCCGCCGGTGCGCCGGCGCGCGTTCTGCGAGCACGAAGCACGCGAGCGTCAGCGCCATGTACATCGTGATGTGGATGTCGATGAAGATGCGCCGCGACCACAGCACGAAGCGCGGCGCCGTCACGACGAGGAGTGCGGCCAGCAGGCCGAGCCGCGCCGACGCGAGCGCGCGGCCGATGAGACAGGTCGCGAGCACGATCCCGAGCGCGCCGAGTGCGATGCCCACGCGCTCGACGGCGACCGAGACGCCGAACAGGTGGTAGAGGCCCGCGACGACCCAGTAGCTCAGGACCGGCTTGTTGAACCTGCCGTCGCCGTTGAAGGTCGGGCTGACGTAGTCGCCCGACAGCACCATCTGGCGCGGCGTCTCGACGTAGAACGCCTCGTTGGCGTCCCAGATGGGGTTGGCGCCAAGCGCGACGAACAGCACCGGGATCGCGATCAAGAGGGGGACGGGCGTGTTTTCCACAGATCGGGCGCTCGGGGTGCCAGGGGTCGGGGGCGCGCCGCCCCCGACCCCTGGCACCCGGCCGCCTGCGTCTGTGGAAAACACGCCCGTCCCTAATGTCGAAAGTGCCGGCGGCCGGTGAACACCATGGCGAGGCCGCGCTCGTTCGCGGCGGCCATCACCTCGGCGTCGCGCACCGACCCACCCGGTTGGACGACGGCCGTCGCGCCCGCGTCGGCGATCGCATCCACGCCGTCGCGGAACGGGAAGAAGGCGTCCGACGCCGCCACCGATCCGGCGAGCCGGCCGCCCGCCTTGAGCACTGCCGTCCGCACGGCGTCCACCCGACTCATCTGACCGGCGCCGACCGCGAGCGTGACGTCGGGCGCCGCGAAGATCACGCCGTTCGACTTCACGTGCGCGACCACCCGCCACGCAAATCGGAGCGCCCCCCACTCGGCCTCCGTCGGGCGACGCTCGCTCACGACCTCGGGCCCGGACTCGCCCGGCCACGCCGAGGCGGCCTCGGTTACGCGGTCGCGCGTCTGCACGAGCCAGGCGCCGAGGATCGACCGCGCCTCGCGCGCGATGTTGAGGCCATCGAAGCCGGCCGTGACCACGCGCAGGTTGGCCTTGGCGCCCAGCATCGCCAGCACCGGTTCGGGGTCGTTCGCGAGCCCGGGCGCCACGACGGCTTCGATGAACGTCGCCGTGAGCGCCCGCGCCGTGTCCACGTCGATCGGCCGGTTGAGCCCGACGATGCCCCCGAACGCGGAGAGCGGGTCGGCTTCGCGCGCCCGCACGTACGCCTCGGCGGCCGACGCGCCGGTGGCCACGCCGCAGGGATTCGTGTGCTTGATCACGGCCGCCGCCGGCTCGTCGAACTCCGCGACGATGCGCGCGGCCGCGTCGAGGTCCAGGAGGTTGGTGAACGAGAGCGCCTTGCCCTGGTGCACCGTGGCCGCGCCGAATCCCGACGCGACCCCGCCCGGCTCCGGTGCGGCGGCATACCAGGCGGCCGCCTGATGCGGGTTTTCACCGTACCGGAGGTCGGTCAACTTGTCGAGCCGCGGCTGCCAGATACGCGGCAGGGCGCTGGCTCCGACGGCGGGCCTCTCGAATACCCCGGCCTCGCTCAGCCGGACGTCGGCGAGCGCCGCTGCGATCATCCGGTCGTAGTCGGCCGTATGCGCGAATGCGCGGCAGGCCAGGTCGAACCGCAGCGCGAGCGTCGGCCCTTCGGCGGACGCGAGCTCGGCCATGACCCGATCGTAGTCGGCCGGATCGACGACCACGAGGACGTCGCGGAAGTTCTTGGCGGCCGCGCGCACGAGGCTCGGGCCGCCGATGTCAATCTCCTCGACCAGCCCGTCGAACGACCCGTCCGGCCGGGCCGCGGCCCTGGCGAACGGATACAGGTTGACGATGACGAGATCGACAAGCGTGATCCCCTGCGCTGCGAGCGCCGCCCGGTCGTCGGGCCGATCGCGCCGCGCCAGGATCCCGGCGTGCACGTTCGGGTGCAGGGTCTTGACCCGGCCGTCCATCATCTCGGGAAACCCGGTGACGTCGGAGACCTGTCGGGCCGGCAGGCCGGCCGCGGTCAGCTCCCGGGCCGTGCCCCCGGTCGACACGAGCTCCCATCCGCGGGCCACGAGCGCCCGTGCGAACGGCACCAGGCCGGTCTTGTCCGACACACTCAGCAACGCGCGCATGGGCCGATTGACTTTACCGTCTTGCGTACATAGAGTAGTCGGTTGACGCTGAGCGGGTCCGCGTCGAAGTCGAGACCGCACGCTGCGGTCTTTTTTTGTACCTGGTCGCGCCCGCAAGCAGGTCGACCGGGTCGGTGCGGCGGATTCCGCCGCGTTTTTCGCAAGGCAGGCAGGGAATGCGTATTACCGGCAAGGTCAAGTGGTTCAACAACGCGAAGGGCTATGGGTTCATCGAGCGCGAAGGGGGCAACGACGTCTTCGTGCACTTCTCCGCGATTCAGGGGGCCGGTTTCCGGACGCTTGAAGAAGGTCAACAGGTCGAGTTCGAAATCGTCGACGGTCCGAAGGGACCGCAGGCCGGGAACGTCACCAAGCCCAGCTGAGCCACTGCCGAGGGGCCGGAGCGCCCGTTCCGGTCCCTCGCCTCGCCCCGCCTCGATTCCCCACCCGGCGACACTCACCGAATCAGAAACCAGACCAGCGGCAGCCACAGTTCGCGCGCGTACGGCAGCGGGCGGTCGTCGATGAGGATCTCGAGGTCCGGCTGGTGCGCGACGAGCTGGTACAGGTCGCGCAGCTCGAGCGGGCGATTGCCGGGATAGAAGCGGGCCCGATGGCGGCGCTGTCCGTCGGCGTCGAACTCGACGTACTCGTCCGAAGCCTTCGCCAGGGCCACGGCCCGCTCGCCGCCCTCTCCCGCGAACGCCGCAAACTCCAGCGACATCGAGAACGGCCGCGCGGGCGCGCCGAAGAGGACGGCCTGCAGCTCCGGATGCAGCGTGGCCAGCTCGTCGTCACCGGGCTGTTCCGACAACTCGGCGTACGGCCAGAAGCGTTCGAGCGGACGGTGGGTCGGCTCGTCCGGCAGCACGCGGTCAGGCAGCTTGGGCACGGCTGGACTCGTCGTTGGGGCTCGGCGACCGGCAGGCGCGCGCGGCGCCGGTCGAACCTCGCGAATGGTATCCTGTCCCTCCTCACGCCGCAACCGCTCCATGACGTCGTTCCGCCTGATTCCGTCCGTCGATGAGCTGCTCCAGCGCGAACCGCTCCGCGCGGCGTCGGCCGAGCGCGGGCGGGACCTCGTGACGGCGGCGGTGCGGGACGCGGTGGCCGAGTTGCGCGCGCGAATCGCGCGGGGCGAACCGGATCTGCCCGGCACCGTGGATGCGGCGGCCGCCTGGCTCGAGCGGCGCGGCCTCGAGAATCTGACCGACGCCAGCCGCCCGTCGCTCCGCCGCGTCATCAACGCGACGGGCGTCGTCGTGCACACGAATCTGGGACGCGCGCCGCTGGCCGCTGAGGCGCTCGCGCACATCGCGGCCGCAGCCGGACGGTTCTCGAACCTCGAGTACGACGTCGACGAGGGCCGACGCGGCGAACGGCACGCGCACGTAGAGCGCCTGGTGTGCAGCCTCACGGGCGCCGAGGCGGCCGCCGTCACCAACAACAACGCGGCCGCAATGCTCGTCGCGTTGGCGGCGATCTGCGCCGGGCGCGAAGTGGTCGTCTCGCGGGGCGAGCTGGTCGAGATCGGCGGCGGGTTCCGCGTGCCCGAGATTCTCGCGCAGTCCGGCGCCGTGCTGCGCGAAGTGGGCACGACCAACCGGACGCGCGCTGCCGACTACGGCGCGGCCATCGGCCCGAACACGGCGGCCCTGCTCCGCGTGCACCCGTCGAATTTCCGGATCGAGGGCTTTGCCGAACGCCCGGCGCTCGACGAGCTCGCGTCGCTCGCCCGCCGCTTCGAGCTGCCCGTCATCGAGGACCTCGGCAGCGGCTGGCTCGGCGTCGCCGGCGCCGACGTGCCGGCGCTGGCCGACGAACCTTCGGCCGCGTCCAGCCTCCGCGCCGGCGCCGATCTCGTCGCCTTCTCGGGAGACAAGCTGCTCGGTGGCCCGCAAGCCGGGGTCCTCGTCGGCCGCCGCGACCTGGTCGATCGGGTGCGCCGTCACCCGCTGATGCGGGCGGTCAGAGCTGACAAGCTGGCCTACGCCGCGCTGGAGGCGACGCTCGCGCTGTGGTTCGGCGCGGTCGGCCGGGAGCGGATTCCGGTGTACCGGATGATCGTGATGCCGCAGGCAGCCGTCGCGGCCCGGGCCGCGGCGCTGGTGCGATCGCTCGACGGCGTGCCGGGTCTCGCGTCGCGGATCGTCGAGGGCACGTCGACGATCGGCGGAGGCAGCGCGCCCGGCTCCGCGCTGCCGACGGCTCTGATCGTGGCCGCGGTCGACGGCGTCTCGGCGTCGGCGCTCGACGCGCGCCTGCGGTCGGACGACCCGCCCGTGGTCGCACGCATCGCCGACGACCGGGTTGTGATCGATCTGCGGACCGTGTTCGAGGACGAGGACGCGCTCGTCGCCGCCGCGCTCGCGCGCGCGGCGCGGGCCGCGACGAACGCCGCCCGGACCTAGAAGATCGACGCGACCGAATCGGCCGCCGCGGCCAGCAGTTGGCCGGGCAGCACGCCGAGGTAGAGCGCGGCGGCGACCGCGAGGATCAGGCCCGCCATGGCGATGCGCGGCACGGCCGGCCGGTGGTTCGGGGCCCGCTCCTCGGTCATGTACATCATCACGACGATCCGCAGGTAGAAGAACACGGCCACGACACTCGTGAGCACGCCGATGATGGCGAGCCAGACGAGGTTCGACTGGCCCGACACGAGGTGCTCCTGCAGCGCCGCGTTGAAGATGTACCACTTCGCGATGAAGCCGACCGTCGGCGGGAATCCGCCGAGCGACAGCAGGAACACGGTCATCAGGGCCGCGATACCGGGGCGGTCGCGGCCGAGGCCGGCGAAATCACGAACGTCGTCGTGCGGGCGATCGTGGCTCGAGAGGGCCGCGAGCAGCCCGAACGCCGCCAGGTTGGTGATGCCGTAGGCCACCAGGTAGAACAGGATGGCCGCCTTGCCCGCGCTGTTGGCGGCGATCAGCCCGACGAGCAGATAACCGGCGTGGGCGATGCTCGAGTACGCGAGCATGCGCTTGACGCTGGTCTGCGCGACGCCCACGACCGTGCCGAGGATCATCGTGACCGCGGCAATCGCCGAAAGCACGGGCATCCACTCGAACCGGAGCAGGTCGAACGTCGTGAGAAAGACCCGAACGAAGGCCGCGAACGCGGCGGCTTTCACCGCGGTGGACATGAAGCCGGTGACGAGCGTCGGCGCGCCCTGATAGACGTCGGGCGTCCACATGTGGAACGGCACGGCCGAGACCTTGAACGCGAACCCGACGAGCAGCAGCATCACGGCGATGATCACAAGGAGGTCGGGCGCGCCGGCGGCGCTCGCGACGCGCACCGCGAGTTCGTCGAGCCTGGTGGTCCCGGACACGGCATAGGCGAAGGCCACACCGTACAGGAAGAACGCGCTCGAGAACGCCCCGAGCACGAAGTACTTGAACGCCGCCTCGGCACCCTGCTCGCTGGAGCGCTTCAGGCCGGTCATGACGTAGACGGCGAGCGAGAGGATCTCGAGCGCGACGAACACGATCAGCAGGTCGTTCGTCGAGGCCATCATCATCATGCCGGAGACGGCAAACAGCAGCAGCGCGTGATACTCGCCCGCCGGCAGGTCGTCGCGCTCGGCGGTCCCGTGCGAAAGCATGACGGTCAGCAGGCCGATGCCGCAGAGCACGACGTTCATGAACAGCGAGAAGTTGTCCGCGATGATCACGCCGAAGCCCACGCGGTAGAGGTCCCACTGCATCAGCGACGTCACGATGCCGCCGATGAGCCCGACGGCGGCGAGCCGGCCGACGGGCATCCGCTCGCCGCGCGGGCGGAACGCCTCGGCGACCAGGATGGCGCATGCCGCCAGCGTGACCATCAGGATGGGCGCGATCGCGGCGAAGTCGATCCGCGTCACCATGTCAGTTCGGCCTCCCGGCAGTCACGTCGGGCGCGGGACCCGGGTCGCGCGGCGCCTCGGCAGTGACCGGCAGCGTGCCGACGACGTGCTGAATCGTCCGCCGCACCGCCGGTTCCATGGGCGTGAGGAAGAGCCCCGGGATGACGCCCATGATGACGGCCATCGCGCACACGGGCCCGATGACGATCCACTCCCGGAGGCTGAGGTCGCGCATGCCGCGGTTCTTGTCGTTGGTGATCGGTCCGTAATTGACGCGCTGGAACATCCAGAGCATGTACACGGCCGAGAGAATCACGCCCGTGGCGGCGATGGCCGCGTAGACGCGCGCGTAGGCGAACACGCCGCCGTAGGTGCCGATGAGAATGAGGAACTCGCCCACGAACCCGTTCATGCCAGGCAACGCGACTGAAGCGAGGGTGATGAGCAGGAACGCCGCGACGAGCCGCGGCGCGACGCTCTTCAGACCGCCGTACTCCGCGATGAGGCGCGTGTGGCGCCGCTCGGACAGCATCCCGACGATGAGGAAGAGCCCGCCGGTGGACACGCCGTGGGCCAACATCTGGAAGACCGCGCCCTGGACGCCGGCGACCGTGAGCGCGCACAGCCCGAGGACGACGAAGCCTAGGTGGCTCACCGACGAGTAGGCCACGAGCTTCTTCAGGTCCGGCTGCACCATCGCGACGAGCGCGCCGTAGACGATGCCCACGACCGCGAGGGTCGCCAGATAGGGCGCGAAGTACAGCGCCGCCTCCGGAAACAGCGGAAACGCGAAACGCAACAGCCCGTACGTGCCCATCTTCAGCAGCACGCCGGCCAGGATGACCGAGCCGGCGGTCGGCGCCTGGACGTGCGCATCGGGCAGCCACGTGTGAAACGGAAAGAGGGGGACCTTGATGGCAAAGGCCACCGCGAACGCCAGGAAGAGCCAGGTCTGCAGACCGGACGAGATGTTCATCGCCAGCAGGTCGGCCAGGTCGAAGCTCGGGACGCCGGTGACGGTCTGATGGTAATAGGCGATCCAGATGATCGCGAGCAGCATCAGCACGCTGCCCGCCATCGTGTACAGGATGAACTTGATCGCGGCGTAGACGCGGCGGTCGTAGCCCCAGACGCCGATGAGGAAGTACATCGGAATCAGCATCGCGTCCCAGAACACGTAGAACAGGAAGAGGTCGAGGGAGATGAAGACCCCGATCATCGCCGCCTCGAGCGCGAGCATGAAGAACGAGAACTCGCGAACGCGCGACTCGACCGACTCCCACGAGCAGAGCAGCGAGATCGGCGTCAGGAACGTCGTCAGCACCACGAGCAGCAGGCTGATGCCGTCGACGCCGACGTGATACGAGATGCCAAAGTCCGGCAGCCAGGCGTGGCGCTCGACGAACTGGTAGTCAGCCGACGCGGCGTCGAAGCCCGCCCAGACGAGCAGGCTGAGCGCGAACGGCACGAGCGACACCGCGAGCGCGGCCTGCCGCACGAGCCGGTCCCGGCCCGCGCCGACGAGCAGCAGGGCCGCGCCGCCCGCGAGTGGCACCAGCACGAGAAGCGTCAGCAGCCCTATCGCCACAGGAAGTACCCCAGCATCACGACAACCCCGGCGAAGAGGGACATCGCGTACGCGCGGACGGACCCGGTCTGGAGGCGGCGCAGCACCGCGCTCCAGAAGCGGACCGACAGCCCGACGGCGTTCACCGTGCCGTCGATGAAGCCGGCGTCCATGCCCTTCCAGAGGAAGCCAGTCGACGTCCGTTTGATTGGCTGGACGATGGCGGCGTCGTAGGCCTCGTCCACGAAGTACTTGCCGGCCAGGAGCCGGTGAAGCCCGCTCCACTGGACGGCCAGCCGGTCGGCCATCTGCGGGCGCCTCAGGAACACGAGCGTCGCCAGGCCGATTCCGGCGACCGCGACGAGCGTCGACAGGCCCATGAGCCCCAGCTCGGTCGCCGTATCGTCGGGGACGGGCTCGGCGGGCGCGGCGGCCTCGACCAGGCCGAGTCCGGGGGCCTGGAAGCTCGGCGCGAGAAACGCGGCAATCTGGTTGTGTCCGCCGAGCGCGTGCGGCACGCCTGCGTAACCCGCGACGACCGCGCCGAGCGCGAGCACGACGAGCGCCGTGGCCATCGGGGCGGGGGCGTCATGCAGACCAAGGTGCGCCGGGTGCGAGGGTGCGGAGTGCGGCGTGCCGGGTGCGGGGTGCTCGGCGCCCGGCTCGTGCCGTCGCTCGCCGAAGAACGTCATGTAGAGCAGGCGGAACATGTAGGTGGCCGTGAGCAGCGCGGTCAGGACGGCGAGCCCCCACAGGACCGTGTGCCCTTCCGAGAATGTTGCCCAGAGGATCTCGTCCTTCGAGAAGAACCCGGAAAGGAACGGGAACCCGGCGATCGCGAGCGTGCCGACGAGGAACGTCCAGTAGGTGAGCGGCAGATCCTTCCGCAGGCCGCCCATGAAGCGCATGTCCTGCTGCCCGTGGAGCGCGTGGATCACGGCGCCCGAGCCGAGGAACAGCAGCGCCTTGAAGAACGCGTGCGTGTAGAGGTGGAAGATGCCGGCTGCGAACGCGCCGACGCCCATCGCGAGGAACATGTAGCCGAGTTGCGACACGGTCGAGTACGCGAGCACGCGCTTGATGTCGTTCTGGACGAGGCCGATCGTGCCGGCCATGAGCGCGGTCAGGCAGCCCACGACGGCCACGACCTGCATCGTGATCTCCGCGTGGCCGAAGAGCACGGCGTTGCGGCCGATCAGGTACACGCCCGCAGTCACCATCGTGGCCGCGTGGATCAGCGCGGAGACGGGCGTCGGGCCCTCCATCGCGTCGGGCAGCCAGACGTGGAGCGGGATCTGCGCGGACTTCCCCGTCGCGCCGAGGAACAGAAGCAGCGTGATGCCGGTCAGCACGCCGAACGTCACCTCGACGGGCATGCCCGAAACCGCCGCGGCGATCTCCTGGAAGTCCAGGGTGCCGAACAGCCAGAACAGACTGATCATGCCGAGGATGAAGCCGAAGTCGCCGACGCGGTTGACGACGAACGCCTTCTTGCCGGCGTCGGCGGCCGACGGCTTCGTGAACCAGAAGCCGATGAGGAGGTACGAGCACAGCCCCACGCCCTCCCAGCCGATGAACAGCACCGGGAAGTTCGCGCCGAGCACCAGGACGAGCATGAACGCGGCGAACAGGTTCAGGTAGGAGAAGTACCGCGCGTACTCGGCGTCGGTCTCCTCGTCCATGTAGGCGGTCGAGTACAGGTGGATCAGGGCGCCGATGCCGCTGACGATCAGCACCATCACCGCCGAAAGCGGGTCGAGCCGGAACTCGAGGGGCACCTGAAGCGATCCCGACGCGATCCAGTTGTAGACGACGTCGTCGATCGCGCGCACGCCGCCGACCGGCTCGGCGCCGAGCATCCGCCATACCGCGCCCGCCGACCATCCGAAGGCGGCGACCATGGCAATCGTCGCGATCCCGCCCGACACCAGCTTCGGCAGGCGGCGGCCGAGCGTGGCGTTGATCAGAAAGCCGACGAGCGGGAACAGGGGGATCGGATACAGCACGCGGTCACCACTTGAGGGACGTGAACGCGTCGGGGTTCAACGTCTCTTTGTGCCGGAAGAGCGCGATGATGATCGCCAGGCCGACGGCGGCCTCGGCCGCCGCGACGGTCATGACGAAGAACACGATGATCTGGCCGTCGACCGACCCGAGGTGCCGGTCGACGGCGACGAAGGTCAGGTTCACCGCGTTCAGCATGATCTCGATCGACAGCAGGATCGTGATGAGGTTGCGGCGCAGGAACACGCCGGCCGTGCCGATGGCGAAGAGCACGGCCGAAAGCACGAGATACGAGTTGAGGGTCGGCTCCATCACGGCCGCTCCCGTCGGGCCAGGATGATCGCGCCGACCATGGCGACGAGGATCAGCACCGACGTCGCTTCGAACGCGAACCCGTACTCCTGAAACAGCGTGACGCCGATCTCGCGCACCGTCGTCTGGCGCGCGGCGTCGCCGGCGGGAAACGGCGTCCCCGCCAGCGACGAGAGCGCCCAGGCGAGCTCGAGGACGAGCACGACCGAGAGCACCGCGCCGAACCGCCTGGGGCCCGCGCCGCCGAGGAGGCGCGCGTGATCGCCGGTCGGCACGTCCTCGACCGGCACGTTCAGCAGCATGACGACGAAGAGGAACAGCACCATGATGGCGCCGGCATAGATGATGATCTGGATGGCCGCGACGAACGGCGCGTCGAGCAGCACGTAGAGCCCCGACAGCGCGCAGAACGACAGGATGAGCAGCAGCACGCTGTACATCGGGTTGCGCTGCCCGATGACGAGCAGCGAGGCCACCACCGCGACCGCCGCGAATCCCCAGAAGAAGAGCGCGTCCATCCCCCCGCCCTACCAGCCGAACTGGAGCACGACGAACGCCGTCACCAGCAGATTGAGCACCGCGATGGGCAGCAGCCACTTCCAGCCGAACTCCATCAGCTGGTCGTACCGGTACCGCGGCAGCGTCCACCGCATCCAGATGTAGAAAAACAGCAGCGCGAACACCTTCACGAGGAACCAGATCCACTCGAACCCGGCCGGCAGCGGGAACGGCCCGTGCCACCCGCCGAGGAACAGATCGGTGGCCACGGCCGATACGGTGACCATGTTGATGTACTCGGCCAGGAAGAACAGCGCGAAGCTCATCGAGCTGTACTCGGTGTGATAGCCGGCGACCAGCTCCTGCTCGGCTTCCGGGAAGTCGAACGGCGCGCGGTTGGTCTCGGCCACGCCGGCGGTCAGGAAGATCAGGAAGCCGACGGGCTGGAGGAACAGGTACCACTGCGGCAGGAACCCGAACCAGTAGCCGGCCTGGGCGTCGACGATCTCCCGAAGCGAGAGCGACCCGGCGAGCATGATCACGGCCGCGAACGACAGGCCGTACGACAGCTCGTAGCTGATCATCTGCGCCGACGACCGCAGCCCCCCGAGCAGCGAGTACTTGCTGTTCGAGCTCCAGCCCGCCAGCACGATGCCGTAGACGCCCATGGAGGTGATGGCGAAGATCACCAGCAGGCCGACGTTGACGTCGGCCACGGCCAGGGGGATCGGCTCGTCGAGCAGGCCGAAGAACGTCGTCTCGCCGCCGAACGGCACGACGGCGAACGCCGCGAACGCCGCGGTCGAGGCCAGCACCGGCGCCGCGTAGAAGAGCACCGTGTCGGCGGCCTTCGGCCGCAGCTCCTCTTTGAAGATCAGCTTGACGATGTCGGCGAGCGGCTGCAGCGCGCCCCGGGGCCCGACCAGGTACGGCCCGTAGCGCTGCTGCATCAAGGCCGCGACCTTGCGCTCCATGTAGACGAGCACCGCCGCCGAGATCTGCAGCGCCAGGAACACGGCCAGGATGAGGCCGATGTGCGCGATGAGGGCCGGCGAGACCGTCATACCCGCCTAAGGTCAGTGCGCCGCCACCGCGCGCGCGTCGGCCCGCCAGGGCGCCGGCAGCGTGCACCGGCCCTCCCGGATGTGCGCCTCGTACTCGGCGCGGAACGTCTGGATCGTCGAGAGCACGGGCGTCGCCGCCGCGTCGCCGAAGGCGCAGAGCGTCTTGCCCATGATGTTGTCGCCGACCGACTTGAGCAGATCGAGATCGCGCATCTGGCCTTCACCGCGCTCGATCTTCGTCAGAATCTTGTGCAGCCAGGCGCCGCCTTCGCGGCACGGCGTGCACTTGCCGCAGGACTCGTGCTCGTAGAAGTGCAGCAGGTTCCGGGCCGCCCACACCATGCACGTCGTCTCGTCCATGACGATGATGCCGGCCGAGCCGAGGAGCGAGCCGGCCCTGGCGATGCCGTCGAAGCTCGCGGAGACGTCGATCTGGTCCGGCAGCAGCACGGGAACCGAGGAGCCGCCGGGAATCACGGCCTTGAGCGCATGCCCGCCGCGGATGCCGCCGGCGAACCGCTCGTCGTAGATCAGGTCGCGCAGCGGGACGTCCATCGAGGCTTCGAACACGCCGGGGCGCCGGACGTGGCCGCTGACGCAGTAGAGCTTCGGGCCGCCGTTCTTCTCCGGGCCGAGCGTCGCGAACCACTCGGCGCCGCGCTCGATGATGAGCGGGACGTTGCACAGCGTCTCGACGTTGTTGACCGCCGTCGGGCATCCCCAGAGGCCCTCGACGGCCGGGAACGGCGGCTTGAGCCGCGGCTGGGCGCGCTTGCCCTCGAGCGACTCGATGAGCGCCGTCTCCTCGCCGGCCTCGTACGCGCCGGCGCCCCGGTGCACGTGGATCTCGCAGTCGAACCCGGTCCCGAGGATGTTCGTCCCGACGTAGCCGGCGGCGCGCGCCTTCACGAGCTCGGCTTCCAGCACTTCCTGGACGTGGTAGAACTCGCCGCGGATGTAGATGTAGGCCACCTTCGCGCCGATGGCATGGCAGCCGATCAGGCACCCCTCGAACAGCAGGTGCGGGTTCCGCTCCATCAGCACGTGGTCCTTGAACGTGCCCGGCTCGCTCTCGTCGGCGTTGCAGCAGAGGTACCTGGGCTTGGGCGACTTCTTGTCCACGAACTGCCACTTGAGCCCGGTCGGGAACCCGGCGCCGCCGCGCCCGCGCAGGCCGGACGCCTTGACGGCCTCGATGATCGAGTCGGGCGTCATCGCGAGCGCCTGCTCGAGCGCTCGGTAGCCGGCCTGCTTCACGTAAAAGGCGAGCGTGTGGCCGTCCGTCTCGCGGACGTGCCGGGTGAGGAGCGGCTCCATGCGGCTCACTTCTCCACCTTCAGATGGCACCCTGACAGGGCCGCGGCGCCGCGCGTCCGGAGCCCGTCGACGAGCGCGCGCACGTCGTCCGGGCTCTGGCATTCGTGCCAGTGGTCGTTGACGCCCACGACCGGCGCCCGGTCGCACGCGCCCAGGCACTCCACCTCGAGCAGCGTGAACTCGCCGCCGGCGTCCGTCTCGCCCGGCTCGATGCCCAGGGTCCTCGACAGCTCCTCGGTGACCCGCTCGGCGCCCATCAGCGCGCACGAGAGCGTCCGGCAGACCTGCAGCACGTGGCGGCCGACGGGCCGCGTGTAGAACATCGTGTAGAACGAGACCACGTCCTCGACGTCGGCCGGCGAGCAGCGGATCACCTCGGCGACGTGCCGCATGGCGTTCTGCGTGAGGTAGCCCTGCTGATGCTGCGCGAGGTAGAGCGCCGCGAGAATCGCCGACTTCCGGTACTCGGGCGGGTAGCGCGCGCAGATCGCCTCAAGCTTCCCGGCGTTCTCCGCCGTGAACGCGAACGCCGGTCCTGCTTCGGGCAGCGCACGCGCCGACTTCTGGTGGCCGCGCCCGTAGTTCATCTGGGGATGGAACGTCATGCGTCACCCCGGGGGGCTTCGCCCCCGCGGCCCCCCCTACACGCTCGCTCGCGGGGTCCCCAAGGCCCCGCGCCGCTCGCGTGGCTCGTTCGCGTTCGCTCACTCGCGATCATCGGTCCACGTCTCCCATGACGACGTCGGTCGAGCCGATCACGGCGATCACGTCGGCGATGAGCCCGCCCACGATCATCTTCGACAGCGCCGAGCAGGCAATGAACGACGGCGCCCGCGACTTGACGCGGACCGGCCGGTTGGCGCCGTCGGAGACGACGTAGAAGCCGTGCTCGCCGCGCGGGCCCTCGACGGGCACGTAGGCCTCGCCCCTGGGCACGTTGAAGCCCTGCGAGTAGATGAGGAAGTGCTGGATGAGCGCTTCCATCTCCGTGTACACCCGGTCCTTGGGCGGCGGCACGTACCGGTAGTCGCCGCAGTCGTACACGCCGGTCGGCGAGATGCGCTCGAGCGCCTGGTGGCAGATGCGCGTGCTCTGCCGCATCTCTTCCATCTTCACGAGGTACCGCGCGTAGACGTCGCCCTCGGTCGCGGTCGGCACGTCGAACTCGTACGTCGGGTAGGTCAGGTACGGGAAGGCCTTCCGGACGTCGTAGGGAATGCCCACCGCGCGCGCGATCGGCCCGACGAGCCCCATGGCCATCGTGTCCTCGCGCGACAGGACGCCCACGCCCTTCGTCCGCTTGACCCAGATCTGGTTCCTGGTCAGCAGCCGCTCGTAGTCGTCAAGCTTCTCCGGAAACGCGTCGAGGAAGGCCTTGACGGCGTCCAGGAAGCCGCGCGGCAGGTCTTCGCGGAGCCCGCCCACCCGCAGGTAGCTCGGGAACATGCGGAAGCCGGCCAGCATCTCGTTGAGGTTGAGCAGCTGCTCGCGCTCGCGGAAGCAGTAGAGCATGACCGACACGGCGCCGACTTCCATGCCGTGGGTGCCGAGCCACACCAGGTGGCTCGACAGCCGCTGCAGCTCGGCGATCAGCACGCGGATGTTCGTGACCCGTTCGGGCATCTCGAGCCCGATGAGCTTCTCGACCGAGAGGCAGAACGCCAGGCTGTTCGACTGCGGCCCGAGGTAGTCCATCCGCTCGACGAGCGGGACGATCTGCTGCCATTTCTTCTGCTCGGCGGTCTTCTCGATGCCGGTGTGGAGGAAGCCGACCGTGGGATCGGCCGAGACGATGTTCTCGCCGTCGAGCTCGAGGACGAGACGGAGCACGCCGTGCGTGCTGGGGTGCTGCGGCCCCATGTTCACCGTCATCGTCTCCGTGCGAATCTCAGGCACGAGCCGTCTCCACGAGCTGACACACCACGTGCAGCACGACGCGGTGCGCCTCCTGGACGCGCGCGGTGTCGTCGCTCGGGACGTTCACGTGCACGTCCACGAGCGCCGCGGTGTCGCCGCCGTCGCGCCCGGTGAGGCCCACGGTCCGAAGACCGCGGGCGCGCGCCGTTTCGAGGGCGGCATTGACGTTGCGGGAGGCCCCGCTCGTCGTCAGCGCCACGGCGACGTCGCCGGGCCGGCCGAGCGCCTCGACCTGCCGGGCGAAGACCTGGTCGAAGCCGTAGTCGTTGCTCACGCTCGTCACCACGGCCGAGTCCGCCGTCAGCGCCACCGCGGCGAGACCCGGGCGATCGACCCGAAACCGGCCGACGAGCTCGGCCGCCAGGTGCTCGGCGTCGGTGGCACTGCCGCCGTTGCCGAAGGCCAGGACCTTGTGCCCCGCCGCGAGCGCCGCGCGAATCAGGTCGGCCGCCTCGGCGGTGGCCGCCGCGCGGTCGTCGGCGAGGGCGCCGATCACCGCGGCGGCTTCCGCGAACGTCGCGCGCGCCAGGTCGGCGTCACGCGTCATGCCGGCCGCCCTGCGCGTCCTTCGCGGACTGCTCGGCCCGGCGACGCATGGTCTCGGCGAACTCCTCCACCGACACCTGGAGCGGCGACCAGGACGCCGTGTTCCTGCGAACCTGCACCGGATAGTCCTTCCGCAACGGGTGGCCGTCCCAGTCGTCCGGCATCAGGACGCGGCGCAGATCGGGATGCGCGTCGAAGGCGATGCCGAACAGGTCGAACACCTCGCGCTCCGGCCAGTTGGCCGTCGGCCAGATCGACACGACGCTCGGCACGCGCGCGTCATCGGCCGGAAGCGCGACTTTCAGTCGCAGCCGCCGCGCCGGCGCCGGGCCGGTCGCCGCGGCGTAGGCGGGTCCCAGACAGGCCAGGTGATAGACGACCTCGAAACGCGGCTCGGCAGGGTGGCGATCGACCGCGGTGACGTCGGCCAGGAACGCGAACTGCAGGGCGGAATCGTCGCGGAGGGCCCGGCACGCGGCGAGCAGGTGTTCGCGATCGACGACGACGGTCGGCATGTCCACCGCCGGACGCGCGTCGACCCTGGCGCCCGGCACGAGGCGGCGCAACGCGTCGGCGAGACCCGAGTCCTCAACCGTGCGTGTCTCGGCCACTAGGCGCTCATCCGCTGCTGGTCGATCTTCCGCTGAAGCTGCACGATGCCGTAAATAAGCGCCTCGGGTCTCGGCGGACACCCGGGCACGTACACGTCGATCGGCACGACCTGGTCGACGCCCTGGACGATGGCGTAGTTGTCGAAGACGCCGCCGCAGCTCGCGCAGGCGCCCATCGAAATGACCCACTTCGGCTCCGGCATCTGGTCGTAGACGCGGCGGAGCACGGGCGCCATCTTGCGCGACAGCCGGCCGGCAATGATCATCAGGTCCGACTGCCGCGGCGAGCCTCGGAACACCTCGGCGCCGAACCGCGCGATGTCGTAGCGGCTGCAGCTCATCGCCATCATCTCGATGGCGCAGCACGCCAGGCCGAAGGTGACCGGCCAGATCGCCGAGCGGCGCGCCCACTGCACCATCTTCTCGACGGTGGTCGTGAGGACGGGAATCTCCAACTCTGCCACTCTGCCCTCTTCCCTCTTCCCTCTTACCGTCTCGTCCCGCTCCAGTCGAAGGCGCCCTTGCGCCAGACGTAGATGTAGCCCGTCACGAGCAGCGCGAAAAAGGTAGCGATCTGCAGCAGGCCGACCATGCCGAGCTCGCGGAACGCCATCGCCCACGGATACAGGAACGCCACTTCGATGTCGAACAGCAGAAAGACCATCGCGACCAGATAGAACTTGACCGACTGCCGCTCGCGCGCGTCGCCGACGGCCGGCATGCCGCACTCGTAGGGCGCGCTCTTTTCGGGCGACGGCTTCTTCGGGCCGAGGAACTGCGACAGCAGCACGTTGCCGGCTGAAAAGCCGATCCCCAGTCCGATCATGATCAGGATGGGGAGAAAGCCGTCCATTGGATCTCGTGTGCTCCCGGGCTGTCGCGCGCCCGGCGGACGGCCGGACGGCACGAGCAAACAGGCGGTGCGTCGGCACGCTTGTACCTGACGCGATCAAGCTCAAATGCTAGTCAACCGCCGTCAGCGAGTCAATGCGACGGGCGCGTCGAACGGCTCTTTCGGCGCGCCACCGCATCGGTCAGAACGGCTTCAACGCGCGCACCCCGGCGGTCCCACGTGTACCGGGCGCTGTCGGCCCGGGCGCGCGCCGCCAGGCGGCGGCCCCGTTCCGGATCGTCGAGCAGGCGCGCGATCGCGGCCGCCAGCGCCGCGGGCTCGCCCGGCGGCACGAGGCTGGCGTTGACGTCGTGCGTCAGCACCTCTCGGACCGGCGGGAGATCGGACGCGACGATCGGCCGGCCGCACGCCATGTACTCGAACATCTTCAGCGGACACGTGTACCGCGCCGACGGTGTGTCGAGTGTCGGCAGCACGAACAGCGACGCGTCCGCCAGGCGAGCCGGCAGCGCCGCCTTCGGCACGAACCCGGCGAGGGTCACCCGCGACCGGATGCCGAGCCGATCGCTGAGGGCCGCGATGCGCCCCCAGTCGGCATCACCCTCCCGCCCGCCGAGGATCACGGCGGCAACGTCCGGCAAGGTCGCCAGCGCGCGAAGCAGCACGTCCACGCCCTTCCAGGGATAGAGCTGCCCGGCATAGAGGACGACGCGCCCGCCGGCAGCCACGGCCGGCGGCGCGGCGTCCGGAGAGAACCGGAGCCCGTTCGGCACGACCTCCACCCGCGGGCGCGGACCGAACCGGCTCGCCAGCTCGTCGGCCAGGACGGCGGTGGTCGTCACGTAGCCGTCGGCATCGCGCCACACGCGACGCTCCCGCCGAATCAGCCGGCGGACCTTGCCCGCCCGGGCGCGCGCCGCACCGGACACCAGCTCGTCCAGCGTCTCGGCGAACACCGGGGCGAAGCCGTGGGACTCGTAGACGAGCGGCGGGCGGCCGGGCACGCGCCGCAGGAGATCCGCCACGCCGAGATCGCGCGTGAAGACGACGTCCACGTCGCGCGCCCGCGCGGTTCGCCAGCCGGCCCAGGCCAGGAACTCGAATCGGCGGAGCCCGTACGGGCCCGCGATGGGCGCCCGCTCGATCCGGAGGCGTTCGTCCGCCGCGAGGCCGTAGAAGGCGAACGGGTCCTGCGGAGGCCGCACGATGTCGGGCCGCACGCCGAGGTGCACAATGTGCCCGCGGCGCGCCAGCGCATGGGCGGTCTCCATCGTCTGAATGCCGTTGGCCCGCTCGATCGGGAAGCGAATGTCGGACAAGTACAGGATGCGCACGCCCGACTACCGATCCGATCCGGGGCGCGGCTGGAAGAACGACGAACGATTGAAGAGGTACCGGTACGCGAGATCCGGCAGCTGCCGCGGCACCTCGACGAATGTCTGATAAGCGTTCCGGCCGAGATCGAGGCGCTGGCGATCCATCCACCCGGC
>Ga0326597_10003172_pt1 | contig 23925 bp, 20 predicted proteins | sample RVTome_12_FD_203789 | JGI IMG/M metagenome (GOLD analysis project Ga0326597, IMG submission 203789) | Soil microbial communities from uranium-contaminated site in the Upper Colorado River Basin, Wyoming, United States - RVT100D185 | ecosystem: Environmental > Terrestrial > Soil > Contaminated >... | reverse complement strand
CGCTGGATTCGATTCAGGAGTTCCGGATCCAGAAGTCGATGTACCCGGCCGAGTTCGGCGGCAAGGCGTCGGCCCTGATCAACGTCGTCACCAAGTCGGGCAGCAACCTACGCCACGGCAGCCTGTTCGGGTTCGTTCGCGACGACATGTTCGACGCGCACAACTTCTTCGACGATCCCGGCGATCCCGTGCCCCCCCTGCGACAGGGTCAGGCAGGAGGGGCGTTCGGCGGACCCATCGTCAAGGCCCGCACGTTCTTCTTCGTCAGCTACGAGGGCCAGCGGGTCAACCGGGCGCTGACGCAGACGTTTTCCGTGCCCTCCGGCGCGGTGCGGGGCGGCGACTTCTCGGGCCTGGACCCCATCTGCGATCCCCTGGCGATGACGAGCCCGGGCGACATCTGCGCGCCGTTTGCCGGCAACCGGATTCCGGTGGACCGGATCGATCCGCTGGCCACGGCGTTTCTGCAAAACGTGCCGCAGCCGTCGGCCGACGGGGAGTTGCAAAACCTGACGGCTGTGGAACAGCAGAAGCGAAATGTCGATCAGTTCAGCATTCGGATCGATCACCAGCTGACAGGCGCCGATCAGATCTTCGGGCGGTTCAGCACCTTCGATGCCGACGACGTCCAGCCGTTCGGCACGAGCGCGCTACAGGAGACCCTGGTGCCTGGCTTCGGCCGCTCGGTCGAAACGTCGACCCGGAATCTCGGTATCAGCCACACCCGCCTCTTTGGAACAGCGCTGCTCAACGAGGTCCGCTTTGGCTGGATGCGAACCGAGGGCGGTCAGGTGTCTCTGAATCGGGGCGTGGATTTTGCCGCTCAGGTTGGCCTGCAGGGTGTCGCACGAGATCCGCGCGACGTCGGCTTCCCGCAGATTTCCACGGCGGGCCTGTACAGCACGATGGGCGATCCGACGTCGTTCACGTTCCGGAACAACCAGCACTTCGAGCTGTACGACAGTTTGCTGATCGATCGCGGCGCTCACCGACTCAAGTTCGGGGGGTACTACTTCCACCTGCAGTTCCGGCCCGAGCAGCCTGACAACGCCCGCGGCGCTTTCGCGTTCACCGGACAGTTCACGGGGAATCCCTTCGCCGACATGCTGCTTGGGTATCCGGCGTCAGCCATCTCCGGGATTGGCCGAGGCGACGAGGACGCGCGAACCAACTGGCTGCACCTCTACGCGCAGGACGACTGGCGTCTGCGAGACAACCTCACGCTGAACGTCGGTCTTCGCTACGAATACAACCAGCACATGCGCGACGAGCGCAATCGGCTTTCGTCGGTCGACCTCTCAGTGCCCGGAGGCCGATTTGTCGTGGCCAGTGACGGCACCGGCAGCCTCGACGCTTTGGCCGACGACCAGCTGGCGCTGATTCCAATTCCCTGGGTCACCTCGGCGGAGGCCGGATGGGACCGGGGCCTGCTCAGCCCGAGCTACGTGCGCCTCGCGCCGCGACTTGGCTTCGCGCTCGCGCTCGATGACTCGCGTGCCGTCGTGCGCGGCGGGTACGGCGTGTACCTGAACCAGTGGGCCTACAGCGTGCAGACGGCCTTTGCGCGCAACCTGCCATTCTTCTTCACCAAGCAGGTGGACATTCCGGCTGACGCGCAGGTGCCGACGCTCCGAACCCGCGACATCCTGACAAGCGACGCCACGGGCACGACTGGCGCGTCGATCATGGACCACGACTACTTCGTCGAGTACACGCAGTCATGGAGCGGCGGCGTGCAGTACGAGCTGCTCCCATCCACGGTCGTCGAGGCTTCCTACATGGGTTCGTGGACGATCGGGGCCGACAACTCGACCGTCCGGAATGTGCCAGAGCCCGGCCCCGGGCCGATCCAGGCCCGGCGCGAGATTCCCGAGCTGAGCGCCATTCGAGCGATCCGGTTCGATGGGAAGTCCATCTATCACGGCCTGACCCTCAAGGCGGAACGTCGACTGCGCGATGACTACTCGTTTAACGTCAGCTACACGCTGTCGACCTCGAAAGACGACGCGTCGAGCCCGGGCCCGACCGAGGCCGAAGCCAACGTTCCGCAGAATGTCCGGGACATCTTCGACGGAGAGTGGGCGCACTCGAGCTTCGACCATCGCCACCAGTTCGTGGCGAGCGGCACCTACGGGATTCCGTACCCAGGTCCGCCAGGTGGACTCGGGGCGGCCCTGCTGGCTGGCTGGCGTCTGAACCCCATCGTCACACTCCAGTCGGGTGCGCCGTTTACGGTCAATCTCGGCGAGGACCGCGCAAACATCGGTGCGGGGCCGGCCCAGCGACCCGATCAGCTACGGGACCCGAATCTACCAGGAGACCAGCGGACCCCAGATGCGTGGTTCGACGCGTCGGCGTTCGCGTTGCCAGATCAGTACTCTTTCGGCAGCGCCCCGAGAAACAGCGTCAGAGGGCCCGGATACGCCAATGTGGATCTGTCGATTGCAAAGACCTGGCGGCTGGGCGACGTTTCGCAGCTGGAATTTCGATGGGAGATCTTCAACCTGATCAATCGTGCCAATCTCAATCTGCCCAACCGGGTCTTCGGCACGCCGAACTTCGGCCGGATCTTCAGCGCAAAGGGCGCGCGTGAGATGCAGTTCGGAATGAGACTGACCTTCTGAGGCCGATCCTCTTCGGCGCCGCCCAGCCCTCCCCCGCTGGCGCGGAGCCACGTTGATGGGACGGCGCCAAACAAACACGCAGGCGCTCTAACCCTTGATGATGCGCGGCAAGATCAGCTGGTGGCGCGGGCAAATGGACTTCGGGTTTTGATAGACAGCACCCGCGAATGCCTGCAGATACGACCGCAAATCACTCAGTTTGACGATTTCGTCAACAAATCCGTGATGCGCGCAGTACAGCGGGCCTGACGTATCGCGATAGCGTTGCGTCAACTTGTTCATCTGTTCGATGATGGGTTCCAGCGGTCGCCCGGCATCCTTCTCCTTGACCGCGCGCCTCGCATACGTTGCTACTGCGGCAGTTTCACCGTGCATCACGGCGATATCGGTTGCCGCTGTACCGAGCGTGAACGCGTTGTGGCGATTGGCGTTCGGACCACCGAGCACATAGTGGGCAGCGGCGCTGCCTTTTCTGAGTACGACGAGCATCAACGGCACGTCTGTCTGCTGGATTGTGTAGATCAGCGACTGCCCGAGTCCGAGCAACTCGGCCCGCTCAGCTGCGTCGCCGACGTCGATACCCGTGGTGTCCTGAAACCAGATCATCGGCACCCGGTCGCGACCGCAGAGAGTGACAAACTCGTTCATCTTGATGAGTCCCTGACGATAGAGTTTGCCGCCTATGCCTGGATAGTCACCGTACTCGGGGTAGCCCTTCCCCAAAAAGCCCTGCCGGTTCCCAATACAGCCGACGAGCATGCCGTCGACCTTACAGAGACCAGTGTAGATTTCGGGTCCGTAGTCCGGGCGAAACTCCATGTGCTCGCTGCCGTCGACGAGCCGGGCGAGAATCTGATCGAAGTCGTACGTTTCCTTCTGGTTGAAGGGCAACAGACTGTAGATATCGTCTGCCGCAAACTTCGGTGCGGTCGGTTCGGCAACGCGAAAGAATCCGGGTGCGTAGGCGGGCACACCTCTCATGTACTCCTTGATGCCGTCCAAGACCCCGGTCTCTTCTTCGTAGACACGCGAGAAGAACCCGGTTTGGTCGTAATGCGTCGCGACGTCACCGGGTGGGCGGCCAGTAAACTCTCTGGTCCTGGCAATGATCTCTTCCAGCATGTCCGCGTCAAAACCACCGCGTGGCGCCATTCCGGAGACAATACCAACGCCGCCGACCGCCATGTTGGCGTCCTTATGAGCTAGTAGGATCGTTGGGCTTATACTCTGATACCCGCCGCCTGCCGGGTTCGTGCCGTAGATTCCCGCCAGCACGGGGATACCGGCCTGCTCAAGCTCGGCGTGGCGAAAAAACGGCGTGCCGGCGCCACGCCGATTGGCGTAGAACTTCTCCTGTTCGGGAAGTTTCGCGCCGCTGCAATTGACCAGCCAGACAAGCGGGACATTCAGCCGCTTCGCCAGATCTGTCACGCGCAGGATATTTTCGGACTGTCCGGGCAACCAGGCGCCCGCCATGACCTTGTTGTCGAAGCCGATGACGACGGCCCAGCGCCCCTCAATCGTCGCGAGACCGTCGACGACGTTGGTGGTACCCTCGGCGTTATCGAGCGGGTTGTACAGGGTGTGCAGCGGTCTCCAGGTGCCCGCATCGACCAGGTACTCGATTCGCTGCCACACCGTCATCCATCCGCGTGCATTGATCTTCTCGGTCGAGAAACCAACGTCCTCGACCTTTCGCTTTTCGGCGTCGATTGCGGCCTCAGTCGCCCGCAACTGCGCCAGGCTTTCGGCCGCGCGCTTGATGCGCCCGCCCTTCAGCTCTTTGCCGAATCCACCCATGTGTTCGAAATACGGTCTCATTCGTCGGTACCTCAGTTGGCGACTGGCGGCAGAAACGGCAGGTCACGCCAGAGATGTTGATTCCTTACACGCCCGACAACCTTCGACAACCGCTAGTGATTCCTGTCGCCAGACAAACGCTCCGCAGGCTATGCAGCCGACGAATCGTCAACACCGAACATCCTCACGCACTCGACCGCGCGTGGACCGTGACTTCGGAAGGAGTGACGGACTCAGTCGATTGAAGCGAGCACATCGTCCTCCTCGACAGCATCGCCCTTCTTGACCGTGATTTCGGAAACCGTGCCATCGCACGGCGCGTAGATCGGAATCTCCATTTTCAAGGCCTCGACGACGAACATCTCGTCGTCTTCCTCAACGAGGTCACCGACTCCCACGGACACCTTCGAGATGTTGCCAGAAAGCGGTGCGAGAACTTCTTGTGCCATGCCTGTTCTTTCCTTGTGCCGATCACTCTAACAACGTCAGAAAGATTCCAGCCGCGATGACCGTGCCGATCACACCGGCAATATTCGGTCCCATCGCGAACATCAGAAGATGATTCTTCTTGTCAGCCTCTGCCCCCATTCGTTGCACCACGCGCGCCGCCATCGGCACAGCCGATACGCCAGCCCCACCAACCAGCGGATTGATCTTGTCGGACGTAAACAGATTCATGATCTTTGCGAGTATCACGCCTGTCGCCGTTCCGATCATGAATGCGACTAGACCAAGGAAGAATATCAGTATCACTTCCTTACGAAGAAAGTTCTCGGCACTCATGGTTGCGCCGACGCTGAGACCCAGGAACAGCGTGACGATATTCATCAACGAGTTTTGCGCGGCATCTGTCAGGCGCTCGACAACCTTCGACTCCCGGAACAGATTGCCAAGCATGAACATCGAGATCAGCGGTGCAGATGCAGGTACGAGCAAGATGATGACGACGCTTGCCGCGATCGGAAACCACAGCTTCTCACGAGCCCCGATCTTGCGCCCCTTCTTCATCCGGATTCTGCGTTCGTTGGCTGTCGTCAGCAAACGCATGACCGGGGGTTGAATGATCGGAACCAACGCCATATACGAATACGCTGCAACGGCACAGGCGCCCAATAGCTGCGGTGCGAGTTTTCCTGCAAGAAAGATCGTCGTCGGGCCGTCTGCGCCGCCGATAATGCCGATGGTCGCGGCTTCCTCGAGCGTAAACCCAAGGGAGCTCGCAGCGAAGAATGTGACGTACACGCCGGCCTGCGCTGCCGCTCCGAGGAATATCAGGCGGGGTTGCGAGAGCAACGGACCGAAATCTGTCAGCGCACCCAGGCCGAGGAAGATCAGCGGCGGGATGATTTCCCACTCGATGCCATAGTGATAGAAGCGCCAGATGAGCCCCTCACCTGGTTCCATGAGCTGGGTCAGCGGCAGATTCGCGATCAGGATGCCGAAGCCGATGGGGAGGAGCAGCAAGGGCTCGTATTCCTTGCTGATGGCAAGATACATCAGAAGCAGACCGATCAGCCACATCACCGCCATACCCGGGGTGACGGCGAAAATACCCATGTGGTCAAGAACGGCCATGCGAGTCCTTGTCTGCAGATTCGGAACGCTCGATGGTAGCGAGCGCGATAATCTTCATTGTCAGGTACAGCACCGCCATACCGAGGAACACGCCACCAATCCCATTAACGAAAATGCCTATCTCACCATCCATTACACTGTGCTCCGAATCGCATCCCTATTGTCCGACGCCCATTTTCCGTCGCCGGCAAGCGGCCGAATCGTCGCGTCACGAATTGACCTGTCCAATCAGGGCCGGGGCCCTTATTCCATTCAGACGGGTTTCGACCTGGCACCGAGCAAGCGGTCCAGCTACAATATTCGGGAGATAGCATCGTTCGCATTTCTAACAATACTAAAGGGGACGAGAGCATGTCGAAATCTGAAACGACCCCCGTCGATCGTCGTGAGTTCCTGAAAGCCACCACCGGTGGTGTGGCGGCAATGCTGGTGGGGCAATCGAGTCTTCGCGGCCAATCCGCAGGTGCGGCCAGTGCTCCAGACAGGTTGCGCATTGACGTCCACGGACACTACTTCCCGACCGAGTATCTTGACATGCTCGACAGCTTCGGCGGTGGCGGAACCGGAACGGCAATCGCGCGAAATGCGCCGAGTCCAGGTGGCAGCGGCAGTCCCGCCGAGCTGGAGGCTCGGTTCCAGATGATGGACCGGGCCGGGGTGCAGATGATGGTGCTCTCTGCAGCGCCCCAGCTCCCGTACTTTGAGAACAGGCAAAACGCCATTGCCGCAGCTCGATTCATCAACGATGCGTACGCGGATATCGTGCGCCGCTATCCAGACCGTTTCGCGGCATACGCCGCAACGCCGCTACCGCACGTAGATGCCTCGATCGAAGAACTGGGCCGGGCGATTGATACCCTGGGCATGGTGGGCGTCACCATGGGTACATCAGTGCTGTGCAGTTCGGTAGCGGATCCCACCTTTGATCCCTTCTGGGAAGAAATGAATCGACGGGGTTTGATCCTCTTCTTCCATCCCCATGGTGTCGCGGCCTGCACTCCCTTGGTCAAGGCTTACAATCTTACCTGGCCCATCGGAGCCACCATTGAGGACACCGCGCTGGTCGCCCATTTGATTGCCCAGAAAATCCCCTCACGATATCCGCGAATTCGCATCATCGTTCCTCACCTGGGCGGTGAGATCTCAATGCTGTTGCAGCGGCTGGACAACCAGACGGGGATGTTCCTGCCCAAGGGCTCTGAAAGGCCAAGTATTACCGCGAGACGGTTCTGGTACGACACTGTATCCCACGCGTATGTACCGGCGTTGCGCTGTGCCTGTGATGCCTTTGGTACTGATCGGATCGTGCTCGGCAGCGACTATCCCTACGAAGTCGGTGATGTATACCAGGCGTGTGTCGATTACGTCGGAGATGTGGGGCTTACCGCCGAACAGGTTGAAGCCATCCAGGACCGCAACGCGCAGAGCCTGTTTCGCTTCGTTCCCAAGTCGCCGGTGTAATCTCCGGCAACGGGCTCCATTCTCTCAATGAATGGGGCCCTCAGAGGTACCCGCACAGTTCAATCAGTGCGGAAACCAGGACACGTAGAGCAATCTCGCGGACATCGCGACCAGTATCGATCGAATGAGAAGATCGAACACACGCTGGCTGATGAACTGTCGCAGCCATATACCGGCGGGAGTGAATGCGATAGCCGGAATCACCGCCAGCAGACTTTGCGTGAGCAGTTCCTTCGTGTACATGCGCAACACGATCACAATTACGAGGTGTGCTGCGGCAAACGTTCCAAAAGACGCGCAGACGGCAAACACGTAGGTCCGCGGACGCAAGCCAAGCGCGTCGGCATACGGTGCAACGATCGGCGCCGCAATGCCCACGGCCGCCTGCAGCGCCCCGGACGCCGCACCAACCACGGGCGACCAACGCATGCGCGTCGGCATCGAAAGGGAAACCGACGGATGTAACAAACGAAGCAGCACATAGCCGAGGATCCAGAGCGCCAGAGCTGTCGACAAGAACCAATCGCTCGCCAGATAGAGCACGGTCGCACCGAAGATGGCGCCCGGAATCCCAGCCAGCAGCAGGCGCGGCCATTCCGGCAATTGCCCTGCTTCGCTGCGATGCGTCCAAACCTGGTAGCCATTGAGGACGAGCGTGGGAATGATCATCGTCAGCACGGCCCTCTCGACACCGAGGAATCCAGCCATGACCGGGACCGCGATGATGGGGAGGCCCATTCCCGTAACCCCTTTGACCAACCCACCCACGGTCAGCGCGGCGAGAATGATGAGGAGTTCCTGAGACGTCACCGACGGCACGATGTTCCCTCGGCTCCGGCCGGCTCACTCGCAGATCGCGGAGTCACACCCGCTGTAAGCAGGATTCGAACCCGATAACGATAAGGGGCGATGAGCCCAAAGCCCATCGCCCCTCAAGCCCGTCGCTAAAAGCCTTGAATGGCTGCAACGACTAACTCACCGCCCCAGCCTATCCGCTTCGAATCGGAACTGGTAGGCCTCCCATTCGCGCGAATCGTTGCCGCCGGGCCAGACAGGTTCAGTGTCGATGCTGCGGGGGTTGGGTGTGATGTAGATGGGCGTGTCACCCATCGCGATGAGCTGAGCCACCAGTTGTGCATTCGTATTGAGCGCCCGCGCCCGGGCGATAAGCGACGGAAGCGTCGGGGCGGCCACCACGGCGCCGTGACCCCGGATCAGTACGGCCCCGTTCTGTCCCAACGCCTGCGCCATCCCGCGACCGACCTCGGCGTTACCGACCCCCCCACCGGCGTTGCCGTTCTGGAACGTCGGGACGCTCGGGGCGATGAACCCGGCCGATGAGAACAACGGCCGTAAGGGAATGTTGCTCGATGTCCACAGCAGCAGCGATTCCGTATGCGCGTGGACGACCGCCTGGATGTCCGGCCTGGCCCGGTAGATCTCGCCATGAATGGGCCGTTCCCTGACGAGTTCCCGTCCTCTGGCATCGGCGGCGTTTCCGTCGAGGTCGTAAACCATGAGGTCGCTCTCCTCGACGATCGCCGGTGCACGGCGCCACGGCATCAGGTACGTGTTGGCATCGAGCCGCACGCTCACGTGGCCCTGGGTGTCCATGAAGCCGTAGTCGACGAGCGTGCGGGTGGCAATGACCAAGTCTCGTTTCAGTGCCTCCAAGGTGTGTTCAGCCGTGGCGCTCTGTGCCTGGATATCACTCTGAAGCTGGCCGGCAATCAGCATGAATCCGCCCAGCGTCAGCGCAGTCAATGGAATGAGGCCTCGGAGTCCGAAGGCGTTCCCCCAGCGTTTGTTCATGATCCTTCTCCTGATGAGCGTCGGCGCTGCCCCTGGCGGCTCGCCCCTCGAGCCCGGGAACTGCGATGTAAAAGTCGTCCACACAGTAGTCCCTCAGGCCCATTCGTGGCAATGATCCGCCGCCGGATCGTGACGCGGCCCACTGCGATTCGGGCACAGCCACCTTGGCCAGATTCGGTGACCTTGCAATCGCCTGCCACGACTGAGAAGATCCCCCCGCAGGCCCGCGGATTCAGCGTGTCGGGTCGGCGAATCTTCCTCGGTGCCTCCCGAAAGGGTCATGAGTGATGCCCAATATCAGTATGTTGGACGTGGAAGCACTGCAAAACGGCAGGTTGGCTCCGTTCATCAAGAAGTGCCTGAAAGCCCGGGCACCGGACCCGGCCTTTCACGCGATCATGGGCCACAATCCCGACCTGTCCGCGTCGATGTATATCGCCTGGGGCACGCTCTTTAGCACCGGCCAGGTCGATCACAAGTTAAAGGAGATCATCCGCGTCCAGTTGTCTCGATTGGTCGACTGCACCTATTGAGGCAACGTCAGGTCTGCTTCGGCGAAGCAGCAAGGATTGACCGAAGAACTCATCGACGAGGGTATCGAAAACTACGAGAAGAGCACACGGTTTTCCGACGCGGAGAAGATTGCGCTCCGCTACAGCGAATGGATGGCCACCGCACCCGAAAGGATCGATGCGGCGTTCTACGGAGCGCTCAAGAAGCACTATTCCGTGGCGGAAATCGTCGAGCTCGGCTCCTACATCGGTTTCAACGTCGGCTACCATACTTTCTTTGGAACCTTGGATTTCTATCCCATGTTTACGCCGGACGGGCGGCTGGTCAGCCAAGAAGAATCGCGCCGCGTCTACGGTGACAGGCCCGTATCCCACTTGAAAGGCGCGGTGCAGCGTGCGGCCAGTGACAATGACGCAGAGTAGGTCCCGTGTCCCTCCTGGAGGAGCCACCGCATGATGACTATCGATCCCGTACCGCTGGAGTTGATCGACGATCCAGGCCTGAAGGAGCGGTTGGACCAAGCACAGGAAATCCAGACGCCCGATCCGCTGTTCCTGCAGATCATGGCTCACGTCCCGAGCTATGCGAAGGCCGTGTTCGATGCCATGTATCGCTCGCACGTGCTCGGCAATGTCGACCACAAGCTGAAAGAGATCATCCGCATTCAACTCGCCCGTCTCGCCAAGGATACGTACTTCGCAAATCTGCGCTCGGCGAAGGCGAGGCAAGCGGGCTTGACCGAGGAGATGATCGAAGCTGGGTGCGGTGACTTCGAAAACGACGAGGGTTTCAGCAAGGCCGAGAAATGGGCGCTCCGTTATGCCTACCTGATGTTTCGGGAGCGAAACAGGGTCGACAAAACCTTCTATGACGAAGGCAAGACGCTCTACAGTGAAGCCGAAATCATGGAGCTCGGAGCCTTCATCGCGTTTCACTACGGGCTTCAGGTCTTCATGCGCACGCTGCAGGCTTTTCCGGCACAGGATCGTGACGGCAATCCGGTTTCCCAGGAAGAGAGCGCCGCGCTCTACGGGACGACGGTTTAGGCGAGGGCGGAAACATCTGTCCACGCCCGTGCGCCGCACCTTACGCGAAGGAGTAGCATATGCGAGTGGAGGGACGTCCAATGCAAGTACGAAGATCACGACAGCAACTCACGCGCAGACTCGTAGGGCCGTTTGTGGTCCTCCTGGTCATGGGCGGTGCCGGCGGCTTCGCTGCCGGCGGCAAACAGGAAACGCGTGTCCTGGCTGCGAGCGCCGCGCTCGCCTCCCCCGCGGCCCCGGCGGCGGCCTGCGCGGACATGACCAGGTTGACGCTGCCGGACACGACCATCAACTCGGCCACAACCGTTCCGACGGCCGGCCCCGTGCCCGAATACTGCAAGGTCCTGGGCACCGTCGAGGGCGCCATTCGTTTCGAGGTGTCGTTGCCGGTCACAGCCTGGAACGGAAAATTCTCTTTCGCAGGAGGCGGCGGCTATAACGGGTCTATCCCGACCCTCGCGCACCTGCTCGCCAGAGGATATGCGGCGGCAGGAACGGACACGGGTCATCAGGGCAGCGACATGATGTGGGCGCTCGATTCGCGAGCCAAACTCAACTACGGCCACAGGGCCACCCATCTCGTGACGGAACGAGCCAAGGAGATCGTCCGCGCGTATTACGGCCAGGACGAGCAGCGCTCGTATTGGGTGGGTTGCTCGAACGGCGGAAAGATGGGTCTGATGGAGATCCAGCGGTACCCGGACGACTACGACGCCGCCCTCATTGGGAACTTCGTGATCGACCGTTCGGCGCTGTCGATGTCCTACGCCTGGAACGCTCAGGCCCTCGCACCGGCTCCCATTGCACCAGCCAAGACGAAGGCGATCGCGACGGCAACGCTTGCGGCGTGTGACGCCCAGGACGGGCTTGTCGATGGCCTGATCGATCAGCCCGACAAGTGCACGTTCGATCCGAAGAGCCTGATGTGTCCGACGTCAACCAGTGGCAGCGGCGGCGAGGACTGTCTGACACCGGCCCAGGTGACAGCCCTGGAGAAGATCTGGGAGGGGCCGAGGAATTCAGCCGGAGAGCAGCTGTTTCCCGGGTTTCCACCAGGCTATGAATACGACTATCCGAGATACATCACCGGAACCGGCAGGCTGAGCAGCTACGGCTCTTCTCAGTGGAGGTTTCAGGACACCTTCATGCGCTTCTTCGCCTTCGGTCCGGAATTTCTGGCCGTCGCCGAGTTCGACTTCGACAAGCACCCTGCGCAGCTGAAGGTGGCTGCCGAGCATCAGGACGCCGCCAACCCCAACCTCTCGGCGTTCAAGGCGCGCGGCGGCAAGTTGATCATGTACCACGGTTGGGCGGATCATTCGATCACGCCGCTGCGAACCATCAAGTACTACCAGGATGTGCGCCAGGAGCACGGCGGGAGCACAGACGAGTTCGTCCGTCTGTTCATGGTGCCTGGGCTCCATCACTGTACTGGAGGACCGGGCCCGAACAACTTCGGCGGCAGGGGGCAGTTCGTGGCGAAGGATGATGCCGAGAACGACATCGTCATCGCCCTCGATCGATGGGTCGAGCAGGGTATCGCACCAGACAGGCTCATTGCGACGAAGTTCGTCAACGACGATCCGCAACAGGGAGTGGCCCGGACGCGGCCCCTGTGCCGGTACCCTCAAGTGGCACGCTGGACGGGGTCTGGGAGCATCGACGATGCCGCGAACTTCGTCTGCGCCAACCCGCAGTAGATCGTGAGAAGTCGGTGCAATTCATGACTCCTCGGCGGGCCCGTCAGGAACGCGAGATCGGGCTTCATCAGGTAGACTTTGACGATCCTGCACCGGCAGCAGGGCGCGCGCTTTGATCGTTTGACTCATCGGGCCGACCGCGTGGCCGTCACAGCGGTTTTTCGCCGGCCGGCCCCCTATCAGGCGAACCCCGGAAGGACCCGGTGAACGCACACAAGGGAGCGGAGGACCACCATGCCAAATCCACGAGCTGATTTTCTACCTATCGTCGATCGACCGGCCTTGAAGCTGCCCGACGGCAAGCGGATGATCGTCTGGGTCATCGTGAACATCGAGGAGTGGCCGCTCACGGGGGTCATGGCCAGGACCGTGCTGCCATTTCCTCAAGGCGTCTCAGCCATACCAGACGTTGCCAACTACGGCTGGCACGAATACGGCCTGCGTGTTGGGATCTGGCGCATGAAGGAGGTGCTCGACAGGCACGAGGTCAAGGCCAGCGTCAGCCTGAATGCCGTCGTCTGCGAGAGCTATCCGCGAGTCGTGGAGGGGTGCTTGCAGAGCGACTGGGAGCTGTTCGGACACGCGTACGAGCAGCGGTCGCTGGCCGTGGAAAAGGACGAGCGGGCCGTGATCCGCAAGACCCGGGAGGTCATCAAGAACTTCTCGGGCAAGCCGGTGCGGGGTTGGATGGGGCCGGGGCTCGGGGAGACCTTCGACACGCCGGACATCCTCGCGGAGGAGGGCATCGAGTACGTCCTGGACTGGGTCAACGACGACCTGCCGTATCCGATGAAGGTCAAGAAGGGGGAACTCTATTCGGTGCCGTATTCGCTCGATCTCAACGACATCCCGATCCACGCGATTCAGCATCACCGATCCAGCGAGCTCTACGACCGCACGCGCGATCAGTTCGACACGCTGTATCGGGAGTCGGCGCACGGAGCCCGCGTGATGGCCATCGCCGTGCACCCGTATCTGACGGGCGCGGCGCACCGGATCGGGTACTTTGACAAGATTTTCGAGTACATCAAGCAGAAGCCGGACGTGGCCTTCATGCGCGGCGGCGAGATTCTGGACTGGTACAAGTCGGTGGAGCCCAAGTAGTCCACCGCGGCTCAGGTGTCGGCGGGCTGGCCTCTTTCCAGGGTCGGCCCGTCACCCGCCCGGTCCACAGCGCGACAACCGCTTACCACAAGAGACGCGCCTCCGGGTCACCTGCGGTAGTCCAGCGGCGGTTCGCGATCGCCGAGCCTGGCTTTGTAGACGAACCCGGCACCGCGCCTTCTGTCGAACTCCGCCGTTGCCATGTCGAGATGCCGCGGATCGGCCAACAGTTGCGCCGCGGTGAGCGCCATCGTCTTCGCGGCGACGATCATGCCCTTCGCACCAATGCTGCTGCCTGCGCACGCGGCGGCCTGCCAGCTGTGGTTCGGCACGCCTGGGACGGAGGTGGCGGCGGTCATCGTCACGGTCGGCACGTTCCAGCTTACGTCCCCGAGATCGCTGCCGGAGCTGGCCACGACCGGTCGGTCCGGCTGCACCGTTGACTGGGATCCGACCGGAAGGGTGGCTGGCGGATCGGTGAGGGTCTGGCGGATCTCGTCGGCGAGCAACTGGTCTTCCGGCGCGTAGGTGACGCCACCCACACGCAAGAGGTTCTCGCGCATCAGCTTGCTCAAGTACTCGTTCGGCAACAGGTTGTACACCGCCGAGATCACCTCGACGTCCATCGTGGTACCGGTGCCCAGTGCCGCGCCTCTGGCGGCGTCGACGATCCGGTTCCAGATGCCGTCAAGCGTGGGCATGTCGCGATGGCGCACGTCGTAGTACACCTCTGCCAGATCCGGCACCACGTTTGGCGCGGAGCCACCGCGCGTGATGATGTACTGCACGCGCGTCTCCTGCGGCAGGTGCTCCCGCAGCAGGTTGATCATATGGTTCATCGCCTCGACGCCATCGAGCGCCGACCGTCCCTTCTCCGGCGCCGACGCCGCGTGCGAGGCAACGCCATGGAAGCGGAACTTCGCATTGATGTACGCGTTCGTGCTCGATGCACTGGCGTCGTTGCGGTCGCCGGGATGCCATGACACCACGGTGTCGACACTGGCGAGGAGCCCGGCCCTGACCATGTAGACCTTGCCCGCGCCACCTTCCTGCGCCGGCGTGCCGAAGACCGTGAGGGTTCCGGGCCGGTGGCTCGACGCCAGCCACTCGGCGAGCGCTAGCGCGGCCGCGATGGAACCGGTGCCGAGCAGATTGTGGCCGCAGCCGTGACCGGGAGCCCCTTCGACGGCCGCCCTCCGCGATGAAGAGACCTCCTGCGACAAACCCGGCAGCGCGTCGAACTCGGCGATGAAGCCGATCGACGGCGGGCCCGAGCCGTACGTGGCAACGAAGGCGGTGGGCATGTCGGCCACGCCGGTCTTCACGTCGAAACCGCCGGCTCTCAGCTCCGATTGCAGCAGTGCGCTGCTTCGCTGCTCCTGGTAACCGAGCTCGGCGAACTCCCAGATTTGCCGTGCGACCTCCGCGTGATGCGCGCGCCTGGACTCGATCGAGTCCAGCAGTGCGGCCGACGAATCCGCCGCGCCACCCTGGGCGAGCGGCCACACGCCGATGGCGATCAGTCCTGACAGAACGATGGCCGGCAGGCGCCTCGTCATAGGTATCAATCTATTATGACCGCCGAGCGGCCCTCGGCATCGCTTCAGCCACAACCTTCTCCTGGCGGCTCATGTGGGTCGATTGCGGGCCGTAGGACAGGCTTAAAAGCCCGGCTTAGCCCCGGCTTAGCCCGTGGTGTGCGCCGGGATAAACCGGCGTGGAGTCGTGAATGAGAGAATCACACAGGAAAGGGGTAGCGACCCATCCTGACCCCGAGTCATGCGTGGCCAGTCGCAAGGCTACCATCGAAGCGTTGACAGGGCACATGTAGGCAGGGTATTGAGCTGCGAAATAATCGCATCCGGAGTGCCGACGCCGTACCACGTGGCGGAAGGCTACACCGTGCCAGGCGCCAGCGCGAGCCTGATACGGACTCTGCGCAGTCTGAGACCCCTGGCGTGCATGGAAACTCCACGCGCGAGAACCGGGAGACCCCATCGACGCGCGCCGCAGATGGGTGCGGCGCGTCGGGTGGAGAAGGGCATGAGTCCGAAGTCCACTATGCACGTCGGGGGGAGTCGGACGGCCGCGAAGTACCAACGAAGTGTCCGAACAAGGGCGGGCAACTGCCGGCGGAGGGCATGGAGGGAAGGCGGCCGACCAAGGAGAACATCGAGCAGCCGACGCCGCCCCGGACGCAGAGCCGGTCCAGCGAGTCGCGCGGCTTGCTCGGTGTGCGGGAAGTGGCACGTAAGGACGACAGGGCACGGTTCACGGCGCTGCTCCACCACGTGACGGTCCCGCGGCTGCAGGAGAGCTTCTACGCGCTGAAGCGAGAAGCGGCGCCTGGGGTCGACGGCGCCACGTGGCGCGAGTATGAAACGGACCTTGACGCGAAGCTGACCAATCTGCATCGGCAGCTACACCTGAGGACGTATCGAGCGCAGCCTTCCAAGAGAGCCTACATCCCGAAAGCGGATGGGCGACAGCGTCCCCTGGGCATCGCGGCCCTATGGGACAAAATCGTCCAGCACGCAGTCGTGGTGGTCCTCAGCGCCATTTACGAAGAGGATTTTCTGGGTTTTCTCCTACGGATTTCGGCCCAGGCGCGGCCAGCACGACGCGCCCTCTGGGTCGGCATCATGCGGAAGCGTGTGAACTGGGTGCTTGACGCAGACATCCGTGACTTTTTGGATGCCGCGTCATAATGCCCCCCGATTGTTGACGGTTGCTACAACAGGCTCGGTTGTGTGTCCATCACTTTGATGCGCAAGCCTTTACGTCGCCCGCAACGGACAGGGATCTCGCGTCACCGCCAGGCTCGTCTTTCATTTCAAGGACGGCTCGCTGCACGACGAGATCACGGTGTTCTCCCAGCAGGACCGATTCCGGCTGCTGAGCGATCATCTCGTGCAGAAGGGCCCGGCCTTTCCGCGGCCGCTCGAGATGTCGATCGACGCCGGAAACTATCGCGTGACCGTCATGTACACGGATGACGAGGGGAAATCGCAGCGCCACGTGGAGCCGCTGGATCGCCCCGCGGATCTGGCCAATGGACTGGTGCTGACGCTGCTGAAGAACGTCGACCCGGGGCGCCTCCCACTCGTTCGTCGCGGCCACGCCGGAACCGCGGCTCGTGACGCTCAACGGGCGCGCCGCGGGCAGGAACGATTCTCGACTGGCGGCGCCAGCCGTCAGGCCGTGCCCTACATGCTGCACGTCCACCTCGGCGGATTCAGCGGGCTGTTTGCGCCGCTGTTCGGCAAACAGCCGCCGGACTCGCACGTCTGGATTCTCGGCGGCGAGGCACCGGCGTTCGTGAAGGCGGAACAGCCTCTTTACGCCGGCGAACCCGTCCGGCGGATTGAACTCGTCAGTCCGGTCTGGCCGGCCCAGCGGAATGGGCCCGCACGGCCCTGAGGGAACAGGAGAAGACGATGGACAACCGATTTGGGCGCGGATTCGGGTGGGGCGTCGTCGCGACGCTCGCGATGTCGGCGCTGATGGTGATCGGCGTGTCGACCGGCATGTCGTCAGCGGCAAGGCGTGGAGGTGATCGAAGGGCACGCGCTGTCGGATCACGTGCCCGTACTGTTGGGCATCCCGCCGAAGTTCAGCGTGGCGAGCACGTCACTCGCGCCCGCTCGTTCAGCCTCGAGTTGCGGCAGTCGCGACAGATTTCGGATCGTGTCGAGCTGTTCGGCCGCGCGTCGTTCCTGCAGGATCGCTTCGCCGGCATCGATCCGCGGCTGGCCACCGATGCGGGTGTCGCCGATCGCATCGTCGTGGCGCCGCCCCAGTCATTGAAGCTGGACGCCGGTCTCGGCGTGGCGCGGGAAACCCGTCTCGCCGGCGACGACCTCCGGTTCGTCCTGGCGAACCTCGTCGCGCGCTACGCGCTCGCGCTGTCGGAGGCGGCCGAACTGGCCAACGAGACCGCCATGACGGCCGACCTGACGGACCGCGACAACTGGCGCGTCACCAATACCGTCGCGGTCACGGCCGCCCTCACCGGCATGCTCTCGGTCAAGCTGGCGTACACGGCCAAGTTCCTGAACCTGCCGGTGCCCGGATTCAAGCGCACCGACACGACCGCGGCGGCGGCGCTTGTGACCACCTTCGCGCGCCGGTAGAGGCGCGTCGATGGCGAGACGGCAACGACCGGTCAGAACCGGTAGCTGAAGCTCATGAATCCAATGTGCGCGTCGTAGCCGGGCGCCAGGAAACTACCCAGGTTGAAAAGCCGGTTGCCCCACCGGTGCGACTGCGACGTGTCGCGCAGCAGGAACTCACTGCCCACCGGCTCCACCCACGCGAAGCTGGTGCCCTGTTGCCAGTCATCCGTGCGGTACCGCTCGTAGTTGTAGCCGACCAGGAAGATCACCCCCTGCACCACCGGGAATTCCAGCCGCAGATCCAGGACGTGGAGATCCTGGTTGACGGTAGGCGGCTGGCTCGGAAACGCGAACTCGTGGTTAGGGGGAAACGGCGTGCCGTCGAAGTTGACGACTCCGAATCCGGCGTAGGCGAGATCAAGGTCGCCAAGTGACACGGTGTAGGTAGCGCCCAGGGAGACGCGGTCCGGCACGAGCCCGAGCATCGTGCCGAAGCCCATGGTCCGCGTCACATCGTCGAAATCGGCGGTCCACTGGCTCGACGCGCGCGTCCAACCCCCGAGCGCGTTGCGTTCCTGGGTGCTCGGGTTCTGCTTGTTGTTCTCCTGATACTCAAGGCCCCGCTGGAAGCTCGTTCCCCGGTCCCAACTCACGAACGCGTTCATGGACACGCGATCCGTCGCCATATAGAACGCGTCGGCGGCGTAGCGCAGGCGGGTATCCTCCAGCACGCCCAGTTGCGTCCCGGGCGAAACCGCTCTCGGCTCGGCCCTGGGCACGACGACACCCACGTTCGCGAGCGGCTGCGACCGCGTCACCTCCGAGTCGAAGTCGTCTTGGCGATACCGGGCGCTCGCAGCGAGCGAGAACGCGTCGGCCGAGGTGAGCGTGAGCGTGACGTCCGCCTGGTGGCGCTGGCGGTCGGACACGTCGTATCGCCGCATATCGGGATGATTGCTGAAGCCGAAGCGCGGGTTGTCGTTGTCGGCTCCCACATTCGCCAGGTCGTACCAGTAGCTCTCTCGAGTGACCAGGCTGTTGTAGGTCCCGCCGTCGCGGGCGCCAAAGGTGTACGCAGCCCGCAGGTTCGCCCATCGTGCAGGTCTGGCGCGGAAGGAGGCCCTCAGGCGGTGTTCGTCGGTGTCCGCCTCGCGGTACTCGCGGTCGATCGACTCACGCTCGTAGCCGACGGTCAGGCTGCTGCGCCCGGGCCTCATGCGGTACGTCGCGTCGACGCCGGCATTGGTCCGGTCCGAGGCGTACGCCAGGTTGATCCGCTTGTTCTTGTAGCTCACCGTCCCATTGAGGTTGCTCGTGTCGGACGTGACGTACTGCCAGTTCGCCTCGGGCGTGTTGTTGTCCAGACCGTAGTAGCGCGCCCAGGCCCGCACGTTCAGCCGCACCGCCGGGTTGACGACGTAGTCGGCAAAGAGCTGCGTCGTGCTCATCTCCGCTTCCGCCGTGCCACGCGGCAGCGAGGGATTCGCCAGCACGTCCGCGTTGAACGAATAGGGGAGCAAGGCCTCGTTCTGCTCGAGCCGCCCGTAGGCGACCGTCCCGCTGAGGCGGCTGTCGCCTGGCAGCTCGCCCGCGAGCGCGATCGACGCGTTGTGGTATCGGTTGTCGGGCGGGAGCGGACGTCGCCCAAAGGTTGACACGGCGCGATCCCACGGGTCGAACGTGGCGCCGGGCTCGGCCGTCGTAAACACGTTCTCCCACACGAGGGTATCCACTCGATTGGCGAAGTCAGAGAACAGATAGCTGAACTGTACCTGGTACTTCTCACCGACCCGCTCGGCTGACAGCGTGACGTCCTGCGTGCGGTAGTCGACCGGCTCCGTCACCTGGATGTTCAGCGTGCGCGGTGGCCGGTCGCCAATTGGCCCGAACGACGGCTTCAGCCCTGACTTCTTCCGCAGTTCGTACGCGACCGCCAGTTTCACGGCCTCGGCGCCTCCATACTCGACCGTGATCCATCCCAGGCTGCTGTTTGTGCCGAGCGACGTCGGCGCGAGGAATGCCGTCTGGTAGTCGGCAATAAGGCTGTCACTCGCCACAACCGCTGGCTTATCGGCTGCGCCCGTCGCCAGCTTCTTGAACGCGATCGGCACGTTGGCAGGCACTTCGAAGAGTCCTGGACCGCGGCGGATGTACGGCGTCTGCGCCTTGTTGCTCAGGTTGTGCGGCGTGTCAATCCAATTCACGGCAAGGTTCCACTGCCCAGCCAGCCCGCCGCGCGCGGAGATCGTCTGGTCGTCGAGGCTCACGTTCGCACCGCTGAAATCGATGTAGCGGCCGTTGCGCGTGTCGAACACCTCGAGGGTGAGCTTCGGGAGATACCCGTCGTCGTCGAGGTCACGGTATTCCATCAGCTTGCTGGAGTTCGTGTCGTTGTCCACCAGTCGCGCGCCGGTGCTGATCGAGCCGGTCACCGTCACGGGCGGTGGCTGCTGCGCCAGCGTCACGGCCGGCGACGCCAGGAGCGCCGCGCTGATGAGAACGAGTCGGTTCATGGTCGGGCCTCCTCTACCGGGTCAGCTTGGCGCCCGACGGATGGTTCGATCCGTGTGGCGAGATGTGGCAGTTCACGCACCCGCTGCCGTACGGATTGCTCGTCCGGTCGTAGCGCGGGAGGTTGACGTGTCCCCCGTACGAGTGGCAGCTCAGGCAGAGAAATGAATCCTTGCTCGAGAGGAGGTTGCGGTTGCTCGACCCGTGCGCGGTGTGGCAGTTCAAACAGCTGTCGCTGTCGCGCATCGGCGCGTGCTCCCACAGAAACGGCCCGCGCTTCTCGGCGTGGCAACCAGCGCAGGTCTCGTTCACCGTGTTCTCGACGAGCAGGCCGACCGTGGAGCCGTGCGGATTGTGGCAGCTGGCGCACTCCATACGCCCTTCGCGCACGGGGTGATGCGACATCTTCAGGATCTCGCCGCGAACCTCCGCGTGGCACTGGTAGCAGGTCTCGGGACCCGAAGCTGCGGCCAGCAGCGCGCGCTCCGTGTTCTTCCGCATCACGACGTGGCACGCCAGGCAGCTCACGTCGTTCGCGGCGTGCGCGCCGGCTTTCCAGCCGAACCGGGCGCCGCCTTCGTGGCATTGCAGACAGACGGTCGCCTGCTGCGATGTGGTCAGGTCTGCCAGCGCCAGTTCGGCTGTCGGGTTCTCCACATGCCCGCTCCGAGGACCGTGACAACTCTCGCACTGGTTGGCCTCGGCCTGCGCATGCCCCAGTGCCCTCGCGTGCATCGTCTCGCTGAAGGGACGCATGGCGTCTTCGTGGCACACGGCGCACGTGGCAGGGTCGTTGACAAACGTGGCGCCGGCGAACGCCGGGTTGAGCGCGGCCCAGGCGACCGACCTTCTCACCGTCTGCGCGCCGGCCGCGCTCCACCCTACAGCGAGGGCGAGCCCGCCTGTCACGCCGACGAACCATATCCACCGATGGTCTTTCATCACAGTGACTCCTGACTGAACGACGACGCTCTGGCCAGCCTCCTCCCCGGAGATGCAGGTCCCCGCGCCGGCCCGACAGTAGCAGCGAGCATAAAGGCCCAAGCGACCTGCAGAACTGAAGAGTTCCTGAATTCCTGTTAAGGATCGGCAGTCCCGGTCCCGGCCGCCGACGCGGGGCCGGCACGGCCGTCAATGCATCCCGGATAGCCGCACGCCAGAGGCGTGGCCGACTGCAGAAGGGGAGCGCTGTTAGGAGTCCTGAAGGGTTGCCTCGTGCCGCGGCAGCGAGAGGATGACGCGGGTGCCACCCGATTCGTTGCTCTCGATCTCGACTCGCCCCCGATTCGCGGTGACGGCCCCGTGCACGATGGCCAAGCCAAGCCCCACTCCCCCCGGGGCCTGTTCTCGCCATCCGTCACTGCGATAGAACCGCTCCAGGACGCGGGTCCGTTGCTCGGGCGGAATGCCGGGGCCTTCATCATCGACGACGAGCTGGTGCTCACGACCGGTGCTTCTTCCCGAGATCCGCACCCGGCGGCCCTCCGGCGTGAACTTGATGGCGTTATCGAGCACGTTGATCACCGCTTCCCGCGTCATGACCGGATCGGTGGTGACGATGAGTGGTGCGTGAATCGCCACATCGATCTCGATGCGCCGCTCCTCGGCGAGTACGTGGAGCTGGTCCGCCACGTCCTGCGCCAGCGCGCGTAGATCGACGGCCTCCGCGGCGGGTCGCACACGCCCACTCTCCCACCGCGACAACGTCAGCAGCGTATCCACGAGTCTGGCGAGACGGTCCGTTTCCTCGAGCATGCTGCCAATCACGTCCCTGTACGCCCGCGAATCTCCTGCCTCGCGCAACCCCACTTCGCCGACGCTGCGCATGGCCGTGAGCGGCGTCCGGAGCTCGTGCGAGACGTCCGCCGTGAACTGCTTCAGCCGCGCGAACGAGGCCTCGAGCCGTGTGAAGGCGTCATTGAACACCAGAGCGAGCTGACCCATCTCGTCGTTCGCGTTCTCGATAGGGAGACGTTCGGACAGATGATCCGCGCTGATCGACCTGGCCCGCTCGGCCATCCGGGCGAGAGGCAACAGGGCGCGTCCAGAGATGACGTGGCCGGCGAGCGCCGCACCCAAAACCGCGACCGGCGTGGCAACCGAGAACAGCAGGAGCAGGATCCAGAACTGCTGGCGAATCCCGTCTTCCAACCGGACGACGCGGACCAAAAGAGGCATCCGACCGAGCGTCCGCTGAACGGTCAAGACGCGCACATGAATGCCGGGCCGAATCTGAAGCGAGCGGAACCCGCCGGTCGCGAGAGAGGGGGTCCCGAGAGCGGCCTGGATCGCCTCGGCGGTGGGAACGCCTCGAAGATACACCGGGCGGCCGTCGAGACTGTAAACCTCGACCCATCGCCGGCGGCCAGCATCGTAACCGAGGTCGCGGTCCGTCTCCGTCCGCCATGCCACCTCGGAACCCCTGACCACAAGCATCTCCACCGCGACTTCGAGGTCTTCCTCCAGGTGATGATCAAGCGCGGCTCGCATCGACCGCCACTCCAGAACCAGCATACCCGCGACATAGAAAGCCAGAATGAGGAGGATCGAGGCTGCGAACCAGATCGTCAGGCGGGTCCGCATGCGTGGGGGGGTCACGGGGCTCCCTCCTTGATCAGGAATCCTACGCCGCGGATCGTATGGATCAGCTTCGTACTGAAGTCCTGGTCGATCTTCTTGCGAAGATGTGTGATATGCACGTCGATGACGTTGGAGAGCGGCGTGCCCCGGGACGGCTCCTTCCACACGTCGCGTGCCAGCATCTCTCGAGACACGACCTGTCCCCTATGGTGGAGCAGATAGTCCAGCAGCTCGAACTCGCGAGCTGTAAGCGCGATCGGTCGATCGCCTCGACGCACCGTCCGGGTTACCGAATCCAGCTCGAGATCGGCGAGCCGCACGCGAAACCGGTCTTCGGGTCTGCCGCGGCGCAACAGCGCTCGAATCCGGGCCAGAAGCTCGCCGAACGCGAACGGCTTGACAAGGTAGTCGTCCGCCCCGCAGTCCAGACCCGTCACGCGATCCTCGACGGCGTCCCGTGCGGTGAGCACCAGCACCGGGATTGACAGCCCGCGCGAACGAAGACCAGCCAGGATCTCGAACCCACTTCGTCCGGGCAAGACGAGATCGAGCAGGATGACATCGAAAGGCTGGGTCGTCGCCCGGAAGTAGCCATCCTCACCCGTGCGAGAGACGACGACCTCATAGCCTTCGCCTGTCAGACCAGCTCTGAGCGCCCCTGCGACCTTCAGGTCGTCTTCGATGATGAGAACGCGCATCACATCCCACCTGACGGCGACTGCTGCCAGACGACAGGGTACCGTCTCTTCGTTGCGGCCGAACGCTGCCGGTCTCGAATTCGAAGCGTAGCCGCCGTTCGCGGGGCGAGGTTCTGAAGATTTCGTGAATTCTCGTTCAGGACCGGTGACTGCTTCCCGCACGCTGAAACTCGATCGGCATGCTCGGAGTTCAAGCAGCTCCGCTAAGTGTAGTCCGCCGGCCGGGCGGCGGCCCACCGGAGCGACGGTCTATAATGCCTCACCTGCGAGACGGGGCGTTCCTGCCCGAACATGTTCATCGTCTGCAACGACAGGGGATAGGCGATATTAAGGACAGGCTAGACTGGGGTCCGCCACGCGTCAACGAAGGATGTACGTTCAGGAGG
>Ga0326597_10003171_pt1 | contig 23925 bp, 19 predicted proteins | sample RVTome_12_FD_203789 | JGI IMG/M metagenome (GOLD analysis project Ga0326597, IMG submission 203789) | Soil microbial communities from uranium-contaminated site in the Upper Colorado River Basin, Wyoming, United States - RVT100D185 | ecosystem: Environmental > Terrestrial > Soil > Contaminated >... | reverse complement strand
GCCGAGATCCTGGGCCGCCCGGTCGGCGACATCGGCGTGCGCCGCCGCATCGGCTACCTGCCGGAGAACCCCTACTTCTACGACTACCTGACGGCCGAGGAGCTGCTCGGGTACTTCGCGAGCCTGTTCGGCTACCGCGCGCCCGAGCGCGGCCGCCGGGTGCAGTCGCTGCTCGACCAGGTCGGGCTCGGCGCCGAGCGGCGGATGCAGCTTCGCAAGTTTTCGAAGGGGATGCTGCAGCGCGTCGGCATCGCCCAGGCGCTCATCAACGACCCCGAGGTCATCTTCTTCGACGAGCCGATGTCGGGGCTCGACCCGATCGGGCGGCGCGATGTCCGCGCGCTCATCCTCGGGCTCCGCGACCGGGGGGTGACGCTCTTCTTCAGCTCGCACATCCTGGCCGACGCCGAAGCGCTCTGCTCGCGCGTCGCGATCGTCGCGCACGGGCGGCTGGTGGCGACCGGGCGGCTGACCGAGCTGCTCGCGTTCGAGGTCCGCGGCTGGGAGCTGGTCGTGGCCGACTTGCGGCCGGAGGTGCTCGCGCGGATGCCGGACGTGCTGCGGCGCAGCCTGGAGATCTCGCCGGGACGCTACTCGCTCGAGCTGACGCTCGCCGTGCCGCCCGAGCGGGTGCTCGGCGACGTGCTCGCCACCGGCGCGCGCCTGGTGTCGCTCAACCCGGTGCGCGACACGCTCGAGGACGTGTTCATGAGGCACGTGGTGGAACAAAGGAGTCAGGAGTCAGGAGTCAGGAGTGAGGAGGTAGGAGGTAGGAGATAGGAACGAGGACAGGCTGGCGGCGTGACAGCCTCCTGCCTCCTGCCTCCTGACTCCTGAAAGTGTGAGTTCCATGCGCGTCATCAGACACGTCGCGGTCAACGTGTTTCGCGAGTCGGTGCGGGACAAGGTCCTCTACAACCTCGTGTTCTTCGCCGTGCTGCTGATCTCGGCGTCCTACCTGATCGGCCAGCTCACCGCCGGCCAGGACCTCAAGATCATCAAGGACCTCGGGCTCGCCGCGACCTCGGTGTTCGGGCTGTTCATCGCCGTGTTCATCGGCATCGGTCTGGTCTCGAAGGAAGTGGAGCGGCGCAGCGTGTACGCCCTGCTCGCCAAGCCCATCCGGCGGCACGAGTTCATCATCGGCAAGTACCTCGGTCTCGTGCTGACGCTGGCCGTCAACATCGCCGTGATGACGGTCGCCTACTACGTCGTCCTCGCGTACATGTCGTGGATGGAGCTGGAGACGGTGAAGGCGGCGTGGGAAGCTCCGGCGACCGACCCGGCCCTGCTGAAGGCGATCTTCCTGATCTTCGTCGAGCTGTGCCTGATCACGGCCGTCGCGCTGTTCCTGTCGACCTTCTCGAGCCCGATTCTCTCGGCGGTGCTGACCTTCGGGCTGTACGTCGTGGGTCATTTCAACGCCGACCTGAAGAACTTCGAGACCGTCGTCGAATCGCCGGTCGCGATCTCCCTGGCGCGGGGCATCTACTACGTGCTGCCGAACCTGGCGCCCTTCGACGTCAAGGCGGACGTCGTGCACGCCCAGCCCGTGGAGTGGTCGTACCTCGCACTGACCACGGGCTACGGCCTCGTCTACATCACGATGCTCGTGCTGGCCGCGATGTTCGTCTTCTCGCGCCGCGATTTCAAGTGATCGGTCGGGTGCGCAGATGATCTCGCCAATCCGGTCCTCCGCCACCTTCGCCGTCGTGCTCGCGACGCTGCTGGCGACCGCGGTCACGATCGAGGTCGTGCGTGACCGTCTCACGCCGGCACACCAGATCACCGCACGGTATCTCTACGTCCGTTCGGACACGGCACTCCGGCGCCTGGCGGTCGCCTACCAGGCGCTGCTCGCCGACGTCTACTGGATTCGCACGATTCAGCACTACGGCGGCGACCGGCTCTCGATCGACGACCGGAACCGGTACGAGCTGCTCTATCCGCTCCTCGACATCACGACGACGCTCGATCCCCGCTTCACGCTCGCCTACCGCTTCGGAGCGATCTTTTTGGCCGAGCCGTTCCCGGGCGGTCCGGGCCGGCCCGACCAGGCGGTGGCGCTGCTGCGCAAGGGGGTCCAGGCCAGTCCCTCGAAGTGGGAGTACGTGCACGACATCGCCTTCGTCTACTACTGGCAGCTCCGCGACGCGGCGACGGCGGCCCGGTGGTTCCAGCGGGCCAGCGAGATCCCGGGCGCACCCGAGTGGCTCCAGCCGCTCGCGGCAACGATGCTGATCCAGGGAGGCGACCGCACCTCGTCCCGCTTCCTGTGGCGGCAGCTGCACGCGTCGGCGGAGCAGGACTGGCTCCGCAGCATCGCCGAGCGGCGGCTGGTCCAGCTCGACGCGCTCGATCAGATTGACCAGCTTGAGGCGGCGGTTCGCCGCTTCGAGCGCCAGGTCGGTCCCGAGCGACTGACGTGGCCGCGGCTCGTCCGGGAGGGCGTGGTGCCCGGCGTGCCGGTCGATCCGACCGGGACGCCCTACGAGCTGGATCCCATTCGAGGCACCGTCACCGTCTCGCCCCGATCGGAGCTCTTTCCGATGCCCATCGAGCCTCCGCGCGCGGGGCCTCCGACCTCGTGACCCCGGCGCTGTTCGCCCCAACGGTGCTCGGCCTCGCCGGCCTCGTGGTCGGGAGCTTCCTCAACGTCTGCATCCACCGGCTGCCACGCGTTGAGTCGCTCGTCTGGCCCGGATCGCGCTGCCCGTCCTGCGGCGCCGCGATCCGCTGGTACGACAACGTGCCGGTCGTCGGCTACCTGCTGCTCGCCGGGCGTTGCCGGTCGTGCCACGCGCCGATCGCCCTTCGGTATCCGATCGTCGAGTTGGCCACGATGGGGGTGTTCGTCACGCACTTCTGGACCATCGGCTGGGAGCCGCTGCTCGTGGTGCGCATCGCGTTCGGCTGCGCGCTGATCGTCCTGTTCGCGATCGACCTCGAGCACCAGATCCTGCCGAACGCCGTCACGCTGCCCGGTCTCGTCGTCGGCCTCGCGGCCAGCCTGTGGCTGCCGCCCGGCTGGCGCAGCGCGTGGCTGGGCGCGGTCATCGGCGGGGGGTCGCTGTGGCTGCTGTTCGAGATCTGGCTGCGGCTGCGGGGCGTGGAAGCACTCGGGATGGGCGATGTCAAGATGCTCGCGATGGTGGGCGCCTTCCTCGGCTGGCAGCAGGTCATCGCCACGCTCGTCCTGTCGTCGTTCATGGGATCGGTGGTGGGGGTCGCTTTGATCGCCGCCGGCCGCGGCTCGCTCGGATCGAAGCTGCCGTACGGCACCTTCATCGCGCTCGGCGCCATGGCCTCGAGCCTCGTGGGCGAGCCGCTCGTCCAGTGGTACCTCTCGTTCTACTGAGCGCCCGATGAACCAGACCGGCTACCTGCTGCTCGGCCTGACCGCCATCGTCGCGGCGCTCGTGGCGATGCTCGTCTACGCGGTGCTGCGCTTTGCGGTTGCGGCGCGCCAGGCGCAGAAGCGGTCCGGGAACGAGGGCGCCGAGACGGCGTTCATGGCGGCGGCGGTCGAGCAGGCCGTCGCGCGACTGCGCGAGCAGGAGCGCGCGATGAAGGTGCGCGCCGAGGAGTCGGAGCGCCTGAGCGGGGAGATCATCGCCAGCATGACGTCGGGCCTGCTCGTGGTGGCGCACACGGGCGACGTGCGCACGCTCAATCCCGCCGGGCGCCGGCTGCTCGGCCTGCCGGAGGGAGAGGCGAGCGGGTCGTTCGACGAGGAGCTGCGCGAGGCACGCCCGCTCGCCGACGCGATCCAAGAATGCCTGACCCGGGGGCAGCCGATCGTTCGCCGCACGCTCGAGATGAAGCCCGCGACCGCCGAGGGCGCGCTGCACCTCGGCGTGACCGTCTCGCCGATCTTCGACGAGCAGAACCGTCTGCGGGGCGCGATCTGCCTGTTCACCGACCTGAGCGCCGTCGTCGAGCTCGAAGAGCAGCTGCGCCTGAAGGACAGCCTGGCCCGCCTGGGCGAGCTGACCGCCGGCCTGGCCCACGAGTTCCGCAACGGCCTCGCGACGATTCACGGGTACGCGCGCCTGTTTTCCCTCGATCGGCTGCCCGACGAGTACCGGCCGTATGTCGAGGGCATCCGGCAGGAGGCCGAAGCGCTCGGGCAGGTGGTCACCAACTTCCTCAACTTCGCCCGGCCGGCGGAGCTCACGCCGGCCCCCGTGGATCTTCGCGCGCTCGCCGACCGCGCGGCCGACGACATCCGGGCTGACGCGGAGCAGCACGGCGGCGCGGTCCGCGTGACCGGCGAGTTCGGCACGGTCGAGGGGGACGAGGTGCTGCTGCGGCAGGCGCTGAGCAACCTGTGCCGCAACGCGCTCGAGGCGTGCGTCGAGGCGGGGACGCCCCCGCGGATCGAGCTCGCCGGGGCCGTCGACGAGGGCCAGGGGGTGGTGCGCCTGACCGTGACCGACAACGGCCCGGGGATCGCCGCCGCCGCCGGCGACCGCATCTTCCGGCCGTTCTTCACGACCCGCGCCAGCGGCACGGGCCTCGGCCTCGCGCTGGTCCAGAAGATCGTCGTGACGCACAATGGCCGGGTGTCGGCGAGCCCCGCCCCGGGCGGGGGCGCCATCCTCCAGGTGACCCTGCCGCTTCCATAGCTGTTACCAAAGGTAACAGAATCGAACACAACCTCGGGTCCTCCGCCCGTCCCGAATCTCTCTGATGGCTGCTTAACATCCTCATTTCAAGTGCTTTAGTCGAATATCATGGCGCGTAGGCCGTCCATGGCAGCGCCATTGCTCATCTGAGTTCCGACATGGTCAAGAGTCGAGTGGCGCACGCGAGTGGATTTTCGCTCATCGAGCTGATGATGGTCGTGGCACTTGCTGCCACTGTGCTGGCCATCGCGGTGCCCGTGTTCAGGGACTTGGCCGAGTCTCAGCGGCTTTCGGCGGCGACCAGCGCCGTGGAGCGCGAGTTGCAAGCGGCTCGTCTCAAGGCCGTGTCGTCGAACCAGACGATGCGGGTGTGGTTCAACTGTCCGGCGGCGGGGCAATACCGGACCGTCGAGGTTCTGGGGTCGGCGGCCGATACCGCTGCGGACCGGTGCAGCCCGGCGACCTACCCGTATCCGGCACCCGACACCGACGTCATGACGCGGCCGAATCAGGACGGGCCGTTGCGCTACGTCATGAACCAGGCGACGGTGTCGACTGCGGTCGTCCAGTTTCGGTCGGACGGTACGGCGCGAGAGGTCGTGGGCGGCGTGGCGCAGGGCATCGCGGCCACGCTCGACATCACGGTGACGCGTAAGGGTATTACGAAAACGGTGACAATCAATGCGTTGGGCAAAGTACAAAAACAGTAATCAGGGCTTCAGCCTGATCGAAGTCATGGTGGCGTTGGGCATCCTGGTGACGGTGTCGCTGGGCGTGGCGCAGCTGTTCTCGACGGCGACGAGATCCAACCAGGCCGGCCGGTCGCGAACGTCCTCCTCCATCTTGGCGGCCGAGAAGATGGAGCAGCTCCGTGGCCTGACCTGGGGGTTCGACAACACCGCGTTGGGTCTGCCGCTGTCGGACACGACGACCGATCTCAGCTACGACCCGCCCACCAACGGTGGCCCCGGCCTGAACCCGTCGCCGTCCGGGACACTGCAGACGAATACGACGGGCTACGTCGACTACCTCGACCAGTTCGGCAACTGGGTGGGCACCGGCAGCACACCGCCGCTGGCGGCCATCTACATCCGACGCTGGTCGGTCGAGCCGCTGCCGACCAACCCGAACAACACCCTGATCTTCCAGGTCATGGTCACGACGGTGGTCGTGGAAGCCACGGAGGCGAAGACCGTGACGGGCACGCGGTACCGCCTGCGCGACGATGGCTGGATTGTCAGCGTGAAAACGAGGAAAGCGTCATGAGGGACAGACGAACGAGCGTCGCGTGGGATGGTCGCCCGGACGTGTGTCGCGGCCGGAACCGGCGTGCGCAAGGCGGCTACTCGATGGTCGAGATGCTGGTGTCGACCGCGATCATGCTCGTCGTGACCGGGGCCATCTTCGGGCTGATGAACCCGTCTCAGGGTACGGCGCAGGCCCAGCCCGAGGTCAGCGACCAGCAGCAGCGCCTGCGCGTGTCCACGGACATGCTCTACAAGGACCTGGTCATGACGGGCGCCGGGCCGTACCAGGGGCCGACGACGGGCAGCCTGATGAACTTCTTCGCCCCCATCCTGCCGTATCGCGCCGGGCAGGTGAACAACGACCCGCTGTCCAACGTCTTCTTCCGGCCCGACGCGATCACGCTGGTTTACGTGCCCAACACGTCGTCGCAGACGACGATCACCACGTCGATGCCGAACGTTTCGGCGGAGATCAAGGTCGCCGCGCAGCCGAACTGTCCGAGCGGCGACGAGCTCTGCGGATTCAAGGAAGGCATGAGCGTGCTGGTCTTCGACAACACCGGCGCGTGGGAGAGCTTCGAGATCACCCAGGTGCAGACCTCGGCGCTCCACTTGCAGCACCGCGGGACCAAGTTCCAGAAGGCCTACGACGCCGGGGCGAACATCGTCGAGGCGCAGTTCCACACCTACTGGCTCGATACGGTCAACGACCGGCTGATGCACTACGACGGCATCGTGACGGATCTCCCGGTCGCCGACAACGTGGTAGGGCTGAACTTCCGGTATTACGGCGATCCGAACCCGCCCCTGGCGCCCAAGCCGGTCATCGGCACCGCGAACTGCCTGTTCGACGTATCGGGCAACTCGCTGCTGCCGACGCTGGCGGCGACGAGCGGGTCGCTGGTGGAGCTCACGCAGGCGATGCTCACCGATGGTCCGTGGTGCGGCGTCGGCGGCTCGAGCCAGTTCGACGCGGATCTCTTCCGGGTTCGCAAGGTGCGGGTCACCGTCCGTACGCAGGCGGCGTCTCCGTGGTTCCGCGGCACCAACGCCACGTTGTTCCGCAACGCCGGCACGGCGGGGCCCGGCGATCGCTACATCCCGGACTACAGCACGTCCTTCGAGGTCACGCCGCGCAATCTGAACCTGTCGAGGTAGGCATGAGAACAACGCGATGGCCGGCACCGGTGCGACGGATGCGTGACGAGCGGGGCGTGGCGCTCATCATCGCCATGATGGTCACCATGCTACTGACCGCCCTCGGGATCGCGCTCGTGATGCTCACGACCACCGAGACGCAGATCACCATGAATTTCCGCAACGGCCAGGAAGCGCTCTACGCGGCGGACGCGGGCGTCGAGCGCGTGGTCCAGGACCTGCTCATGGTGCCCCGCTGGAACGACCTGCTCAACGGCACCGTCACGTCGGGGTTCGTGGACACGACGATGACGCCCCGGCTCCCGGACTACGGGGACGTGATCAACCTGACGACCGGTACCGCGCAGCTCCAGCAGGAGACCGATTCCCAGAACCTCTGGGGCCCGAACAACCCGGTCTGGCGTCTTTACGCGTGGGGGCGGGTCACGAACCTGCTGCCGACCGACACCATTGACAGCTACATGTACATCGCCGTGTGGGTCGCCGACGATCCGTCGGAGATCGACGGCAACCCGCTGGCCGACACCAACGGCGTGCTCACGTTGCACAGCGAGGCGTACGGAATGGGCGGGACGCGGAAGGTCATCGAGATCACGGTCGCGCGGACGAGCGGCACGGAAATCGAGCGCGGCCAGATCGCGCAGCGCGGGCAGGAAGAGTTGAACCAGCGCGCCCGCAAGGCGGCCGTCCAGACGCCCGGTCGCGGGCTGACGACGTCGCGCATGGGGCTCTCGACCGGAAACATGGTGGTGCAGTAATGACTGGCCAGGCGAATCTTCGGAGACGGGACGGAGGGACGGGGCGACGCGTGCCTCGGCGCGCGCCGCGCTGGATCGTCGGCGCGGCGGCGACGGTCGCGATCGTTGCGGCGTGGTCCGCGAACGCGTTCGCACAGCTCGATCCGCTGCTGTTCCTCAAGCGGGTTCCGCCAACCGTCATCCTCGTCGTCGACACCTCGCGCGAGATGCTCGAGGACGGCAACGGCTACTACTACGATCCCGTCTTCTACAACACCGCCAACGATCCGGCCGTCTCGACGGTGCTCGGCGTTGCGAGCGTCACGTACCGTCGCCGCTACAAGAACCTCGCGTTCGAGAACATCATCGACGCGGTGACCAAGTTCCAGGCCGACGATATCGAGGCGATCCCGATGGTGTGGGATCCCTCCAACGCGCTGACGTCGAACGCGCCGGCCGACCTCGCCTTCATCAAGGGTACGCGATACGGCATGGCCCGGGACGGCATCGCGCAGGCGGTGCACGAGAACGACCTGCCGATTTACCGCTGGGGCCTCGTGAAGCTCCGCCAGAGCGGCGCGGCGTGGCGCACGTCGCCGGGCTGCGACAAACCGGTGCGCGTGACGGCCAACCTGGCGCTCGCCGCGGTGAGCGACGCGAACCCCTGCAACGTCGGCGGTGTAGGACGCTTCGGCATCTACGCGCCGTCGGTGGCGGGGGCGAGCTTCGCGATCGAGGGCGCGCCGGGTGACGCCGTCAAGGTCGCCGCGGGGGCCAACACCGCCGCGTCCGTCCTCACGCTCGTGAACCGGCCCATCCTCGACCAGCTCGGCTTGATTCCGGCGTCGGGCGGCGCGCAGGCTTACGCGGATCGTCCGATCTCGCACGCCCTCGACGATGCGAAGGCCCAGGCGGTGGCGGCGATGGCCGCCGACAGCGCCGCGTTCCGCGCCCGGCGCAACACCGTCGTCGTGCTCGTCACCGGCGGCCAGGACGCCGGGAACGCCGCCTACACGGCGTCGCACGATCCGACGACGATCGCCTCGTCGTTCCTGAACGTGAGCGGCGGCGGCACCACGAAACGGGTGCCGATCATCGTCGTGGCGATCCGGCCGAAGGCCGCCGACGAGGCGCAGCTCCAGCAGATCGCGACCAACAGCGGCGGACGCTATTTCAAGGCCGATTCCACGGCGGACGTCACCTTCGCGATCAACTACGCCGTGCAGGCGGGCTTCGCGCGGGCGGCGGACTTCGACCTCAGCCAGCAGACCGATTTCTCCCCGGTCAGCCCGATCGTCGGCACCGTCAACCTGAAGAACGCCAGCGACAAGAACGGCGGCCTGCTCCCGAACACCGACATCCTCTCGGTCCCCGGCGCCCAGCCCGTGCCGCAGCGCAGCAACATGCTCTTGAGCGGCGGGTTCGCGCTGCCCGGGTTCGAGGGGCGGCTGCGGGCGTTCCGGACGTACAAACCCGTAGCGGACGCCGCGAGCCCGTCCGGCTGGAAGTTCGTGGGCGACGGCACGCCGCTCTGGCCCGATCTCGACGGGCGGCCGAGCCTGGCCGGCATGGCTCGGACGCCGGTCGACCCGAACTCGCGGAACATCTACACGTTCATCCCGGACGGGGCGGGGGGCGGCAGCGTCGTGCCGTTCACCACCGCGTTTTCTGCCAGTATCGGCCCGCACCTGGCGGGCGCCGACCCCGCCACGCTGATCCCGTGGCTGCGTAGCCGTCCGATCGGCGCCGTCATCGGCTCGACGCCGGCCATCATGGATCCGCCGTCGCTCGATCCGCCGCCCGACGACGACTACGGGCGAACCGACGCGGCCGGCACGTTCGCCGGCACCCACAAAGATCGGCGCAGCATGATCTTCGTGGGGGCTAACGACGGCATGATCCACGCGATGGACGCGCGCACGGGGTACGAGGTCTGGGCGTTCATCCCGTACAACCTGCTGCCGAAGATCAAGACGCTCGCCGACGGCCAGCCTGTGGAGGAGTTCGATTACTTCGTGGACAGCTCGCCGAAGATCGCAGAGCTGAAGGTCGGCGGCGTCTGGCGGAGCTTCCTGTTCATCGGGGAGGGACCCGGCGGCGTCTTCTACCAGGGCTTCGACGTGACCAACGCCGGCATGGGCGTCAGCCCCGAGGCCGACGGCATCGCCGCGGTGACCTCGATGCTGGCCCAGTTCGACGCGGCCAACGAGAGCATCCAGTTCCTGTGGGCGTTCCCGAACTACTCGAGCTTCGACCCGAACTCCTACGTGGAGTTCCCGCTCACCGACGGCACGCCGGGCAACGTCATCAAGTTCTACGGCGACCTCAAGGCGAGCGCGACGCCCGCCGAGAAGAGCGTCGGCTTCGCCTGGTCCGACCCCGCGGTCGGTCCGCTCGATGCCGGCCGCACGGTGAACTCGCTCATCGTCGGGTCGGGCTACTTCCCCGCCGTCGAGGACCTGCTCGCGGGCCGCGGCGCCGGGTCGCCGCGCGCGGGCCGATCGCTGTACCTGATCGACGTGAGCACGGGAACGCTCGTCGGGAACGCGGGCGGCGGCCCGTGCGCCGGCGTCGGCTGTCTCGACGTCGGCGACATCGCGAACGCGCGCAAGAACGCGCTTCAGGCCGACCCGTCGGCGTCGGGTGAGGGCGGATCGTACGTCGCGAGCAAGGCCTACCTCGGGGACCTCGACGGCGAGTACTGGCGGTTCAACTTCGACTCGACCGGCGCGATCACCAAGACCGAGATGGTCTTCGCCGACCAGCCCATCTACGCGTCGTCGGCCCTGATGTTCGTCGGCTCCGCCGACATCTACATGTTCTTCGCGACCGGCAGCGATCTGCTGCCGATGGCGGCCGCCAGCAGCACCGGCGTGTTCAGGCTGATCAGCCTCAAGGACAACGCCCCGGCGGCCGGCGCCACGACGAAATTCACCAGGAACCTGTCGGCGGTGGTCAACAACGGCGGTTACGCGGTCGGCGAGCGGCCCTCGACGGCGCCGTCGGTCGCGGGCGACATCGTGTTCTACACGACCACCGTCCAAGACGCCGACGGCAACGTGACGTCCAACCTGTACGCGTTGACCTTCCTGGGCGGCGCGGCGTACGATTCGAGCGGCAACAACCAGATCGACGTCAACGAAAACCCGGTCGTGCGGTCGACCCTCGGGCGCGCGACGGCGCCCTTCATCGTGGACCAGCACCTGTACTTCGCGAGTTCCGGCGAATCCGGCGCCGCCGTCGAGATCATGGGCGACCCCGAGGACTTCAACAACGGCGTCGGCCAGGTCGGCGTCCGCATCCTGTCGTGGAGGGAACTGCGCTAGGTGGCCCAGGCTGTCAAGTGTCCGAGCTGCGGCGTCAAGGTCAGGGCGTGGCGTGAGCGGTGCCCGCGGTGCCGCGAGCCGCTGCCCCGCGACGCGCCCCCGCCCGCGGCCCCAACGAACGCCGCGACCGCCCAGAAAACGGCGGCCGTGGCGGTCGTCGTGTTGCTCGCCGGGGTGGCCATCGCGGTCTTCTGGCCCCGGGAACTGCCCGACAACCGGGCCGTGCCGGCGACGCTCCCCGTGGCTTCGGCGCCCGCGCCGGCCGCTCCCGAGCCCCCCGCGCCCGTCATCGGGGCGCCGAACGAGCCGGCCGACGTCGATCCACCGTTTCTCACCGTGGCCGGCTCCGGCAAGCTCGACTACGGACGAGGGAACTACGACGCCGCGCTCGCCTCGTTCCAGGAGGCCATCGCGCGCAATCCCGACGATGCCGAGTCCCACAGCAACCTGGGCCAGGTGCTCGTCCGGCTGGGGCGGGCCGAGGAAGCCCTCCCGTATTTCGAGCGCGCGATCCAGATCATCCCGGATCGCTGGGCCTACCACTTCAACCTGGCACGGACCGTCGGCGAGACCGGGGACTGGAGCCGAGCGGTCGACGAGTACCGCGTCGCCCAGCGGCTGTTTCCCGACGACTACGTGACCGAGTACAACCTCGCGCGCGCGCTGCACAAGGCGGGCGACGAGCAGGCGGCCGTCGAGGGCTACCAGAGGGCCATCGCGCTGGCCCCGGAGGACGCGACGTTCCGGCTCTCGCTGGGCATCAGCTACGAGCGGCTGGGCCGCAAGGCCGACGCCGCGGCCGCCTACGAGGACTACCTGCGCCTGGCGCCCGCCGCGGCCGACGCCGACCAGGTGAAGGCCCGCATCACGCTGCTCACGGCGCCGCCGAAAGAGGGCGGGGCGCCCGCCACGCCGCCCGGCCGGCGGCCGTGAGAGCCGTCTGGTAGACTTGGGCTCGAGTCTGGCCCCTCTCGAGCCGATAAGAGCCCTGAAGACCCGGAATCTGGGGGCACGTCATGCCGAATCAGCACTCGCCGTCGAACCGGTGCCGTCGTTGGCGCTCGTGGTGCGTGCGGGGCGCGGCCGCGCTGCTGGCGCTGGGCGTCTCGGTCAGCCTCGTCGAGGCGCAGTCACTGGCGGAGGTCGCGCGCCGCGAAGCGGAGCGGCGCAAGGCCATCAAGACGACGCCGAAGGTGTACACGAACAAGGACCTCGGGTCGGCGAGCTATCGCCCGCCGACGCCGGTGTCGGCGCCGGATCCGGCCGCGGCCGCCCAGACGCCGCCGGCCGAGGCCCGGACGCCGCCCGAAGAGGTCAAGGACGAGAAGTACTGGCGCCAGCGGATCACTCAGGCGCGCGAGAACCTGGCGCGCGCCGAGATTCTCCGCGCGGCGCTCGAGAGCCGCATCAACGCGCTCCAGACCGACTTCGTGAACCGCGACGATCCGGCGCAGCAGGCCGTCATCGCCCAGGATCGCCAGAAGGCGATGAACGAGATGACGCGCACGACGGCCGACATCGAGCGTCTCAAGAAGGAGATCACGGACATCCAGGAAGAGGCCCGCAAGGCGGGCGCTCCGCCTGGCTGGGTACGGTAGCGCGCGCCGCCGTTCCCGTCCGTACTCGCGTGTCTGCTCCTGCCCGCATCCTGATCGTCGAAGACAAGGATTCCCTGCGCACGATGCTCCGGCACGCCCTCGAGCGCGAGGGCCACGTCGTCGCCGAGGCCCGGGACGAGCCGGAGGCGGTCCGGCTGCTCGCCGAGAGCCAGCCGGCCGTGGTGCTCTCCGACCTGCGGTTGCCGAAGGGGGACGGGTTCGGCGTGCTGCGGGCCGCCAAGGATCAGGACTCGGAGACGCCGGTCATCGTGATGACCGCCTACGGCAGCATCGAGGATGCCGTGGCGGCCATGAAAGAGGGGGCGCTCGACTTCCTCGCCAAGCCGGTCGATCCCGATCATCTGCTGCTGCTGGTCTCGCGGGCGCTCGAGCGGCGGCGCCTGCTCACCGAGAACATCCTCCTCAGGGAAGAGCTCGCGGTGCGGCGCGGCGCGCCGCAGATCATCGGGTCGGATCCGGCCCTGCGCAAGGTCATGGCGTCCTTGCAGCGGGCGGCCGGCACCGACACGACCGTGCTCATCGAGGGGGAGAGCGGTACGGGCAAGGAGCTGTTCGCCCGTTCGCTGCACGCGCTGAGCCCCCGCTCGCACGCCCCGTTCGTCGCGATCAACTGCGCCGCGATTCCCGAGACGCTGCTCGAGTCGGAGCTCTTCGGCCACGAGAAGGGGGCGTTCACCGGCGCGGTGGCGCGCAAGCTCGGCAAGTTCGAGATGGCCCACCGCGGCACGCTGTTCCTCGACGAGATCGGCGACCTTACGCTCGCGCTGCAGGCGAAGATCCTGCGCGCGCTCGAGGAGAAGCGGTTCGACCGCCTCGGCGGCACGGCGCTGGTCACGGTCGACGTCCGCCTGGTGGCGGCGACCAACAAGGGGCTCCGCGCCGCCGTCGCGGCGCGCGTGTTCCGCGAGGATCTCTACTTCCGGCTGTCGGTCTTTCCCATCACGATCCCGCCCCTGCGCGAGCGCGGCGACGACATCCCGACCCTCGCGCGGGTCTTCGTCGAGCGGTTCTGCCGAGACCTCAAGAAGAAGGCGCTCGCGATCTCGCCGGCGGCGCTCGAAGAACTCCAGAAGTACCGATGGCCGGGCAACGTCCGGGAGCTGCAGAACTGCATCGAACGCGCGGTCATCCTGTCCGACGATGACACGATCCACCCGAGGCACCTGAATCTGTCGTTTCAGCTTCCCCAGCCCGGCGAGCCGGAGGTCGACCCGTGGGCCGACGTGGATCTGTCCGGGAGCCTGGCCGACGCCGTGCGCCGCGGCGTGGCGGAGGTGGAGCGCCGGAAGATCGAGGCGGCGCTCCGGGAGAGCGGCGGCCACAAGCCGCGGGCGTCCGAGCTGCTGCGGGTCAGCTACAAGACGCTGCTCGCCAAGCTCAGGGAGCACAAGATCGACTAGTGTCGTGCAGGGTGTTGGCGCCGGGCCTTACTTCTGCATCCCCGCCTTCCGCATCGCGCGCGCCAGTTCCTTGTCCTTCACGTCGTCGACGACGGCCACCGAGCCGATGCCCAGCGGCAGGACGAAGTGCAGCCGGCCGGCGGCGACCTTCTTGTCGAGCCGCATCGCGTCGAGCGCCTCGGCGGCGGACAGATCGCCGAGCGCGGGCAGCGGGCCCATCTGCATGATGAGCCGCGCCAGCCGCTCGCGGTCGGCGTCGGCCATCACGCCGCGAAGGACGGCGAGCTCGGCCGCGACGAGCATCCCGAGCGCGATCGCTTCGCCGTGGAGGTAGCGGCGATACCGCGTGATCGCCTCGAGCGCGTGGCCGACCGTGTGCCCGAAGTTCAGGAGACGACGGGGGCCCTGCTCGAACTCGTCACGGCCGACGACCTCGGCCTTGATACGGCACGACTCGGTGACCAGCGGGTGCAGCACCGCCGGCTCGCGTGCGAAGACTGCGGGCAGGTCTTCGACGAGACGGTCGAACAGCTCGCGGCTCGCGATCACGCCGTACTTGACGACCTCGTAGAGGCCGGAACGGAACTCGCGGCGGGGCAGGGTCACGAGCAGCAGCGAATCGGCCACCACCACTGCCGGCGGGTGAAACGCGCCGATCAGGTTCTTGCCCTGCTGGTGGTTGACGCCCACCTTGCCGCCCACCGCGCTGTCCACCTGGGCCAGCAGCGTCGTCGGCACCTGGACGAGCGGAACGCCCCTGAGGTAGGTCGCCGCGGCGAAGCCCGCGACGTCCCCCACGACGCCCCCGCCGAAGGCGATGACGGTCGTCGCCCGGTCGGCGGCCGCGCGGATGAGCGCGTCGTAGACCCGCGAGACGGTCGCCAGCGTCTTGTGGCGCTCACCCTCGGGGATGAGGATCGGATCGCGCCGCCCGGGCAGCGACGCGAGCGTCCGACCGTGGAGCCGCCAGACCCGCGGGTTCGAGACGACGAACCGCCGTTCGGGCAGGCCCAGCTCGTCGAGCAGCGTGCCGAGCGTGGCGGCGAGGCCGGCGCCGACGTGCACGGTGTACACGCCGTCGCGGCTGGTGACCTGGATTCGGGACGTCGTCAGCATGAGCGGGTGTCGCGCGGCCGGATGGTAGGATAGCAGGTTGAACGGGAACCCGACAGCGTGACGCTCCGGGGCGATTTCCTCATCGTCGGCAGCGGGATTGCGGCCCTGCGCGCGGCGGCCGACCTGGCCGACGCCGGTTCGGTCGTCATCCTGACGAAGGCGGCGTCCGAGGAGGGGAGCACGGGCTACGCGCAGGGCGGCATCGCCGCGGCGGTCGGGCCCGACGACAGCCCCGAGCGTCACGCCGCCGATACGATCGCGGCGGGCGACGGGCTGTGCGACGCCGCGGCCGTCCTGGTGCTCGTCGAGGAGGGGCGCCGCTACGTCCTCGAGCTGGTGGACTGGGGGGCGCGCTTCGACCGTGACGCGCATGGACGGCTGGCGCTGGCGCAGGAAGGGGCGCACGGCATTCGCCGGGTGTTGCACGCGCGCGACGCCACCGGGCGCGAGATCAACCGGGTGCTCTGGGAGCGGGTCGCGCGACGCCCCTCCCTGCGCGTCCTCGAGCACGCACCCGCCGTCGAGGCGATCGTCCACGGCGGGCGGTGCGTGGGCATGCGGTACCTCGACGAGCGTGGCGCGCGCGTGCCGGTGATGGCGGCGGCCACGCTGATCGCGACGGGCGGCGCCGCGCGGCTGTACCGCGAGAGCACGAATCCCGACGTGGTGACGGGCGACGGCATCGCGATCGCGTACCGGGCCGGCGCACGCGTGACCGATCTCGAGTTCGTCCAGTTCCATCCCACCGTCCTCGAGGTTCCGGGCGCGCCGCGCTTTCTGCTGTCGGAGGCGCTACGCGGCGAAGGCGCGCGAATCGTCAACGCGTCCGGCGAGCGCTTCATGGTGCGCGAGGACCCGGCGGGCGAGCTGGCGCCCCGGGATCGCGTCGCGCGCGCCATCGTGCGCGAGGCGGCGCGGACGGGCGCAGGCGTCGCGCTGTCGCTGCAGCACCTCGATCCGGCCTTCGTCCACGATCGGTTCCCGTCCATCTCGGCCGTGTGCCGCCAGGCCGGGCTCGACCTCGCGCGCGACCGGATCCCGATCGGACCGGCCGCGCACTATTTCATGGGCGGGGTCGAGACTGATCTCGACGCGTGCACGTCGGTTCCCGGACTGTTCGCGGCGGGCGAGGTCGCCTGCACCCGGGTGCACGGTGCGAACCGCCTGGCGAGCAACTCGCTGCTCGAGGGCCTGGTGTTCGGCGCGCGGGCGGCTCGGGCGATGCGGGACTGGGTGCGCACCGGCGGCGCGACGGCTCCAGACACGGACCCGGCGGGGGCGCCCGCCCGCGGCAGACCGGTGAGGCTGCCGCTCTCGGCGGCCGAGATCCAGGATCTGATGTGGCGCCACGTGGGCCTGTTTCGGGATCGCCGGGGTCTCGAGTCGGCGTGCGCCGCGCTGGACGACGCTTGGCGTGCGCTCGCGCCCGCGCTAACGGAGGCCGCGTCGCTCGACGCCACCGGGTGGCAGACGGTCAGCGGGCTCGTCGTCGGCCGGCTGGTCGCCCGGGCGGCGCTCCGGCGCGAGGAGAGCCGCGGGGCGCACTTCCGCTCGGATTTTCCCGTGCGCGACGATATACACTGGATGCGGCATTCGTCTGACAGTCACCTCGAGGAACGCAGTTGATGGCGGACAAGAAGGGAACTTTCGTCACCGAGATCACGCCCCGGTCGGAGGACTTTTCCCGCTGGTACACCGACGTCGTGCGCCGCGCCGAGCTGGCCGACTACTCGCCGGTCAAGGGCTGCATGGTCATCCGGCCCTACGGCTACGCGGTGTGGGAGCTGATGCAGCAGTCGCTGGATCGTCGCATCAAGGCGACCGGCCACGTGAACGCGTATTTCCCGCTGTTCATCCCGGAAAGCCTGATGATGAAGGAGGCGGAGCACGTCGAGGGCTTCGCGCCGCAGGTCGCCTGGGTGACCCGTGGCGGCGACGAGGAGCTCGAGGAGCGCCTCATCGTCCGGCCGACGTCGGAGGTCATCATCGGCGTGATGTACGCGAAGTGGATCCAGTCCTGGCGCGACCTGCCGGTGCTCATCAACCAGTGGGGCAACGTCGTCCGCTGGGAGAAGGTCACGCGGCTGTTCCTGCGGACGACCGAGTTCCTCTGGCAGGAGGGGCACACCGCGCACGAGACGGCCGCGGAGGCGCAGGAGGAGACGCTGAAGATTCTCGCGCTCTACAAGGAGTTCTGCGAGACCGAGCTGGCCATGCCGGTCGTCGACGGCGCCAAGAGCGAGGCGGAGAAGTTCGCCGGCGCGGCGATGACCTACTCGATCGAGGCGCTGATGGGGGACGGACGCGCGCTCCAGGCCGGCACGTCGCACAACCTCGGCCAGAACTTCGCCAAGGCGTTCAACATCCAGTTCCAGGGACGCGACAAGCAGCTCCAGCACTGCTGGACCACCTCGTGGGGCGCGACGACGCGGCTCGTCGGCGCCGTCGTGATGGCGCACGGCGACGACAGCGGCCTGATCCTGCCGCCCCGCGTCGCCCCGTATCAGGTGGTCATCGTGCCCATCCAGCGCGGCGACTGGCAGACGGCCGTGCTGCCGTCGGCGAAGCAGGTTCGCGACGCGCTGGTCGCGGCGGGCGTCCGCGTCTACCTCGACGATCGCGACGCCTACACGTCGGGCTGGAAGTTCTCCGAGTGGGAGCTGCGGGGCGTGCCGCTGCGCCTCGAGGTCGGGCCCAAGGACATCGAGAAGTCGCAGGTCGTGCTCGCGCGGCGCGACACGCGCGAGAAGCTCCCGGCGCCGACCGACGGCCTCGGCGCGCGCGTGGTGGCGCTGCTCGACGAGATTCAGCAGAACCTCTACGCCCGCGCGCTCCAGTTCCGGGAGTCCCGCACGACCCGCGCCGAGAGCTGGGCCGACTTCACGCGGCTGATGGACGGGCGCCCCGGGTTCGTCATCGCCGGCTGGTGCGGCGCGGGCGAGTGCGAGGCGCTCATCAAGGCCGAGACCCAGGCCACGTTGCGCAACATCCCCTTCGGCGGCGAAGGGAAGGGCGGCGCCTGCGTCAAGTGCGGCAAGCCCGCCGTCGCGGAGGCCTGGTTCGCCAAGGCGTACTAGCCGTGCTTGCTCGCCGAAATGTGTACGAAACGTCACATTCCTCGCAAGCACGGCTAGGCCGCGCACAGCGCGGCCCGCGAGGGAGCGGAGCGGGGCGATGGGGCCCCGCGAGCGACCGAGCCGGGGTGTGGGGCGGAGCCCCACGCTAGTGTTGTCCCCAAGGACGAACGGCGCGGCGTCGGCTCTGGGTGCCGCCGGACTGGGCGCCCTCGCCCATCTCAACGCCCTCGCGAATCCGTTCGTGTACGACGATCGCGTGACGGTGCTGACCAACCCGTCGCTGGTCGATCTCGCCAACTGGCGCTTCGTCCTCGTCTACAGCCTCTTCCGGCCCGTCGTGAACGTGTCGTACGCCCTCGACCGGGCGCTCTGGGGTTTCGAGCCCTTCGGCTTTCACCTCACCAACCTGCTCCTGCACCTGGTCAACGTCGTGCTCGTCCACCTGCGCCGGACGGTCGAGAGCGCGGCGGGGCAGACGCATGCGCCCATCGAGATTCTCGTGGTGGACGCCGGCGATCCGGACCCGCGAATCCGGTCGGCGGCGGCGACGTTCGCTGCGCGGCCGCCGGCGCGCGTGGTCGAAACGGCCGGCGGCGGCGCCGGAGCGCTCCGAAACGCCGGCGTCCGCGCGGCCGCCGGATCGCTCGTCGTCTGCCTGGACGAAGGCGACCTGCTCGACCCGGCGTTCTCGGCCGAGGCTTGTGCGCGGCTGGCCGATGAGGATGCCGGGTACGTCGTGGGCACCGCCGTCATGGAGCCGGGCGGCGCGCCATTCGAGCCGCCGGTGCCGGCGGCGTGGGGCAGCGAGGCCGTGCTGGGGATGACGCACGCGGAGCCCCTGGCGGTGCTCTTCCGGAAGGCGCTGTGGGAGGCCGCGCGCGGATTCGACGAGCGGCTCGAGACGCTCGTCTCGTACGATTTCCTCCGCCGCGTGCACGACGCGGGGGGCCGGGGCGTGACGCTCGAGGGCCCCGCGCTTCGGAGCGTCGCGAGACGCGGGGCCCGGTACCGCGCGGGCGTCGAGCGGGAGCGCTATCTGCCGGCGGTCGAGGCCGTGATGGCGATGCACCGCGAGGCGTGGTGGACCGCTACTACATCGAGAAGTTCCTCGAGTCTCACGCCGCCGACGTGCGCGGCATCGTCCTCGAAGTGCAGGAGAACGACTTCACGACTACGACTGCGTCATCCTCACACAGACCCTGCACGTCATCGACGACATGCGGCGCGTGCTCGAGGAGTGCCGGCGGATTCTCAAGCCCGGTGGCGTGCTGCTCGTCACGCTGCCGTGCGCGAGCCGGGTCTGCCTGGAGTACGGTCGCGACGGCGACTTCTGGCGCGTGACCGAGGCCGGCGCGCGCGCGCTCTTCGCGCAGGTGTTCCCGCAGGAGTGCCTGGCCGTGCGCGGCTACGGGAACGTGTTCGTAAACGCGGCGTTCCTGTACGGGCTGGCCTGCGAGGAGATCGCCGAAGAGGAGTTCGAGGTCGACGATCCGTACTATCCGCTCCTCGTCGGCGTGCGCGCCGTGAAGCCGTCCGCCGTCGTCTCGCCGCCTGGCGCGCCGCGGCGCGGGTGGGAAGACGAGACACCGCATGGCGCGATTCTCTTGTACCACCGCGTCGCCGCGCCGCGCACCGGCGTCCACGGTCTGTCGGTACACCCCGATCATTTCGACGAGCAGATGGCCTGGGTGGCGAGGCACGGCCGGCCGATGACGCTCGCCGATCTGGCCGCGGCGGCGCGCGCGCGCCGGCTGCCGCCCCGTGCCGTGGCGGTGACCTTCGACGACGGGTACATCGACAACCTGAGGACGGCCCGCCCGATCCTCGCGCGGCACGGCGTGCCGGCGACCTTCTTCGTGCCCGCCGGCGCGCTGGACGAGGGGCGGGAGTTCTGGTGGGACACGCTGGAGCGGGTGTTCTTCGGCCTGCACCCGCTGCCGGCCGCGCTGCCGGCCGACCTCGCCGGCGGGGATGCGCCGCAGCCGATCCGGAGCCCCGACGAGCGCGCGGCGGCGCACTGGGCGCTCTATCACCGGCTCGTGCGGCTGGGCGCCGCCGAGCGGGCCGCTCGGGTCGACACGCTGGTCGCCTGGGCCGGTCTGGAGCGCCCGCCGTCGGTCGAGGCGCGACCGATGACGGCGCGCGAGCTGAAGGAGCTGGCGGCGAGCCCGTCCTGCGTCGTGGGCGCGCACGGGCTCGGCCATCTCGCGCTGCCCGAATTCGACATCGACACGCAGCGGGCTGAGCTGACCGACAGCAAGCGCCGGCTCGAGGCGATCGTCGGGACGCCCGTCGAGGCCCTGGCCTATCCCTACGGCGCCTGGAACGCCGACACGGCGCGCCTCGCGCGCGAGTGCGGCTTCTCGCTGGCCGTCACCTGTGACGAGCGCCTGGTCGAGCCCGGCGGCGACTCGTGGCGCCTGCCCCGGGTCGAGGTGAAGCCGGTGATGCGGGGCGACCTCGCGCGGCGGCTGCAGGCGCTCGCGCGGGCCACGGTAACGGCGCGCTGAACCGCGCCGGAAAGAAAAAGTCCGCGAGGACGTCAAGAAGGTGTACAGTGTCAAGGGAGACATTCCCTACCAGAGGCTGAGCCAGCCAGCGTTGTCCGTGCACCAACGCGATCGGTGTGCGCCGACGGGCCCAACTTTTGGCCGTTGGAGCGCGTCATGCTGCGACTGGCAGGCCCCGCTTCGGCGCCCGCCCCTCGTGGAACCGGCTCCCGCGCAGTCGCCAGCCTGACAGAGTCAAGCCATGCCACACACGACTCCTTCGGAGCAAGGGGCTGTCGCACCTGCGGTCTGCCCCGCCTGCGGATCCGCGAACGCCCGGACGACCAGCAAGACGGTCGATGCGTCGACCTACTGGCGCTGCCGGGTGTGTGGGGAGATCTGGAACGTCCTTCGCCGGGAGACCTCGAGCCGTTTCCGCTACGGGCGCTGACCCGGGCAACGGATGAAGCGCGCGCGGGGCGCGACGTGGCCGTTTCGCCCGTCATCGGTACTCAACTCCCCTCCACCATGCACCAGCACGCCGCGGCCGAGCCGCGGCCCGCGACAAAGTAGGCCGCGACAAAGTAGGCATGGATGTGCTAGACTCTGGAAGTTTCGCTTTCCTGAGCTCTGTCGCTGTCCCGGCGTCCGCCGGGAATCCGCCTCAGCCTCACCAAAGCTGCAGCCTGTCTGAAGGCTGATCTGTGTGCCGCTCGCGCGTGGCGCCGGCGGTCGGGCAGGCAAGGGAAACTCCGGGCCGGTGTCCGGTACGGCGGGAAGGCGATCGGCGCGGCGTTGCGGCGCGCAGCGGGAAACCGTCAATTCGACAGGAGAACGACATGTCAGCGATGAACGGGACGATCAAACGGCTGGTGAGTGACAAGGGCTTCGGGTTCGTGGCGGCGGGGGACGGCAACGAGTACTTCTTCCATCAGTCCGCCTGCAACGGCGTGCAGTTCGACGACCTCCGGGAAGGTCAGGCCGTCAGCTTCGAGAAAGGCCAGGGACCGAAGGGCCCCCGCGCGGAAAACGTCAGATTGGCCTGAGCCCTTGCTGCCGCCTGCCAGAGGCGACCGCAAGCCGCCGGAGGTGAAACCGGGGCGGGTGTGCAATCAGGACTCCGGACGCGACCAATGCGTCCAGGAGTGGGTGGACGCTGGATCGATTGCACGCCCGTTCAGACCTGAAGTGTGGCTAGCCCCCGGGCTCGGTTTCCCAGCAACCACCCCCCAGCCTCTCCGCGGCCCAGTGAGTCCCGTGGCGCAGGGACGACGCGGGACACATCGCGTGGCCCAGGACTCGGGCCGGCTCTGCCCCGCCTCGCGCCGCTTCGACAAGGCCGCGGTTCACGGACACACTCGCTTGCCACCAGGCATTCAGCGCGACCTCGGCGTCTGGAGCGCCTCGGTCGCGCCTCTACCGTCTGGACACCAGGTGAATGACCGCTACGAACAGGGCAGCGCCGATGATCGACCACAGGATCCCGAAGGGATGCCCACTGATGTTGACCGTGAGAGGCTCCGGCAGGCTGAGCTGGGCCGCCAGCCAGGGCCCAACGACGGCTCCGATGAAACCGACAACGATGGACACGATGAGCCCGCCGCGGATGTCACCAGCGATAGCCCTGCCGATGGCGCCGCAAACGGCGGCGATGACGATGAACAGGATCAGCCCCGGCACAGTGAACGTCATGACAGGTGCTTCCCTTGTTATCGACTCGTCGTTGGGCTCGATGTGTTGCGCGGAGCGTTCTTCCGCAGCACATCCACGAGATGACGGCCTGACGCCGGAACGGCGATGCCCTTCCCGGTGACGATGTCCCTGGCGGTGATCTTGCGTCCGTAGATCTCCTGGCTGGCGTCGTCGTCGGGACGAAGCGACGTGCCCTCGAGTGACACCCCGGCGAAGAGACCGCGCGAACGCGAGTAGCTGAGGATCTCGGCTCGCATCGACGCGTCGGTCGAGGCGGACACGCTGCGTCCCTTGGGCCCGGCCGCGGCCGAGGCGTTCGCCCCGAGCTTGACCTTGCTGTTGAGCAGCGCGTCCACGCCGCGGTTGTTCATGACCAGGAGCACGAGGTCGGTGGATTCTCCGCCGAGCTGCAGCCCGAAGCTGCCGCCGTCGAGCGCGTACATCGCGGGCGCACCCCACGGTCCGTCGAACTCCTTGCCGGATCGACAGACCATCGCGCCCCGGCCGTAGCTGCCGCCGATGCCGATCGCCACCGTCGTCATCGACGGGATGACGATGACGCATTCGGCCTTCTCCAGCAGCTCCTGAGGGATGTTGTCCGGGACGTCGAGGATCTCCTGCATCACGACGCCGGCGTTCTCCAGCCGAGCGTGTTCCTTGTTCTGGGTGCCCTCCTGGGCCTCGAGGGCGGCCGTGCCCAGCACGAAGCAGAGCGCGAGACTGACATAACGAAACATGATTGACCTCTCAGTGTGAGCACGAGTTGGTGACGTGAACCGCCGCGTCGCGCACCAGTGCCGTGATATATGTTTCTGAACCAGTGTAGAGGCAGGCCCCGAGCCTGTCTGTTCACTTGTGAACACCCAGGGTTCGGCGATGCGTGTTATCAGTTCGGGTGTGGGGGGCAAGACCATGGGCACCTTTAACGTCCAGGCGTTTCTCGACTCGGCGGGAGTCGCGAGAAAAATCGTGGAGTATCGACGGGGGGAGGTCATCTTCTCGCAAGGCGACGCCTGTGGAAGTGTCATGTACCTCCAGAACGGCCGTGTGAAGCTCTCCGTGATTTCGAAGGCGGGCAAAGAGGCCGTCGTGGCGATGCTGGGGTCAGGCGACTTCTTCGGCGAGGGCTGCATGGCCGGTCAACCGGTCCGAATCGCCACGGCGACCGCGATCGCGCCGAGCGCGGTCCTCGTCGTTGAGAAGGACACAATGGTTCGCGTGCTCCACCAGCAGCATGACCTGTCCGATCGTTTCATCTCCCACGTGCTGACCCGGAACATCCGCATCGAGGAGGACTTGATCGATCAGCTCTTCAACTCCAGCGAGAAGCGGCTGGCCCGGGCGCTCCTGCTGCTCGCGCGCTACGGACAGCCTGAGGCGCCGCAGACGGTCCTTCCGAAGATATCGCAGAAGACGCTCGCGGAAATGGTCGGCAT
>Ga0326597_10003170_pt1 | contig 23927 bp, 22 predicted proteins | sample RVTome_12_FD_203789 | JGI IMG/M metagenome (GOLD analysis project Ga0326597, IMG submission 203789) | Soil microbial communities from uranium-contaminated site in the Upper Colorado River Basin, Wyoming, United States - RVT100D185 | ecosystem: Environmental > Terrestrial > Soil > Contaminated >... | reverse complement strand
CTCACCGAACCTCTCCGCTCCCGGGCCCTTCCGCCTCCCGGCCCGTCGTCCCTCCGGACAGGTCGGCCCCGTCCCCCTCGCCACCCTCCTCGATCAACATCCCGAGAGCGTCGAGCAGCTCCTCCCGACCCTCGCCGGTCTTCGACGAGAACGGCAGGAGTTGCGCCTCGTCGACGCCGAGCTCCTCGACGGCGCGCTTGAATGCTCCGGCTCGCTGGCTGCGCGTCAGCTTGTCGATCTTGTTCAGCACGATGAGCGACGGGATGCCGAGCTCCGCGAGGTACGAGACCATCTGACGATCGTGGCCCGTGGGGCGGTGCCGCGCGTCCACGAGGTGGACGACGCCACGAAGCTCGCGGGACCCGGACAGATATCCCTCGATGAGGCGGGCCCACGAGTCGCGCACCTTCTCCGGGACCTGGGCGAATCCGTATCCCGGCAGATCGACCAGGAAGAACGTCTCGTTGACCCGGTAGAAATTCAGCGCCTGCGTCTTGCCAGGGGTGGCCGAAACCCGCGCGATCTTGGACCGCGTGCGTCGGAGAAGCACGTTGATGAGCGACGACTTTCCCACGTTCGAGCGGCCGGAGAAAGCCACCTGCGGCAGCGTTCCGGGAGGGGCCTGGTTCCGATCCACGACCGTGCCCGCGTACTCCACCGTCCCGATCTTCATCCGTGGTGCGGGGGAGCGTCCAGGCTCCCGGCGGTCGGAGCGGCGGTCGATGAGGCGGCCTGGGATGCGGCCGCGGTCTGCCGTGCAGCAGGCGCGAGCACTGCGCCCAGGACCTCGTCCATGGTGCGGACGAGCTCGAAGCGCACGTCGTCGGTGACCTCGGCAGGCAGCAGCTCCAGGTCCGTCGCGTTGGCAGCCGGTAGGACCACGGTGCGCACGCCGTTCCGGAGCGCCGCCACCGCCTTCTCCTTGATGCCTCCGACCGCGAGCACGCGCCCGCGGAGCGTGATCTCGCCGGTCATGGCGACATCCGAGCGGGTCGGACGCTCCGTGAGGGCGGAGATGAGGGCCGCGGCGATGGTGATACCGGCTGAGGGCCCGTCCTTGGGCGTGGCGCCCTCGGGCAGGTGGATGTGCACGTCGAGGTGCTCATGGAAGTCCGCCGGGAGGCCGAGGAGGGCGGAACGCGAGCGCGCGTAGGTCACGGCGGCCTGCGCGGACTCCTTCATCACGTCGCCGAGGGTGCCAGTGAGGCGGAGATGCCCCTTACCCGGGACAATGGCGACTTCGACGTCCAGGATCTCGCCGCCGGTCGCCGTCCACGCCAGGCCGTTGGCGATGCCGATCCGGTCACCGTCCCGGTCCCGATCCGGAGGGTGATAGGGAGGCGGGCCGAGCAGCGCCCTGAGATCTTCCTTCCGGACTTCCGTCCGGGCCGGCGCCCGGTCCTCCACGTCGGCGACCGCCCGCGCCAGCTTGCGCGCCACGCGCGAGAAGCGACGCTCCAACTCGCGGACGCCCGCCTCCCGGGTATAACGCTCGATCATCTCACCCACGGCTTCCGGAGATAAGACCACCTCGTCCGGCGCGAGCCCGTGGCGCTCGAGCTGCCGTGGCCACAGATACCGCGTGGCGATCCGGCGCTTCTCCGTGAGCAGGTAGCCGGGCAGCCGGATGATCTCCATCCGGTCCCTGAGCGGCTCCGGGATGTCCTGCAGGGTATTCGCGGTCGCTACGAAGAGCACGTCCGACAGATCGAACTCGACCTCGAGATAGTGGTCGGTGAACGTCCGATTCTGCTCCGGATCGAGGACTTCGAGAAGCGCGGCACCGGGATCGCCGTGGAAATCCCGCGCGAGCTTGTCCACCTCGTCGAGGAGGAAGACGGGGTTTCTCGTGCCGCTGCGCCGCATGCCCTGGATGATCCGGCCCGGGAGCGCCCCCACGTAGGTGCGGCGGTGTCCCCGGATCTCGGCTTCATCGCGGATGCCGCCCAGACTCACCCGGACGAACTCACGCCCCAGCGCGTCGGCGATGCTCCGGCCCAGCGACGTCTTCCCCACGCCGGGCGGCCCTGCGAGGCAGAGAATCGGTCCCCGCATCTGCTTCACCATGGAGAGCACCGCCACGTGGTCGAGGATGCGGTCCTTCACCTCGTGCAGTCCGAAATGCTCGGCCTCGAGGATCTCGGAAGCGTGGCGCACGTCCAGATTGTCGACGGACCGGGCAGACCAGGGCAGGGCCACGATCCAATCGAGATGGTTCCGGATGACGGCGGACTCCGGCGCCACCGGATTGAGCTTCCGGAGCCGTGCCATTTCCTTGTCGGCGCGATCGCGGACCGCATCCGGAAGCTCCGTGTCCCGGATCCTGTCCGCGAGCTCCTGCCATTCGTCCGGCTCGTCCCTGCCGTCACGGCGGGCGTTGAGCAGACCCGGGGACAGGTCGATCATCTCGTCTCCGCCCAGCTGCATCTGGATCTGGCGGTCCAGCTTCCGCTCGATACGCAGGATCTCGAGCTCGCGCGAAAGCATCTCCCGCAGCAACTCGAGCGCCTCAGGTAACGCCTCCGCCTCGAGGATCTCCTGCTTCTCCAGCGAGGGGACGATGACGTGTCCGGCCACGAGATGCGCGAAGCGGACCCGGTCGCCTTCCGCGGTCACGGTATCCGAGAGCTCCTCGGGAATCCGCTCGTGAACGCGAGCGTACTCTCGATACAGATACGCGACCGACCGGACCAGTCGGCCGATCTCGGGGTCTTCGGCCTGCTCCGGGGTCTCCGTCTCGCGCTCGGTGAGGGGCTCGAGGTTGGCTCTCAGGGCCTCCGCCGACGTCGACAGGCGACGTACGCGAACCCGGCCGAGTCCCTCGAGCACCACGCGGCAGGTCCGGTCCGGGAGCGTGGACATCTGCACGACCCGAGCGACGGTACCCACGCGGAAGAGATCTCCGGCGCCGGGGTCATCCACGCCAGGATCCTTCTGGGCGAGCAGGAGCACCATGCCCCCGTGATGCTCGCTCGCTTCCTCGAGCGCGGCGAGCGAGCGGCGCCGGCCGACCAGGATGGGCAGCACGACGTAGGGAAAAAAGACGAGGTCACGGAGCGCGACGACGGGGAGGCGATCCGGCAGCTGGATCCGGTCGTCCACCCTGATCAGGTCGGCCATGCGACGTCCTCGGTCACGCCTCCTTCTTGCGCTCCTCCGGGTCGAGCACGAGCAGAGGCGGCACTCCGTGCTCGATGGACTCCGGGGTCACGACGACCTCGCGAACGTCCGAGCGCGACGGCAGCTCGAACATGATGTCCCGCATGACGCCTTCGATGATCGAGCGCAGGCCGCGGGCTCCCGTGCCGCGGTCCAGGGTTTTCTTCGCGATGGCCAGGATCGCGGCCGGATCGAAGGTGAGACCAATCCCTTCCAGCTCGAACATCTTCTGGTACTGCTTCACCAGCGCGTTCTTCGGCTCCTGAAGGATGCGGATCAAAGCTTCCTCGTCCAGATCCTCGAGGTGCACCGTGACCGGGAGGCGCCCCACGAGCTCGGGAATCAAGCCGTACCGCTGAAGGTCCTCGGGCTCCACGACCTCGAGCATCGTGCCGTCCTGGAGACCCGCGCGCTCGTCTCCGAATCCGATCCGCCGGCGCCCGACTCGCGCCTCGATGATCTTCTCGAGTCCGTCGAACGCCCCGCCACAGATGAACAGGATGTTCCGCGTGTTGATCTGGATGTATTCCTGCTGCGGGTGCTTGCGCCCGCCCTGCGGCGGCACGCTCGCGACCGTCCCCTCCAGGATCTTGAGCAGCGCCTGCTGCACGCCTTCACCCGAGACATCCCTGGTGATGGACGGGTTCTCCGACTTCCGGGCGATCTTGTCCATCTCGTCGATGTATACGATGCCGCGCTCACAGTCCGCCACGTTGAAGTCGGCGGCCTGCAGCAGCCTCACCAGGATGTTCTCGACGTCCTCCCCGACGTATCCGGCCTCGGTGAGCGTCGTGGCGTCCGCGATGGTGAAGGGGACGTTCAGCGTCCGCGCCAACGTCTGGGCGAGCAGCGTCTTGCCGACGCCCGTCGAGCCGATGAGGAGGATGTTGGCCTTGTCGATCTCGACTTCGTCGAGCACGCCGTGGTGATTGACGCGCTTGTAGTGGTTGTAGACCGAGACCGACAGCGCACGCTTGGCCGTCTCCTGGCCGATCACGTACTGATCGAGAATCGACTTGATCTCTTCGGGCGTCGGGCTCGGAACGACCTGTTCCTGAGCTTCCCGTTCCTCTTCCTCGGCGAGGATCTCGTTGCAGAGCGAGATGCACTCGTTGCAGATGTAGACATTGGGTCCGGAGATGAACTTCTTGACGCTCTCCTTGGACTTGCCGCAGAAGCTGCAACGAAGGTGTTTGTCGCTGGTCATAATCCTCTCTCGCTCCGTACTCGGAAGGGGCGCACGGTGAGGCTCGCTCCTTAATCTACTCGGTCCGTGACAGCCTGGTCGGAATCCATCGGCCGACCCTGGCTCGGGACCGGTCCTTCCAGGACCTTGTCGATCAGTCCGTAATCCACTGCTTCCACCGGGCTCATGAAGCGGTCCCGATCAATATCGTCCATGATCTGCTTCACATCCTGCCCGGTGTGCTTCGCCAGGATCTGATTCAGGTTCTCACGAACGTAGAGGACCTCCTTGGCCGCGATCTCGATGTCCGCCGCCGTGCCGCGCGATCCACCGGACGGCTGGTGGAGCATGATGCGCGAGTTAGGGAGCGCGTGACGTTTCCCATGCTCGCCGGCGGTCAGCAGAACCGCGCCCATCGACGCCGCCATGCCCACGCAGAATGTGGACACCGGTGCCCGGAGGTGCTGCATCGTGTCGTAGATGGCCATTCCGGCGTATACGCTCCCGCCGGGGGAGTTGATGTACATGAAGATGTCGCGCTCCGGGTCGTCGGCGTCCAGAAACAACAGCTGCGCGACGATGATGTTGGCCACGTTGTCGTCGATCCCGCTGCCGAGAAAGACGATCCGGTCCATGAGGAGCCGGCTGAAGATGTCGTAGCTGCGCTCGCCGCGACTGGTGCGCTCGATGACGTACGGGGGATATATCGACATGATGTCTCGCGTTGGAGTGACCGGGGGCCCCTCAGGCCGCCGGTGCCTCGATGATCTCGGACTGTGACTTGAGGAAGTCGAATACCTTGCGCTCGGTCAACTCCCTTTCCAGCGCTTCGAGCCGCCCGGATTTCTGGAGCTGAGCATAGACCTTGGCCGGCTCCGTGTCGTTGGCGGCAGCGATCTCCTCGACGCGGGCGTCGATCTCGTCCTCCGTTGTCGCCAGGCCCTGGCTCTCGGCCACGCGCTCGATGAGGATAATGCGTTGAACGACCCGCTGCGCCTCGGGACGCAGCCGCTCCCGCACCTCCCGGAGCCGCTCGGGGTCGAGCTCCTTCTTCTGCTCGCCCAGAATGGAATCCGTATATCGGCGGATCATGGAAACCGGGACTTCGAAGGGGTTGGCCTCGAGCAGGGCGTCCAGGAGACGACCGCGCACCACGGATTCCGCCTGCTGCTCGGCGTCGCGCTCGAGATCCTCACGCACCTTGGTCCTTAGCTGGTCGAGCGTCTCGAAGTCACCGACCTGACGAGCCAGGTCGTCATCGAGCTCCGGAAGCTCCATCTCCTTGCGGCCGGTCAGGGTGATGCGCACGCGCTCACTCTGTCCGCGCCGGGCCTCGTCGGGGAAATCGTCGGGGAAGGCCACGTCGAAGTCGCCCGAGCCACCGGGCTCGAGCGTCCGGATCGCGTCCTCGATGTCCGGGATCGCGTCGCCCTGACCTAGAATGAAGTCGTAGTCGCGGCCCTCGTCCGTCTCCTCGCCGTCCGCGGTCAGGCGCATGATGTGCACCGAGACCATGTCCTTGTCCGTGGGCGCTCCCTCTTCGGCGGGCTTCCACACGCCGGCCTGCTCACGGATCCTGTCGAACACCTCCTCGACGTGCTCGTCCTTCACGACCGGCACCGGACGCTCGACGACGAAGCCGCCCAGCTTTTCCACGGCCACTACCGGCTCGACGTCGAACGCCACGGAGAACTTCAAGTCCGCTTCGGGCTCGTAGTGAACGTCCTCGATCTCGCCCTCGCTGATGGGTCGAAGCGACTGCGCGGCGAGGGCCTCCCGGTAAGCGTCGCCGATGAGCTTGTCCAGCGCCTCCTGGCGAAGGGCGCCTTTGAAGCGGCCCTCGATCATGCGCGTGGGTACCCGACCCTTGCGGAACCCCTTCAAACTGGCGCGCGCCGCAAGATTCCTCGCCGCCCTATGTTCTTCTTCTCGAACGAAGTCGGCGGGTACGGTCACGTTCAGCCGTCTGCGCCAACCTGCCTGCTCATCGACGGTGATCTCGAGGCGCGAAGCGTCCAGGGTCATCTGTTACTCAAAAGTTCGGGTTCGTCGGGTTCCAGCAGGTCGCTAATAAAGGGGAGCACCCCGCGTTGGGGCGCCGTGCCGCCCCAACCCTTCAGCATGTAAGATTATATCATTCACCTCGTTGGGCGCATGGGCGTTTCGCCGGTGATGCGGCGTCTCTCCTCGCTCGGACCACGGCCTTCGGCCGCGGTGCCCGCGCTGCTACGACTCGTCGTCGTTCCTAGCCCTGACCAGCGAAAGCCCGGGCACCCGCACCGTAGGTGTGGGTCGCGCGGGGTACTCCCCTTTATTAGCGACCTGCTAAGTGCGAAAGGGGGGACTCGAACCCCCACGGCACGAAGCCACGGGATCCTAAGTCCCGCGCGTCTACCAATTCCGCCACTTTCGCGCCGCCCAGGAGAAAGATAAACCCGGGACGAAGACCCGTTCAATCTCGCGAAACGGACCCCGGGTCGGAACCTTTGACGTGAGAACGGCGCGAGGATGTCCCCGCGCCGTTCTCGAAAGCCCAAGGTGATGGGGTCTCGGCGCTCCGATGGGCGCCCGACCCTCCCAGCGCTGCGCTAGGGCATGCGAACGTTCACCACCCTGCGGTCTCCGTTGCTGTCTTCGAACAACAACGAGGCGACCTCTCCGCTCGCAACCTCGTCGAGCGCCGCGCGCACGTCTTCGGGCGCCCCGATATCCCGGTCGTTGATGCGCACCATCTTGTTGCCCCGGAACGCATCGACGTTCCGCCTCGACGCCGCGCTCCCCCGCGCGACCTCCGTCAGCACGACCCCGCTGCCCGGCTCGAAGCCGGTCGCCTGAGCGATCTCAGCGTCGATAGCCTCCACGCGGATGCCCAGCCGCTCCTCCGCGTGGACGGACCGGGTCGCCGCAGCCTGGGACTGTGCGACGATGGGCGCTTCGTCGAGACGGATCGTCACGTCCACCGGTCGGTGGTCACGGTAGACCGTGAGCCGGACCCGGTCGCCCGGACGGCGCTCGGCGATCTTCGCCTGCAGCTCGCCGGTGTACCCGACCGGCTCTCCGTCGAGAGCCACGATCACGTCCTGGGGCCGGAGTTGGCCCTCGGAGGGGCCTCCGGACTCGATGGTCTGGACCAGGATGCCGGAGACGGACGGGAGTCCGTAGACGGCGGCGTCCTCGGCGACCACGTCCTCGATACGCACGCCGATCCTGGGGCGCCGCACGTGCCCGTACTCCACGAGGTCTTCCATGATCCGGCGCGCCAGGTTGATCGGGATGGCGAAGCCGTACCCCTGATAGGAACCGGTCGTGGAGGCGATCGCGGAGTTGATGCCGACGACCTGGCCCTGGAGATTGACCATGGGGCCACCGGAGTTGCCCGGGTTGATGACTGCGTCCGTCTGGATGAAATCCTCGATGGCCCAACCCGCGGCGTCGGGGCCGAAGTTCGGATTCGAGAACAGGTCTCTCTGGAGCAGCTGGAGACCCCGTCCCCTGGCGCTCACGATCCCCGCCGTGACCGTGAAGTCGAGCTGGGTGGACGCGCCGAAGCCCGGGTTCCCGATGGCCAGGATCCACTCCCCGACCCGGATGCGATCCGAGTTGCCGAGTGCCATGTGGGGCAGGGGCTCACCCGCGTCGATCTTGATGACCGCGACGTCCGTATACGGGTCGTTTCCCACGACGTCCGCATCGAAGTATCGACGGTCGGGGAAGTAGACTCTGACCTCGTCCGCGCCGTCGACCACGTGGTTGTTGGTGAGGATGTAACCATCCTCGCTCACGATGAAGCCGCTACCGCCGGAGATGGCGCCCTGCGGAGGCTGAGGCTCGCCCTGCTCGCCCTCGGGCGGCCCGAAGAACCGCCTGAACGCGTCAGGCACCTGCTGCCGACTGGTGGGCGATACCGTCCGTCGACTCTCGATACGGACGACCGACGGGGTCACCGCGTCGGCCAGATTCGTGAAGGCGTCGCTCAGGTCCATCGCCGGGCGCACGGCTTCCGGGGACACCTGCGGGGTCTCTGTCAGCGCCGGCATGGCATGGGACGAGCTCGTCCATCCGAGCCCGCTCGCGAGCCCGATCCCGAACACGAATGCGGTTGCTGTGAGCAGGACGGCCTTCGTCTTGGCTCTGAGTGGATCGTACATCGAAATGTTCTCCCTTCAGGTCTGATCGCGTCTCGGTTCGGCAGCGCGGCGCCGTCCTCTGACTACACTCGCGGCCCCGAACCGATCCCGGGCCGGACGGTCGCCGCCCGTCGCATTGCATGGGATGCGTGACGAGGGGGGCAGGGTTGCCCCGCCCCCCTCTCACAGGTCGACCGAACCGGCCCTCGGTTACTTGTCTTCCTCGACGATCTCGTAGTCGGCTTCGACCACGTCCTCGTCCGCTTCGGCGGTCGCTTCGGCCCCGGCTTCCTGCGCGCCTTCGGCCGTGGCTTCGCCTTCCTGCGCCTGGGTCTGATACATCTCCTGACCCGCGGCGCTGAAGGCCTGCATCAGCTCGTCCCGCGCCGAGTTCATCGTGCTCAGGTCGTCGCCCTTGAGGGACTCCTTGGCCTCTGTCAGCGCGGCGTCGATGCGCTCCTTCGTGGGTCCGGCGACCTTGTCGCCCCACTCGGCGGTGTCCCGCTCCACCTGGTAGATGAGGGAGTCGAGCTGGTTCCGCGTCTCGACCTTGCCGCGCCGCTCCTCGTCCTCGGACGCGTGGGCCTCAGCGTCTTTCACCATCTTGTCGATCTCCTGCTCGGACAGCCCGCTCGAAGCCTCGATGCGGATCTTCTGTTCCTTGCCCGTCGAGCGGTCCTTCGCCGATACGTGCAGGATCCCGTTCGCGTCGATGTCGAACGTGACCTCGACCTGCGGCATCCCGCGCTGTGCCGGTGGGATCCCGGTGAGCTGGAACTTGCCGATCGTCTTGTTGTCGATCGCCATCTTCCGCTCGCCCTGGAGGACGTGGATCTCAACGGTGGTCTGGTTGTCCTCCGCCGTGGAAAAGACCTCGGCCTTCTTGGTCGGGATCGTCGTGTTCCGCTCGATCAACGGCGTCATGACCCCGCCGAGCGTCTCGATGCCGAGCGAGAGCGGCGTGACGTCGAGGAGGAGCACGTCCGACACGTCACCGGCGAGCACGCCGCCCTGGATGGCCGCGCCGATGGCGACGACCTCGTCCGGGTTCACGCCTTTGTGCGGCTCCTTCCCGAAGAACTCATTCACGACCTGCTGGATCTTCGGGATGCGGGTGGATCCGCCGACCAGGATGACCTCGTCGATCTCGTCCGTCTTCAGCCCCGCGTCCTCGAGGGCCTTCTTCATCGGTGGAATGGTCCGCTTGATGAGATCGTCGACCAGCTGCTCGAACTTCGCCCGTGTGAGGCTGTAGTTCATGTGCTTCGGGCCGTCCTGGGTCGCGGTGATGAACGGCAGGTTGATGTCCGTCGTCATCGTCGTGGACAGCTCCATCTTGGCCTTCTCGGCGGCTTCCTTAAGCCGCTGGAGCGCCATCGCATCCTTTTTCAGGTCGATGCCCTGGTCCTTCTTGAACTCCTCGACGAGCCAGTCGATGACACGCTGGTCGAAGTCGTCGCCGCCCAGGTGCGTGTCACCGTTCGTCGACTTCACCTCGAAGACGCCGTCCCCGAGCTCGAGGATGGAGATGTCGTAGGTACCGCCACCGAGGTCGAAGACGGCGATCTTCTCGTCCTTCTTCTTGTCGAGGCCGTAGGCGAGCGCGGCCGCCGTAGGCTCGTTGATGATGCGGAGGACTTCGAGTCCCGCGATCTTGCCCGAGTCCTTGGTGGCCTGGCGCTGCGCGTCGTTGAAGTAGGCGGGCACGGTGATGACGGCCTGCTCGACCTTCGTGCCGAGGTAGTCCTCGGCGGTCTGGCGCATCTTCTGGAGGATCATGGCGCTGATCTCAGGCGGCGTGAACGTCTTGTCCGCGTTTTTCACCGTTACCTGGACCCGCCCGGAGCCGTCCGAGCCCACGTCGTAGGGGACGAGCTTCTCTTCCTCCTTCACTTCACCGTGCTTGCGCCCCATGAAGCGCTTGATCGAGAAGATCGTGTTCTCGGGGTTCGTGATCGCCTGACGTCGCGCGACCTGACCCACGAGTCGCTCACCGTCCTTCGTGAAGGCCACCACGGACGGCGTGGTGCGTCCGCCCTCGGCGTTGGGGATCACGACGGGCTCACCGCCTTCCATGACCGCGACCACCGAGTTTGTGGTCCCGAGGTCGATTCCGATGACTTTTCCCATGTCTTCTCCACACGTTTGATTGGGGCCCGAACGGGTCCGAACAGACCCCGAGCAGCATTTCGTTCGTTTCGGTCGCGTCACGAGGGCACGGTCTTGAACGCTGCCCCGTCACAAGATGTGCGGGGTGCAAGCCACGTGCCGCGCTCGATGCGGGCCGGACTCCGCCGGATTGGCGGATCCTGCGTAGGACGGGCGCCATTATGGCAGGGCGAGGCGCTTCGTCCGGCCGCCCCCCACAGGTAGCTTTACAAGCGGTTCCCGCCCGATCCGGACCAGAACGTGTTCCCACTCCGAGACGACAACCCCACCACCACGTTTCCGGTGATGACCATGCTCCTCATCGCCGCCACGATCGGCGTATGGTGGTGGGTCCAAGGTAGCGGGCTGTCCCATCCGGCCCTTCTGGAGTCCATATGCCGTTACGGAGCGATTCCGATGGAGGTCACCGGGCGGGCACCCGACGCAATGGAGGGACCCTGCCGACCCGGGGGGCTGGCGTGGGAGGCCGTGCTCACCTCCATCTTCCTTCACGCGGGATGGATGCACCTCATCGGGAACATGTGGTTCCTGTGGATCTTCGGGAACAACGTCGAAGACGCCATCGGATCGGTGCGCATGCTCGCTTTCTACGTCCTCGTCGGCGTGCTGGCGGGCGGCGCCAAGATCCTGTCCGACCCGAGGTCACCGTTGCCAATGGTGGGCGCGTCAGGCGCGGTGAGCGGCGTCATGGGGGCTTATCTGGTTCTTCACCCCAGGGCCCGAGTCGATACCCTATTCTTCTTCTTCATCTTCGTCCGGGTCGTCCCGCTTCCCGCATGGGTCATGCTCGCATATTGGATGCTCATCCAGATCGTCGCCTCGACCATCACGCCGGAAGGGGGGGGAGGAGTCGCGTACATGGCGCACATCGGAGGCTTTGCTGCCGGACTCGTGCTCCTGCCCGTCTTCAGGGGCAGGGGTGGACCACGGGGAAAGGCGCCTCCGGGACATCGCCGGAGCGTCGGACGGGCGCGGTCATGAGCGACCGGACCCTCGATGCGCGGCGGGTCGCCGACCAGCTCGCGGACCGGATCGCGGGCCGGCCCGACGTGTTCATCGTGCTCGGCTCGGGGCTCGGAGGCATTGAGCGGACCGTGAGGGACGCGGTGGTCGTACCGTTCGCGCAGCTGCCGGGCATGCCCTCGGCTTCTGTACGGGGGCACATGGGACGCTTCGTCGCAGGTCGGATCGGGAGTGCGGCGGTGCTCATGGCCTCCGGGCGCTTCCATGCGTACGAGGGCCACGGCATGGAGTCCGTCGCGCTCCCCGTGCGGGTGGCCGCATGCCTGGGCGCGTCGACGTTCGTCGTCACGAACGCGGCCGGCGGCATCAGGGAAGACCTGTTGCCCGGCGACCTCGTGGTCCTCGAGGATCACTTGAACCTGATGTTCCGCAACCCCCTGGTGGGGCCGGTAGTGGAAGGCGAGACGCGCTTTCCCGACATGAGCGCCCCCTACGACGCGGGGTTGCGCTCCCTCGCCGAAGCCGTCGCCCGCGACGTCGGCATCCCGCTCGCGCGGGGTGTCTACGCGGCCGTGCTCGGGCCCTCCTACGAGACGGCCGCGGAAGTGCGCATGCTATCTCGTCTCGGCGCGGACCTCGTGGGGATGTCCACCGTGCCGGAGGTGATCGTCGCCCGCGCCCTGGGCCTGCGGTGTCTGGCGCTCTCGATGGTGACGAACCGCGCGGCCGGGCTCTCCGAGGCGCCGCTCAGCCATGAAGAGGTGCTCGAGGTCGGCAGGCGCTCGGCGGGGCGACTGGCCGAGCTCGTCTCGGGCGTGATCCACGAAGTCGGTCGTCAGGCGCTCGACGGTCCGGAGCGCGGGGCGAAGTGATTCACCGGCCCATGACCCGCTCCGAGCCCCGGAGCGCTGGCGATCGCTCGCGCAAGGAATTCGACGGCCGTGCCCACCGACGTCGTGAGGTCGTGCCCCTGCGCCAGGCCGGCCACGATGGCCGCGGACAAGGTGCACCCTGTCCCGTGCGTGTGTCGCGTGGGGATGCGATCGCGGCGCCACACGTTCTCGGTCACGCCGTCCCACAGGACGTCCACGGCGCCTCCTTCGAGGTGGCCGCCCTTCACCAGCGCCGCCCCCGCTCCGAGCCCGACGAGCGCGCGCGCGGCTGCACGCATGTCGTCTTCCGTGCGGACCTGCTCCCCGAGAAGGATGCCCGCCTCGTGGAGGTTCGGCGTCACCAGGGTCGCGAGGGGAAGGAGCAGCTTGCGAACGCTGGTCTCGGCAGCGACGGCGAGCAGACGGTCTCCGCTCGTGGCGACCATCACCGGGTCCAGCACGTACCGCTCGACGGCATGACCGGCGATCGCTTCGGCCACGAGCTCGACGAGGGCGGTGGTCGCGAGCATGCCGCTCTTCACCGCCGCCGGCGGCAGGTCGGTCATTACCGCCTCGAGCTGGGCATCCACGATCTCGAGAGGCACCGGGTGCACCGCGGTCACGCCGAGGGTGTTCTGTGCGGTGACCGCGGTGAGGACGCTCGTGCCGTAGACGCCGAATCCATGGAAGGTCTTGAGATCCGCCTGGATGCCGGCGCCTCCACCGGAGTCGCTTCCCGCGATCGTGAGGGCGATTGGAACTGGGCTCGCCATCGGCGATTGCTCCTGCGAGAGTCGAGACGTTTTAGGAGGACAAGGTGACGGACCCCGCTCCGTTGAGCCAGCGAGCCAGCCGACTGATCGAGCGTCTCAAGACACGCAAGGGACGGATCCGTGAGGGACTCGTTCTCGTGGAGGGCATCAGGGCCACCCTGACGGCGATCGATGGCGGCGCCGCCATACGCTTCGCCGTGACATCGCCGAGAATCAACGAGCGAGCGGACGGCGCTGAGCTCGCGGCCAGGCTGCGGGCCCTCCATGTCGATGTGCGACAGATTGCCGACGAGGAGCTGGCGCGTCTCTCGGACACCGAACATCCGCAGGGGGCGCTCATGGTGTGCGAAGAGCGGACGACGACGCTCGACGCGCTTCCGGTCGGACGATGGCTGGTGCTCGACGCGGTACAGGACCCGGGTAACGCGGGTGCGTTGCTGAGAGCCGCCGCGGCGTTCGGCGTGGACGGCGTGGTCGCGCTGGACGGAACGGTGGACCTCTGGAGTCCGAAGGCGGTACGCGCTTCCGCCGGTCTCGCGTTCCACGTGCCGGTGGCTCGTGCCCCGGCGAGCTCGCTGCTCGCGCGGTGCGCTCGGACCGGTATCGCGATCCTGGTGGCGGACGCGGCCGGTGAGGACGTCCGCGTCGTCGAACGTCCGGAGGCCTTCGCTCTGGTGATGGGGAACGAAGGCTCGGGCGTCCGAACCGTGGTGATGGAGGCGGCAGACCAGCGCGTGGCCGTGCCCATGCAGGGCGAGGCCGAGTCGCTGAACGTGGGGACCGCGGGGTCGATCCTCCTCTATGCACTCATGGGAGAAAAACGTCTTGGTTGAGACTTGGGTCGTCCCGGCGTTGGCCGGACTCTTCGGGCTGACGCTCGGGTCGTTCCTGAACGTCTGCTCGTTGCGCTGGCCGGTGGACGAGTCGGTGGTGACCCCAGGGTCACACTGTCCGAGCTGCGAGGAGCCGGTCCGGTGGTACGACAACGTGCCGGTCCTCAGTTGGCTCATCCTTCGAGGGCGCTGCCGCTGGTGCGCGGAGCCGATCTCCGTCCAGTATCCGCTCGCGGAGGTCGCCACCGCGCTCATCTGGGCCGGGGTCGTCGCTGCGCACGGATTGTCCTGGGAAGCCGCTCGTGGTGGCCTCTTCCTCACCATGCTCTTCGGCATCGCGATGTCGGATGCGCGCTTCTACATCATCCCCGACCAGTTCTCGATAGGAGGGGCCGCGCTCGGGGTGCTGCTCGCTCCCCTCCCTGGAGGAGTCAGCGTACCCGAGTCGCTCGTCGGGGCGGCCACCGGGTTCGGCGTGCTCTGGCTCGTCGGTGTCGCCGGCACCTGGTTGATTCGCCGCATCGCGCCCGGACGCCTGGAGGAGGCCGGTGTCGATCAGGCCATGGGAGGGGGCGACATCAAGATGATGATGATGGTCGGCGCGTTCCTGGGGGTGTGGGGCGTGGTGCTCACCCTCTTCATCGGCTCGCTGCTGGCCCTGGTCGTGTTCGGGCCCATCTCATCCATGTCCAAGCGTTTGATTCCGCTGGGTGTGTTCCTGGCCGCGGCCGCGGCGATCTCCTACGCGTGGGGGGACGCCGTGATCTTCTGGTACGTCACCCGGGTGGTCGGGCTTCCGGGGTAGGTCGCGGCGGCTCGATGTGGACGAGCACGTCGAGGATCGGCAGCTCGGACGCGATCAGCTCGTCCTTCACGTCATGCCCGATCTCGTGGCCTCGGCGTACGGTGAGCCCCTCGTCGACCTCGACGTGGATGTCCACGAGGTAGACGAGCCCGCTCCGCCTGACCCTGAGCTCGTCGATCCCGTGGACGTCCGGCACGTCGGCCGCGATGCGCCGGATCCTCTCGCAAACCTCTTCGGGCGCGGCCGCGTCCATCACCTCGCGGAGCGCGTCCCGGAGCAGCATGGCACCGTTCCACGCGATGACGCAGCATGCGACGAGCGCCGCCCAGTCGTCCGCCGCTTCCCAACCTTCCCCCATGAGCAGCGCCAGGGAGATGCCCATGAACGCGGCCACCGAGGTCAGGGCATCGGAGCGATGATGCCACGCGTCGGCCATCATGGCCTGGCTCCCCACGTCGGTGCCGCGGCTGGAGAGAAAGCGGAACGTGAGCTCTTTCGTCACGACGACCAGCACGAGCACCACGAGGGTGAACGCCGCCGGCGCCGTGTGGGGCGTCACGATCGAGTGCACGGCGCCGTATGCGATCCCGAGGGCCGCACCGAGCAGGATGATCGCCACGACCATCGCCGCGACGGGCTCCGCCTTTCCCCGACCATAGGGAAACTCGGGGGTCTGCGGCGTGGAGCTCAGCCTGAGGCCGCCCCACACGAGGACCGAACTCAGCAGATCGAGGATGGACTCCACACCGTCCGCGACCAGCGCGAACGAGTTTCCGGCGAAGCCGGCGGTGATCTTCACGACGGCGAGCAGCGCGCTGACGGCGAGCGCCGCCACCGTGGCGCGCGTACCCTGCCGGTAGGCTTCGTCGAGCTGCTCGGCGGTGGCTCTCGGCCGGGCGCCGCTGGATTCGAGAGGAGCGGTCATGCGGGTGGTCGGCGCGGTCTCATGGATCGGAGCAATCCCGCTGGTATCCGCAGACGGAACACGACAGCTTGCAGTGTCGGTCGATCATCGCGCCCCCGCACAGGTCACAACGAGGCGCCCCGGTTCCGTGGCTGGCAGATGCTCTGCCGTCCCCGACGTCCTCCCTTGGCGGGCTGGGCGGACGCGGTTCGCTGGTCATTCGGCGGCCCCGATCCCCTCGTCGAGATACCGGCGGCCGAGATCCACGTAGTGCTGACCACCGCCCTCGATCCAACGGGCCGCCGAGCCGTCGAGCGTCTTCTTCACGACCCCGGGGACGCCCGCCACGAGGCTCCGCCCCGGAATCTCCATGCCCTCGAGCACGACCGTGTTCGCCGCCAGGAGACATTCCTCACCGATCCTGGCGTTCTGCAGAATGACGGCGTTCATCCCCACCACCGTGCGATCGCCGATGGTGCAGCTCTCGAACTTGGCGCCGTGCCCGACGGTCACGTCCGCGCCGATGACGGTCGGGCCCCAGGCCCCGACGTGCACCACGCAGTTGTCCTGCACGCTGGTACGGGGACCGACGATGATTCCGTTGTCGGGATCGTCCCCGCGCAGCACCGCGCCGAACCAGACGCTGCTGTCCTCGCCCACGGTCACGTCGCCGATCAGGACCGCGTTCGGAGCGAGGAAGGCGGACGGGTGGATCTGTGGAGTCTTTCCATTGAACGACAGGATGAGGGCCATCGGAGTTCTACTCGGATCTCGGGTCGGGAATGGAATGGACCATACACCGGATCGGCCCGCACTGGAATGCTCGGCGCCGAGCTGGCGGTGCCTACGCGCGTTCGCGATCCTCTAGCCGCAGGTCGAGCCGAGTGAGGCGCGCACGTACGACCTGCGTCTCAGTGGCTTCGAGGATCTCGATCTGCACGCCACCCCGGTCCAACCGCTCACCGGCCTGGGGCACGTGCCCCAACTCCTCGAGGATGAAGCCGTTCACCGAGCGATGCTCTATGTTGGGGAGTTCGATCCCAAGCAGCTCGTTCACGTGACGGATGTCGGCGCCGCCGTCGCACTCGATGACACCGTCCGAGACCCGGTCGATACCTTCCTCTGCGACATCGGTCTCGTCGTGGATCTCTCCCACGAGCTCCTCAAGCACGTCCTCGAGCGTGACGAGCCCGTCCGTCCCGCCGAACTCGTCCGCGACGATGCCCATGTGGATCCTTCGCACCTGGAAATCCTGCAGGAGCTGTGTCAACGAGAGCGATCCCGGCACGAAGAAGGGCGGTCTGGCCAGATCCTTCAGCCGAAGCTCGCGGTCACCCCGAGCGTGTCGCTGATAAGCTTCGCGCACGTACACGATGCCCGTCACGTCATCGACCGAGTCCCCGTACACCGGCACCCGACTGTACGGGACGTCTGGAAGCTCGTCGATGATATCGCTCAGAAGCGTATCCTCCTTCCAGGCGAACACGTCCACGCGCGGCACCATGACATCCCACGCGCTCAGCTCGTCCAGCCGGAAGGCCCGCTCCACGAGGAGGTTCTCCGACGCCTCGAGAAGCCCCTCCTGGTGTCCGATCTCCTGGATCTCGCGCAGCTCCCGCTGCTCGCTGGTGAGCGCTGGGCCATTGCCGGACCTGAGACGCTGCTCCAGACGCTCCATCGGGACCGTGAGTAGTCGGGTGTTCCTCGCGACCATGAGCAGGATCGGTGCCAGCGTGAGCGCGAACCTCACCGGATAGCGGGCGGCCAGCATGTGTGGAAGCAGGTCGGCGATCAGCACCACGAGGAGGATGCCGACGACGATGCTCCCGACCGAGCCGACCACGGACCCCAGGGAGCCGCCACCCACCGTCGCGACGGCCACGGTCGTGAGGTTCAAGACCCGCGTGGAGAGGCGGACTCCCGCCCGCACGCGACCTTCGTGGATGCGGACTTCCGTGAGCGCGTCGGAGCCGCGAAAGCCCTCCGAGTCGAGCGTTCGGAGGCGGGAGACGCCGACTTGGAACGCCGACACCTCCCCCGCCGTGAGCATGCCCGAGACCAGCAGGAGAAGCGCCACCACGACCACGGTTCCCCATATCATGCGTCCCGTTCCCCACGGAAGGGGACGCTACTCGGAGGGTGGTCTTCTCCCCCCGCGCTTCGCGCTACGTCCAACCCTGACTCTCCTTGAGCAGCTCCGTGATTATGTCGCGCGTCGTGCGCCCGTCCGCTTCCGCCTCGAAGTTCAGGACCAGCCGGTGGGCCAGAACCGCGGGCGCGACACTCCGCACGTCCTCGATGGAGGGGATGGCCGCGCCTCGTGAAGCGGCCTTCGCCTTGGCGCCGAGGACGAGGAACTGGGATGCCCGCGGACCCGCGCCCCAGGACACGTACTTTCCGGTGACGCCCGCGGCCTCGGGACCCGGACGCGTGGAGCGCGCGAGGCGAACCGCGAACCGCACCAGGGAAGGTGGGGCCGGAATCCGGCGCACCAGCCCCTGGAGCCTGATGAGCTCCGCGGCCGAGACGATGGGGGAGACCGTGACATTGCTCTCACCCGTGGTCAGCATGGCGACCTCCTCTTCCTCTTCCCGGGTCGGATAGTGGATCGGGAGCTCGAGCATGAAGCGGTCGAGCTGAGCCTCCGGGAGAGGGTAGGTGCCTTCCTGCTCGATGGGGTTCTGCGTCGCGAGCACGAAGAACGGCGGCTCCAGCGTATACGTCTGGCCGGCGGCCGTCACCGCCCGCTCCTGCATCGCTTCGAGCAGCGCCGCCTGGGTCTTGGGTGGCGTGCGGTTGATCTCGTCGGCGAGCACGACATTGGCGAAGATGGGGCCGCGCACGAAACGGAAGATCCGGCGGCCCGTCGTGCGGTCCTCCTCGATCACCTCCGTCCCGGTGATGTCGGTGGGCATGAGGTCCGGCGTGAACTGGATACGGCTGAAGGCCAGGTCCAGCGCCTGGGCGAGAGTCTGCACCAGGAGCGTCTTCGCGAGGCCGGGCACCCCCACGAGGAGCGCGTGGCCATTCGCGAGGAGCGCCGTCAGCAGCTCGTCGACGACCTCGTGCTGTCCGACGATCCGTTTCGAGATCTCCTGGCGCATGCCATCCGATACCTCCGCTACCCGCTCCAGTAGCGCGACATCTTCGTGCTGATCCGTGACCGCATCGGTAGGTGTGTTCATCCAGGAGGAGTTCTGCGGCGAACCGCGGGAAGGGTCGGGCTCGAATCGCACTACCCGGAGCCGGCGAATCGAGGTCCGAACCGGCCGCGCGACCGTGCGCGATATCAGTGCCGTCGTCACCTCGGCTCCCGCGGTCGACCTCGGCCGGGCTCGGCCAGCATGCCCAGGGTCGAATAGACGGCCGCGGGGGCCGTTTCGTCAAGCCGCAGCCCGTGTCGCGTCGGGTCCTGCGGGGGAGGCCGCGCCAGGCCCCGGTGGGGCCGCCTGGACCAGCTTGCGCTTTTTTTCACAAGCTGGTATCGTTTGCGGGCTCGGGACCAGAGGAGCCGAAAAACATGCCGTTAGAGAGCCGCCGAGATAAAAAAGGGTCGGGTCTCGCACCGAGGCGCTTGCCGGGGGAAGTCCTCGGGTTGAGCCTCAATGTCGTTGTCGCGGCCTTCCTTTTCGGGTTCATCGGTCGGTGGGTCGGCACGAAGATCGGGGGCGAGGAGTACTTGACGCTCCTCGGAGGATTCATAGGCGCGGCGGCGGGCTTCTACAGCTTGTACAGGCACCTGACGACGCGACCGGAAGACCGAGCGAAGAAGAAGACCGGATGAAAGCGCTTCCGCGCTATACCGTCGTGACCAGTCTGGTCGTGGTCCTGTTCCTGGTGATCGCGGCTCCTTTCCTGGACGCCTCCGGAAGGGTGGGCCTCCTCATCGCCGCGGCCGTGACGCTGCCGCTCCAGGTCGGTTTCTTCGCGCTCCTTCTTGGCGCTCGGCACGATTCGATGCGCTTCATGGCTTCCTGGGGGATGGGCGTCCTCGGACGAGTGCTCGTGGTCGGCATCGTGGGTCTTTCAATTCGTGCGCTCGAGACAGTCGATCCGGCGGTGACGATTCTTTCCACGGTCGGGTTGTTCTTCATATTCCTCCTCCTCGAACCGGTGTTCCTTCTCCGGGACGGGCAGGCGACGGGTTACCACAGGTGAGCATGCAGGGTTCGTCACAGGATCAGGCCGTCGACGCGGCCACCGAGATGCCGGGGCTGGGTGGTATCGACGAGATTCCGGACTACATCTCGCACCACCTCGAGGATTCGCGCACGTTCGAGTTCGCGGGACTGCACTTCGATCTCAATGCGTTCGCCTTCGACCCCATCCACATCGGCGGACTGACGATCGATCTGTCGCCCACGCGGCAGCTCGTCTTCATCTTCCTTTCGGCGCTGCTCTGCATGGCGGTGTTCATCCCCGTGGCACATGCCCTGGGTCGAGGCGGGGCGTCACGCGCCCCCCGCGGCTTCGTCAACGCCGCCGAGGCGCTGGTCGTCTATTTCCGGGACGAGATCGTGCGGGCCAACATCGGTCGCGACGGTGACAAATACACGCCCTTCATCCTCACGATCTTCTTCTTCATCCTGTTCATGAACCTGTTCGGCCTCACGCCGTTCGGGATCACGGCGACGGCGAACCTCTCCGTCACGGCTGCGTTGGCGGTCATCGCGTTCATCGCCACCGAGATCGCCGGCATGCGGGCCCTCGGGCCCGCCGGATACGCGCGGACCATCTTTTACGTCCCCCACGGCCTTCCCGGCCCCATCAAGCCGATCATCCTGATGATCATGGCTCCGGTCGAGTTTCTGGGGAAGCTCACGAAGCCGTTCGCCCTCGCCGTGCGTCTCTTCGCGAACCTGATGGCCGGCCACATCCTGATCCTGGCCATCGTGGGACTGATCCTGGTCAACCAGAGCCTTGTGGTCGGTGGCTTCTCGGTGGTCGGGATGAGCCTTCTCATGGTGCTCGAGCTGTTCGTCGCCTCTCTCCAGGCGTACATCTTCGCACTGCTCACTTCAGTGTTCATCGGACTGATCCGGCATGCGCACTGAGCTCGCATCACTATCGATTGTCGTTCATTTCCACCGTGTCCGTTTTACGGACCTTACACCCTCAACGTTCAGGGATTAGATCATGTACCTCATGTTTCAGGCTGTTCAAGACGGAGTCGCCCAGGGTGGCCTCGGCCTCGTTGGCGCCGGACTCGCCATCGGCCTCACCGTGATCGGAGCCGGAATCGGCATCGGCCAGATCGGCGCGCAGATGGCGTCCGGCATCGCTCGTCAGCCCGAGGCGACGGGTAACATCCAGACCGCTTCCATCATTCTCGCGGCGCTCATCGAGGGCGTGGCGCTTTTCGGCCTCGGTCTCGCGTTCCTGAAGTTCTAGAACGTTCTGCCCCTCCTCTCGCGGAGGGATCGTGGACGTGACGAGAACCGAAATGGAGACCGCAATGAGGACGAGCCGAATCGCTGTCATGGCCGGGGCCCTGCTGGCAGGGCTTCCCGGAATGGCGTTGGGCGCGCAGGGGGGGGCGGGTACGACCCCGCTGTTCACCGTCAATCTGGGCACGACGGTGTGGACGGCCATCGTATTCTTGGCGTTGCTCGGAATTCTCTGGCGCTTCGCGTGGGGTCCGATCCTGTCCGCGATCGATTCGCGCGAGCAGGGGATCCAGACCGCGATCGACGAGGCCATCGCGCGTAACGCGGAGGCAGAGCGGCTGCTCGCCGAGCATCGGGAGCAGCTGGCCGACGCGCGGCGCCAGGGCAATGAGCTCATCGCCGAAGGGAAGACCGCTGGCGAGAAGCTGCGCAGGGACATCGAGGCGAAGGCGCGTGAGGAGGGTCAGGCCCTCATCGAGCGTGCTCGCGACGAGATCGAACGGGAGCGAGACGCGGCGCTCGACACGCTCCGCAGGGAGTCCGTGGAGTTGGCGCTCGCGGCCGCATCACGTCTGCTTCGTGAGAACCTCGACGCGCCCAAGGACCGCGCGCTGATCGAGAGTTATCTGTCGGAGCTGCAGCAGGAACGGAGCGTGCGGGCGTGAGGGACAGCACCGTCGCCCGGAAGTACGCCGAGGCGCTGTTCGAGCTCGGGCTGCGCGGCGAGCGCGTGGAGGAATACGGAACCGCGCTGAGGTCCGTCGCGGACCTGCTCGAATCCGAGCCGCGCTTCCGGTTGTTCCTGGATACGCCGCGCATCGACGACGCCGAGCGGAAGAAGGTGGTGCGGGAGGTGTTCGGCGCCACCCTCCCGAAGAACGTGCTGCATTTCGTGCTCGTAGCGATCGACAAGAGGCGGCAGCGGTTGCTCCGCTCGATCGCGGACGAGTACGATCTTTTGGTCGACTCGCATCTCGGCAGGGAGCACGTCGAGGTGACAGTGGCGCGGCCGCTCGACGACGCGACGGGCAAGATGGTCGCCGAGCGGCTTTCGAAAGTGATTGGCAAGGAGGCGATCCCCCATGTCCGGGTGAAGCCGGAGATCCTGGGTGGGCTCGTCGTTCGAACTGGTGATACGATCTACGATGGATCGGTCCGGAGGCGGCTGGAAAGCATGCGGAGTAGCATGCTGAAAGCCGATCTACCCACCGGTGCGGCGGACGCCGCCCGATGATCCGTACCATCCCTGAACTCAGGACCCAATAAAGATGGCCAACGATTCACAACTTCGCGCTGGCGAGATCAAAGACGTACTCCTCAGGGAGATCGAGCGGTACGACGACGAACTCCAGTCAGAGGAGATCGGTGAGGTACTGGAGGTAAAGGACGGCATCGCCCGCATCTACGGGCTCATGAACGCCATGGCCTCCGAGATGCTCGAGATCACGTCCTCCGCGACCGGCGAGACCGTCACGGCGCTGGCGCTGAACCTGGAAGAGGACAACATCGGCGCGGTGGTGATGGGCGAGTGGACCTCGCTCCACGAGGGCGACCAGGTGCGACGCACCGGCCGCGTGCTCGACATCGCGGTCGGCCCCGGGTATCTGGGTCGCGTCGTGGACGCGCTCGGCAACCCCGTGGACGGGTACGGTCCGATCGACGGGCTCGAAGGCAAGCGTCAGATCGACATCGTCGCACCGGGCATCGTGCTGCGGCAGCCGGTGAGCGAGCCAATGCAGACCGGCATCAAGGCCATCGACTCCATGATCCCGATCGGCCGAGGCCAGCGCGAGCTGATCATCGGCGACCGCGGCACCGGCAAGACCGCCGTCGCCATCGACACGATCATCAACCAGAAGGGCCAGGACGTCATCTGCATCTACTGCGCCATCGGACAGCGCGCGGGCAAGGTGCGGGGCGTAGTCGAGACGCTGCGTGAGCACGGAGCGCTGGACTATACCATCGTGGTGACCTCGAGCGCCTCGGATCCGGCGCCGATGCAGTACATCGCGCCCTATTCCGCGACGGCGCTCGCCGAGCACTTCATGTGGCAGGGCAAGCACACGCTGGTGGTGTACGACGATCTTTCGAAACAGGCGCAGGCGTACCGTCAGCTCTCCCTGGTGCTTCGGCGCCCGCCGGGACGCGAGGCGTACCCGGGCGACGTGTTCTATTTGCATTCCCGCCTGCTCGAGCGTGCCGCGAAGCTCTCGGACGCGCATGGCGGCGGGTCGCTGACGGCGCTCCCGATCATCGAGACGCAGGCCGGCGACGTGTCGGCGTACATTCCGACCAACGTGATCTCCATCACGGACGGGCAGATCTTCCTGGAGCCGGACCTGTTCTACTCCGGTGTCCGACCGGCCGTGAACGTCGGTATCTCCGTCTCGCGTGTGGGCGGTGCCGCGCAGATCAAGGCCATGAAGAAGGTGGCCGGACGCCTCCGCCTCGACCTCGCTCAATACCGTGAGCTCGAGGCGTTCGCCCAGTTCGGGTCCGACCTCGACGCCGCCACGCAGCGGCAGCTTGCCCGTGGCGCGCGGACGGTAGAGCTGCTGAAGCAGCCGCAGTACCAGCCGGTGCCTGTCGAGAACCAGGTCGCCGTCATCTACGCCGTCACCAACGGATACGTGGACGACGTCCCGGTCGAGCGCATGCGCGAGTGGGAGCTGGGCTTCCACGAGACGCTCGCCGTCAAGCACTCGGACGTCCTTACGGGCATCCGTGAAGGCAAGCAACTCACGGACGA
>Ga0326597_10003169_pt1 | contig 23929 bp, 20 predicted proteins | sample RVTome_12_FD_203789 | JGI IMG/M metagenome (GOLD analysis project Ga0326597, IMG submission 203789) | Soil microbial communities from uranium-contaminated site in the Upper Colorado River Basin, Wyoming, United States - RVT100D185 | ecosystem: Environmental > Terrestrial > Soil > Contaminated >... | reverse complement strand
CGAATTGGCAGGCGCTGATAAGCCTGGAAGAAATCCAGAAGGCCGGGAACCGTGCCAGGGATCTGGTGCGGCAGATACTGTCCTTCAGCCGGCGCCAGCCTACCTCGCGCCGCCTGATGTCGCTGACATCGGTGGTGGAGGAATCGGTGCGTCTGCTGCGCACAGGGCTGCCTCAAGGCGTGCGGATCGAGTATCACTTCGCTGCCGACGTGCCGGCGATTATGGCCGATCCGACGCAGATCCAGCAGGTGCTGTTGAATCTGCAGACCAACGCGGCGCACGCGATGGAAGGCCGGTCCGGCAGCATCGATATTCGCGTCGAACGCATTACCCTCGAAGAGGATACGGCACGGTTGAATGCCAACCTGCGGCCGGGCCGCTACGCGCGCATCGTGGTCAGCGATACGGGGGTGGGCATGGACGCGGCAACCCGACAGCGGATTTTCGATCCGTTTTTTACCACCAAGCCGCCGGGCAAAGGCACGGGGTTGGGTCTATCAGTGGCGCATGGCATCGTGCAGGCGCACGACGGGGCAATCGTCGTGTCCGGCGAGCCCGGCAAGGGCAGCAGGTTCGAGGTGTATTTTCCGTGCGCGCGCGAAGCGGCATCCGTGTCCGGCACGACCGAGAGACCAGGCCAAGCCAGCGAGGGCGGCGGACGGCACATCCTTTACATCGAAGACGACGAAGCGCAGTTGTTCATGATCAAGCGGTTGCTGGAACGCTGGGGCTATCGCGTCAGCGCCTGCATCGAGCAACGCGAGGCACTGGACGCGCTGCGCGCCGGCGAGCACTTCGACCTGGTAGTGACCGATTTCACCATGCCCGGCATATCCGGGCTGGAGGCCGCCCGGGTGATTCGCGACGCGCGGCCGGATTTACCGGTGATCATGATCTCGGGCTATATCACCGACGCATTGCGCATCGAGGCTGCTGCCGCCGGGGTACGCGAACTGATCGCCAAACCCCATGACCTCGAAGAACTCCGTGATGTCGTGCAGCGCCTGGTGTTTAAGCCGATGAACTGAGGGTCAGGTCCCGGCGACCGGGTTCTCGTGACGGGCAACTGCGGCCCTTTCGGTTTGTGTCAGCCGGCCACGCCGACGGCGCGTCAATGGTGGCGCCGGGCCGTTCAGGTGTGCAAGGGCAGTGAAGTGATTCTAATAACCGGTTGTTCTTATTTGAGGAGAAAAACGCCGAGAACAGCGCCCACCGAAGTCCGGTCGTTAAACGGGCGGCCTCAAGTCGAAGGCCGTCAACGCTGCACGTGATCCGGAAACTGCATCGCGGCTAAGGTGCCCTTGGCGACATCCCTCGGTGCTTCCTCGTTGGAAAAATTGAGCTCGACCTTGTTGCCCACGGGATCGCGCAGAAACATCTGGAACCCGGCGTCGGGCACGTTCTGCTCCTCGAACTCGACGCCCAGCTTTTTCAGCCGGCTGCGGAATTCTTCCACTCCCGACACGTGGTACGCCGCGTGGTCGTAGCCGCTGTTCTCCTCGTCGATGCCGCTCCAGTTTTCCGGAAACCGCGCGACCACGTGCACCAGCGGATGGTCGCCGGTGTAGAGCCACAGTCCTTCGGACGGGAAGTCGGGCCGCGGGCCGACTTTGAGCCCCAGCGCCGCCGCATAGAATTTCTCGATCGCCGGCAGATCGCTCTTCCGGCAGCCGATGTTCACGTGATGCAAACCCTTGATCGCCATGGCTGCCCGCTCCACTTCCTGGTAAGAATCACTAATAGAATGAAACCGATTTTGAACCGCCAAGGCGCCAAGACGCCATGGGACGAGCGCCAAAGTTTATCCGACTGGCTTCCTGGCGAGAAGTGAGCGCCAATTCTGGCTCGCAACACACACGTATTTCATCAGGTTACGTACTCTTCCGCCCAACCTTATCTGCTCTTCTTGGCGATTTGGCGGTTAAATTCTTTCTGTTCAGGACCCGGAGTCAATCGGACTCCGCGTGCGCGCGAGGATGCCTGCCAGCCGTCGCGTTCGGATCATACGCCGGCCGGTCGCCCGCGCACTGCACGCGGTGCATCACCCGCCGGCAGCCGCCGTCGAACGAATTGCGGTGATGCATTATGCAGCGATTATCCCAGATCAGGATATCGCCCGCGTGCCATTGGTGATGCCATTGAAATGCAGGCTGCGTCGCGTGTGCCCAAAGGGCATCGAGCAGCGCCTCGGATTCCGGCACCGGCAATCCGTTCACGTACGCGTTGGGCCGGCGCCCGAGATAAAGCGCATTGCACCCCGTCTCCGGGTGGGTTCGGATGACGGGGTGGCTCGGTCCGGGCGCCTTGCGCACGTCATCGATCGGACCGAACCCCTCGCGCAGGTCGCCGGCGCTGTTGTAAGTCATGTCGTGCTTGATGGTGCGATCCTCGATCGCGGCGCGCAGTTTCCCCGGGAGCGTCTCGAGCGCGAGGTACATGTTCCCAAATCCGGTGTCCCCGCCGGCCGGCGGCACTTCCAGCGCGTAGAGCGCGCTGTACGAGAGCGGCGTCTCGCGATACGAATTGTCCGAATGCCATACGACCTCCGCATCGCGCAGCACCCCGATCGGAACCCCGTCCTCCATGACATTGGAAACCACGATGATCTCGGGACGCGCGCGGGCTTTCTCCTTGCCGGTCCTGGCGAGCGGCGCAAAGTCGAGCCGGCCAAAGCGGCCGCCGAAGGCGATCAATTCCGGGTCGGTGAGCGACTGGCCGCGAATCACAATCACCAGGTGATCGAGCGTCGCGCGGTAGACCTGCATGAAGCCGGCATCGTCCAGTGCCCGCACATCACCGCAACGCACCTCCGCGCCGAGCGGCGGGGGCGCGGGAACGACCTCTACGCCGCCGGAACGACTCTGGCGGGCCTGCAACGCTGGTTCCATGCCGATCTCCGGGCTCGCGACAACAGTCCAACTATAGCGGCTTCACCGGCCTCATAGAAACCACCCGCCGCGAACGCCCTCAGTCGGAGGTTCCGGGCCCCGACGGCGCCACTTTCTTGCCGAGCCGCTTCACCACCTTTACCCGCTGCACGGTGTCGCCGGCGAGGTGTGTCCAGATCAGCGCATCGCGCACCAGCTTGTCGACGCGCGCGTTCATCATCACGCCTTCGATCCCGTGAACATCCATGTTGAGCCGCGTCACGCGCTGCACGACGTCGCACGAATAATTCATGACCAGCACGTTGTTGCCGGCGTCGGGCAGCTTCCGGTCCCGCTCCCAGGCCACCCGCATCACGAACGAGCGCAGCGCCTCGGTGAGCATGTGCATCTCGTTCAGCTTGAGCTGTACGAGCTGGTGGTCGATCAGGAGCCTGCCCGCGCGCTTCTCCGTGCGGGCGAAGCTCGTGCCCATGCCGACCGCGTCGTCGCAGATGCCGAGCGCGTTGGCCGCGAGCTCCAGATCGCCGAATTCGGACTTGTCGGTGGCGCGCGCCTTCACCCCGCCGTTCACTTCGCCCACGACGTTCGCGTGCGGCACGCGCGCGTTCTCGAATATCAGCTCGCCGTTCTGGTAGAAGCGCCAGCCGCGCTTGTTGAACACCTTGCCGACGCGGAATCCCGGCGTGTCGTTCGGGATCAGAAACATCGTGCTGCCCTCGCGGATGCCGACGTTGGGGTTGGTGCGCGCATCCACGAAGAAGAGCTTTGCCACGCTGCCGTTGGCGATGTAGAGCTTGGTGCCGTTCAGGATCCACTCGTCGCCCTTGCGCTCCGCCTGCAGCTTCCAGCCCGCTTTCGGATCGTCTTCCGGCGGCAGGCGGTTGTCCGAGCCGGCGTTTGCCTCGCTGCCGCCTTTGCCCAGCACGAACGTGTCGTCGGCCAGAAACGGCTTGAGGAAGCGCTCCTTCTGGTCCTGGGTGCAGGAGGCGGCGATCAGGTGGCTCCACTTCCAGCATTGGCTGAAGGTCTTGGAGACAGAGCTGTCGCCGCGCGCAAGCTCGGTCATCACCAGCGCCTGCGTCACGAAATCCGCCTCGTGCCCGCCCCACTCCTTGGGCACCGCGAGCGTGCGGAAGCCGAGCTTCGAGCCCTTCCTGATGATCTCCCAGTCGAAGGTCTCGCGCGGATCCGCGATCTGGTCGCGCTCGACCGAAATCGGCCGTATCTCGTCCTCGGCGAACTTGCGGGCCTCCATCTGCCAGCCGCGCTGCTCCTCGTTCAATGCAAAATCCATGACAGCTCCTTCAGCATCCGTAAGATCGGGAGATCAAGAGAGCGAATCTTCGCTCCTTTCTCCTTTCTCCTTTCTCCTTCCGCCTTGCCTTGTGTCAGGCGGCTTTCCCGCGCTCGTAGCCCGCAACGGCTTCCGCGATCTGCAGGCTCGAGGCGCTGTCGTTGTCGGCGTAGTGCAGCAGCACCAGCGTGTCGTGCACGTATTTCTGCAGCGGCATGTCACGCATGACGCCCATCGCACCGAAGCACTCCGCCGCCTCCAGCGTCGCGCGGTGCACCGCCTCCGCGGTGAAGCTGCGCGCGATCACGTGCAACGGAAGGTCAGACACGCTGCGGTCGGCAACCGCCTCCGGATGGTCGGCCACCCAGGCGGCCTTCCACACCATGTTGCGCGCGACTTCCAGCCTCATCGCTATGTCCGCGAGCTTGGCGCCGATCGCCTGGTGCTCGACGATGTTCCGTCCGCCCTGCCGGCGCATCTTGGCGTAGTCGACCGCAGCTTCGAACGCCGCGCGCCCGACGCCGATGTTGATCGCCGCCAGCCCGACGGTGCCGCGCGCCGCGAGCGCCGCGCCCGCGAACGGCATCTGGCCTTCCTTGCCGATGAGGTTCTCCGCCGGCACCTTGCAAATCCTGAACACGACCTCGGCACCGGTGCCGTGACGCCACTTTATCTGTCTGCCGGAGTCGCCGAACGGTCCTGCCGGCGCGCCCACCGTCAGGCCCGCTGCATCGCGCGGCACGAGCAGCGTGCTGACACCGTTCATGCCGGTCTTCTTCGGATCGGTTCTCACCTGCACCACGATGAGCTTGGCGATCGGCGCGTTGGATACGAACGAGATGCTGCCGTTGATCACCCAGTCCTTGCCCTGTCTCACCGCCGCCGGCTCGGTGCCCGGCTCCTCTGACAGCGGACGGTGGTAGCACCAGCCGATGTCTGTGCCGGCGTCGCGGCCCGCGAGCGCCAGGTGGTACTGGTCGTCCTCGGCGAACTCCTTGCCGAAGCGCTTGCGCTGCTCGGGCGTCATCAGCTCATCGAACAGCGCGCGGCCGAGAACCGCGGTCTGCCCCAGCGCGACCGCGAGATCGACGTCGCCCGCGGCTAGCTCCTCGAGCACGATGCATGAAGTCAGCGTGTCCGCTCCGCTGCCGCCGGCTTCTTCCGACAACGACAGCGTGCGCAGGCCCATTTGCGAGGCCTGATCGAGCAGGTCCTTCAACAGCGGTTTGTCGAACGGCTCCAGGCGGCCGGGATGCGCGGCGGCGGGTTTGATCTCCCGCTCGACGAAATCCCGCAGGGTGTCGCGAAACTCCAATTGTTCCGCGGTCAGGTGCAAGTTGTACATAGATTGAAATTCCCTTCTAGACGTGGTCTCACAAATACGCTAAAGGCAACGAAACCGCCGATGGACGCCGATGAACGCCGATAGGATCAAGGTCAACCGCCAAATGCATCGGCCACACAGATCACAGTGGATTCTTTTCAATACCTCCTTGAGGGGTACACAGAGGATTCAAAGGCAAGATCAGAATGAAAACAGTCTGGGTTTCCCCCGTGAACTCTTTGTCCTCTATGGCTTGGCTGGGTTCTATCGGCGTTCATCGGCGTTCATCGGCGGCTGATTCTTTCCAGTTTCTGCCTTCACAGTATCAGCCGGCATGCGGGCATGGCAGCAGCGCGCGATGGACCGGATCATGGACAGCGAGACCTGCCTGATACCGGCCAGACGTGCGCATGGGCCGGCGGCTTCTGGTGTACTTATCGCATCCTAGTGCCCCGGCGGCCGTCGCGCAACGGCAAGTTCACACACTGGACTGTGCAGGCCCTGCCACACACGGCCCGCTTTTGCCAGTAGCATAGGTACATCCCCTGCACTGCGACCCGCATGAAACCCATCCTGATCCGCCTTGGCGGCTACCAGCGCCCCGCGTCGGTACACAGCCGCGCAGCGGCGCGCTTCGGCGAGCGCCTGAAAGCGGCGCTCGGCGGGCGCATCGACTTCGAGCTGATTGGCGACGTTCTGGCGCTCGGGCACGGCTCGGGCGATCTGCCGCGCATGGTGGCGAGCGGCGAGCTGTCGATGTGCTACATCTCGACGGTGCGCTTCACCGGCGCGGTGCCGGAACTGAAGCTGCTCGAGTTGCCGTTTGTCGTGCGCGACCGCGCCTCCCTCTTCCGCGCGCTCGACGGCGAGCTGGGCGAGCGCTTCCGCCGCCGCATGCACGAGGCCACGCCGTTTCGCCTGCTCGGCTTCTGGGACAACGGCTTTCGCCACTTCACCAACAAGGTGCGCCCGATCCGCCGGCCGCAGGACTGCCGCGGCATCCGCATTCGCACGCAGATGAGCGCGCTGCACGGCGAGGCGCTCCGCGCCCTCGGATTCGAGCCGGTCGCCGCCGACATCAAGGAATTCGTGGAAAAGATCGGGACCGACCACTTCCAGGCGCAGGACAACCCGCTCACCAACATCTACAACTTCAACGTGCACCGGCACCACCGGTACATCACGCTGAGCGCGCACTTCTTCGGCGCCAGCGCGCTGATCTGTAACGCCGGACACTATGCCGGCTGGCCGCAAGAGGTGCAAAGCGCGGTGGACACCGCCGCGCGCGAGGCGACAGTCTTTCAACGGCGCCTCGCGGCAGCAGAGGACGAGGCGATACTGGCGAAGCTCGACCCGCGCGAGAACGAGATCGTCCGCCTGACCGACGAAGAACGCGCCGCTTTTCTCGCCGCGGTGGAGCCGGTGCTTGCGAAGTACCGCCGGGAACTCGACCCGGCACTGTTCGCGTTCCTCGATTAGCCGCTGCGCCATTGGTGGCCGGCCTGAGGCTCTTTCGCTGTCTGCCTTCCAGCGCGCCAGAACAGCAATGGGATGCATGCGCAGCCGCTCAAGGCACGACAACGAGCATTCCCGCGGCATGAATGCCCCCGTGTTCCTGCATCCGCCGTGCGAGACCCGCCGACCGGAAAGCCCGCTAAACGCCCCCCGGCGGCTTGAAAACCGACCCGGTTCGGCTCATAATATTCGTGGATCGTCTCTTGCGACGGCACGGCTTTCGCAGCCAACGAAAAGAATCACCTCGCGTCGCTTGCGCTCGCGCGATTGCGCAATTTTTCAGGAATCGGTTCGGTTCGGTTCAACCTCAAGGAGCACCCAAATGGCCAAAGAACCCTGGAAGTCAGATAACTGGTACGTCAGCCAGTGGAATTATGCACCGGAAGTCGTCGAGGATTTCAAGTTCGCCAAGAACATCAAGGTGCACGACATCACGCTGCGCGACGGCGAACAGCAAACCGGCATCATCATGACCAAGGATGACAAGATCCGCATCGCCGAAGGTCTGGCGGAAGCCGGCGTCCATCGGATCGAGGCCGGCATGCCGATCGTCTCTCCCTCCGACGCCGAGGCGATAAAGGCCATCGTCAAGCGCAATCTCGGCCCGCAAATTTTCGCCTTTTCGCGCTGCATGAAGGAAGACGTGCAGCGCGCGATCGACACCGGCGTCAACGGCGTAGTGATGGAAATCCCGTCCAGCCAGCACATGGTCGATCTCGCGTACAAGTGGCCGATGGAAAAGGCGATCGAGACCTCGATCGAGGCGACCAAGTTTGCGCGTGACAACGGACTCGAGGTCGTATTCTTCCCGATCGATTTCTCGCGCTCCGAAATGAATTGGGTATTGAACCTGATCGAGCGCGTCGCCACGGAAGGGCACATGGACGCGCTGGCGCTGGTGGACACCTTCGGCGTGGTTTCGCCTCACGCCATGCAGTACTTCGTCCGCCAAGTCAAGAAGCGCATCAAGAAGCGCCTCGAAGCCCACTTCCACCAGGACTTCGGCATGGGTGTGGCGAACACGATCATGGCGCTGGCCGAAGGCGTCGAGGTGATGCACACGACCGTGCTGGGTGTCGGCGAGCGGGCCGGCAATACGCCGATGGAAGAAACCGTCATGGCGCTGCTCACGATGTACGGCATCGACATCGGTCTGGATTACACCAAGCTCACGCCGCTCGCCAACCTGGTGCAGAAAATTACCGGCGTGGCCGTACCCTCGAACAAACCGGTGGTCGGGAAGCAGCTCTATCAGATCGAGTCCGGCATCATCGCGAGCTGGTACAAGAACTGCGGCGAGAAATATGCGACCGAACTGTTCCCCGTGCGCTGGAACTTCGTCGGCCAACCGGCCCCGGTGGTGGTGATGGGCAAAGGCAGCGGCATCGACTCGGTCAAGATGTGGCTCGAAACGCTCGGATTTGAAGCCAGCGACGAGGAGGCAACCAAGATGACCGCGGCGGTCAAGGCCTACTCGCTGAAGACCAAGCAGCTGCTGACTGAAACCGAGTTCCGCAAGATCGCGGAAGACGTGCTCGGCCAACGCGCCGCGGCGTAGGGCAGGCCGGGGCCGCTAACAGGGGGCCCAACCAGCGTCGGATCGTCCATCGACCCGGGTTCCGTGATCGGAACGCGGGTTTTTTTTGCCGTGCCCGCGACCCGGCATGGCGTTCACGGTGGAGGCGACCTGCCGTCGGTGGCGAAAGTCAGCAATCTCGCTTAGCGTTCCGTAAGACTCGAGGAAGCGGCCTCAGCGTTTGCGGCGCGCCCCGCCCGCCGCCTTGCGGCTCGCCAGGTACCAGTTGAGGATCTGCTCGCCGGTCCAGAACACGACCCCCTCCTGCTTCCTGAGGTACGCGAACACTTCCTCGAAGTACTTGATCCGCTGCGGCACGCCCGAGATATACGGGTGGACCGCGATCGCCATGACCTTCATGCGCTTCTTGGATTCCTCGTAAAGGCGATCGAACTGGTCCCGGCAGCGCGTCACGAACTCGGCCGCCGCATGATGCTGCACCATCATCATCGGTATGTCGTTGCACTCGACCGAGTACGGCATCGCGACCACCGGGCCGTACGCGGTCCGGATGTCGCACGGCTCGTCGTCGGTGATCCAGTCGGCGATGTACTTGATGCCGGCCTCGGCCAAGTGGTCGGGCGTGTAAAGCGTCTCGGTAAGGCCCGGTCCCAGCCAGCCGACCGGCGCCTTGCCGGTGAAGTCTTTGATGACCTTCACCGTCCTCCGGATCATCGCCCGCTGATCGGCCTCGGCGTGAATCGGCTGCTGGTCGTACGAGTGTCCGACGAATTCCCATCCGGCCTCGAGCGATGCCTCAGCGACGCGCCGGTAATCGGTGCACACCCGCGCGTTGGTGAAGAGCGATGCCTTGATGCCGAGATCATCGAGCGCCTCCTTGAGGCGCCAGAATCCGACGCGCATGCCGTATTCGTGCCAGGCCCAGTGGGCGAAGTCCGGCAGGCGCGTGACATGGGTCGGCGGCGGCAGCACCTGCCGCGGCATCGCGCGCTTGATGTCCCACACCTCGACGTTGATGACCGGCCACACGACGAGGCGCGTGCCGGCCGGCGGCTTCAACGGCGGACGGTCGACAATGGCGGAGTAGTCGAGGCGCTGGGAGGGGATCATCGGGGTTCTCCTTCGGTGCCGGGAAATCTGCCGGTGCGGTCCGTCATTATACAAATACAAGGCGTGCAGCGCTGTTCCCGGACATCGGCGCCGCGATATGCCTGTGCCGCATACCTGTCATGCCTTTGTCGCGGCGCGGCCGATTGTTTACCATACGCACACGACAACCCTGTGGAGAAAAAGTGGACCTGCCCTGCCTGCCGCCGCTCCCGCGCGCGAGCAAACCGGCCCTGCCTACGCCAGCCTGCGCTTGCGATTCCCATTTCCACCTGTTCGGTCCGGCGGCGAAGTTCCCATTCGCGCCGGAGCGCGGCTACACCCCGCAAGACGCGCCGCTCGAAGCGCTGCTCGCCATGCACCAGGCGCTGGGCGTCGCGCGCGGCGTCATCGTGCAAGGCAATGCGCACGGCACCGACAATTCCGTCGTGCTGGACGCCCTCGCACGCGAGCCGCGGCGGCTGCGCGCGGTTACCATCGTCAGGGGCTCAATCGCCGATGCCGAGCTCAAGCGCTTCGCCGACGCCGGCGTGCGCGCCCTGCGCTTTCATCACATGCCCCGTGGCAAGGGCTACAGCGCGCTCGGCATGGAGGCCTTCAAGAAGCTCGCCCCGCGCATGGCGGCGCTCGGCCTCCACGTGCAGTTCATGATGGACGCGGCGCACCTCGGGCAGGCGATGCCGTACTTTGCGGGGTGGAAGCTGCCGATCGTCATCGACCACATGGGCAACGTCGACGCGGCGGCCGGTACCGCGCAGCCTGGATTTCAGCTGCTCGTCAAGCTGCTCGGCGAAGGCCGGATCTGGGTCAAGGTCTCGGGCGCCTACCGCATCTCGAAGCGGTATCCCGACTACCCCGATGCGCGCCCGTTCCACGAGGCGCTGGCGCGCGCCAATCCGGATCAGATCGTCTGGGGCAGCGATTGGCCCCACCCGCGGCTCGAGAGGGACATGCCCGACGACGGCCACCTGCTCGACCTCTTAAACGCATGGACGCCGGATGCGGCTCTGCGCGAAAAAATCCTGGTCGTCAACCCGGCGCGCCTGTACGGCTTCGAGTGACGCCCACGGCGTAGTTCGCTAGCGCGGCCTTGACGAGCTCGAGCTCGATCAGGTCCTTGCCGCTTTTGATCGGCGAGTCGGCCTTCACGGAGAGCTAACATCATATTGCTCCTCTCCACATCGTGGTTGCACTCATGCCGCCCGCAGCCATCGGGCGGCTGCGTTAATCGGACACCGCACGAAGCCAGGGCTGCTCCTGGTAGTAGCTCTCTTCGAAGCCTTCAATCCGCCGCGCATACTGCTGCGTGCGCGCGATGTCGTCGAGGCCCTCGAGCAGGCATTTCCTGCGCACGGGGTGAATGTCGAAGCGATAAGTCCGTCCCGCCGGGTCGGTCACGGTCTGCGCTTTGAGATCGACGCTGACCTTCGCACCGGGCCTGTCATGGAGCAGCGTGCGGATCGCCACCACCTCGTCCTGCCCGAGCACGACCGGCAGCAGGCCGTTCTTCATACAGTTGCTCGTGTGGATGTCGCCGAAGCTCGACGCGATCACGCAGCGGATGCCGAACTCGTAGAGCGCGTAGACCGCGGTCTCGCGCGAGGATCCGCAGCCCCAGTTGCGGTCGGCGACGATGATCTTCGCCCAGTCGTAGGGCGCGCGATTGAGAATGAAATCCTTCCTGCTGCCGTCGGCATTGAAGCGCAGGTCGTGAAACAGGATCTCGGCGTGCTTCGGCCCGCGCGGCACCTTGTTGAACCGCGTCGGGCAGAGCTGGTTGGTGTCGACGTTGGGCTCGTCGATCGGCGCCGCTATCGCTGTCAGCTTCGTGAAGGGCTCCATGAAAACCTCAAAGGCTATTGTCTTGGCGTCTTGGCGGTTCATTGTTCTTGCCTTACTTCAGAAGCTCGCGCACGTCCGTCAGATGACCCCGAAGCGCCGCGGCCGCCGCCATTGCCGGGCTCACCAAGTGCGTCCGCCCGCCCGTGCCCTGGCGGCCGCGGAAATTGCGGTTCGAGGTCGACGCGCAACGCTCCCCCGGCTGCAGCTGGTCGCCGTTGATCGCGGTGCACATCGAGCAGCCGGGCTCGCGCCATTCGAACCCGGCATCCCGAAACACGCGATCGAGCCCTTCCTGCTCGGCCTGCCGCTTCACCGTTTGCGAGCCCGGCACCACCCACGCGGGGACCTTCGCCTTGCCCAGGCGCGCGACTTCCGCCGCCGCCCGGATGTCCTCGATCCTGGAATTCGTGCACGAGCCGATGAACACGCGGTCGACCGCGATATCGCCCAGCCCCGTGCCGGGTCTGAGTCCCATGTATTCGAGCGCCGCGGCGATTTCCGCGCGCTGTGCCTCGTCCAGCGCCTTTGCCGGATCCGGCACGGCGCCGGTGATCGGCAGCGCGTGCTCGGGACTCGTGCCCCAGGTAACCATCGGCGCAATCGCGGCGCCGTCGAACGCGACTTCCCGGTCGAACTCGGCGTCGCCGTCGCTCGGCAGCAATTGCCAGAAGGCGAGCGCCTTCTCCCACGCCGCGCCCTTCGGCGCATACGGTCTGCCTTCCATGTAGGCATAGGTCGTCGCATCGGGCGCGACCATGCCGGCGCGCGCGCCGGCCTCGATCGACATGTTGCATACCGTCATGCGCGCTTCCATGCTCATGCCCGCGATGGTCGAGCCGGCGTACTGGATCACGTACCCCGTACCGCCGCCCGCCCCGATCCTGCCGATGATCGCGAGGATCAAGTCCTTGGCGGAAATGCCGGTCCCGAGCCCGCCGTCGATCCGGATGAGCATCGTCTTCGGCTTGCGTTGCCAGATCGTCTGAGTCGCCATCACGTGCATCATCTCGGATGCGCCGATGCCGAAGGCAAGGCAGCCGAAGGCGCCGTGGGTCGAAGTGTGCGAGTCCGCGCCCGCGATGACGAGTCCCGGCTGCGTGATGCCCTGCTCGGGCGGCACGATGTGCAGGATCCCCTGCCGCGGATCATCGATGCCGAAGAGGGTCACACCGTGCCGTTGAGCGTTGGCGGTCAGCTTCACCACCATGTTGCGGATCTCGGGGTTGGTGATGCCATCCGCCCCTTTCTCGCGCCCGCTGGTCGGAACGTAATGGTCGGTGTGGGCGAAAACCTGATCCGGGCGGGCCACCTTGCGCTCGCGGGCGTCAAGCTGGGCAAAGGCGTGTGACGAGCCCTCGTGAATCAGCGCGCGGTCGACGTAGAGCAGCACTTCGCCCTGTTCCTCGGCGATCACGTGGCGCGCCCAGATCCTGTCAAACAGCGTTTTCACGCCCATGTGCTCCACCTCACGCATTGGCACGATCAAAGATCGCGTATGTTGTCCGGGCTAGCCTCGACCTCGCCGCGCTCGACGCGCCGCACGACCTCGTTCATTTTCGCGTGCGTCCGCGCCGGCACGCCGATTTCGTCGCCTCTTGCGGCAACGAAGCCGTTAATGAAGTCGGTCTCGGTGCGGCGCCCCTTGGCAATGTCCTGCGCCATCGACGGGCGCTGCTCGTCGGAGCGCCTCATCGCGGCCTCGACCAGGATATCGACGATCTCGGCAAGCGCGTCGCGGTTGCCTTCGCCCGCGCGCGCCAGCGTTTCCGGCTCCATGCCGAGCATCTTCTCGAGCTGGAAACCGAGCGCCTGCCCGACGCGAACCGCCTCGGAGCCGAGCCGGATCGACAGCCAGCGCGGGCCCTCGGCGAGGTCGCGCGCGTTGCCGTTCAGCGCGGAGGCCGCCGACAGCCCGTTGCGCATCGAGTTCACCACCAGCTTCGACCACCGCTCGCCCCCCAGATTGGTCGTTACCTTGGCGCTGTCCGCCGAGCGCAGCAGATCGGCAACCTCCGCGGTGCGCGGGCTTACCCGTCCGTGCACCTCCCCCACGCGGAACACCGTGTGCCGCTCCCCGCCCAGCGGCACGGTGCGGTTCACGTGTCCCGGCTCGCAGAGCTCGGCGGCGACCAGGCTCGCGATGCAGCCCAGGGTCTTACCCCAGCCGACGATCGCCGCGATGCGTTCCTCGTTGATGCAATTCTGCAGCGACACCACGAACCCGTCCGGCGCGAGATACGGCTTGATGAGATGCGCCGCCCACTCGGTATCGTACGACTTCACGCAGATGAACGCGATGTCAACCGGCCGGTCTTTGATCAGCTCCTGCACGTCGCACACGTGCATCGCCCTGACCTTCATCGCATGGTTCTCGGCCGCGGTGAGGCCGGAGAGATGCAGCCCGTGCTTGCGCATGTACTCGACGTGCTCGGGCCACGCATCGATCAGCGTCACGTCGTGACCGGCGCGGGTCATGTGGCCGCCGGAGTAGCCGCCGATCGCGCCCGCTCCCACCACTACGATCTTCTTACCCATCTTCTCCAGTCCAGATGTCGCATCTCGATTCACGCCTTCAGCTTTTCGACGATCGCTTCGGTCATGCCCCGCGTGCCAGCCTCACCGCCCAGGTCACGCGTGAGGTGTTTCTTCTCAGCCAGCACGGCGGTGAGGGCCGCCTCGATCCGGTCCGCCGCACCGAACTCGCCGATATGGCGTAGCAGCATCACGGTCGAAAGAATCATCGCCATCGGGTTGGCGATGTCCTGCCCCGCGATGTCGGGCGCGGTGCCGTGCACCGCCTCGAACATCGCGCACTCCGTGCCGATGTTCGCCCCGGGCGCCACACCGAGGCCGCCGACCAGCCCGGCCGCGAGGTCGGATACGATGTCGCCGTAAAGATTGGGCAGCAGCAGCCCGTCGAAGGTTTCGGGCCGCATCACCAGCTCCATGCACAGCGTGTCGACCACCCGTTGGTCGACCGCGATGTCGGGATAGTCCTTGCCTGTGTCCAACGCCGTCTTGAGGAATAGGCCGTCGGTCATTTTCATCACGTTGGCCTTGTGCACGACGGTAAGCCGCTTGCGTCTGAGCTTCCTCATGTAATCCAGCGCGAAGCGCGCCGCGCGCTCGCTCGCCCGGAACGAGATGATCTTGATCGCCTCGGCCGTGCCCTCGTCGATCATCCGCTCCATGCCGGAGTAGAGATCTTCGCTGTTCTCGCGGAATATCAGCAGGTCGACGTGCTCGAAGCGCGAGGCGACGCCGGGGTAATTCTTGACTGGGCGCACGTTGACGTAGAGGCCCAGCTCCTTGCGCAGCGCGATGGCGATGCTGGGATAAGTGCGCTGCTCGATGTTTCCATTCGCGTCCTTGCGCTCGATGTGAACTCGGTAGTCGCCGCCGAACGGCGTCTGCGTGGGCCCCTTCAGCGCAAGCCGGGTTTCCGCGATCGAATCGAACACCGACGCCGGCAGCGGCGTGCCGGCCTCGCGCTCGGCGCGCTGGCCGATCAGCACTTCCTCGAGTTCCAACGCGGCGCCCGACGCGGCCACGATCTCGCGCGCGGCGCGCGTGACCTCGGGGCCGATGCCGTCGCCCGGGAGGAGGGTTACCTTCTGCACGATTCCTTGCTCCGAAATGCGTTACGCGCCCGCCGCAGGCTGCAGCGGCCGCACCTGCACCGTCAATTCGCGTCCTCCGACCGAGCGAGCGCCTTCAGTCGCGGCAGAACGAAAGGCAGCGCAATCGAGATCACCGACATCACCAGCAGCGTGACGGTGATTCCGCTGCCCACGAATATCGCGGTGCTGCCGCCGGAAATCGTCATCGCCTGGCGAAACGACTGTTCCATCATGCCACCGAGCACCAGTGAAAGCACCAGCGGGGCAACCGGTATGTCAACCTTGTCGAACACGTAGCCCACCACCCCGAAGAACAGCAGCACGTAGAGATCGAGCATGCTGCCGTTCCCGGCATATATTCCGATCACCGAGATCGCCACGATGAGCGGATACAGGATCCCGCTGGGAATATAGAGCAGCCGCACGAACAGCCCGATCAGCGGCAAATTGAGGATGAGCAGCATGACATTGCCGATGTACATGCTGTCGATCAGGCCCCAGACGAGGTCGGGGCGGTTCTGGAACAGGAGCGGGCCCGGCTGGATGCCGTACATGATGAAGGCGCCCAGCATCACCGCCGTGGCGCCGCCTCCCGGGATGCCGAGAGTGAGCAGCGGCACCATCGCACCCGCGGTGTCCGAGTTGTTGGCCGACTCCGGCCCGGCCACACCCTCGATCGCGCCCTTGCCGAATTCGTCCGGGTTCTTGGAAAGGCGCTTCTCCGTGGTATACGACATGATCGACGCGATGGTTCCGCCCGCCCCGGGCAGGACCCCGATCACGAAACCGATCAGGCTGCCGCGCCAGATCGGCGCGACCGCGCGCCGCCACTCCTCGCGCGTGAGCCACAGCTTGCCCGAGATGCGGATCTGCTCCGGTGCCGTGCCCTGGAACAGTCCTTCCATGCCCCGGAACACTTCCGCCAGCGCGAACAATCCGACGATCACGACGATGAAGCCTACCCCGTCCTGGAACTCGGGGATGCCCATGGTGTAACGCGGCTGGCCGCTCTGCAGGTCGATGCCGATGGTCGCGAGCATCAGGCCGAGGATGGTGGACAGCATGCCTTTGGCCGGAGACTTGCCCGAAAGCGAGGCCACCGCGGTCATCGCGAACAGCATGAGCATGAAATACTCGGCCGGCCCGAATTTGAGCGCCATCGCGGTGAGCGGCAACGCGAACACCGTGAGCCCGATTACACCGATCGTGCCGGCGATGAACGACCCGATCGCGGCGACCGCGAGCGCCGCGCCGGCGCGCCCTTTGCGCGCCATTTCGTAGCCGTCGATCGAGGTCATGACCGACGAGGCCTCGCCCGGTGTCCGGATCAGGATCGAGGTGGTCGAGCCGCCGTACTTCGCGCCGTAGAACACTCCTGCCATCATGATCAGCGCGGGCGTCGCATCCATGCCAAACGTGATGGGGATGAGCAGCGCAATGGTTGCGGAGGGGCCAATGCCGGGCAGGATGCCGATGATCGTGCCGAGGAAGACGCCAACGAAGGTGTACCAAAGGTTGATCGGTTGCAGGGCAATCGAGAAGCCGTTGATGATATGGGGCAGAGATTCCATTCGCAGCCTGTGTCAGAACGGAAGCATGCCGCGGGCGAGACTGACATCGAGCACCTTCGTGAACAGCAGGTAGCTCAGCACGGAGAACAGCACCGATATCAATATGTTCGGAACCCATTTGCCGCGGTGGAAATACGCCGTCAACCCCAGAAGATACGGCGCGGTCGCCAACACGTAGCCGAGCCATTCAAAAACAGCGAGGTAGACCGCGGTGAACGCGACCACTGCAGCTATCATCGGCAGATGCCCATGTTCGCCGGGCGCAGCCTTCTCGGCCGGCCCGGCCTTATCGCGACGCCCGCGCACAATCTCGCCAAACAGCATCGCGCCGGTAACCAGCAGCGCGATGCCAAGCAACCGGGGAAAGGCTTTCGGACCGAGCGGGTCGCCGATCTCCAGCGACGGAACCTGTGCCGTCGCATAGAAATACACTGCCGCAAGCACCAAGATGAAAACGAGAATCACGCGGTCAGCGATCACGGGTTCCCTTCCCCTGTCTGGCCAGGCCGCCGTGCGCCGCCTGCGTACTCCGAATCGGACGTTTGTTTCGCACTGCCGCCCGCACCGCGCAAAGCGCGGCGCACGGACCTCGAGCGCGCCCCATCTTACCCAAGAAACCCGGCGCTGTCTGCCATCGGCCCGCGTCCCCGGCCGCGATTCCAACGGGTTCTGCATGAACGGCCCGCGCCCGCGCGCGGCGCTGACAAGTCCTGCCTAAATCTTCGTTCGCCGGACGCTGGAATCATACGGAGTCGGGTTCGCGTCCGCCGGGTGTGACCGCGCGTTTTCCCAGCATGCGGACTCGATTTTCCGCGCTTGACACACTGCAACACGATCAGTTATTTTCGCTGGCTATCCGACAGCCGGTCAGCAGTGAGATTGTGTTTTCGCTGCGCTCGCAGGCCGTCGGTAATGACCCGTGAGCGCCGCGCACTCAGATCGAAACCATTTACCGAGAAGCACGCGGCGGAAAGACACCCGCTTCAGGAGCCCGCATGAGCGCGAATCCATTCAATACCCTCAAAGAGTTCAGGTTCGGCACCAAGACCGGCAAGTACCACTCGCTGCCCGCATTGGAGAAGGCCGGGCTCGGCAAGATTTCGCGGCTGCCGGTCAGCCTGCGTGTCGTGCTCGAGTCCGCAGTGCGGAACTTCGACGGCAAGAAAATTACCGATGCCCACCTGAAAAGTCTCGCCGGGTGGCAGCCCAACGGCAAGCGCACGGACGAAGTGCCGATCGTGGTGGCGCGCGTGCTGCTCCAGGACATGACGGGCGTGCCGCTGGTGGTGGATTTCGCGGCGATGCGCGAGGCGGCCAAGAAAATGGGCGCGAGTCCCGAGATCATCGAGCCGCTCTGCCCTGCGCACCTGATAATGGATCACTCGGTGCAGGTCGACCATTATGGCTCGCCGGACGCGCTCAAGAAGAACATGGAAATCGAGTTCAAGCGCAATCGCGAGCGCTATCAGTTCCTCAAGTGGAGCGCGCAGGCGTTCAACACCTTCCAGATCATCCCCCCGGGCAACGGCATCTGCCACCAGATCAATCTCGAGTACATCTCCCAGGTCGTCTGGCATAAGGACGACATGTACTATTTCGACAGCCTGGTGGGTATCGACTCGCACACGACGATGGTCAATGGTCTCGGCGTGCTCGGCTGGGGCGTGGGCGGCATCGAAGCCGAAGCTGCCATGCTCGGCCAGCCGATGTACTTCCTCGAGCCCGACGTGGTCGGCGTGCACCTTACCGGCAGGCTCGGCGACGGTGTCACCGCGACCGACCTCGTGCTGAAAATCGTGCAGCTGCTGCGCGAAAAGAAAGTGGTCGGCAAGTTCGTCGAATTCTTCGGGGACGGCGCTGCGTCGCTGCCGCTGCCCGACCGCGCGACCATAGGCAACATGTCGCCGGAATACGGGGCGACGTGCGGCTTCTTCCCGGTCGACGACGTCTCGTGCGAGTTCCTGCGTATGACCGGTCGCGGGGACATCGTGCCCGCAGTCAAGGCCTACTACGAAGCGCAGGGCATGTACGGCATGCCGAAAGAAGGCGATATCGATTACTCATCCGTGGTCGAGCTCGATTTGTCGACTGTCAAGCCGGCCGTATCCGGGCCGCGCCGCCCGCATGACCGCATGGACCTGCCCGAGATCGGCAGCAAGTTCCGCGAGCTGATGGGCAAGGCGTTCACCGATGGCGGATATGGGAAAGGCAAGGAAATCGGCAGACGTGTGCCGACCAGCAAGCAGAGCATCGACGTCGGGCACGGCGACGTGCTGATTTCCGCGATCACTTCATGCACGAACACCTCCAATCCGGGCGTGCTGCTCGGCGCCGGCCTGCTCGCCAAGAAGGCGGTCGAGAGAGGTATCAAGCCGCACCCGCGCGTGAAGACCTCGCTTGGACCGGGTTCGTTGGCCGTGACCGAGTACCTCAAGAACGCCAATCTTCTGACTTACCTGGAACAACTCGGCTATTACGTGGCAGGCTACGGCTGCACGACCTGTATCGGCAATTCCGGGCCGCTCGATGCGCACATCGACGAGGCCGTCAGCAAAAATGACGTGGTCGCGGCGGCCGTTCTGTCGGGCAACCGCAACTTCGAGGCCCGCATTCACCAGAACATCAAGGCGAATTTCCTGATGAGCCCGCCGCTGGTGGTCGCATTCGGCCTCGCCGGCACGATCGACATCGACATGTCGAAGGACCCGCTCGGCAACGGCAAGGACGGCAAGCCAGTCTACCTCAAGGACATCTGGCCCTCGACCAAGGAAGTGGCCGAGGTCATGAAGTTCGCGATCGACCCCGAGATGTACCGCAAGCTCTTCTCGGCGTTCGGGGAAGGCAACCCGATGTGGGACGAGATCCCCTCATCGGTCGGCGCGCTCTACCAGTGGGACGAGAAATCGACCTACGTGCGCCTCCCGCCCTACTTCGACGGCTTCGGCATGAAGCCCGGCAAGGTCTCCGACGTGAAGGGCGCCCGCGTGCTGGGTATCTTCGGCGACGCGATCACCACCGACCACATCAGCCCGGCGGGCGGCATCAAGGCCACGTCGCCCGCAGGCAAGTACCTCCAGGACCACGGCGTCGGCGTGGCGGACTTCAACACTTACGGCGCACGCCGCGGAAACCATGAAGTGATGATGCGTGGCACGTTCGCCAACATCCGCATCAAGAACCTGATGGTTCCCGGCACCGAGGGCGGCATCACCATCCACCAGCCCTCCGGCAAGCAGACTTCGATCTACGAGGCGGCCATGCAGTACCAGAATGACGGCGTGCCGACGGTGGTTTTCGGTGGCGACGAGTACGGGCAAGGCTCCTCGCGCGACTGGGCAGCCAAAGGCCCGCAGCTCCTGGGCGCTAAAGCGGTGATCGTGCGCAATTTCGAGCGCATCCACCGCGCCAACCTGGTGTTCATGGGCGTGCTGCCGCTGCAGTTCCAGCCCGGCACCACCGCCCAGACGCTCAAGCTCGATGGCTCGGAGTCGATCGACATCACCGGCATCGAGAATGGCATCGCCCCGATGCAGGACGTGACGATGACGGTCACCCGCAAGGACGGCAAGAAGGACACCGTGCCGCTCACGCTGCGGATCGACACGCCGATCGAGGTCGATTACTATCAGCACGGCGGAATACTGCCGTATGTGCTGCGCGAGCTGCTAGCAGCCGCTTAGCACATACGGCAATGCCAGAATGCACGCGCGCAGTCGAGCTGCGCGGTGCTGCGCGAGCTGCTAGCAGCCGCTTAGCACATACGGCAATGCCAGAATGCACGCGCGCAGTCGAGCTGCGCGGTCTTAAGGGAGCTCCTGGCGGCCGCATAGCCTTCACTTCCTCGCCCCTCGCCCCGCGTGGAGAGGGGAGATTCGAGGTGCGAATGGGACGTCGCCGATTCGCGCGATGGGAACAACGGTCAAGCACCGGTACCCACAAAGTGCCGGTCAACACGCAGGCCGGCATCCACAAGATGCCGGCCTGTTTTTTTTCTCCGTGCGGGGGAGAGGGAAAACACGGTAAGAACAATAGCCCGTTCTTCCCCGGAAGCCCAACAGGAACCTCGCGTTTCAGGACCCTGCCACGCGATCTATAATCACGCGATCATGACTGCGCACACCCTCATCGAGCGGCTCGCCGCTGCCGTCGGCCCGCAGGGACTCATCACCGACCAGCGCGACCTCGAGCCGTACATCGTCGACTGGCGCCGCGTCTACCATGGCGCGACCGCCGCGGTCGTGCGTCCCGCCAACACCGGCGAGGTTGCGGCGGTGGTGAGGATCTGTGCCGAGACCAGGACACCGCTGGTGCCGCAGGGCGGCAATACCGGCATGTGCGGCGCCTCGGTGCCGGATGCCACAGGCGGCCAGATCGTGCTCTCGCTCGCACGAATGAGCCGCGTCCTGGAAGTCGACGCACTCAACAATACGATCAGCGCCGAGGCCGGCTGCGTGCTCGCCAACATCCAGCAGGCGGCGCTCGAAGCAGACCGCTTCTTTCCCCTCTCGCTCGGCGCCGAGGGCAGCTGCCAGATCGGCGGCAATCTTTCGACCAACGCCGGCGGAGTGAACGTGCTGCGCTACGGCAACACGCGCGACCTCGTCCTCGGGATCGAGGTCGTGCTCCCCGATGGCCGAGTGTGGAACGGAATGCGGAGCCTGCGCAAGGACAACACCGGCTATGACCTGAAGCACCTGTTCGTCGGCGCGGAAGGGACCCTCGGCGTCATTACCGCCGCCGTGCTGAAGCTCTTTCCGCGGCCGCGCACCACCGCGACCGCCTGGGCCGCCGTTCCCTCGCCCCAGGCGGCGCTCGAACTGCTCGCCCTTATCGGCCGGAAGTGCGGCGACCGCATCTCGGCATTCGAGATCCTCTCGCGCAACTGCCTCGATCTCGTGCTGCGCCACATTCCCGGCACGCGCGACCCGCTTGCGCAGTCGCACGCATGGTACGTGCTCGCCGATCTTGCCGACGCACGTGAAAGCGAAACGCTGCGCGCCGAGCTGGAGCAAGCGCTTGGGGCCGCGCTCGATCGCGATCTCGTCATCGACGTCGCGATCGCGGCAAGCCAGGCGCAGGCGCAGGCGCTGTGGCGGCTGCGCGAGACGATACCTGAGGCGGCGCGCGTTGAGCCGGACATGCTCTACCGGCACGACATCTCGGTCGCGGTGAGCCGCGTGCCAGGGTTCATTGCCGAAGCACGACGGGCGCTCGATGCGCGCTTTCCCGGCATCGACATCATCTGCTTCGGCCATCTGGGCGACGGCAACCTGCACTACAACGCGTTTGTCCCGGGACGCAGCCGGTCCGACGCGGCGGCGCGCGAGGCGAACGACGTGACCGAGGTGGTCTACGATATCGTCCGGCGCGACCAGGGCAGCTTCAGCGCGGAGCACGGCATCGGATGCGCCAAGCTCGCCGAGATGCGCCGCTACAAGAGTGAAGTGGAGATCGGGCTCATGCGCTCGGTGAAGCAGGCGCTCGATCCGCAAGGGATCATGAATCCCGGGAAGATTTTCTCGGACTTTCGTCCGACAAGATCTTGAGGAGATTTTGCTTTTGGCTGCGTGTTTGCCCGCCGGATCCGACACGCAGCCGGGAACTTTTCCCGCTGGCATCTTCCTAAGTGCTGATGAAGAAAACGATGGCTGACAAGATCGAGAAATCGGACGCCGAGTGGAAGAAGCAGCTCACGCCCGAGCAGTTTCAGGTCACGCGCAAGAAAGGCACCGAGCGCGCCTTTTCCGGCGAGTACTGCGACAACCACGAGGAAGGCCTCTACCGCTGCGTGTGCTGCGGCGCAGAGCTGTTCCGCTCCGACCACAAGTTCGACTCCGGCACCGGCTGGCCGAGTTTCTGGCAGCCGGCCAGCCCGGGGAACGTCTCCAGCGAGGACGACTACAGCTTCCTCATGCGCCGCACCGAGGTCATCTGCAGCCGCTGCAACGCCCACCTTGGCCACGTGTTCGAGGATGGACCGCGGCCGACCGGCCTGCGCTACTGCATCAATTCGGCCTCGCTGAAGTTCGAGAAGGAATGAACCCCGAAGCAGGTAGCGCTTTTGCCGCCGCTGCGCAAAAGGCGAGAAAGGCGGTGTACGGGCCGCGCGTCGGCGAGGCCATGCGTCAACGGCTCGCCAAATGGCCGGTTCGGCACTAAAATAAGTCCCTTCATGAAATTTCTCTTCGACATCTTCCCGGTCATCCTGTTTTTCGCGGCGTTCAAGTTCTACGGCATCTACATCGCGACCGCCGTGGCGATCGCGGCAACCTTCGGCCAGGTGGGCTGGGTGCGGCTCCGCCACGGCAAGGTCGACAACATGCTGTGGGCAAGCCTCGGGGTGATCGTCGTGTTCGGCGGCGCGACCCTGCTTTTGCATAGCGAGACCTTCATCAAGTGGAAGCCGACGGTGCTTTACTGGCTGTTCAGCGCGGCGCTCGCCGTGTCCGCGCTGGTCTTCAAGAAGAACCTGGTTCGCGCCATGATGCAGAGCCAGGTGTCGCTGCCCGACGCGATGTGGAGCAAACTGCAGGCGAGTTGGATCGGGTTCTTCGCGGGGATGGGCGCGTTGAACCTCATCGTCGCCTACAATTTTTCGACCGACGACTGGGTCAACTTCAAGCTTTTCGGCGGCATCGGGCTGATGCTCGTGTTCGTGGTGGCGCAGGCCGTGGTGCTCGCCAAGTACATCGACGAGAAGAAGCCCGAGTAATGCTCTACGTCATCCCCGTCGAAGATGCGCCCGGCGCGCCGGAGAAGCGGGGCGGCGTGCACCCGTTGTGCAAGGTGCCGTCGATATGAGCATCGCCACTGAGATTGAGGACCGCCTCGCGTCCCTCGAACCCCAGTCGATCGAGATCCTCGACGAGTCTCGCCAGCACGTCGGCCACGAAGGCGCCAAGGGCGGCGGCGGGCATTTCCAGCTCGTCATCGTCTCGAGCCGCTTCGCCGGCAAGCCGATCCAGCTGCGCCACCGCATGGTCTACGAGGCCCTCGGTTCGATGATGACCAGAGAAATCCACGCGCTTGCCATCAAGGCCTACGCACCCGGCGAAATCCGATCCATTTAGATCCGCGAGGAAAACCTCATGATAACGACCCGAACCCTGAACTTGCTGCTCGCGGCCGCGGTCGCCGGCGGCGTGATGCTCCCGGCCGCCGCGCACGCGCAGGCGAGCGCGGCCAATGTGAACGGGTCCCCGATTCCGCAATACCGACTGGACGCGGCAGT
>Ga0326597_10003168_pt1 | contig 23934 bp, 19 predicted proteins | sample RVTome_12_FD_203789 | JGI IMG/M metagenome (GOLD analysis project Ga0326597, IMG submission 203789) | Soil microbial communities from uranium-contaminated site in the Upper Colorado River Basin, Wyoming, United States - RVT100D185 | ecosystem: Environmental > Terrestrial > Soil > Contaminated >... | reverse complement strand
CCATTTTTTCATCCTTTCTCTCAATTTTATACGCTGGGGGTCGAGTCAATCGTTATTCGTCAATCGGGAAAGCCGTGAGGCGTAAAACGTCAGGCGTGAATGGCAAGTGGCGAATAGTCAATGGTCATTAGTCATTGGTCAATAGCAAACAGCCCACCTCGCCCACCAAACCCAACAAACTCTATAAACGCAATGAACTCAAAGAACGCAACAAACGCGATGAACCCGAGTTATTTCCTTCCACTTGACGCCCTTTGCGCGTATTTCCCCATGCTGGCAATAAAACCTTCCAGCTCTCCAACCACATCGTCCGAAGCAGGCACATAGGGGAGAATGATGCGGGTGGCCCCAGCTTCTTTGTAGGGTTGAATCCCCGCCCAGACCTCCGCCGCCGAGGTTGCGGCAACCATGGGCAATCCTTCAAACAGACGGTCCGTCACCTTGGCCCGCGCCGCCTGAAAACCGGAGGCGCGCCACGCCGAACGCAGGTCTTCCACCTCCGGGCCAAATCCCATGCGCGAAAGGAGGTCCCGGTAATAATCGGCCAACGCGTAGTAGGTCAGAACGCCGCTCATGGCGTTGCGGGCAAGGTCATAGCTCGCGGCGACGCAGCAACGCACTTTGCAAATGACTTCGAGAGGGCGCGGGTCCCTTCCCGCCTCGCGGGCGCCCCGTGCCACGTCGCCGGCAATCCTTCGGATCTGTCCGGGGTCGGCCATGTTGATCAGGACCCCGTCCGTCAAAGCCCCGGCGGTTTGGCTCATCTGAGGCCCAAAAGCGGCCAGGTAGATGGGAATGGGCGTTTCCTTGATTTTGAAGGCAAGCTTGAAACCGTCTGCTTGAAAGTATTTGCCGGAAAATTTGACCTTTTCCCCACTCATGGCCAGGCGGACAATTTGTAGATACTCCTTGATGCGGCCCACGGGTCGATCGAAGGCGACCCCATGCCAGCCGGCAATGGTCGGATTGGAAACTCCAATGCCCAGCCGGAATCTCCCGCGTGAAAGCTCGTCGAGCCCCACGGCCTGGAGGGCAAGGGTCGCCGGGGTCCGGCCCAGCATGTGATAGACGGCGGAGCCGATCTCGAGACGCCGGGTAACCGCCGCGATGGACGCGAGCATCACCGTGGGGTCCTTGTTGTTCGCCTCGCCCGCCCACGCGCAGCCGAAACCGTGCTCCTCCGCCAGGCGGGCGAGCCTCGGGATCGCATCCATCGGCAAACGGGCCCCGGAGTTGAACTCGATGTCGAGCTGCATGACGCTGAATCGTAAATCGTAAATCGTCAATCGTCAATCGCAAAAAGTCATTAGTCAATGGGCAAAGGTCAATAGTCATTGGTCAATGGTCAATGGGGAAAGCCGTGAAACGTGAGGCGTGAGGCGTAAATCGTCAATCGCAAAAAGTCATTGGTCAATGGGCAAGGCGGCTGGGAAGCTTAGGAGGCTAGGATGCCAGAGGCTCGGAGGCCTTCAAGCTTTCCTGCCTCCCAGCCTCCAGCCCAACCCAACAAACGCGAAGAACTCAATGAACCCAATGAACCAGAAAAACCAGATGGACCGATCAGCCCCGGCCGAGAATATCAAGAAATTGAGCCGGGGTGACAATCCTGGTGGTACGGTAAGATCCAAGGGGAAGCAGATGTGCTTTATCTCCCGTGACAAGGAAGTCAGCTTCAGCCGCGATAGCACACTCGATGATGCGGTTGTCGTCCTCTTTGGCGGTGACGGCGCTGACCCGTTCTTTGGGCTCAATGATGTGAGCGACCCGGCGGATGGCCCGGACGCGGGCGTCGGCTTCCCGTGCACTCAATTCAAACTTGTCCCTGAGGACTCGGCTGAACTCAGAGAGGATGAAGGGGGAAAGGAAAAGATTTACCGCTTGCCGCCGGGCCAGACGCAGGACTTGATCGGGTTTGCTCCCTGGAAAGGCCAGTGCCGAGATCAACACGTTGGTGTCAAGGACAAGCCGCATCAAGGAGTAATATTATCGTCGGATTTCGTGGACCACCCGATCCACGTCCTCTTCGGTACGGATACCGAGCTTTTGAGCCTGCAGTGCCGTCTTTAACTGGAGCTTTCGCCAGCGCCGTTCCTCCAAGTAGAGACGCAGAGCCTCCCGGACCAGCTCGCTCTTGGTTCGATTTTCCTCTCTGGCGAGCTGTTCAGCCTCTTTCACAAGCTTTGGTGGAAGCGAAATCGTCCATGTCTTTGTAGTACGCATAATATCTCACCTTCGTGCCGAGTATTACTTAGTAAGGTACCGCTTTCGCCTGGCGAACTCAACCAAGCAAACCTAAGGCCGAGGCTGACCCGATTCCGGCGGAAGACAAACCAAATAAACTAGAGAAACTAAAGAAACCAGGAAAACCAAACAAACCCCCGAAACCCAACAAACCTAAACAACGCAATCAGCCCAACAAACGCAATCAACGCAAGAAACTTTGCGGCCTTGCCCTGTGGAGTAGACGCCGCGGCCACGTTGAGCGATCCCGGTCACAAGTGGTACTCCACAGCGCAGGCGCCTTTCCCTCGACTATGCTCGGGACCCTGAGCCTGTCGAAGGGTGCGCGAGTCGTTGTTTATCCGATCTGACTTCTGATTCCTGATCTCCGACTTCCGACCTCTGGCTCTCCCTTGTCATCCCCGTCGGTGTGCGATATGGAAGGGCCATGATCATCGACTGCCATTCCCACCTGGCGCCGAAGAGTTGGTATAACCCGAAGTCCCCGCAGGCCATCTTCAACATCGACCGGGTTCTGGAAGAGCAGGAAAAGGCCGAGGTCGACCTGACGGTTTTCGGCAACAACTGGATTCGCACGCCGCAGGGAAGAGACCCGCTGGACGTATGTAAGGAATTCAATGAATTCGCCGCGCAGGTCACCGCGGATCATCCGGGGCGCCTGCTCGGTCTCGTCTGTTCGGTGCCCTTCGGCGGCGACGCGATGCTTAGAGAAACCGAGTTCGCCGTACGCGGCTTCGGCCTGAAGGGAATCATGGTCAACTCCAGCGTCGATGGAGAATACCTCGATTCGCCCCGGGCCGCGCCGTTTTTCAAGCTGGTGACGGAACTCGACGTCCCCCTCTTCGTCCACCCGCCCCGAGTTACCATCGGGGCGGAAAAGATGGAGATCTTCCGCCTTGCGGAAATGGTGGGTAGACCCTTCGACACGACCCTTTCGCTTACCCGCTTCATCCTCACGGGAGGGCTGGAGCGGTTTCCCAGGCTAAAGATCGTCTGCGCTCACATAGGGGGCGCTCTCCCCATGCTGCCGGGACGTCTCGACTTCGGTTACGAACTCAGAGAGGACAAGAGCTTCGGACCGTGGGAGCCCGATGTCCTCACCCGTCCTCCCAGCACGTACATCCGCCAGCTCTACTTCGACACCATGGGTTTTCACCCGGCGGCCATAAAATGCGCCGTTGAGACGGTTGGGGCCGATCACGTGGTCTTCGGCAGCGACTTCCCCCCGGTGCCCATCCCCCTCAAGCGATCCGTGGATGCCGTCCAGCAGGCTGCCTTAACGGACCAGGAAAAGGAAAAGATCCTTGGCGGCAACGCCGCGGCGCTGCTCAAGCTTCCAGCCGGTCAATAGTCAATCGTTATTCGTCAATCGTCAATCGGCTGGGAGGCTAGGATGCTGGGAGGCTTTGATGCTCGGACGCTGTCAGGCATCCAAGCTTCTGGCCTCCTAGCCTCCAGCTGAACGCAACAAACCCAACAATCGTGTCAACCCAACGAACTAAACGCGCGCGATCACCCACACGATTAGGTGCGCCCCGATGTTGGCGAAAACCGCTGCAACCAGGTCGTCCATGAAAACGTTGCCCGCGCCTTTTCTTTTCTGGAAGAACGAGACGGGGAAGGGCTTGGCGATGTCGAACAGGCGGAAGAGGGCGAAGGCGATAACCATGTATATCCAATCGCCTTGATGGAAGGGGGTCGTCAGTGCGATCCACTGCCCCGCGACTTCATCGGCAACGACAAAGCTAGGATCCGACTGGGGGGAATCCCGCAGAATGACGAGGGTTGCAGCCCATCCCGCGAAAAGCACCAGCATGGTGGCACCGCCGAGAACGACGGGGTTCTGCAGCGGAGAAATGAAAAAATAGAGCAGCGCCGCGAGGACGCTGGCAGCCGTGCCCGGCGCCAGGGGAGTAAACCCCACGTAGCCAAAGCTCCCGACGGCAACGGCCCAACTGGTCATGGCCTAACGGCTACCTCGCAAGGGACGGCATTTGGGTTTCTTGAGTTCATAGAGTTTTTTGAGTTTGTTGGGTTCATTGAGTTTCTTGGGTTTGTTGCGTTCGGCTGGAGGCTGGAAAGCTTGAAGGCTTCCGAGCGTCACAGCGTCCTAGCCTCCTAGCATCCCAGCCTCCCAGCCGATTGACCATTGACCAATAACGATTGACCTATTGACCGACGAGCCGGCTACTCGATCCCCTGGAGCGTGACCTGGAACTCCTTCTGCTGATCACCACGAAGAACGGTCACCGTCACCTTTTGTCCGACCCCGTACTTATCGAGGACGATATAGAGGTCCTTTACCGACTCGACTTTCTTCCCGTCAATGGCAACGATGACATCGCCCAGTTTCACACGGCCGGTGACATCGCGGGTCGTGGGCTTCAGTCCCGCCCGGTCTCCGGCGCTACCCCGCCTTACATCCACGATCAAAACACCGGGGAGGTTTAATTCCCGGGCCAGCTGGTCTTCGGCAACCTGGATGCCGAAGCCGGGACGAACAACCTTGCCGAAACGGATCAACTGGGGAACGATCCGATTCACGGTATCCACGGGGATGGCAAACCCGATACCCACGGACGCGCCGGAGGGACTGAAGATGGCGGTATTGACGCCGATCAACCGACCCGAGCTGTCCAGCAAAGGGCCGCCCGAGTTGCCGGGATTGATGGCGGCGTCGGTCTGAATGACGCCCTGGATGGGGCGGCGGGTCACGGACTCGATCTCCCGCCCCAGCGCGCTGATAATGCCGGTGGTGAGGGTCTGATCCAATCCAAACGGGTTCCCGATGGCGAACACCTTTTGCCCCACCTGAAGGTCCTCCGAGGTCCCGACGGGAGCGGGCTTCAGCCGACTGCGGGGCGCCTCGATACGGAGCACGGCCAGATCCTGATCCGGAGCCACGCCCACGCGCTTTGCCTGCCACGTCGAATGATCGCCCAAAGTAACCTGGGCGACGTCGGCGTTTTGGATGACGTGAAAGTTGGTGACCACGTGGCCCTGGCCGTCCCAGACGAATCCCGATCCCGTGCCTTCGGGGATCTGCAGCAGGTTCAGGGTAAAGACGTCGCGCCTGACGGCCAGCGCCGTGATGTTGACCACCGACGGCGAGGCCTGCCGAAACAACCGGATAGTAGCGGTCTCTTCCGCGCTCAGATCCGATCGGGGGGTAACGGGCCGCCCGCGGGGCTTCAGTTGCAAGGGATCGGCGCCGTCGGCCCAGAAGCGCCAGGCAAACAGAGTCCCCAGAACCAGTACGACAAAAAGTATGCGGATAGCGTTCTTCATCGACCGGCGAACCTAACCGCTTTCTCAACTGAACTGCTTTGCAGCCACCGCATTACAAAATAGCGTCACCCTCAGGGGGTGTCAATGATTTCCTCCGGCCGGAGGGCGGAGGTCGGAAGTCGGAGATCAGAGATCGGAGGTCAGAAGTCAGTTCGGATAACGGCTATTCCGCGGAAAGACGCAAAGTTCACCCAGTTCATAGACTTGGTTGAGTTCAGCTGGAGGCTGGGAGGCCAGAAGCTTGGATGCCTGACAGCGTCCGAGCATCAAAGCGTCCCAGCTTCCTAGCGTCCCAGCTTCCTAGCCTCCCAGCTTCCTAGCCTCCCAGCTTCCTAGCGTCCCAGCTTCCTAGCCTCCCAGCTTCCAAGCCTCCCAGCTTCCAAGCCTCCCGGCGTCCCGGCCGCTTGACGTTTGACGAATCACGTATAACGATTAACGCCTGACCTTTTACACCTCACGGCTTTTCCATTGACCATTGACTAATGACTATTCGCCATTGGCTCTCCATGTCTCTCTTTTCGATGCTGCTTCGACCGCTGCTCGGCTACTGGGCCCATCGCGCTCGGCCGCAAATGGAAGGGAACCTCGCCCTCCACGGCCTCAAGGAAAAGGCCACTGTTCGCTGGGACCCCTACACGGTGCCCCACGTGGTTGCGGCCACGGAGCACGACCTGTTTATGGCCCAGGGATACCTCCACGCCCAGGAAAGGCTCTGGCAAATGGATTTCACGAGGCGATTTCACACGGGACGCCTGGCCGAAATCCTGGGCGAGCGCCCGGTCCCCTGGCAGGAGATTACCGTGCGCTTGAAGGACAAGACCACGGTGGACCTGGACTACTTTATCCGTCTCATGGGGATTCGCCGGACCGCCTGCGCGTCCCTCGGATTGCTGCCACGGGGCATACTCAACGCCCTGGAGGCTTACAGTGACGGGGTCAACCGCTACATCGAGTCCCACTTCAGGCGCCTCCCCGTGGAGTTTCGCCTCCTGAGGTATGATCCCGACCCCTGGCTGCCCGAAGACTGCCTCACCATCGGCAAGGGCTTTTCGCTTCTTCTCTCCACGGCGCTTTTCACCCGGCTCACCGCCGACGCCATAGTATCGCGCCTGCACGGGGAAGACGACAAAATCGCGTCCCTTCTCCCGCGCTACCCCGAGTGGGGCCCCGCCATCGTCCGCTGTGACGACCGGGGTCCGTCGCAAGACTCGGAACGCCTCCTCAAGTTTCTAAACGGCACTTTCTACAGCAGCCTTTGGGCGGCCGCGGGCCAGGGAAGCAACAACTGGGTGCTGGCCCCCGGCCGCTCCACCGACGGCGGCGCCATGCTCTGCAACGATCCTCACCTCAGGATGACCCTCCCGTCCATCTGGTACCTCATGGGCCTGGAGGCCCCGGCCGGGAAAGGGCGCCGGGACGGTTACACCGCTCGCGGAGCGTCTATCCCCGGGACGCCTTTCATCCACCTGGGCCACAACCGGCACGTCGCCTGGGGAGTGACCGCGGCCCTTTGCGACGACGTCGAAGTCTACCGGGAAAAGGTGCATCCCGAGAACCCCGACCGGTATCTGGTAAAAGAGAATTGGGAGAGTATGGAATGCCTTGAAGAGAGGATCCGCATTCGCGGCGGGCGGGAAGTCGCCAAGACGCTTCGCCTGACCCGCCATGGGCCCGTCATCGGTGATTTTACCGGGATGGAGAACGCCGGGGAGATCCTATCGCTACGGTGGACGGCCCTGGATTTGAGCGAGGATCTTCGAGTTGTGGATGGGGTCAACCGCGCGAGAGGCTGGACCGATTTCCTGGAGAGCCTCTCCCATCAAAACTCCCCCACCCTCAACTACCTCTACGCGGACCGGGAAGGCAACATCGGCTACAGCCTGGCCGGCCGGGTTCCGCTGCGCGGCGGGCCTCCATCTCTCCTTCCCCTCCCCGGGTGGTCCGGCGAGTTCGACTGGAAAGGATTTCTCCCCTTCGACGAGCTTCCCCGCTTGTACAATCCGCCGGAGGGAGTCATTGCCACGGCCAATAACGCCATGACCGACGCCTCCTACCCTCATTATCTCTCCGTCCTGTTCGAGCCGCCCTACCGCATTGAGAGGATCCGGGACCTTCTCACCGCCAAGGAAAGATTTTCACCGGAGGACATGGCGGCGATGCAAGATGACGTGGTCTCCCTCCAGGCCAGGAGCATCATCGAAGCGCTCCGAGACGATTTCGAAGAGATCGCCGGTACCGAGGCGCCGCTCAAGGAGGCGCTCGCGGGGTTGATGGCATGGGACGGCGGCTGCGGCGCGGAAAGCGCCGAGTCGGCTCTCTACCATGTCTTTTACGCCAAGCTGATGAAAAACCTGCTCGAGGCCGATCTCGGCGAGGATCTCCTCCTCGCCTTCCAGGAGCTTTTCAATCAATCGGTGGCCCCCACGGACCAGATTATGAAAGATCGCAACTCACCGTGGTTCCGGAAGCGCTCCCGGCTTTCCCTGGTGCGGGCAAGCCTCATGGAGGCCCGCGCCGAGCTCGAGTCCAAACTGGGAGATACCCCCCGGCGGTGGCAATGGGGAAATCTCCATACCCTGACCCTGGACCACCCCCTGGGCCGGGTTGGCATCCTTGCGCCATTTTTCTCTTTGGGGCCCTACCCGGCGCCCGGCGACTGGGCAACGGTCAACAGCGGCTTCTATCGACATTCCTTTCCCTACGATCAGGTGGTGGGTAGTTCGCTTCGCATGGTCCTGACGCCCAAGTCGTGGGAGCGGTGCCGCATCGTTCTCCCTTCGGGGCAGTCCGGCTCGCCCGTCTCGCCCCATTACCGCGACCAGCTCGAGCTTTGGCTAAGCGGCAAGTCCATTGGGCTGGACCATGCGGCCGGGGAAACCGGCCGGTGGCCGACCCTCATCCTCTCTCCCACGACGGCACGGGACCCATCATAGGGACTCTTCTCCGCCCCGCAGCATTCGTGTTATACTCGATGGGATGCTCTGGAGGACCTTCATCGCCGTTGTCGGCCTTTGCCTCCCTCCCCTTGCCGGGACCCCGTTGGATGCCGCCGAACTCTACCGCTGGCAGGACGAACGGGGCGTGGTTCATTTCAGCGATAACCCCCATAACATCCCGAAAGAATTTAAAGAAGATGCCACCCTGATCCGCTCCGTCGCGCCGTTATCCGGTAACCAAACGTATCCGGTTGAAGCGAGAAAGGCTTCCATTGAGCTCAAAAAGAGGGGGATGACCGCCGTCGTCCAGGCCACCATCAATGACCTCACCCAGGCCGACTTCATCCTGGATACGGGAGCCTCCTATACCGTGATTTCCTCCGACGTGGCCCAACGGGTCAACATCGACCTGGACAAGAACTACCCCAAAGTGCGCCTGCAAACCGCCAACGGGATCATCGACGCCCCGCTGGTCACCCTGGAGTCCGTGGACATCAACGGCATGCGCGTGGCGGGCCTGACCGCCGCCGTCCACGATTTCTCCCAGGACGATTCCGTCGCGGGCCTGTTAGGTCTCAACTTCCTCAACCACTTCCGCATGGATCTGGATACCGAGAACGGCATCCTCGTCCTGGAAAGAAAGTAATCCCCCCAAATCACTGTCGCCGGCAGCCACTCAATGGCGAGGCGCGGAGGAAGAACCGGGCTCGAAGCCGCCTCATAGGGGCCGGCGGCTGGTCTGGAACAGGAACTCGGGGCGATCCAAAAGCGGCTCACCCTGCCAGAATCGCGACAGGGGGAATTCGGTCCACGGCCGGTCATCGGTGACCGGTGAATACGAGGCGGCGGCTTCACGGATCAAGTGGTCGGCGACCAGGAAACTGCGAGGGAAGAGCTGGCGGTCGAGCAGGTCGGTCCGGACCTCCAGCGGTGCCCGCGAGCCGAGCACCAACACTCCGGGCAACCCCGGGATGGCCCAGGCAAGGGTGTGATCGAAGGTGTCCGTAAGGTTTCTGGCAATCATCCAGAAATCGCTCTCAAAACAAGGGAGCGGTACCCACAGGGCAAGAATGCCCTCGGGAGTCAACCGCGCCGCCGTCAACCGGACGAACTCGCGCGAGTACAGGTTCACCGTACCCGCGCTGTAGATGGGGGGTGAACCGTCCAGGATTACGGCGTCGTATTTTTCCTCGGACGTCAAAAGGAAGTTCCGCGCATCGTTGACGACCACGCGGGCCCGCGGATTTTCCAGATAGGCGGCGCTGTCCTGCCACAGCGCGGCGAAGCTCTCAAGCAACTCCGGCTCCAGCTCCACCAGGTCCACGTTGACGCCCCTGTCCAGGGAAGCCCGGAAGGTGTTTCCGGCCCCGAGGCCGAGCACCAGCGCCCGCTTGGGGTCGCTCCGGATAAGCAGGGGAAGATCGGCCATAAAGCGCCCCAGCTTGCCCTTGCCCGATACCAGGATGCCGTTGACCAGCACGAGCTCGTTGGCCGCGTCCGCATAGACGGTCACAGTTGCCGAGACCCCTTCGCGGTGATAGAGAATGCGGCCTTTGCCCACGTGGTCCAACCGCGCCCGCAGGATTTCAAAGAAAGGATCCGGGCGCACAAAGGCCGCCATCAGGAGAAGCCCGACACCCGCCAGCGGCGCCCAGTGAAAGAACCGGACTCCTCCCGCCAGAGCAACCAGGACGGCCAGACCAAAGTGTACGGCGCACAGGAAGTAAACCGCGAACTGGGTCCCCAGGTTGGGAATCAATAGAAAGCCGCCCGCCATGGCGCCTACCAGGGCGCCGACGGTGTTCATGGCGTAGATGCGGCCGATACCCGCTGCGGAGCCTCCTTCCGGCACCAGGCGCACGGCCAGGGGGAAAAGGGCCCCATAGACCAGGGTCACCGGCAGCACAACCATGACCCCCACGCCGAACAGGGAGAGGAATTCCTGCCACCGCCGCATATGAAACAGAATGTATCCCAGATCGGAGCGGGCGAGGCCGAGGCCGAAGTAGGCCTCGAAGGTGACGACGATAAGCAACCCGGCCGCCGCCTGCAACCAAGCGAAAACCCGTTCCGGCTCCCTCACCGCCGAGAGCCAACGCCCGCAGAGAAGACTCCCCAGACCGATGCCCACGAGGTAGGAGGCCAGCATGGTTGAAAAGGCGTATACCGAAGTGCCCACCAGAAGCACGAGCATGCGGGTCCAAAGCACTTCAACGGCGAGGGCGCAAAAGCCCGACAGGGCCATGAGCCAGGGGACCATGGATGCCAGGGGGGACCGGACTGCTATCGAATGCAGCTCTTCCGCAACCCCGCGCCCGTCGACAATCTCCGCGGATCGCGCCGTGGCCAGGAGCAGCGCGCCGATGCCGATGACGAGGTTCAAGCCGACGGCCAGGCCCACAGTGCGGATCTCTCCCCATGTCCCCAGGGAGTAAAAACCGGAGAAAATCACTCCCCCCACCGCTCCGAGAGTGTTCACTCCGTAAAGAACCGCAGGACGGTCCCAGACCCGGCCGTCCCTTTGCCCATGACCGCAGCGGGAAAAATACTCCGCCAACGCGGGCAAGGTCATGCCCATGAGGACCGTGGGGGGGAGCAGGACGGCGCAGGCGAGGAGGGTTCGCACCACCGCCACGCCGGGGGAAGCGGCCATGCCCCCGGGAGATATCCAGGCGTAAATCTCGGGTAAAGCGGCAGCGGCCCAACTGGAACCCGCTCCCACCAGGACCAGGGCCAGTTCAATCCAACCATAGACTTTCAACGGCGAACGGGCCCGGGACATGAGCCTCCCGGCCACCCAGCTCCCCAGGGCCATCCCCGCCATGTAAACCATCAGGACGTTGCTCGTGGCATAGACGGTCACCCCGAAGGCCCGGACCAGCATCCTGAGCCATACCACCTCGTACATCAGGCCGGCGGCGCCGGAAAAAAGGAAGAGCAGCGGGATTATCCTGTGGCCCATCCCTATCATTCTACCTCTTTTCGAGCTTCGTTGGCGAACCACCGCGGCGACGTGCCCTGGCAGCGATCCATCCATGACCGATGAACCCGATTTTGGAGGAGAAAAAGGAAAGGCGAGGCGCCGTTACTCCATGAAATGGCCGGAGGCGCCCCGCCCGGAAGCGAGGAGGGTCGATTGGGTTACAGAGTTATGAGCACCCGCTCACGGCGCCGCAGTTCATGCATTTGTAGCAGGCGCCGCTGCGGATCATGATGGCCCCGCAATCGGGACAGGGGGGCGCGTCCTGCTGGAAGAGCCCGGTCCTTACACTCGTGGAGGGCTGGGGCGCTCCGCCGCGGGGCGCCAGCGCCGCCGCCTGAACCCCTTTTTTGGTTGGGGACTCCTCCTCATCTATGCGGATGATGCCCACTTCCTTTTGCATCTGGCGGTCGAGGAACTTCGTGGCGAGCCAGCGGAAGATATAGTCCATGATCGATTTGGCCATGGGGATATCCGGATTTTTGGTAAAACCCGAAGGCTCGAAACGCATATGACTGAACTTGTCCACCAGCACTTTCAAGGGCACACCGTACTGGAGGGCCATGGAAATGGCCGTGGCGAAGGAGTCCATCAAGCCGGAAATGGTGGATCCCTCCTTGGACATCCGGATGAAGATCTCTCCCGGCTGCTTTTCTTCGTACATGCCGACGGTGATATAACCTTCGTGACCTGCAATGTCGAACTTGTGGGTGATGGAACGCCTCTCGTCGGGCAGCCGGCGCCGGAAGGGCCTCGGCTCCGCCGCCTCGGCGACGGCTTTGCCCTCTTTCTTACCGTCTCTGGAGGTATTCAGCGGCTGAGTCATCTTGGAGCCGTCGCGGTAAATAGCCACGGCCTTGAGCCCCAGGCGCCAGGCCTCGATATAGGCCTGCATGATCTCGTCGACGGAAACCTCCGTGGGCATGTTGATGGTCTTGGAGATGGCCCCGGAGATAAAGGGCTGGGTCGCACCCATCATCTTGAGATGCCCCATATATTCAATGGCCCGGCTTCCCTGAGACGGCTTGAAGGCGCAATCAAATATGGCCAGATGCTCGTCCCTCAAGTGCGGGGCCCCCTCGATGGTTTCGTGCTCGTCTAGGTATTCCACGATTTCCTGGATCTCTTTGGAGTCGTAACCCACTCTTTTTAGGGCCCGCGGCACGGTGTTGTTGACGATCTTCAACAGCCCGCCCCCGACCAGCTTCTTGTATTTCACCAGGGCGATTTCCGGCTCCACCCCCGTGGTGTCGCAATCCATCATGAACGCGATGGTCCCCGTGGGAGCCAGCACCGAAATCTGCGAATTCTTCACACCGTACCTCTCGGCCTCCTCGCAGGCGAGGTCCCAAACCTCCCGGGACGCCGCCAAAAGCTCCAGCGGCACATGGGACGTGGAGATCTTTGCCACATGAGAGCGGTGCTTGTCCAAAACGCGCAGCATGGGCTCGCGATTTTCCAGGTAACCGCCAAAGGGCCCCAGGGCCTTGGCAATGCGGGTTGATTGAAGGTAGCCCTCCCCGGTCAGCAGCGCGGTCACCGCCCCCGCGTAGGCCCGGCCCGCGTCGGAGTCGTAAGGAACCCCCAGGGACATGAGCAAGGCGCCCAGATTGGCGTACCCGATACCCAGCTCGCGGAAGCGGCCCGCATTGGCGGTAATGGCGGCGGTGGGATAGGAAGAGTTGTCCACCAGGATGTCCTGGGCCAGTATGATGATATCCACGGTGCGCCGGAAGGACTCGGCGTCGAAGCCGCCGTCGTCCCGCAGGAATTTGAGCAGGTTGAGGGAGGCCAGATTACACGCCGAGTTGTCCAGGTGCATGTACTCGGAGCAGGGGTTGGAAGCGTTGATCCGTCCCGTCACCGCGCAAGTATGCCAGTCGTTGATCGTCGTATCGTACTGCATGCCCGGATCACCGCAAAAGTATGTCCCTTCGGCGATTTGTTTTAAAAGGTCCTTCGCCCGGTAGGTCTCACAAACCGCCCCTGTGGTGACGTAGCGCGTCTTCCATTCCCGATCGTCCGCCACCGCCTGCATAAACTCATTCGAGACGCGCACCGAGTTGTTGGCGTTCTGAAAAAAAACGCTTCCATAGGCCGGACCGTCCAGGCTCGAGTCGTACCCGGCCGCGATGAGAGCCCAGGCCTTTTTTTCCTCCTCCACCTTGCAGTTGATGAAATCTTTGATGTCGGGATGGTTGACATCGAGTATGACCATCTTGGCCGCGCGCCGGGTCTTGCCCCCGGACTTGATGACTCCAGCCGATGCGTCCGCGGCTTTCATAAAGGAAACCGGACCCGAGGCGGTTCCGCCTCCGGCCAGCTGCTCCCTGGCGGAGCGGATTCGGGAAAGGTTGACCCCGGAGCCCGATCCTCCCTTGAAAATGATTCCCTCCTGGCGGTACCACTCGAGAATGGACTCCATGGTATCGTCCACTGAGAGGATGAAGCAGGCCGAGCACTGGGGCCTCTTCTCGATACCGCAGTTGAACCAGACCGGGCTGTTAAAACAGGCCCGCTGGTGGAGCAGGATATAGGTCAATTCGTCGGAAAAGGTGTCGGCATCCTCCTCGGAAGCAAAGTAACCATCGGCCTTGCCCCACCCGGTCATCGTTTTGACCACCCGCCCGATGAGCTGGCGCACGCTTTTTTCCCGCTCCGGGCTTCCCAGAGAGCCGCGGAAGTATTTCGAAGCCACCACGTTGGTGGCCATCTGGGACCAGAATTTGGGCACCTCAACGTCGTTTTGCTCGAAGACCACCTTTCCCTTATCGTTTAAAATTGTGGCGGAACGCGTCTCCCATTCCACCTCCGTATAAGGATGCGCCCCCGCCTTTGTGAAATAGCGTTTCAGCCGCAGCCCACGGCCGGTTTCTGAACCGGTCCCCTCCTCCGTTACCTCACCCCCTACCTCCGCCGCGCTCGCTACCTCTGATACGGTGGTCGCCATTTCCGCTTTCCTCCTTGATTTTAACTATTTATATAACTACGGTATGTTGTGGATGGGTCATTATGAACCCCCATATCTTGTGTTGTCAAGAATAAATTCACGGTGTATCCTGTTCGACGTAAAAAGGCCAAGAAATTCCAATGGAAAAACTCAAAGAGATTCTGGACCAGTCGTTGAAGAGGCTGGATCTGTGCGACCGGATCACCGATTACGGGGTGTGGCCCATCTGGAACAGCACTGTCGGAGCCACTGTGGCGCGAAACGCCCAGCCCGAAAAGATCCGCAACGGCACCCTGTTCGTCAAGGTGACCAGCCCCACCTGGATGCAACAGCTCCAGTATATGAAGGAAATGATCGTAGAGAAACTGAACGAGCGCATGGGGAGAGAAACCGTCAAGAACATTTTCTTCGTGGTGGGCACCGTACGCTTTGAAGAGCCCGCACCCGAAGAGCCGGCCGAGCAAGCGGATCCGCCCCCCGGGCCCCTCGTGGAACTACCCGAAAAAGGTCTCGATGCCGTGCACGACCCTGCCGTCCGCGAGGCGTTGCAGCGTCTCTACGAGGCGCTCTCCCGGGGGCGGAGGGGGTGAGAAACCAGAGGTCGGACGTCAGAAGTCGGAAGTCAGACGTCAGAAGGCTGCTGGCATGTGGCGTGTAGCCTGTAGTTGAAAATGCTTTTCGCTGGAAGGCTATGAAGCTTGGAAGCCGGGACGCATTTAGGCATCCTCGCCTCCCACCCGATTGACCATTGATCAGTAACTATTTGCCATTCGCTTTTCACGGTTGACGATTAACGATTGACGTTTGACGAATCACGATTGACGATTTACGCCTCACGGCTTCCCCCGTTGACTATTGACCAATAACCATTGACCCATAACTATTCGCCATTTGCTATTCGCTATCCGCCTCCATTGAGTTTGTAGAGTTCATTGGGTTTGTTGGGTTGGGCTAGAGGCTAGGAGGCCAGAAGCTTGGATGCCTGACAGCCTCCGAGCATCACAGCTTCCTGGCATCCCAGCTTCCCAGCCGATTGACCATTGACGTTTGACGAATCACGATTGACCCTTCGGCGGTGAGCCGCTCAGGGCGGACTTCGGCGAGCTCAGTCGAGTCGTCGAACCGCGATTGACCATTCGCCCTTTGCTATTCGCTCTTCACGGTTGACGCCTGACGACTCACGCCTCACGTTTCACCGCTTTCCTATTGACTATTGACCAATAACCATTGACTATCTACTATTCGCCATTGGCTATTCGCTCCGCACGATTGACGAATAACGATTGACGATTTACGCCTCACGGCTTCCCCCGTTGACTATTGACCAATGACTATTGGCTATTTGCCATTCGCTATTCGCCATCGCCGATCTCTGACCTCGGATCTCCGACGTCTGGTTTGCGCCATTCGCCACGAAAGATTTTCTCCATGTCTTCCGTGTACGACTTCGCCTTTGCATAGACCACCAGCGGCGCCATGACCTCCAACTCTTTTCTCCCCTCTTTAACGCCCTCGGCCAGCAGAAGCTCCGCCGGCCCCTGGACGAAGGAATGAATAAACCGGATCCGCTTGGGCTCCAGTTCCGCGTCCCTCATGCCCGCCACCAGATCCGCGACCCGCGTGGCCGGGTAGACCAGGGCCATCCTCCCCCTCCTGCGCAGGAGGTAAGAGCCGGCTCGGAGAAACTCCGAAAGTGTGGCCCCGGCCTCGTGCCGGGCCAGGTAGCGCTCGCGATCGGGATTAACGCGGCCGCTTCTCAACCGGCGGTAGGGAGGGTTGGAAACGACCACGTCGAAGGAACCGGGGGCAAAGCTCTTTTCAATGAAGCGCACGTCGCCCTGAAGCATCTCGACCCGGTCCCCCAGGCGGTTCAGGACCACGTTTCGCCCAGCCCGCTCGACCATGGGAATTTGCAGCTCAAGACCCGTCACCCGCGCCGAAGAATAGAGGAAGCCAAGGATGAGGGAAACGACCCCGTTCCCGGCGCCCAGGTCGGCGATCCTGCTGTCGGCGCCGACGCGCACAAAATGGGCCAGTGCCAGGGCATCCAGGGAAAAACGGTACCCGCCCAGTCTCTGGATGACGGAGAGCCTGCCCCCCAGCAGTCCGTCGACGGTTTCATCCTTCAAAGTACAGGGTTTTTTATCCATAACGTTGCAAAATGCCGAAGTTTTCTATATATTATCCTAGTAAATTCCAAATTTAAACTTTCGTTAAAATCCCAAACCAAAGACGCGTCCAAAGGATACCATCCAGGGACCAGTAAGCCCGTTTTGCCTTGCCCGGCGTCGACTAGGGACCCCACACGGGCCCCAACCCATGCAGCGGAAGCCGCCGGCAACGTGAAATTTTAAACTTGGAAAAAGTGGACAGCCAACTGGAAAACGAAAGGCACAATTCCCTCGGGACCTCGATTGGGGCCCTTCCCCTGACCCTGTGCGCCCAGGTCGGCCGCTCTTTCATTCACTTGATCAGCGAGATGGGAAAGATGTTCACCTTTCTCTTCTCCGCCATCCTGTGGGTCTTCACCCCCCCGGCCCAGGTCCACCTCATCATCCGGCACATCAAGAGCATTGGGGTCGACTCTTTCCTGGTCGTGCTCCTCTCCGGAGTTTTCACCGGCATGGTCCTAGGGCTGCAAGGTTACTATACCTTGCGAAAGTTTCAGGCGGAGACCTGGCTCGGGTCCGCCGTGGCCCTGGGTCTCCTCCGCGAACTGGGACCCGTGCTGTCGGCCTTTATGGTCACGGGGAGAACGGGATCCGCCATGGCCGCCGAGTTGGGAACCATGAGGGTCACCGAACAAATCGACGCCCTCTACTCCATGGCCATCAACCCCATCAAGTACCTCGTTTCGCCCCGCATCATTGCCGGGCTAATCTCCATGCCGCTCCTGACGGCTGTTTTCGACGTAGTGGGAATCTACGGCGCCTACATGATCGGCGTGGGACTTCTCGGCGTGAGCTCGGGGAGTTACTTCTCGGGCATGGAAACCAGCGTGGTCTTCATGGACGTGTACAGCGGCTTTCTCAAATCGCTGAGCTTCGGGCTCATCATCACCTGGGTGGGCTGCTACAAAGGTTTTTACGCCCTTCCCATGGCCACGGGGGTGAGCAAAGCCACCACGGAATCCGTGGTCCTGTCCTTCGTCTTGATCCTCGTGTGGGATTATTTCATGACTTCCATTCTGCTCTGAGGAACGACCTGGTATGATCGAAGTGGTTGATCTGCACAAAAGCTTTAAACGGCAAGAGGTCCTCAGAGGGGTAAACCTCACCTTCGAGCCCGGCAAGATCACCACGATCATCGGCGGAAGCGGGGGCGGCAAAACGGTCCTCCTCAAGCACCTGAATGCGCTGCTGCTGCCGGATCGGGGCAAGGTCCTGGTGGACGGCATGGATATCACGCGGTTGCGGCAAAAGGCCCTGAACCGCATCCGCAACCGGTTCGGCGTGCTTTTTCAGGGGGCCGCCTTATTGGACTCCATGACCATTTACGACAACGTGGCCTTTCCCCTGCGGGAAAAAACCCAGATGAGCGAGACGCAGATCCGCGCCAAAGTGGAGGAACGGCTGGAGCAGGTGGGGCTCGAGCGCTGGGGATACAAGTTTCCCGCAGAGGTGAGCGGCGGCATGAAAAAGCGCGCCGGCCTTGCCCGCGCGCTGGTAGAAGACCCGGAAATCGTCCTCTTCGACGAACCCACCACCGGTTTGGACCCCATGCTGGCCAAGAGCATTCACGACTTGATCGCCCGCACCCAGGCCCATTTCGGTTTTACCGGCATCATTGTGAGCCACGACATCCCCGAGGTCTTTGATATTAGCCACGTGGTGGCCATGCTGGCCAACGGAGTCATCCAGGAGGTCGGTACGGCTGCGGAGATCCAACGGTCGGAGAACCCCATCGTCCAACAGTTTCTCAGAGGAGACACCGAAGGTCCCATGGAAGTGTTGTAGGAGCGGCATTCATGAACCAGACACGCATTGAAATCTTCGTCGGCTTCTTCGTGCTCATCGGGCTCCTGAGCCTGGGCTACCTGGCCGTACGGCTGGGAAAGCTCGAGGTCATGGGAACCAGCGGTTATCTCCTGTTCGGCGACTTCGCCTCCGTGGCCGGGCTAAAAGTGGGAGACGCCGTGGAGATCGCCGGGGTCAAGGTCGGGCGGGTGGAAACCATCGGCCTGGCCGATGGCCGGGCCCGGCTGGGTTTCCGCATCGACCCCTCCATAAGGGTCCAGGATGACGTCATCGCTTCGGTGCGGTCGCGGGGGCTCATCGGCGACAAGTTCGTCCTGCTCACCCTGGGGGCCTCGGACCGCTACCTCATAGACGGCGGCAAGATTCGCGAGACGGAGTCTCCTCCTGATTTGACGGAAGTTCTCGGCAAGTTTATCGGCGGCGACCTCACGTCGGGGGGAAAATAGCGGATGAAATCGGGCAGGCTCCCTCACTCGTATCCCACGGCGGCCACCACGTTGGTTGACGCCGCCTTACGCGCCGGCAGGTAAGCCGCCACCAGGCAAAGCCCAACCCCCAGAACCAGGCAGGCCAGCGCCACGCCGTAGGGATAATAGTACTGAAAGGTCCAACCGGTGAGGACCTTCGTGTTCACCGCCACGTGGTGGTATGAGATCACCGTGCCCGAAGCCAATCCCAGGACTCCCCCCACTAGCCCCATCCACCCGGCTTCGGCCACCACCATGCTCTTGATCTGCCCTCCCGTGGCGCCGATGGCCCGGAGCACCCCGATCTCCCGGCTCCGGTCCAGTACGGAGGCGAGCAGGGTATTGATCACGCCCAAAAGGGCGACCACCACGGCGACAATGAGAACTGCGTAATTGACCCGGAACGACTGCTCCATGATGCCTACGACGGCATCCCTCAATTCGCGGTGGGTACTGATAAAGAGCTGGAATTTCTCTCCGTAACCCCGCTTCACGGCTTCAATCACCCCCCGCTCATCGGCGCCCGGCTCCAACCAGAGATCGAAGGCGTCCACCAGGTCATCGCCCCAGAGTTGCTTGTACAGGGATCGGTCGATGAGAATGCTCCCCGAATCCGACGAGTAGTCGACGTAGACGCCCAGGATCCTGAAAGCTTTCAGCCCCGAAGGCGTGGCGAGCTCGATTCTATCCCCCGTGCCCTTGCCAAAGCGGCTGCTGAAGCTCTCGCTCACAATGACCCCCGCGCCCTCGGCCATCTCTCTCAACGCCGTGCGCCCATCACCCTCCGCCATGGGAAGGTTCCGAACGGAACCCGAAGCACGGGCCGAAAAGGACTCGATAAGGATCGGGCTCGCACCATAGGTCGAGCGGATGAGCCGGTAGAGATCCAGGATGCGGACCCCCGGCAAAGTCCCGAGGGGTCCGGCCAGCTCTTCTCTGAGAGGGACATTCATCGGCCCGGCCGTCCTGGCACCGGAGCTCACGATGAGATCGGCCGTCACCATCTGATCCACCCAGGTGAGCAGCGAGCCCCGGACGCTGTGGATGAAGGCCGCGATGGTAAAGATGGAAGCGAGACTGATCATCAGGGTCGCCACCGTAATGCCGCAGCGCACCGGACTCCGGATGAGATGGTCCAGTCCGAGTCGCCCCCCGATCCAGCTCAAACGCCGTGTGCCGAGGCGCGCCAGCCGCGCGCTCCCCAGCACCAGGAACGGCGACAGAAATGAGAGGGCCAGCAAGAAGATCAACGCCGCCGTCATACCCAGGCTGAAGCGCCCGAGCCGGCTCCACCAAGGGGGAGAATAAAGCCACAGGGGGAGAGAAACCACGAGAAGCATCATGCCGAAAACCGAGGCCCGCAGGGGCACCCTGGAGCGGGGAGTCCAGGCCGCCCGGCGGTAGTTCTCCAGGGGGCTGACGCGCATGGCCTCCCTTGCGGGGAGCAGCGCCGCCAGGAGCGAAACGCCGAGGCCTGAGCCGAGACCCACCCAGAGGTCGCGAAGGGCAAATGCCGTTCGTTGGAGGTCCACCTGAAGGTAGAGATTGCTCACGGTCTGGCCCGCTACCACCACTGCCGCTTTTGCCAGGACCAGGCCGAACAGGACCCCCGCCAGGGAGCCCAGCAGGGCCATGAGAAGGGCTTCAAACATCAATAGACCGAGGACGTCGCGGCGCAGCATCCCCAGGCAGCGCAAGGTCCCGATCTCCCGCCGCCTTTGCACCACGGAGATGGAGATCGTGTTGTAGATCAGGAAAAATCCCACGAACAGGGCAATGAAGCTCACGAAAAAGAGCCCCACCCTGAAGGAGGTCAGCAGAGACTCGATCTGCTCGCCCCTCTCCCTGGGCCTCTCCACACGGGCCGCCCCGCCGAGCCGCGCCGCAATCCTTCCCTTGATTTCTTCGACGTCTTCTCCCCCCTGCAACGTCACATCCACGAGGTCGATTTTTCCCTCCTTCCCCAGGACCATCTGAGCCACGGGGAGGTCCATGAGGGCGAAGCTCCCGCCGAACACTTTAGCCGGGCCCTGCTCCCGGAGCAGGGCCCGTACCGTGAAGCGGTCTACGCCGCGGCTGGTTCCAAGCCGCACCGTGGAGCCCAGCGGCAATGCCATGCGCCGCGCAGCGGATTCCGTAAGGGCGATGGAGTCGGGCCGGGCTATGAAGGTCAGAGCACGGTCCAAATCGAAGGAATCACCCACGAATTCGTAGTCCCGCACAAAGGAGTCCGTAAGGAGGTCTACGCCGTAGACAAAAAGCCTCTCCCCGGGAATACCCGCCACCGGCAAGAACCCTTGCACCACCGGCGCCGCATCCTCCACTCCCCGGGTGTCCCGAATCACCGGGTAAAGGGATTCCCGGATGCCGCTTTCCGCGTTCACAACCTGCAGCACCGCCTTTCCCGCCACCAGATCTATGGTCCGCTGAAAGGAAACGTTAAGGGTTCGGTTGACAATGGCGATGGAGGTGATCACGGCGACACCGAGGGCGATGCCCGCGATGGTGAGCCAGGTCCGCAAACGATGTCGCCTGAGGTGCGCAATCGACACGCTGTGGAGAAGCCTAAGAGCCGTCATGATTTTCTTGAATGAGTCCGTCGCCCAGGTGAATCACCCGATGACCGTAGCCCGCGGCGCCGGGGTTGTGGGTGACCATGACCACGGTACAGCCCTCTTCCCGGTTGATTTGCCGCATCAACTCGAGGATGGAGTCGCCGGTCTTGGAATCCAGGTTGCCCGTGGGCTCATCGGCCAGCAGGATGGGCGGGGCAAAAACCAGGGCGCGGGCGATGGCCATACGCTGGTTCTCCCCGCCCGAGAGCTCCTCGGGGAGATGGTCCTTACGGGCGCCGAGACCCACCCGGTGGAGCAGGGCTTCGGCCCTGGACCCGGCCTCGCTCCTGGAGCGTCCGTCGAGAAACAGGGGAAGCATAACGTTTTCCAAGGCCGTAAGCGTCGGAAGGAGATTGAAAAACTGGAAGACAAAGCCGATCTTCCGACGCCTGAAAAGGGTGACCGAGTCGTCGGGCATCTGGGAAATAATACGCCCCGCCACCATGACTTCTCCCTCTGTGGGCCTGTCCAGCCCGCCCATGAGGTGCAGGAGGGTGCTTTTCCCCGACCCGCTTGCCCCCATGACCACGGCAAACTCCCGCTCCGGGATGTTGAGCGAGACTCCCGCCAGGGCGGGGACTTCGGCCCTTCCCTGCCGGTAGACCTTGCTGACGTTTAAGAGGCGAATCATGGAAAAGAGGGCGGCCCGCGGCCATACGGCAAGAAAAAGTCTTACCCGCCGGCACGCTCCGAATTTAACGAAAGACGGGGGGCACGGAGCTCCGGGACCTCCTCGCCTCCCTCGTGGCAGGCCTCGATCTGTTGCAACTGGTCCCGCACCGCCGCCGCGAAGGCACCGAGGTCCACCCCCAGGTGCATGGGACCGTAGGCCTCGATTTTCTCCAGCCCGGCGCGCATAAGCTTGATGGTCCCCATGGGAACCGCCTGCTCCCACTTGTAGTAGGCCGCCGCGATCTGAATGATGCCCTGGTAGAACAACCGGTCGCTGCCATGCTCTTCCAGCCAGACCTGCTCAAGCGTCTCGTGGCACTCGAAGAAAAGCCCGCGGTTAAATTCATCGATGCCTTTGAGCAGGCGCGGGTCGGGAGGCGATACCATGCCTTGACATCCATCGGCGATTCAATTACCAACGTCGTTCATTTATAGCACGCCCCCTGCCGACAATGACAGAGATTGAAAAGGCCGCCGAAGAGCTCCTGTTGAACATCGACTCGCTCACCTACGGGCCGTGCGGCATCGGCCGCCACCAGGGTCGCGCCGTCCTGGTGCCCCGCACCGCCCCGGGGGACCGTGTGGAGGTCCGCATCACGGAGGCAAAAAAGAACTACGCCCTGGGCGAAGTGAGCCGTCTTCTGAAAGCCTCGCCCGAGCGGCAGGAAGCGCCCTGTCCGTACGCTGCCTCCTGCGGCGGCTGCCCGTGGCAGCATATCGAGTACCGCGCGCAGCTTCGCGCCAAAGAAAAGGTCATCGACGACGCCTTGCGCCGCATCGGCAAGCTCGACGGCTACTCCATGGAGCCCATCCTGCCATCGCCGGAGGAATACCGTTACCGCAGGCGCATCCGCCTGCAGGCCGACGAGAAGAGAAGACTCGGATTTCACCGGCCCGCTTCCCACGAGCTCGTGGAAATCGCTTCTTGCCTTATCGCCGACCCCAAGGCCGATCAGAGCCTGCCCGTGGCCCGGCGGTGGATCGAGGGCCTCAAAACCTCCGTTCGCTACCTGGAGATCGTCGTCGGGGACCTGGGCAAGAAGGCGATTCTGGTGGGGAAAGCCGAGGGAGCATTCCGCCCGGAGGATGAGGCAGCGTCAGCGGCGCTCATGGCGGGTCAAGATCTGGTCGGAGGGCTGATCCTTTGGGGTCCCGGCTGGCGGCGCAGCTGGGGCCAGGAGACCACCCTGATCCGCCTGGACAGCGGCTCATGGGCGGAGGTGGACGGTGATATTTTCATGCAGGTCAACCGCGAGGCCAACCACCGGCTGGTGGATCAGGTCCTTCGATGGGGAGAGTTCCAAACCGAGGACCGTGTTCTCGAGCTCTTCTGCGGCGCGGGGAACGTTTCCCTGCCCATGGCACGCTTCGCCCGGGAGGTGGTGGCCGTGGAACGCAGCCAGCGCTCCATCGATAGCGGCGAGAACAACAGCCGCCTCAACCGGGTGGAGAACATCCACTGGATCCGCGCCGACGTATTCAGGGCCGTGGCCCGCATGGCCAAGCGGGAGGAGCGCTTTACCAAGATTGTTCTGAACCCCCCGCGGGCGGGGGCGAAGGGTCTGGAGAAAGATCTCGTCTCCCTCGGAGCAGGCAAAATCTTTTACGTATCCTGCGACCCCGCCACCCTGGCTCGCGATCTCTCCGCCCTCGTCCGCAGGGGCTACCGCCTCACCCGCGTCCGGCCCATCGATCTCTTCCCTCATACCTTTCACGTCGAAACCCTCGCCGAACTGGTCCGCACCTCGTGACAACTACCGCCAATGGCGAATAGCAAATGGTTATTGGTCAATCGGCTGGGAGGCTGG
>Ga0326597_10003167_pt1 | contig 23934 bp, 19 predicted proteins | sample RVTome_12_FD_203789 | JGI IMG/M metagenome (GOLD analysis project Ga0326597, IMG submission 203789) | Soil microbial communities from uranium-contaminated site in the Upper Colorado River Basin, Wyoming, United States - RVT100D185 | ecosystem: Environmental > Terrestrial > Soil > Contaminated >... | reverse complement strand
ATTATCACACGCCGTGATCGCTCGACGTGCTGTTACCAGACGGCGGGGAGGCCGGCGCTTCGTGGGTCGGTGGCGGCGGCGACCGAGCCGCCGTCGCCGGAGGGGCCGCCCTCGACGAGCTCGATCGCGTGCTCGTGGCCGAGCCCGGAATCGAACGCCTCGCCGGGCTGGACGTCGTGGCCCATCGAGGCGAGCGCCTCGAGCACGCCGGGCGCGAACCGGGGCTCGATGTGGAGGATGGTCGGCGGGGCGAAATGGCGTTCCGCGGCGACGTACCAGCGCGGCGCCGAGACGGCGGCCCGGACGTCGAGCCCGCCGTCGACGAGCGCGCTCACGAGCTGGGCGTGGACCTGGGGCTGGGCATCCCCGCCCATCGAGCCGGCGACGATCCAGGGCCGGTCCGGCTCGCGGAAGAGCATTCCGGGCAGGAGCGTGTGAAGCGTTCGCTTGCGGGGCGCGAGGACGTTCGCGTGGCCGGGATCGAGCGAGAAGTAGGCGCCGCGGTTCTGGTAGTGGATGCCGGTCGCCGGATCGACGACGCCGCTGCCGAAGCCCATGTAGTTCGATTCGATGAGGCTGACCGCGTTCCCGTCGACATCGACCACCGCGAGATAGATCGTCCCGCCACCCGGCGGGTTGGTGCTGGGGGCGGGGCTCGAGGCGCGATCCGGGTCGATCCGTGCCGCAAGGTCGGCCGCATAGCCCTTGTCGAGCAGCCGCGCGACCGGGATCTCGTGGAACTCGGGGTCCGTCAGGTGGGCGTCGCGATCGGCCATGGCGAGCTTGCCGGCCTCGATCGCCCGATGGATCCAGCGCGTGTCGGCGACCGCCCGGCCGTGTCCGTCCGCGCTCGCACCGAAGAGCCCTTCGGGCGGCGGGCCGCCGGCCTCGATGAGGTTCAGCAGCTCGAGGGCGACGAGCCCGGACGAGTTCGGCGGATGGCTCGTGACCCGGACGCCGCGATAGGTCGTCGAGATCGGTTCCGTCCAGGTCGAGGCATGGTCGCGGAAGTCGGCGGCGGTGTGCGCGCCGCCGGCGTCGGCGAGGAACCTCGCCTGCCGCTCAGCGAGATCGCCGTCGTAGAAGGCGTCGAAGCCCTCCGTCGCGAGGCGCTCCAGCGTCGCGGCCAGGGCCGGCAGCCGGACGAGCTCGCCCGGGCGCCAGGCGCGACCGTCGGGCCGGTAGTGGCCGGCGAATGGCGCGGCCGGGCCGAGCGCCTCCAGGACCAACGGGATCGCCCGCTCGACCGCCGAGTTGAGGCCGTCCCAGGCCGGGAAGCCGCCCCGAGCCAGCTCGATCGCCGGGGCCAGGACCTGGTCGCGGGTCAGCCGCCCGAACCTGGCGTGAGCGTCGCCCCAGGAGCGGACCGCACCCGGGACGGTGACGCTCAGCGGTCCGCGAAGGGGGATGGTGACGAGACCGCGCGCGCGCAGGGCGCTCGCGTCCGCCGCTGCCGGAGCCCGACCGGAGCCGTTGAGCGCCAGCTGCCGTCGCGTCGCCGTGTCCCAGATGAGCCAGAACGCGTCGCCGCCGATCCCGCAGGCGCTCGGCATGACCGTGGCCAGGACCGCGTTCGTGGCGATCGCCGCGTCGACGGCGTGTCCGCCGGACCGCAGGATCGAGAGGCCGGCCGCGGTCGCCAGGTGGTGCGGCGCGACGACCGCCCCGTGGCGGCCTCGCGCCAGCGGCACGGGCACGAAGGCTCCCGGTCCACCGTCGCTCACGCGCCCTCCTCTCCCAGGACCGACGGCAGGCCCGGCCCGAGGTGGTGCTCCATGCTGCGCAGTCGGGAGAGGGGGACGAGCGCCACCAGCAGCAGGGCCCCGGTCGCCAGCAGGAGCCCGTCCATGCCGCCCACGTCGGCCACGACGCCGCCGATGAGGCTGCCGCCGATCTGGCCGACCGCGAGGAAGACCGAGTAGAGGCCCATGATCGCGCCGCGGTCGCCGGGGAAGCGCTCGCTCACGTCGGCGAGGAGGCCGACCGCGGCCGGTGTCGCGCCTGCCAGGAGGAAGAGGCCGACCGCGAAGAGGAGCGAGGCCCCGCCGATCAGCACGGCCTGGCCGACTGACGCCCCGGCCCCGAACATGCCGTGGTTGACGACCAGTCCGGCCGCGACGAGCCCGATGCCCCCGATGATCCCGAAGGTGATGATGGTCGTCCGCCGGAAGCGGTCGAAGCGGTCGCCCCACCAGATGATCCCCGTCCCGAAGACGATCGCGATGGCGATCGCCCCGAGGGTGATCTCGTTGGCCGAGAAGCCCTGGAGAAGCCACTGGTCCGGGAAGGCGGGGTTGGCCTTCGCCAGCTGGAAGAGCGACTGGCTGAACCACAGGCCGATCGAGGCATTGACGGCGATCCAGGTCGGGGCCAGGAGCAGGACGTGCGAGTGCCCGACGAGCGAGAGGTACCGGCGGAGGCTCGTGTGCTGTGCGGCCAGGGCCTCCCGCTCGCCGGTCGGGTCGGCCACGACGAACCGGTAGATCAGGAACGAGCCGCCGTAGAAGACCGCGTTGAGGAGGAACGCGTTGGGGCCCATGAGCTCGAACAGCTTCGGGGCGACGATGAAGCCCGCCCCGAGACCCGCCAGCGTCGCCCCCTCGAACCGGGCCGAGGCCTTGCCCCGGAGGACCTCGTTGCGGGCCGTCACGAGGGCGATGTAGCCGAGGATCGAGGGCACGGACGCCGCCGTCGACGCCCCCTCGAGGATCCGCGTCCCGCCGAGGACGACGACGTTCGAGGTGAGCGCCGTCATCACCACCGCGATCGCGCCGAAGGCCGGACCGTAGAGCATGACCCGGTGATGGCCCAGCCGGTCGGCGAGGATCCCGAAGAGCGGCGAGAGGGTCAGCTCCGCGAGGTAGAACAGGGCGGCCAGGAGGCCGACGACCTTGGCGTCGATGCCCGACTGGCCGGCGTCGGCGAGATCGGCCAGGTAGAACGCGAGCATCGCCCCGGTGAGGCCGGTGCTGAAACGCAGCGTGAACGTGCCGAACAGCACGGCCCGAAGGGAGCGATCCATCTCCGGAAAGGGTACCGGACCGGCGCCCCGCGCCCGTATCATCGGGACGAGGAGTGGAGGCGCCCGACGTGCCCGGCACGACGCCTCCGAGGAGGAGTCCCGTGAGCCACGTCGCCATCGTCACCGACTCGGCGTCGGACATGGATCCGGCTCGCGCTGCGGAGCGCGACATCACGATCGTGCCCCTCGAGGTGACCTTCGGCAGCGAATCGTTCAAGGCCGGGGTCGACCTTTCGACCGAAGAGTTCTGGCAGCGGATGACGGCGCCCGACGCACCCTTTCCGAAGACCGCGGCGTCGGCACCTGGCGACTTCAAGACGGCCTACGACGCGGCGTTCGCGGCGGGTGCCGACGCGATCGTCTCGATCCACGTCGCCGGGACCCTGTCGGGCACGATCAAGAGCGCCGAGATTGCAAAGGGGATGCTGCCCGACCGCGAGATCCACATCGTCGACTCGATGGGTGCCTCGATGTGCGAGGCGCTCCTCGCCGAGCTCGCCGTCGGCATGGCTGATCTGGGCGTCGGTGCGGCCGAGATCGCCCGGGTCTGCGAGGAGCGCCGGACGGACGTCGCGATGATCGTCGCCCTCGACACCCTCGAATACCTCAAGCGCGGTGGCCGGATCAGCGGCGCCAAGGCCGCCATCGGGACGCTCCTGTCGGTCAAGCCGATCATCGAGGTCAAGGACGGCAAGGTCGAGCAGGCCGCCCAGGTCCGGACGCGCGGCAAGGCGCGCGAGACGGTCATCGACATGGTCTGCGTCCGGCCAATCGAACGGCTGGCCGTGCTCCACACGACGAACGCCGACGTCGAGGCGTTCCGCGACGCGATCGTCGCCCGGGTGCCCGGCGGCATCGATCCGGCCAACGTCTCGGTCGACCTCGTGGGGCCGTCGGTCGGCCCGCATCTCGGGCCCGGCTGCGTCGGCGCGGTGGCGCTCTACCGGCCCGAGTAGCCGGCGCGGTGGCGCTCTACCGGCCCGAGTAGCCGGCACGCGCCGCCGGCGCGAATCGCCGCCCGGCCCGACCCCGGAGGGCCATTCGGCCCCCATCGGGAAAGGTTGCGGCACGGTTGCGAACGGGATTCCGGCAGGTGTCGGTGATCACGGGGCGCGGCTATACTCGGCCAGTTCCACGCGTGACGCGTCCCGCTTCGGCTCGCCGCGCCGCGCCCGTGGGGTCGTCCGGGAGATGACTCAAGGCTTCCGGGCCCGCCAGATGCCGGCCCGATCCGGAGGAACGCGCCAAGCATGACCACCGAGCCTGTAACCGCCCCGATCAACGCGTGGGCGGTCGCGCAGCAGCAGTTCGACCTCGCGGCCGAACGGCTCGACCTCGACGAGGGCATTCGTCGCGTCCTGCGCGAACCGCGTCGCGAGTTCACGTGCCACTTCCCGGTCCACATGGACGACGGGTCCGTCCGCGTCTTCACCGGCTACCGCGTCCAGCACAACCTCGGCCGCGGCCCGGCCAAGGGCGGCATCCGCTACCACCAGGACGTCAGCATCGACGAGGTCAAGGCCCTCGCGATGTGGATGACCTGGAAGTGTGCGGTCGTCGGCATTCCCTACGGCGGCGGCAAGGGCGGCGTCATCGTCGACCCGAAGCAGCTGTCGATGCGGGAGCTCGAGGCGCTCAGTCGCCGGTTCTTCACCGAGATCGAGGTCCTCGTCGGGCCCGAGCGGGACATCCCGGCGCCGGACGTCAACACCACGCCCCAGATCATGGCCTGGTTCATGGACACGTACTCCATGCACGCCGGCTACACGGTCCCGGGCGTCGTGACCGGCAAGCCGATCAGCCTCGGCGGGTCGGAGGGTCGCAACGAGGCCACCGCTCGCGGCACCGTCTACTGCGTCGTCGAGGCGGCCCGCCACCTGGGCATCGAGCTCAAGAAGGCCAAGGTCTCCGTCCAGGGCTTCGGCAACGCCGGGTCCATCGCGGCCCAGCTGATGGTCGCCGAGGGCGCCACGGTCGTCGCGGTCTCCGACTCGACCGGCGGCATCCACAACCCGAACGGCCTCGACATCGCCAAGGTCATCAACTGGAAGAAGGAGCACGGCACCGTCCAGGGCTTCCCTGGCTCGAAGGACGTCTCCAACGCCCAGGTCCTCGAGGTCGAGTGCGACATCCTCATCCCGGCCGCTCTCGAGAACCAGATTACGGAGCGGAACGCGGGCAACATCAAGGCCCGGCTCATCGCCGAGGCCGCGAACGGCCCGACGACGCCCGAGGCTGACCGGATCCTCTGGAAGAACTCCAAGTTCATGATCCCGGACATCCTGTGCAACGCCGGTGGCGTCACGGTCTCCTACTTCGAGTGGGTCCAGGACCTGAACCGCGACCACTGGAGCGAGCAGGTCGTCAACGAGAAGCTCAAGGAGATCATGGTCAAGGCCTTCACCGAGACCCTGGCCATCGCCCGCCGCGAGCAGATCGACATGCGGACCGCAGCCTACATGCTGGCCGTCCAGCGGGTCGCCGACGCGATGACCATGCGCGGCCTCTACCCGTAAGCCACCTCTTCGGCACCGACCATCGAGGCCCCGGCGGCGACGCCGGGGCCTCGATGATTCCACGGACCCTTCTTGCGGCCGCTCGACTGCAGGCAGGCGCTCCAGGTCAACAAGCACGGCCCCAACGAGCATCGCGGCACGGGATCGGGCACCCTCCGTCACGGATCGTGTCCCGGCGTCACGAGACGGCGTCGAGGGCGGCGGTACCGGGCGCTCGCCCGCCCGGCCCGGCCCGGCCCGGCCCGGTTCGACCCCGAAATGCTGACCCCGCGTCACGCCGCGGCGGCCCTCGCGGATTCGCAGCGCCGTCCAGGTGGTGTCCGGCGAACGGCCCCTCGGATCGCCGGTGGGCCAGTGCTACCATCGCGGCCATGCTGGACCACGAAGAGAAGTTCCTGTTCAAGGAGGAGATCGTCCACCTCGCCAACGCGGTGGCCGAGCCCGGCACCCTCGACAACGTCGAGGACCTCCTGACGGATGTCATCACCAGCCCGCGTTTCGATTCCGAGGTCTTCACCCTCGAGCGGAGCCTCCAGGTCATGCTCGGGGCGCGAGCCGGGACGACCCTCGTGGGGCTCCTGACGGTCGCGCCCGAGGTCTTCGACGAGGTGGCCGAGGTCCGCATCCCGCCCGAGGTCCACGAGCGCCTCGTCGGCTGGCGAGCCCGGTTCGGCCTGGCCATCGACAACGCCCTGAACTTCCTCAACAACCCCGACGGGATCCAGGGCCACAACTTCGCGACGCAGATCGCCCATGTCGAGGAGCGGCGCGTCCTCCAGGGCCGGCTGACGCTCGTCCGCTACAACAACGAGCCCCAGTTCTTCGTCGCCGACGCGGCCATCTTCCTCGGGCTCATCGCCGACATCATGGATCGGCTGGGGCCGTATCTCGAGCCGGACGTCATCGACGCCGAGACCGTGTCGCGCCTCCGCGACGGCATCCAGCTCGTCGAGCGCAAGACCTCCGCCCGCGGCTAGCTCGCGGGCGATGCGCCAGCTCTACCTCGCCGCTACCGGACAGAATCGGGGAAAGACGACGACCGCGCTCGGCCTCCTGGACGGCTTCATCGAGCGGGGGCTGCGGGCCGGCTTCATGAAGCCGGTCGGCCAGCGGACGGTCATCGACCACGGCGAGCCTGCCGACGAGGACGCGGTCCTCATGCACGAGACGTTCGGCCTCCACGAGCCGTACGCGGCGATGAGCCCCATCCACATCCCGCGGGGGTTCACCAAGGCCTACATCGCCGGCGAGGTCGTCGAGGACCTCGGGGCGAAGGTCACGGGGGCTGCGGCTACGTTCGCCGGTCACGACGTCCTGCTCATCGAGGGCACGGGGCACGCCGGGGTGGGAGCGGTCATCGGGCTCTCGAATGCGACGGTCGCGGCGATGCTCGGGGCGCCCGCCATCATCGTCAGCGAGGGCGGCGTGGGCCGGCCGATCGACGAGATCGTGCTCAACGCATCGCTCTTCCGGGACCACGGGGTCCACGTCGCCGGCGCGATCGTCAACAAGGTCGACATGGACGCCCAGCCGGGGATCGCCTCGGTCATCGAGCGCGGCCTGGCGCCCTACGGGATCCCCCTCCTCGGGACCCTCCCGGTCAGGGCGATCCTGTCCAACCCGACCCTCGAGATGATCCTCGAGGGCGTCCATGGCGAGCCCCTCCATCCCGGTCCCGACCTCGACCGGGTGATCGACGGCGTCGCGATCGGGGCGATGGAGCCGGGCCACATGCTGGAGCGGGTGGGGCCGGGGACGCTCGTCATCGTTCCGGGCGACCGCGAGGACGTGATCCTGACCCTGACGACCGCCCACCTCATGGGCCCCGCCGGCAGCGCCCACCCCGGCGAGTTCATCGGCACCGACGGACGGTCCGGGGTGGCAGGTCACGAGGGCGCCGCGATCGGGCTCGTCCTGACCGGCGGCTACCGCCCGCGGCAGGCCGTGATCGAGGCGATCCGGCGGGCGGACCTCTTCGCCACGCTCGTGAGCGAGGACACCTACTCGGTCGCCTCGGAGGTCCACGACCTCCTCGTCAAGACGCACCCCGCCGACATCGAGAAGATCGAGCTCATCAAGCGTCTCGTCGCCGACAACCTCGATGTCGACCGGATCCTCGAGGTCGCGACCGCGCCTGCTCGGCGGTAGGCCTTACGCCAGTCGGCGACTGGCTCGGCGCCCGCGCTGGCTCATTCCTGCGATTGGCGCCAGCACTCCCTCCGCGATTTGGCGCCAGCCAATCGCCCCAAGCCGTTGGGCCTCAGCCAGCCCTCCACCCGAGATTGGCGCCAGCCCTCCCTCCGCGATTGGCGCCAGCCAATCGCCCCAAGCCAACCGGCCTCAGCCGATTGGCTCGTTGTCGATGAGCCGGGTGGTCCCGAATTGGACCGCGAGCGAGAGGAGCGCGGGGCCCACCACCCGGTCAAGCTCGGCCAGCGTCGAAGCGTCGGCGCACGAGACGTACTCGACGGTCGCCAGCGGCTCTCCCGCCAGCTGGGTCCGCATCCGCTCGCGCAGGGCGTCGCCCGAGCGCTCGCCGGCCACCCAGGCCTCGCGGGCCTCCTGGAGCGCTCGGCGCAGGACCGGGGCCGCCGCCCGCTCCGCCGGCGACAGGTGGACGTTCCGCGACGACATCGCGAGGCCGTCGGGCTCCCGGATCGTGGGGCAGGCGATCACCTCGGTCGGGATCGCGAGATCGATCGCCATGCGCCGGATGACCGCGACCTGCTGGGCGTCCTTCTGGCCGAAATAGGCACGGTCGGCCCGGACCAGCCCGAACAGGATCGCCACGACCGTCGCCACCCCCTCGAAGTGGCCGGGGCGTGCGGCGCCCTCGAGCGGCCGGGCGATCGAGCCCACGGCGACGACGGTGTCGAAGCCCGGCGGGTAGACCTCCTCGACCGATGGCGCGAACACGAGGTCGACGCCCTCGGCCTCGCAGATCTCGAGGTCGCGGGCTTCACTGCGCGGGTACTGGGCGAGATCCGCCGGATCGCCGAACTGGCGGGGGTTGACGAAGATCGAGACGACCGCGGTGGCGTTCTCGGCCCGGGCGCGGGCCATGAGCGCCCGATGCCCGTCGTGGAGCCAGCCCATCGTCGGGACGAGCCCGATCGGCCGGGCCGCCGCGTCGAGTGCGGCGTGCAGGTCCGCCCGGGTGCGAACGACCTGCGCCAAAGAACGACTTAGAGGTCGCGGTCGAGGGGGATGCCGGCCGGCAGGCCGTCCGCCATGCCGGTCGCTCGGTCGTCGGCCGTCCGGCCGAGGGCCTCGTCAAGGGTCGCGTCGTCCATCCGGACCGTCTCGGCCGGGCCCGGGAAGGCTCCCTTGGCGACGTCGGCCGCAAAGGCCTCGGCCGCCGCCCGGATGGATCCTTCGAGGTCGGCGTACTTCCTCGCGTGGCGCGGCGTGAAGGTCCCCAGCCCGAGGAGGTCGGTGACGACCTGGACCTGGCCGCTGCAGCCGGCGCCGGCGCCGATCCCGATCGTCGGGATCCGCAGCCGCGAGGTGATGAGCGAAGCGAGCTGCTCGGGGACGAGCTCGAGGACGATCGCGAAGGCGCCGGCCTCCTGGATCGCCACCGCGTCCGAGAGGAGAGCCCTGGCCGTCTCGCGGCTCTTGCCCTGGACGCGGACCTTGCCGCCCATGCCGTGCTGGGACTGCGGGGTCCAGCCGATATGGCCCATGACGGGGATCCCGGCCCGCGACAGCGCCTCGACGATCCGGGCGCTGCGGACGCCGCCCTCGATCTTCACGGCGGTCGCCCCGGCCTCGCGGAGGAACCGCCCGGCGTTCTCGATCGCCTCGTCGGGCGTGCTGTACGACAGGAACGGCATGTCCCCGATGACGAGCGCCCGCTTCGTCCCGCGGACGACGGCACCGGTGTGATGGAGCATCTCGGTCATGGTGACCCGGACGGTCGAGTCGTAGCCCAGGAGGACCTGCCCCAGGGAATCGCCCACCAGGAGCATCGGGATGCCGGCCTCGTCGAGGATCCGCGCCGTCGGGTGGTCGTAGGCGGTGAGCATCGGCAGGCGCTCGCCGTCGGCGTACATCCGGCCGATGTCGGCGACCGTCAGGCGGCGAACCGGGTCCGGGCTGGCACTCATCGCTGGGCCTCCTGCATGGGGGCAGTCTGCCCCGCGGCGTCGCGCTCGTCCAATGCCACCGCCACCCGGTCGAGGAGGCGCTCCGCGACCTCCCGCTTCGAGAGGAGCGGTAGCTCGTCGCGCCCGCCCGCGGCGTCCAGGATCACCACCCGGTTCGTGTCCGTCCCGAAGCCGGAGCCGGCCTCGGCGACGTCGTTGGCGACGAGGAGGTCGACCCGCTTGGCCCGGAGCTTCCCGGCGGCCCGATCGAGCGAGCCGGTTTCGGCAGCAAAGCCCACCAGGACGGGCGCCGGGACCATCGGAGCCCCCGCCGGAGCGCCATGGTCGTCCAGGCCGCCGACGATCCGGGCGACCTCGGCGAGCAGGTCCGGGGTCGGCCGGAGATCGATGGTCAGGCCCTCGCCGCGAGCCAGCTTCCGGCCGGACGGCCGGGCCGGCGTGAAGTCGGCGACGGCCGCGGCCATGACGAGGGCGTCGAACCGGGCGGTCCCGCGGGTCGACGGCCCGGGGCCGCCGAACAAGGCGTCGTGGAGCGCCTCGCGGAGCTCGGCCGCGGTCTCGACGCGGACGACCCGGGCCCGGGCTCCGGGCAGCGGGACGGCGACGTCGGCCGCGATGAGCGTCACCGAGGCACCCCGGTCGAGGGCCGCCTCGGCGATCGCCACGCCCATCCGGCCGGTCGAGCGATTGCCGACGAACCGGACGGGATCGATCGGCTCGCGCGTCCCGCCGGCAGTCACGACGACGTGCCGCCCGGTGAGGTCGGCCTCGCGCGGCGCGGCGTCGGCGAGCGGCGGGCGGCCCGCCGCATCGGGCTGGCGGACCGGGCGATCCGCAACGGCGGCGACGACCGCGTCGACGATGGCGGGGAGCTCGGCGAGGCGGCCCACCCCGGACTGGCCGGAGGCGAGCGGCCCGCTCGCCGGGGCGACGATCGAGTAGCCGAAGGCGTCACGCAGCCGGGCGACGTTCGCCCGGGTCGCCGGGTGCGTCCACATGTCGCCGTCCATCGCCGGCGCCACGACGACCGGCGCCGAGCTCGCGAGGCAGGCCGCCGTGATGACGTCACCGGCCATCCCGTTCGCCATCGCCCCGAGGAAGTGGGCGGTCGCCGGCGCCACGACGATCGCGTCGGCGCTGTCGGCGATCACGATGTGCCCGATCCGCCCGTCGGGCAGGAGGTCCATGACCTCGGTCTCGACAGGGTGCCGGGACAGGGCGGCGAAGCTGAGGGGCCCGACGAACCGGGCCGCGGACGGGGAGAGGAGGACGACCACGTCGGCCCCCTCGGCGGTCAGGAGCCGGAGGAGCTCGACGGCCTTGTAGGCCGCGATCGAGCCCGTCACGCCGAGGGCGACGAGACGTCCCGCCAGCCGGCGGCCACCCGCCGGGCCGTGGCCGTCGGTCGGCGCCGGGGTCATCGGAACCGCTCCGTCATGCCAGCCCGAGCTCCAGCGGCTCGCCGCCGCTCACCTCGGCGTGGAGGATCCCGAGGCCCTTGAGGGTGAGGTCCGGGTCGATGGCATCGACGCCCTCGATCGCGGCCGCCCACGGGGCCGCACTCAGGCCTCCGGTCAGGATCGTGTGGACATCGTCGACACCGACTCCGGAGCTGTCCGCCAGCTCGCGCCGGATCCGCGCCAGCAGGCCGCTGGCGAGGGCCTGGTAGCCGAAGACCGTCCCGGCCTGCATCGCGCTCACGGTGTCACGACCGATCGCCCGGTCGGGTGCCCGCAACTCGATCCGGGGCAGCTTCGCCGTCCTGGCGGCGAGCGCCTCGAGGCCCAGCTCGAGGCCCGGCGCGATCGCCCCTCCCACGTAGGCCCCGTCGGCGGCGACGCAGTCGAAGGTCGTCGCCGTCCCGAAGTCGGCCACCACGGCCGGCGTTCCGTGGAGCCGTGCCGCGGCCAGCGCGTTGACGAGCCGGTCGGCACCGACCTCGCCCGGCCGGTCGACCCGGACCGGGAGCGGCACCGTGCCCACGCTCGCGACGAGGATCGGCCGCTCCCGGCGCTCCGCGATCATCTCCAGGGCGGCCGTCACCGCCGGGACCACCGAGGCGCAGCAGATCGCCGAGATGTCGGCGAAGGCGACGTCGTCGAGACGGAGGAGGCCATCGATGAGCAGCTCCAGCTCGTCCGCGCTCGCGCTCGGGTTCGTGAGCGCCCGGCGCGTGCCGGCCAGGGTCCCGTTCCGGAACCAGCCGAGGCTGACGTTCGAGTTCCCGACGTCGATCGCGAGGAGCATGGCCGGATCATACGCGGGCCCCGCCGGTGGCCCGCGGGCCCGTCCCGTTGGGGTAGGATCGACGGCGTCGCGCGCCCCCAGACGCTCCCCGGAGGAGACGCCCGTGTCCAACGAGCCGCCGGCGAAGTTCTTCGTCAACCAGGGCGTCGTCACGAGCCGGGAGGACATGCTGAACCTCCTCCGGCCCCTCCTCAAGCAGACGGTCACCTACCGCTACTTCCGCGAGCGGGAGCTCGTCTCCCACGGCACCGGCTGGGTCGAGCGGATCGTCACGGAGCAGCCCGAGATCTCGACCTACTTCACCCCGATCGCCGTGACCCTCAATGTCGATTCCTTCGAGCACCTCGAGTTCACGACCCGGCCCGACCAGCTCCTCGTCTACACTCTCGTCCAGGGCGATGAGCGGGTCGTCGTCGAGTTCGCGCCGGTCGGCGACGGGGTGGGGCGCTCGCCCTTCGAGCCCGAGCAGCTCGCGTTCGATACGTCTGGCTACGTCCAGATGGAGCTCCTCGGCTCGGAGCTGATCGAGGACTGAGCGGGCCGCGGATCACGCGACCGGCTGGCTGCGAATCCGGTCATCGGCGGCCAATCGCGCGCGCTACCATCGCCCAATCGCACCCGACGCGGATACCCCGGTGCGGCGGCGGTCGATCTCCCGGCCAATCGGGCGATCGGCGGGTCTTTCGAGGGAAGGCCAGGAGCTCCTCGCACCGAGCCCGCCGACGGCGTGAGCGGGATCAGCGGATCCCGCGGAGGCGCAGGCCGGTCCGTTCGGGCCGGGTGCGCAGGAAGGGAAGGGAGGGTCCTGAGCGCGTGGACGCGATTGCGTCGTACTTCAAGTTCGCCGAGCGCAAGACCGACCTCCTCACGGAGTCGCGCGCGGGCCTAACCACGTTCATGGTCATGGTCTACATCGTGTTCGTGAACTCGGCCATCCTGGGCGACGGCTTCGGGCTCGATGCCACGGGCCGGATCGCCGTCTCGGCCGGGACCGCCCTCGTCGCCGGGATCATGACGATCGCGATGGGCGTCGTCGGCAACTACCCGTTCGCCCTGGCCGCGGGCCTCGGGATCAACGCCATCGTCGCCTTCAGCCTGACCGCCCGCGGGCTCACGCCCGCCGGGGCGATGGGCGTCATCGTCCTCGAGGGCCTCGCGGTCGTCGTCCTCGTCCTGATCGGCTTCCGCGAAGCCGTCATGAATGCCGTGCCCCTCAGCCTCAAGCGAGCGATCGGGACCGGCATCGGCCTGTTCATCCTCTTCATCGGCTTCGCCAACGGCGGGCTGATCAAGCCCGGCGCCGGGACGCTGGTGACGCCGTCGTTCCCGACCGAGACCGGCCAGTTCGTGTTCCTGTTCGGGCTCGTCCTCACGTTCGTGCTCTACGCCCTCAAGGTCCGCGCCGCGCTCGTCATCTCGATCATCGGGACGACGATCGTCGCGCTCGCCCTGCAGGTCGCGAGCGTGCCGGAGAACCTGACCCTGGCGCCGAACTTCTCGACCCTCGGGCAGTTCGACCTCGCGGACTCCTTCAGCGTGCTCGGGCCGCTGACCGCGATCCTCGTGATCTTCGCGATCATGCTGACCGACTTCTTCGACACGATGGGCACGGTCACCGGTGTCGCCGCGGAAGCCGGGCTTGCCGAGGAGGACGGATCCGTCCCGGGCGTCGGGCGCGTCCTCCTCGTCGACAGCGTCGCGGCCGCCGTCGGCGGCCTCGCTGGCGTCTCCTCGAACACGACGTACATCGAGAGCGCGGCCGGCGTCGCCGAGGGCGGCAGGACCGGCTTCACCTCGGTCGTCACCGGCGTCCTGTTCCTGCTCGCGATCTTCCTCGCCCCGCTGGCGGGGATCATCCCGAGCCAGGCCACGGCGCCGGCCCTCGTCCTCGTGGGCTACCTGATGTTCGTCCAGGTCAGGGACATCAAGGTCGACGATCTCGAGGACGGCCTGCCGGCCCTCCTGACGATGATCCTCATGCCGCTCACCTACGACATCACCGTCGGCATCGGGGCCGGCTTCATGAGCTGGGTCCTGCTCAAGATCGCCCGCGGCAAGATGTCCGAAGTCCCCGTCCTGATGTGGGTGGTCTCGATCGCCTTCCTCGTCTTCTTCCTCCAGGAGTGGATCCCGCAGTTCCTGCCGTAGCCATCGGCCAGGTCCTCGCGCTCACGAGCGCGGCCGGCGCCCCGCGGGCGCCGGCCGCGTCGATTCCGGGAGCCCCGCGGTCGATCCCGCTCGCGAGCGGGTACCATCGCATCCGATGTTCGAACGGACGGAGCTGGCCGACGGGCCGCGGGTCATCAGCGCCCGGCTCCGTGATTCCCGGTCCGTCTCGGTGGCCGCATACGTCCTGGCCGGCTCGCGGATCGAGGCCGAGGGCCAGGCCGGCGTCGCCCACTTCCTCGAGCACCTGACGTTCAAGGGGACCGCCGCCTATCCCTCGACCCGGGCCCTCAGCGAGGCGATCGAGGGCGTCGGCGGCTCCTTCAACGCCGCCACGGACCGCGAGTCGACCGTCTACTGGGCACGGGTGCCGCGTCGCGAGGCAACCCGGGCGATCGACGTCCTGGGCGAGCTGATCTGCCGGCCGGCCCTCGACGAGGGCGAGATCGATCGCGAGCGGAGCGTCATCGTGGAGGAGATCCGGGGTTACCTCGACGATCCCGCCGAGTACTGCCAGATCCTCTTCCAGCAGGCGATGTTCGGCCGCGGTCCGCTGGGTCGCGAGATCTGCGGCGAGGAGGCCGACATCCGGGGCCTCGTGCCCGGCCGGATCCTCGAGTTCTGGACGGCCCGCTACCGGCCCGCCAACACCGTCGTCGCCGTCGCCGGCGACATCGCCCACGCCGAGGCGGTCGGGCTGGTGGACCGGGCCTTCGGGCAGGGGAACGGCGTCGCCGCCGGCACGTACGACGTGGCCCCGCCCCTGCCGGCCGGCGAGCGCGCCCTCCTCGGCCGGCGGGACACGACCCAGGCCCAGCTCTGCGTCGGTGTCCCTGCCCTTCGCAGGGATCACCCGGACGCCTGGGCCCTGTCGGTCCTCAACGCTGTTCTCGGGGACGGGATGAGCAGCCGCCTCTTCCTGTCCCTGGTCGACCGCGATGCGCTGGCCTACGACGTCAGCTCCGGGCTCGTCGAGTACGCCGACGCGGGCTCGCTCGAGATCAGCGCCGGGGTGGACCCCGCGCGGCTCCGGGCGGCGCTCGATGCCATCCTCGTCGAGCTCGCCCGCCTCCGCGACACGCCGATCCCGGCCGCCGAGCTGGCGAAGTCGAAGGCCTACCTGTCGGGGGGCCTGGAGCTGCGGATGGAGGAGACGCGCCACCTGGCGTCGTGGGTCGGCGGGCAGGAGGCGCTCCACGACCGCGTCCTGACCCTCGACGAGGCGCTCGCCGCGGTGGAGGCGGTCACCGCCGAGGAGGTTCACCGGCTCGCCTCCACCCTGATCCGCGACGACCTCCTCCGAATGGCGGTCGTCGCGCCGGCTCGCTACCTCCGCGGCCTCGAGGCCCGGCTGAGGTTGCCGGCATGAGGGCACCGACGACGAGCGTGTCACCCGGTGAGCCCGTCACCGTAAGCGGGTCAGCGTGAGCGCGGCCGACCTCGCCGAGGACCGGCGGCTCGCCACGCTCCACCTCCGCCTCGGCGAGCTGGCCCTGGCCCGGGCGGAGCTGGAGGATCTCCACCGGCGGGCTGCGCTCGACGCCCCCGGCCTGGCCGATCTGGCCGAGGCGCGCTGGCGGAGCGGCGACCTCGATGCCGCCGAGGCGGCGGCCACGGACCACCTTGCCGCCGGCGGCTCCCGGCCGATCGCCCACGCCATCGCCGCCGAGGCGGCCACCGCGGCGGGACGGCCGGGCGAGGCACGGGTCCATGTCGAGGCGCTTGGACCGGTGGACGCCGAGGCGCTCGATCATCTCTTCGCGGGCATGCCGCGGCGCGCCTTCTGGCCGTCGGCACCGAACGCCCCGATCGAGCCGCCCGAGACGATGTTCGGGATGGACCGGGCCCGAGGACCGGGGCGCGGTCGCCCGGCGGCGGAGCGCCTGACGGCTGCGCCGTCGCCCCATGCCGCCGCGCCTCCGCCCGTCGACCAGGCCCAGATGGCCGGGCTGTGGACCGACGATGAGCCGAGCCTCGTCGACCCCGGGGTCGCGGCCCGGCGCCGGCCTGCCGCGCCGGCCGAGGAGCTGGCCCGGGGCCGCGAGGAGATAGCCTCGGGCGACCCCGCGGCGTCCGCCCGCGGCCTGGTCCGCCTCTCGCTCGTCCTGCGCCTGGACCCTGCGCTGGCGGCCGACGTGCTCGGCGCGCTCGGGCACGGCCGCGATGCGGCCACCATGGTCGTTCGAGGCGACGCCTGCCGCCTCCTCGGCCGCGCCCTCGAGGCGGAGGCGGCGTTCGCCGCCGCCGCCCGGGCCCTTGACCACCCGGACCGCCCGGCTCGCTCGTCGTGAAGACCTGTCGTCCGTGCGTCACCATGGCCCGCGGACCGCTCAGGTGTCCCGCCCTGGAGGAATCGTGACCGAACGTACCCTCGTCCTTTTCAAGCCCGACGCCGTCCAGCGCCTCCTCGTCGGCCGGATCCTCGCCCGCTACGAGGAGCGCGGCCTGCGAATCGCCGGCCTGAAGCTCATGGCCGTCGACCGCGACCTCGCCGAGCGCCACTACGCCGTCCACAGCGCCAAGCCGTTCTTCGGCGGGCTCGTCGAGTTCATCACCAGCGGCCCGCTGGTGGCGGCCGTCCTCGAGGGTCCGAACGCCATCGCCGTCGTTCGGGCGATGAACGGCGCGACCCGACCGCACGAGGCCGCACCCGGCACGATCCGGGGCGACTTCGCCCTCGAGACGGCCCAGAACCTGGTCCATGCCTCCGACAGCGCCGAGACGGCCGCGACCGAGATCGACCTCTGGTTCGGGAGCGCCGAGCTCCTCGACTACGACCGGGAGATCGATCGCTGGGTCCTCGCCCCGGCCGACTGACGAGGGCCGCGGAAGCGCGCCGGGCGCGGCGCGACGTCCGATCCAGGAAGGGTCGCGCCGTCTCCGGCTGCCGCTGATCGATGTGGTTCATCAGACTCAACCTGCCCACGCTCGGCCACGCCCCGACTTCGACCGAATCCGCGCAGCGCCACGTTCGGCGGCGACAGATTCGATAAACCAGGCGGATCACCAGGCTTGAGGGCGGCGGAATGGGCCGCGCCGCGAATGGGCCGCGCCGCGAAGGCGCCCCTCAGAGCCCGCTTTCGAGCGGCACGGACGGCTCCGTGGTCCCCGGCTCGCCGCCGAGGGGCTGGTCCAGGGCCGACCCCACGCCGGCCGTTGCGACGGCCAGGCCGATGACCGCGACGAGGACCGCGGATCCGGCAGCCAGCACGAGTCGGTTCGTCCGGATCGCCGCCGGGATGGCTCGGGCCAGGACGACGACCGAGCTCGCGGTCCAGCCGGCCGGCCGGATGCCCCGGAGTCGGGGTCGCGTGCCCTCTGCCTCGCGGACGGCGTCGGACATGCGGTCGAGCCCGACCACGAGGACCCGCCCGAGGTAGACGACGGGCGCGAACGCGGCGAGCAGGACGACGAGGTTGAATGGCGCGGCGACGGCCGCGTCGGTCAGGAGGCCCCGGGCCGCGAACGTGGCCATGCCTGGCAGTCCAACGGCGCCGAGCACGACGAGGCCGAGGGCGACGGCCAGGAGCGGCGACGAACGGGCCCAGCCGCGGAGCTCGGAGAGGCGCCGGACACCGAACGTCGAGCGAGTGACGAGGACCCATGCCGCGAGGCCGCTCTTCACGGCGACCATCCCGATCAGCCAGTCGCGGCCCGCCTGGGCCACGTCGGGCCGGATGACCCCGAAGGCGAGGAGGGCCACGCCGGCGTCCTGCACGATCGAGTAGCCGAGGATGTGCTCGATATCGTCGTGGAGGATCGCCGCCAGCCCGCCGAGGATGACGCTGGCCGCTGCGACGAGGGCGATGAGCCCGCGCTCGGCGAAGAGTGGCGAAGCGGCCGGGGCGATCGTCACGTCGATCCAGGCAAGCGCCACCAGGGCGAACCCGGCGGCCCCCCAGCCGAGGGTCGCCGGCACCGTCGCCATCGGGGCAGCCTCGGCCAATCGGGAGGCCCAGACGTGGGCCGGGACGGCGCCCATCCGGATCGCGACCGCGGCCACGACGGTGAGGAAGCCGAGGCCGATCGCCACCTCCATCGCCGGGTCGCCGCCCCCCAGCGGTTCCGTGGCGAAGAAGGGCCCCACGGCCGACGCCCCCCAGGCCACGGCGGCGAGGCCCAGCAGCCCGGCGATGACCAGTGGCCGCAGGAATCGGAGGCCCAGGAGCGCGACGTCGGACCCGGCGCCGGGCAGCCACGCCAGCGGGCCGATCGCCACGGCCAGGCCGCCGGCCGTGAGGAGCGCGAAGCCGAGCCCGGCATCGGCGACGGAGAGGGCGAGGACGCCGGTCCCGAGCGCCATCAGCGACGGCCCGAGGGTCGCGCCGCCGCTCCCGACGAGGACGTCCGCGAGGCCGAGCAGGGCGATCCCCGCCGCCCAGGTGACGGCCACGGTCCGTAGCCCGTCCGAGCCGGACACGACCGTCCCCGCGAGTGGCACCGTGTCCTGGGCGCCGATCGTCGCCGCGACCGCGACGGCGAGGAGCGCCGTCACCCCACCGACCGCCACCGAGACCCGCGGACGTCCGAAGGACAGGAACGCCGCGAGGCCGCCCGGGATGGTGAGCGCGGCGAGGAGCAGGACGCTCATCGCGCGGCCGGCCCGGCCGAATCCCGTCCAGCCGTATCCCGCCGGCCGGTGCCCGGCCGGCGGGCGGCAATGGCTGCCTCGGCCCGGATCGGGTCGTGAGCCGCATCTGGGGCCGCGTCCGCGGCGGATCGCCGCTCGATGAAGGCGATGAGCGCGGCCGATGTCCCGACGGCCAGGAGGAGGCCGTCGATGCCCAGTTGCTCGAGCTCGCCCGGCGGTCCGGCGATCCCGGTCCGGGCGAGGACGACACCCTGGACCACGAGGAGGAGGCCGATCGCCGTCCGCAACGCGTGCCGGCCGACCAGGGCCGGCGCGAGGCCGACGACGAGCGAGGCCAGGCCGGCGCCGAGGGCCAGCGCCGGCGGCGTCAGTGCGTCGAGGGGACCGCCGCCGCCGGGCCGTCCCGGACCGCCCGGCGCGAGCGTCTCCAGCCCCGATGCCATCGCGACGCCCGCGATCGCCACCCCGAGCGCGAGGAGGGTCTCGGCGGGCCAGCCGATGCGCGACCCGAGCCCGCGCACCTCGTCGCCGGCGCTGACCGCCCAGAGGAGGTAGGCCACGAGGATCCCCGTTACGACCCTGGCCCCGGCCACGGCCGGGCCGGGCAGGGGATCGGTCAGGAAGGGACCCAGCCCGAGGGTGAGGACGAGGCCGACGAGGGCGGCCCGTGCCTCGCGGGACGATGCTGCGATCACGGCGCCGGCCGTCACCGCGAGCGCCACCCCCGCGAGGGCGGGGTTCATGGCGCCGGGCTCGCCAGCTCCGGATGGGTCGGGACGGGCAGGATCGTGAACGTGTCGAATGGCCAGTAGCGGAGCCACGCGCGCCCGACGACGTGGGAGACCTCGATCGGGCCGAAGTTGCGCGAGTCGGCCGAGTCCTGGCGGTGGTCGCCCATGACGAACAGCTCGTCGACCGGCACGACCCAGTGGGTCGCGCCGCCCGGGGCCGGCAGGCTCTCCTGGGGGACGCCGCCCTGGTCGAAGATATACGGCTCGTCGATCGAGACGCCGTTCACGTAGACCAGCCCGTCGCGCAGCTCGACCTCGTCACCGGCCACGCCGATCACCCGCTTGATGAACGGCACCGTCGACCCCTGGGCCCACGAATCCGGTGGGTTGAAGACGATGATGTCGCCGATCGCGTAGTTGTCCCAGCGGGGCGACAGCTTGTCGACGAGGACGTATTGCTCCGGCTGGAGCGTGTTCTCCATCGAGCCCTGCTGGACCTTGAACGGCTGGGCGACGAAGGACTGGATGCCGAAGAAGATGAGAACGGTGAGAACGAGGGTTTCAAGGACCTCGAAGGCACACCCGAGCGCTGGTCGGTTGCTCACAGGCAGCGGAGTATAGGGGCTGTGCTATCGTCCCGCCCCGTGACCGGCTCTCCCCTTTGGTGGTGCGGATGCGCCGGCTGATCTCCCTCGTCAGCATCGTCGTCGCGCTCGTGGGGCTCGCCCTCGTGCTGTACAACGCGACGCTTGTCGACCGCAAGCCCCCGGTCGTCGTCGAGGTCTCGCTCAGTGCCCCCGCCGGTGAGGAGCGGCTCGCCCAGACGCTCACGGCCATCGACATCGAGTTCAACGAACCGGTCCGCGCGAGCACCGTCGAGGCGCGCTTCCGGATCGAGCCGTATGTCGCGGGCGCGTTCGCCTGGGACGGCACGATGGCCATCTTCACGCCCTCGGCCAAGCTCCCGGGCGACACCGAGTTCTCGATCGTGATCGAGGCCGGCTACGAGGACCTCGTCGGCAACGTCGCCGAGGTCGCCCTGGAGCCTTGGGTCTTCCGGACCGTGGGGCCGCCGACCGTCGTCCGGGCGGAGCCGGAGGACGGTGCGACCGGCGTGGCCGTCGACGGCGTCGTCGACCTCGAGTTCGACCGGCTCATGGACACGGCCTCGGTGGAGGCTGCCATCCGGCTCGATCCAGCGGTCCCGCTGCGGGTGTCGTGGAGCGGCGAGACCGTCCGTCTCCTGTTCGACACCCAGCTCCGGTTCGGCACGACCTACACCCTGAGCATCGGAGCCGAGGCGGCCGACACGGGCGGCAACCGGCTCCGCCAGCCGTTCAGCCTCCACTTCTCGACCGTCGCCGCGGGCCTCTCGGCCGTCGACATCGTGCCCGCCGACGGAGCGTCGGGGGTCGGCATCCAGACGCCGATCGCCATCCGCTTCGACGCGCCGATCGATCCCGAGACCGCCCGCCGGGCCTTCCGGATCACGCCGAGCGTCGATGGCGACATCCGGATCGTCGGCATCGACGACGACCTGCTGCCCGCCGACGCCACCACACCGACGCCGGCCGAGGCGGATACGATCCTGTTCATCCCCGACGACCCGCTCGCGGCCCACACGACCTACGCCGTGACGCTGGAGCCCACCGTCGCCAGCCGGGACGACCCCGAGGCGGTCGCGACGGGGCGGTCCTGGACGTTCACCACCGGCTCGCCGACCCCTTCCGGCCAGAACCTCGTGGTGTTCCTGAGCGCCAGGTCGGGCGTCCGCAACGTGTGGCTGATGAATCCCGACGGGACGAGCCCGCGCCAGCTGACGACCGAGCTCGTCCCTGTATCCAGCTTCGACGCGACCGGCGACGGCTCGCTCGTGGCCTACTCGGCGGGCGGGATCGTGAGCGTCATCGGCATCGACGGCGAGGACCTCGCCAGGATCACCGCGGATGGCGAGTTCGAGTACGCCCCGGTGTTCAGCCCGGACGACCAGCGCCTCATCGTCGGTCGGCGCGGCGGGGGCGGTGCCGACCTCGGCTATTGGCTCGTGCCGCTGCCGGGCACGACCGGCGAGGCGCGGCAGCTCGTCGATCTCGGGGCGCCGCCCCTCGGATCCGCCGGCCTCGCCGGGGAGGGGATCGACGGGACCGACGGGCTGCCCGCCTGGATGGCCCGTTCGGCGATCGACCCGACAGGGAGCCGGGCGCTCATCGTGACGGCCGCCGGCGCCCCGATCGTCGTGGACCTCTCGGATGCGCAGCTCGCGTCACCGTCGGTCCCGGTCCCGCTCGTCACGGACGCCTCGGCGGCGTGGTCGCCGCGGCACGGCGCCTTCGTCGTGACCGCCGTGGCGACCGACGCCGGGAGCGGAGCCGCGCTCGAGCCGGCCCTGTGGACGATCGCCCTCGACGGTACCGCCCGGGCGATCGACGGCAGCGACGGCGCGGTCGGTCCGGTCGGCGTCGGCTCGGACGGCTCCATCGCCGTGACCATCCGCGCCTTGAGCAACCGGCCGGCGGGGATCGGGCTCCTCGCGGCGGCCGCCTCGACGCTCACCCGGTTCGACCCGAGCGGCGCCTTCGACGACCGCTGGCCGGCCTTCTCGCCCGACGGCGGCACCCTCCTGATCGGCCGGACCTTCGTCGTCCGGCCGGACGATGCCGACGGGATCTGGTCCCTCGACCTCGCGACCGGCGTCGCGAGGCAGCTCTCGACCGACGGCGCGTTCGCCCGCTGGCTGCCCTGACACGGGAGTCACCGGCGGCCGGCGCGCTCGCACGGCCGGTGCGACGGCCGTGCATCGTCCGTTGATCGGGCCGGATTTGACCCGCTCGAACGCCAGTTGATACACTCCGCCGCGGCCCTGAACGGCCCGTCCGGCGGTCGCGCCCCCGTGTTCCCGCACCCGGATCGGAGCCGTCGGCCGCGCTCTCCCCGAGTCCGCCCGGCAAGCGGTGCGTGCCCCGCGCGGGCCCGCCACGACGACCTCGACCAACCTGGAGGAATCGACCCCCGATGGACGCCAGCGCGCTCCAGCTGATCATTCCCGTGGCGGGCGTCGCCGCGATCCTGTTCGCCCTCTACCTCGCCCGCGACGTGCTGTCCCGCGACACGGGTACCCAGGCGATGCGGGACGTGGGAGACATGATCCGCGAGGGCGCCGACGCCTTCGTCAAGCGCCAGTACACGACGATCGCCCTGATGGCCCTCGGCGGGGCCGTGGTCATCGGCATCGTCATCACCCTCGTCGAGACCAGGGACGTGGCCGACGTCCCCTCGCTTGCCGGCAGCCCGATCGGGTTCATGACCGCGATCGCCTTCCTCGTCGGCGCCGGCTGCTCGATGCTCTCGGGCATCATCGGCATGACGATCAGCGTCCGCTCGAACGTCCGAACCGCGGCCGCCGCGCGGCGGAGCCTCGTCGAGGCGGTCCAGGTCGCGATGCGCGGCGGGGCGGTCTCCGGGTTCCTCGTCGTCGCCCTGTCGCTCCTCGGGGTGTGGGGCATCTTCATGGCCTACGAGACGTTCGTCGCCGACGTCACCGTGGCCCAGGCCCCATTCCTGATCGTCGGCTTCGGCTTCGGGGCGTCGTTCGTCGCCCTCTTCGCCCAGCTCGGCGGCGGCATCTACACCAAGGCCGCCGACGTCGGGTCGGACCTCGTCGGCAAGGTCGAGCAGGGCATCCCCGAGGACGACCCGCGGAACGCGGCGGTGATCGCGGACCTCGTCGGCGACAACGTCGGCGACTGCGCCGGCCGCGGCGCGGACCTCTTCGAGTCGACCGCCGCCGAGAACATCGGGGCGATGATCCTCGGCGTCGCCGCCTTCTCGATCGCGACGACGGCCGGCTGGCCGAATCCCGAGGCCTGGATCTTCTTCCCCCTCGTCGTCCGCGCCTTCGGGCTCCTCGCCACGATCGTCGCGATGTTCTTCATCCGCGGCTCCGAGACCGAGAACCCGATGAACATCCTCAACCGCGGCTACTGGGTCACGACGGCCCTGTCCGTGGTCGGCCTGGCGATCACGACGAACATCATGATGAACACCGGCGGCAGCGATTCGAACGGCCTGCCCGTCTGGATCTGGTTCTTCGGCGCGGGCATCGTCGGCCTCGCCACGAGCGTCGCCTTCGTCTACATCACCCAGTACTACACGGCCGGCACGTTCCGCCCCGTTCGGGAGATCGCCGAGGCGTCGAAGACCGGCCCGGCCACGAACATCATCAGCGGCACCGCGGTCGGCTTCGAGACGACGTTCGTGACCGCCGTCACGATCGGCATCGCCCTCATCGCCTCGCACTGGCTCGGCGAACGGGCCGGCCTCCTGACGCCCGAGGGCAAGGACGTCGGCGGCATCTTCGGCACCGCGGTGGCGACGATGGGCATGCTCATGACGACCGCCTACATCCTGGCCATGGACACGTTCGGTCCGATCACCGACAACGCCGGCGGCGTGGCCGAGTTCAGCCGGTCCGAGGCCGGCGCCCGCGAGATCACCGACCGCCTGGACGCGGTCGGCAACACGACCAAGGCGCTCACCAAGGGCTACGCCATCG
>Ga0326597_10003166_pt1 | contig 23944 bp, 13 predicted proteins | sample RVTome_12_FD_203789 | JGI IMG/M metagenome (GOLD analysis project Ga0326597, IMG submission 203789) | Soil microbial communities from uranium-contaminated site in the Upper Colorado River Basin, Wyoming, United States - RVT100D185 | ecosystem: Environmental > Terrestrial > Soil > Contaminated >... | reverse complement strand
ATGGGGAGCTCCACCCCCATCCGGCTCCCCAGGGCGGCGCCGGCCAGCGCGGTATTGGCGCCCTCCGCGACGCTCCGATGGGTGGCTCGGTGGTCGTCAAGCGTTTCCCCCCGTGCCAGGGCCACGCCAAGAGCACGGTTCCGGCTGAGGCTGCCTGTGGTCGTAAGCACGAGGTCCCCCATTCCGGCCAAACCAGAGAAGGTCAGTGGGTCGGCACCCATGGCCACCCCGAGGCGGGTAATCTCGGCCAGGCCCCTGGTGATCAGCGCCGCGCGGGGGTTGTGCCCCAATCCGAGACCCTCGAGGACCCCCGCGGCGATGGCGATGACGTTCTTGAGCGCGCCCCCCAGCTCGACCCCGATCACGTCCAGCCCGGAATACACCCGAAACGTCGGGGTCGCGAAAATCTGCTGCGCCTCCCGGGCGGTGGTGGAGTCGCCCGCCGCCGCCACCACCGCGGTGGGCTGATCCTGGCACACCTCGAACGCAAAGCTCGGCCCGGATAGGACCGCAAATCGCGCGGCTGGGAGGCACTGGGCGGCTACCTCCGACATGAGGGCCAGCGTGTCGGTCTCGATGCCTTTCGTCGCACTCACAACCAGGGTACCTGGGGCGACTGATCCCGCAACGCCACCAAGAACCGCCCGCACGGCATGGCTAGGCGCCGCCGACACGACGACCGAGGCGCTCGCGACGGCATCCCTCAGATCGGCACACGCCGCGAGAGACCGGTCCAGTCGGACGCCCGGCAGGAAGAGCGGGTTCTCCCGGGTCCGGTTGATCGACTCCACCACGTCGGGCTCGTAGGCCCAGATCCGCACCGCCTCACCTTTCCGCGCGAGCAGATTCGCCAGGGTCGTGCCCCAGGCGCCGGCTCCGAGCACCGTGATGGGACTCACGGCCGTGCGGAGGACTCGCCTCGCCGGCCGAAGCGGTGCTCGGTTCCGTGGAGGAGTCGCCTGATATTCGCTCGATGGAACCAGACGATGGCCAGAGCCAGGATCACGTCGAGCCAGAGCATCGCCGGGTGTGCCGGCCGGTCCAAGAAGTACACCGCGACCGGAAAGATGGCGGCGGCGGTGACGCTCGCCAGCGAGACATATCCCGTCAGAGACAGGAGGGAGACCCAGATCACCAGGGCCGCCCCCAGCGCCAGGGGCGCGATTCCCAGCATCACGCCGGCGGCCGTCGCCACCCCCTTCCCTCCTTTGAATCCGACGAAGACCGAAAACACGTGGCCCGCGACCGCGGTCAGGCCACAGACCAGGGCGAAGAGTGAAGAGTCGGACACCCGCGGCGCGAGGACCACCACCGGGACAAATCCCTTTGCCGCGTCGAAGAGACCGACCGGAACCGCCACCTTCCAGCCGAGCACCCGAAAGACGTTGGTCGCCCCGAGGTTCCGGCTACCGTGCTCCCTGAGATCAATGCCCCGGGCCAGGCGGCCCGCGAGGTAGCTGGTGGGAATCGCTCCGAGCAGGTAGGAGGCAAGCAGCCAGAGCAGCACCGCCATCACCGCTTCGATCCACGTCGGGTGAACCTGAGCCGCACGGGTGAGCCGTGGAACGACCATGCCGAGCGAAAGCCGTGCGTGAGATACCGCTGATACGACTCGGGCACGTCGTAGGGGCGGTTGGCGACGATGGCGAACGTCGGCGGCGCGGTGCCGATCTGCGAGGCGTACAGCAGCTTGACCTCCTCACCCGGCTTCTGCGGCGGCGCGGTGCGCTCGATCAGCGCGGTGAGAACCTGGTTGACCTCTGCGGTCGGTACCCGTCGCTCCCGCTCCCCCGCGACCTCGAGAATGAGGTCGAGAACCTTGCGGACCCGCTGGCCGGTGAGCGCCGACACGTAGGCGAAGGGTACCCAGCGCAGGAACGCCGCCTTCTTGATCAGCTCCTCCTGCCCCCGGTGGGCCGTGTTCGCGTCTTTCTCCTCGACCAGATCCCACTTGTTGACCACCACGATCAGCCCGCATCCGTGATCCCATGCCTGGGAAGCGATCCGCAGGTCTTGATGGTGCAGCCCCACCACGGCATCGACCACGAGCACACACACCTGGGCTCGCTCGATGGCGCGCTCGGTTCGGAGCGTGGAGTAGAATTCAAGATCATCTTCTACTTTAGCGCGACGCCGTAACCCAGCTGTATCTATGAAGTTGAGATTTCTCCCGCGATACCGCAAGAGAGAGTCGACCGCGTCGCGGGTGGTCCCCGCCTCGGGCGCGACCAGATGCCGGTCCTCCCCCAGGAGCCGGTTGACCAGCGAGGACTTCCCCACGTTCGGTCTCCCCACCACCGCCACCGCCACGGTCTCGTCTTGCTCGGCCGGGTCGAACGCCGGCAGGCGCTCGACCACCGCGTCGAGGAGATCCCCGCTGCCCTTCCCCACCGCGGCGCTCACCCCCAGCGGCTCCCCGAAGCCGAGTCGGAAGAAATCGTACTGGGCGGTGCTCATTTCCAGGTCATCCAGCTTGTTGACTGCCACGACGACTGGGCGGCCGGCATGTCGCAAGCGCTCGGCGATCGCCTGGTCCAAGGGGTGGAATCCATCCCGGCCGTCGACCACGAAGACCACCACGTCGGATTCAGCCAACGCAAACTCCACCTGCTGCCGAATCGCCCGATCCATGGAATCCTCGGATTCGGGCACCAATCCTCCCGTGTCGACCAGCCAGAACCGCCTGCCCTGCCATTCGGCGTCGCCAAAATGGCGGTCGCGGGTGGTGCCGGGCCGGTCGGACACGATGGCCGGTCGGCCACCGAGCACCCGGTTGAAGAGGGTCGATTTCCCCACGTTGGGACGGCCCACGATCGCGACGGTAGGGCGGCTCATGCCGCTACCCGTGGGTGGAGGATGTCGATGAAATCTTTCGACGGGTGCAGCTCCATCGGCAACGACGCCGCGAGAAGCTGCAGGCTCATGCTGTCGATGAGCAGGTCATCGTCGTTGATCACTTCGCCCGGAAGAAAGGCGAGGTCCAGATCGTGGCGGCCTCGAAGTGCTTTCTGGATGGCGGCGCCTGGTAGGAGGCCTGCCGTGGTGACGGAGGCACCGAACAGGGTGTTGACCACGGGAATCAGATCGAAGCCGGCCCCGGTAATCCGGGCCAGCGGCTCCAGGACCATCGGCATGAGGCGCCCCATCGCGGTACCAGTCACGACCCCGATACGACGCCCTTCCCAGCCCCGAAGGTTGGTCGCCTCCGCGGCGATGCGCTCCTGCAGCCACCGCACCGCCCCCACGCCATTCTCCACTTGCTCGAATCCGTCGTAGCTCTCCGGGCCCGGCAGCTCCATGCCCGCCCGGAGATAGAGCTCATCCGCCCCGAACGCCCAGTGAATGCCCCGCTCCCTCACCGCCACCCCCATCCGTTGCTCGATGACGGCGATCGCCGCCCGGCACTCGGCTTCCGTCGGCTCCCGGACCAGGTGGTGCTTGCTGAACTCGGTCAGCCCAACCGGGACGACGGAACATCCCAGGATGGACGGGCCGAACCGGTACAGATCCTCGAGTGTCTGGCGCAGGACGGCCCCGTCATTCACCCCGGGCGACAGTACCACCTGCGTGTGGAACCCGATCCCGTGATCCGCGAAATGGCGCAGTTGCGGGAGGATGTCGGGCGCGGTGGGGTTTCGGAGGAGGTAGCGTCGAATCGTGGGATCGGTCGCGTGAACCGAGACGTACAGCGGAGAGAGACGATACTCGATGATCCGCGCTACGTCCTTGGGCTTGAGATTGGTCAGGGTCGCGAAGTTGCCGTAACGGAAGGAGAGCCGGTAGTCGTCGTCCCGGATGTAGAGCACGTCGCGGAGGCCGTCGGGGAGGCCGTCCACGAAGCAGAAGTCGCAACGGTTGGCGCAGCGGCGGATCCGGACCGGCTCCAGTGACACCCCCATGGGCTCACCCAGGGAGCGCTCGATGTCGAACTCGATCTCCTCCCCGTCCGGCTGGCGCACCTGGAGGACGAACTGTTCCTCCGCCGTGAGAAACTCCCAATCCAGGAAGTCATCGAGCTCCCGCCCGTTCACCGAGACCAGCGCGGTCCCCTCGCGAAGGCCGAGCTCGGCGGCGATCGTTTCCGGCTGGACGGCGGCAACCTTGATCATGGGCGGCAAAAGATGCTGTGGTGTTCCGGTAAATGCAAGGGCTGCCGTAACTTCCCATGGGTACCAAGAAGTGTCTTCTTAGGTAGGGAGGACCGGCTCCGCCGAGCGGCCGATCAGAAGCTCCTGACAGGTGCGCCCCTCGGTCTCGAGTGGCGCGGTGCGGCGCCGGTAGCCGCCGTCGGGCGCGAGCTCCCAGGCACCGGGGTCGTCCAACTCGAGCTGGAGGACGGAGGCGAGGCGGGCGACGGCTGCGGAGTCGGTCACCGGGGCGACCACCTCGATCCGGCGCCGGAGGTTGCGCGGTCGCCAGTCGGCGGAGCCGATGAAGTAGCGGTCCGCCCCCCCGTCGGCGAAGTGGTAGACCCGGGCGTGCTCCAGGAAGCGCCCCAGCAGGCTCACGACGCGGATCCGCTCGGAGTGCCCGGGGACGCCGGGTCGCAAGGTGCAGAGTCCGCGGACGACCAGGTCCACCCATACGCCCTCCGTCGAGGCCCGGTAGAGGGCCTGGATGACCTCGTTGTCGGCCAGGCCGTTCAGCTTGGCGCGGATGCGCGCCGTCCGGCCGGCGCGGGCGTGCTCGATCTCCCGCTCGATACGCTGCAGCAACCAGGGGAGGAGCGACCGGGGCGCCACTGTAATCCGCCGGTACGAGCCGGCAGGGGCGTGGCTCGACCCGGTGAGCTCGTTGAACAGGTCGTGCACGTCGGCGCTTAGGTCGGGATCGGCGGAGAGGAGGCCGAAGTCGGTGTAGAGCCGGGCGGTCTCTGCGTTGTAGTTCCCGGTCCCCACATGAACGTACCGGCGAAGCCCCGCGCCCTCCCGGCGCAGCACGAGACCCACCTTGGCGTGGTTCTTGATCCCGACGACGCCGTAGACGACGGCGGCCCCCGCCTCCTCCAGCCGGCGCACCCACCCGATGTTTCGCGACTCGTCGAAGCGCGCCTTGAGCTCCACGAAGATCGAGACCTCCTTGCCCGCGGCGGCGGCGCGGAGGAGCGCGTCCCCGATCGGCGACCGCTCGCCGGCGCGGTAGAGGGTGAGGCGGATCCCCTCCACCGCAGGGTCGTCGGCCGCCTCGCTGAAGAAGCGGACCACCGTGGCGGAGAAGGCGTCGTAGGGGTGGTGCAGTAGCACCTCCCGCGCACGCAGCAGCTCCCAGAGGTCCCGCTCCGGCGGCAGCGGGTCCCGTCCCTCGAAGGGAGGAAACCTCCCGCCCGGCACCGGCACGCCGGTGAGCTCGCGGAGCGCCCGCAGGTCCAGGATGCCGTCGACCGCGTGCACGTCGATCTCGCCCAGCGCCCCGGCCTCCGCCCCGCGCTCGAAGCGCAGCTCCCACAGGAGCCGCTCCCGCACCTCCCGCGGCATCGCCCGCTCCACCTCCACCCGCGTGATGGCGTGGAATGGGCGGCGTCCCACCGCCTCCTCGATCGCCTGAAGTAGGTTGCCCGCGTCCTCCTCCTGCAGCTCAAGGTCCCCCGCGCGGGTGAGACGGAAGAGGTAGGCGACCTCGATCTCCCGGCCGCGGTATACCGCCGCCAGGTTGGCCCGGATCACCTCCTCCAGGGCGACCAGGTCGTTGGGGTGGGACACCGGCAGAAACCGCGGGAGCCGGTCCGGGATCTTGAGAAACGCGAAGTGCACCGGCCCGGTGCGGGTGTCGTGCAGGATGACCGCCAAGCAGAGCGCCAGCTGGGGGATCACCGGCACCGGAAACCCCGGGCTCATGGTGATCGCCCGCGGGGTGAGCAGCGGGAAGATCTCCTGGCGGAACCGCTCCTCCAGCATGCCCCGCTCCACCGGATCCAGCTCCGCCCAGGTTCGGACCCGGATTCCCGCTCCCGCCAGCGCGGCCAAGCACTCGGCCAGGCACCGCTGCTGCCGGGCGAGCAGCGGAGGGATCCGGAGCGCCACCGCCTCGAGCCGCCCTGCGGTCGCCTGCTGCTTGAGGCTCCCGACGTTGACCATGAAGAACTCGTCGAGATTGGCGCTCACGATCGCCAGGTAGCCCAGCCGCTCCAGCAGCGGGGTCGCCGGGTTCTCCGCCAGCGCCAGCACCCGCAGATTGAACTCCAGCAGGCTCAGATCGGCGTCGAGCAGCAGCGCCGGATCCATCGGCTCGGTCGGGATCGCGGCCGTGGGGCGCGAGTGACGCTGGGCCGGCACCGCCTCGCGCTCCGGCATGAGGTCGGATCGCGCCGCCACCGCGAGCGCCGCCAGCGTCTCCGGGTCGCCGAGTCCCGGGCTCCCCGCGCGCGCCAGCAGATCGTCCAGGGGAAGCCAGGTCACGTCGCCGCCCTCGCCGTTCTCGGCGTCCCGCCGGAGCCGGCGTGCGAGCCACACCTCCTGCAGCCGGAGCCCGCCGTGTCCCGGGGCCATGCCGAGAAAGGCAAGATCACCCACGGCGCTGCCGAAGGTCTCCCGCAGCAAGTGGCGACAGGCCGCCTCTCCAGCCCCTCCCGAGGTGGGGAGCCGCAGGGCCCCGCCTTCCCGCCGGAGCGCGACCCGGCCCTGGTCCACCGCGATCAGGGTCACCGCTCGCCCGGTTCCCAGAGATCGCGCCAGTGCCTCGCTCTCCAGCGCCGCGAGCAGCCGCTGGGTGCGGGCCAGCTTGCTCTCCAGAATGGGACGGATTCCGTGGGCCTCGGCCAGCGCCGCGGCCAGGCGGTCGAGGCCGGGAGCTCCCGCGCGGACCCGCCGGAGCTTGAGCTCCTGGAACCCGCGGGCGATCCCGCCGTGCCGCACGGTGACGAGGTCGTAGGCGAGGGTGAAGCGCGCCCGCCGGGGCCAGCGCCGCAGGGCGTCGCACAGCGACCGCTCCGTCTCCAGCTCTGCCAGGACCTGCAGCTCTCCGGGGTTCACCAGGCCGCGCAGGCGACGAGCGGCCTCGCTCCCGCCCGCCAGCGCGGCGGCAACCTCGACCTCGGCCACCTCTGAGTCGAACCGCCCCCGGCGGCCCTCCCCGCCCGCCGTGGCGTCGAGGGGGACGGTGACGGTGAGCAGCCGGCGGTCGTCGGCGCCGAGCCGCAGGCGGCACGTCATCCCTCGCCGGGAGAGCGCGCCGTCGGCGGTGTCGTAGTAGAGGTCGCGGTGGAAGCCCCGCCCACCGGGCGTGGAGCGGAGCCGGAGGGGAAGCGGAGCGGCAAGGAGCGCGCGGAGCAGCTCAGGGGTGGGGACGTCCCACTTGAGCTCGGGCGGCACCGGGGCGCTCATCCCGCACCGCCGCCCAGCTTTCGGCGCTCCCCAGCCACCCGGGAGCGGATGTAGGCCTGCAGGCGGGTCAGCCCCGCCTGGAAGCGGGGGTCGTCCTGCACCCGGTCGAACAATCCCGAGCGCAGCTGCCAGTCGTTGAACATCGGGGTCAGCCGGGCGGCCCGGTCCAGCCACAGGAGGGAGCGGTCCACCTCCCCGACCCAGGCGTAGTAGCCCGCGAGGTCGGCGAACTGATGGAGGCTCACGTAGTGGCCCGCCGCCAACCTCGCCGCGAGCGAGTCGCTCAGCGCCGTAGCCTCCGCGGTGCGGCCCACCGCGTGGAGGCACATGGCTTTTACCGCCAGCCAGGGGCCCACGTCCAGGTTGGCGCAGAGCGTCGGCTGTCCGCGCAGCAGTAGAGCGTAGGCCTCCAGGACGACCGGGACCGGGTCACCCGGCGCGAAGCCACGTGCTCGTCGCGACTCCTCGAACGCCACGTCGTATCGCCGCGCGGCAAGCGCCACGATGGTGGTGCTGTGGCGGAGGCCGGTGGAGAGCGGGTCAAGGGCCAGCGCCCGCTGTGCCTGCTGCAGCGCCTGGTCCGGACGCCCGTCCCGCTCATAGGCGTAGGCGAGGGCCATCTGCAGCTCCGACGAGCTGGGCATCAGCCGCTCGGCTGTGCGGATCTCGGCCAGGATCGCCTCCGGCGCCGCGAGCGCGATGCTGAGCGCATCGGCCCGGGCGTGATGGCCGTCGGCCAGGTCGGGATCCAACGCCACCGCCCGGTCCGCCATGATGTTGGCTCGCGCGAGCGCCTCGTACCGGTCGATCGTCCCCCGGTAGCCATAGACCACGTAGATGGTGTACGCTGCGGCGAGTCCGGCATAGGCCGCGGCGTATGCGGAGTCGAGGCCGACCGCGTCCTGAAAGGCGCTGACCGCCCCCTCGATCGATTCGGCGGTCCGTCGCTCGAGGAGGTAACGCCCGCGGAGCACCGGGTCGAACGCCGCGCTCTGCGCCGGCATGGTCCCCGCCGCCATCGGCCGCATGCTCCGGATGCTGCTGAGCAACATGCCGCTCACCTTCCGGGCGATCTCCTCCTGCACCCGGAAGCTGTCCGCCAGGTCGCCTTCGAAGGTGCTGGCCCAGAGATGGGCGTCGCTGCTGGCCTCGATCAGCTCCGCCGACACCCGCACCCGGCTCCCCTGTCGCCGCACCGAGCCCTCCACGATGTGCCGAACCCCCAGGGTGTCCGCGATCTGGGGCAGGGTGAGCTTGCTCCCCTTGAGCGCCATCACCGAGGTCCGGGAGATCACCTTGAGGCTTTCCAGCCGGGCCAGCTGGTTGATGATCTCCTCGGTGATCCCCTCGCTGAAGTACTCGTCGGCGGAATCGCCGTTCAGGTTGTCGAACGGCAGCACGGCCACCGACGCGGTGTACGGCCCCGCCGGCGCTGGGGACGGGCGCGCGGGCGGCCGCCGGGGAAACGCCACGGTCAGGGCGACGGCGGCGCTGGCCACGATCGCGGCCGGAAGCAACCAGCGGCCCATCGCAGTAGACCGCCCGCGGCTGCCGCCCCCGCCGATGTCCGCCGCTGCCGCCACCGGCGTCGAGAGCCGCGGGAGCCCGCCGAGCGTCTCGCTCAGCGCGTCGGCCATCTCGCCTGCGGTCTGGAACCGCTCCTCCAGCGCCTTGGCCATTGCCCGGCGCACGATCGCCACCAGCGCCGCCGGTACCTCCGGCCGTGAGACGTGAATCAGCGGGGGATCGGTGGTGAGCTGCTGGGTCAGCACGCTCTTGAGGTTCGGCCCGCTGAAGGCCATTCGCCCCGCCAGCATCTCGTAGAGCACGCACCCCAGGCTGTAGATGTCGCTCCGCCCGTCCACCGGCGACGCGGCCGTGGCCTGCTCTGGGCTCATGTAGGCGGCGGTGCCGATCGGCAGCCCGATCCCGGTGAGCGTGGCCCCACTGGCCAGCCCGATCGCCCGCGCGATCCCGAAGTCGGCCACAACCGCGTGTCCGCTCGAGATCAGGATGTTCTCCGGCTTCACATCGCGGTGCACCACGCCGTGGCGGTGGGCGTACTCCAACGCGTCCGCCACCTCGCAGGCGATCGACACCGCCTCTGCCACCGGGAGCCGCCCGCGCGCCATCAGCCGATCGCGCAGCGACTCGCCCTCGACGTAGGGCATCACCGAGTAGAGCAGGTTCCCCGCCTCGCCCGAGTCGAGCAACGGCACGATGTGGGTGTGCTGCAGCTGGGCGGTGATGCGGATCTCGCGGAGGAATCGCTCGGCCCCGACGGCGGTGGCAATATCGGGGTCGAGAACCTTGATGGCGACGGGGCGCTCGTACTTCCGGTCGCGCGCGAGGTAGACGTAGGCCATCCCCCCGCGCCCGAGCTCCCGTTCGATCAGGTACCGCTCGCGGAGGGCGTGCTGGAGATCGCGGAGGATGTCGTCCACGAGGGTCGGCGCTTACTTGGCTTCGACGCTGGTGAGCTGAGGTCCGAGGCGGGAGCGGAGCTCGTGGGTCAGCGCCTTCACCGGCACGCTCTTGCGAAGCCGTACCCGGTACTCGAGCGTCGCCTTGCCGCCGGGGTCCCGGGTGACCCCGGCGAATTTCCACTCCTTCACCTGGCTGCCCAGGATCGCTTCCACCGCCGCCTGGGCGGTGTCGGGCTGTGGCGTCCCGAGCCGGAGCACGGTCGCCAGCGGCTTCTTCGGCTTTCCGTCCTCGACCTCCGGAAGGTCCGCGCGGCGCCGCGCGCGCGCGGCGATCGCCTCCAGCTGCTCCGGCGTCATCGAGCGGAGGATGTCGCGATCCAGCATCGAGACGAACGCGCCGGTGCGGTTGGCGAGCGCCCGCGAGCGCTTCAGCCGCCGTGCTGCGGCCGGCCCCTGGAGATGGGCGGGTGCCCGGCCGAAATCGGTGTACCAGAAGATCAGGATCACCGCGTTGAACAGGAACGACAGCATCGCGGCCGCGGACATCACCTGCACACCCGACGCGAGCCCGACCGCGGTGGCGAGGAAGATGTAGACCGCGTCCTTGGTATCCCGCAGCGTGTTGCGGAAGCTCACTGCGGCAACGATGCCGGCGAGGCTGAACGCCAGGGCGATGCTGTTCTTCACCAGCAGCACCACCGCCGCCACCACGATCGGCAGGATGATGAGCGTCTGCACCACCGACTGCCGGAACCCCTTCTTCTGCCGGGTCAAGATGTACACCCAAGAGACCGGCAGCATCAGGAGGAACGCTCCGGTCATGCAGAGCGCGGTGGTGATGGCGAGTGCCAGCGGCGGCGGGAGGTGCTCGCCGATGCCGCGCAGCGACTCGAACAGGGGATCGCCAGGTACCCCGGCGCTCGGCCGGACGCTGAGGGCGTCGAGCCGCTCGGCGGAGAAGACCGTGCGAAGCTCGGGGAAGACCTGCCAGACCAACGCCGTACCGGCGGCGAGGAGGAGATAGTACGCGCCGACTCGGACGACCGGGTCTTCGCCGAGCTTCGAGAGCCGGGAGGAGCGGGAGGCATTCACTGCCGACCTCCGGATGAGAGCGAGTGGGACCCTGAATAGATGCCGTCCCAGCGGGGGGCGTCAAGGTCGCACTCTATTGGCAAATCCGCGTGGGGACACGAGATTGGACCCGACTCCCTCTCCCATGGCCCCATGCCTCCTGGCGCCAGGCTCGACCCCCGCCTCCGCACCACCCCGACTCCCCCGGGCACCAGCCTGGCGTCCCTGCCGGACGACATGGTCGAGGATGCGGTCCAGCGCCTGCGCATTGCCGCGCTGGTCTGGGTGATGTTGTGGAGCATCGGGCTGGTCGTGAACCACCTGGTGCGGCCGATGATCGGCTTGCGCGAGGATCAGGACGTCGGGTGGTACCCCCTCGGGGACGTCTTCGCCGTCTTCTTCATCGCCGGCTCGCTCGGCCTCTACCGGTTGGCCCCGCGCCTCCGGGAGCAGACCCGGCTGCTGGTGGACATCGGGCTCGGCTACGAGGTGGTCCTCGCCTTCGCGATCGGGCTGCTCAACCAGTGGAAGCCGCATGCGACCGGCGGCACCCTGTCCTGGATCTGCGTGCTCATCCTAGTCCATCCGATGATCGTCCCTGCCACGCCGCGGAAGACGCTGATCGCAGCACTCCTCGCCGCGACGATGGATCCGGTGGGACTCCTCATCGCCCGCGCGCGCGGGCTGGAGCTACCGCCGCTGGCACTCGTGGCCTGGACCTACCTGCCGAACTATGTCTGCGCCGGCCTCGCCGTGATCCCCGCGACGATCTTCGCCGGCCTAGGCCACAAGGTCACCCGCGCCCGGCAGATGGGGAGCTACCAGCTCGGCGAGCTGATCGGCCAGGGCGGCATGGGCGAGGTCTGGAGGGCACATCACCGGCTCCTCGCCCGGCCGGCCGCCATCAAGCTGATCCGGCTCGAGCGCCTCGGCCAACTCGACGAAGGCGGCGAGCCGGCCGCCGTGGCTCGCTTCCGCCGCGAGGCGGAGGCAGCGGCCAGCCTGCGCTCGCCCCACACGATCCAGCTCTACGACTTCGGCGCCACCCGCGACGGGCGATTCTACCTCGTGATGGAGCTGCTGGACGGGATCGATCTCGAGACGCTCGTCCGCCGCTTCGGGCCGCAACCGCCGGCGCGGGTGGTCCACCTGCTCCGCCAGGCCTGCCATTCGCTCGCCGAGGCGCACCAGGCGGGACTGGTGCACCGGGACATCAAACCGGCCAACCTGCACCTTTGCCGGCTCGGCCTGGAGCACGACTTCGTCAAGGTGCTCGATTTCGGCCTGGCCAAGCGCGACCGCCGCAGCTCGACCGCCCAGACCCTGCTGACCGCCCCCGAGGCGACGACCGGAACCCCCGCCTACATGCCCCCCGAGATGGCCTCGGGGGACCCCATCGACGGCCGGGTGGATCTTTATTCGCTCGGTTGCGTCGGGTACTTTCTGCTGACGGGAAAGCTGGTGTTCGAAGGTGACAACGCGCTGCGGATGATTCTTCAGCACCTGCAGTCGGAGCCAGTCTCGGCCACGGCGCGCTCGGGGCTGGCCATTCCGCCGGCGCTCGACCGCCTGATTCTCTCCTGTCTGGCCAAGGACCCCGCCCACCGCCCCGCCAGCGCCGAGGATCTCGCCGTCCGCCTGGCCGCCATCGACGTCGGCCCTGGGTGGACCCAAGACGACGCCCGGCGGTGGTGGCAGGCCAACCTGGCGACGGCGCCGTCGAGCCCACCCGGCGCGGCCGAGCCCGGCATGACCGTCAGTCCCGACCTTCGGGTGGCGCCCTGAGCTGCGGCCGTTCTACTGAATCTTCACGAACCGCCCGGCGGAGGGGACTCCGTTCCGGTTGAGGATGAACAGCCGGTAGTGGCCGGGTGGCGCGAGGTTGGGACTCGCCGGGGCGGTGACGTTCACGCCCCCCGCCGTCGGGGTGAAGGAGAGGGTGTTGGCCCGGGCATTTTGGTCGAAGGCGTGGGTCACCAAAGCCGAGCCAAATCCACCGGACCTGGTTCACCTGGGCCGCGTTGGGGGTGCCGACCGCGAAGGTCTGGCTGTAGGCCACCGTTACCGGAGCCGAGGTGATGGTCGGTCGGGCTCCCTTTCCGACGCGGTCGCGCCTGCGGGACCCACCGTTATTCCGAGGGTGCGGGACACTTCCGCTCGTCCGTTGGCCCCCGTGATCACCGACGCCCTGGAGAGGGAACCAGCACCCTGCACCGACCAGGTGGCCGTCACGCCGGCGACCGGATCCCCGGCGTTGTCGCTCACCCGGATGACAAGCGGCTCGGAAAGGGTGGTCCTGACCGTTCCGGTCTGGCCATCGCCGCTCACCATTGCCCGTCACTGGGGACCGGGGATGGTAGCCATTCCATCGCCGCCACGCACGACCAGGACAGTGGCACAGGCGGCCAGTCGCAAACGGGGATGAAACCCGACCGTCCAGGTCACGATCCTCCTCCAGCGGTACATGGGTCGCCCCTAAGATCGCCAGGTGGTGGACTAATCCATCCGCTAATCGCCCGTGCGGTCGAGGACATCCCTCACCTGCTGCACCAGTTCGTCCATGCTGAAGGGTTTCTGCAAGAAGCTGGCCCCAGGGGTAAGGATGCCGTGGGTCCTGACGGCCTCGGTGCTATACCCCGACATGTAGAGCACTCTGATATCCGGCCGGACCCGGCGGACCGCCTTCGCCAGATCCGCCCCGCTCATTCCAGGCATGACGACATCGGTGAGGAGGAGATCGATCTGTACCTCCCGGTGGGAGGCAACCGTGAGCGCCTCGGGGCCGTCGGCAGCGACGAGGACCCGATACCCGTGGGCGGCAAGTATACGGCGCACCGGGTCTCGGACTCCGGCCTCGTCCTCGGCCACGAGCACCGTTTCAGTCCCCCGAACGTGGGTCCGGCGGGGACGGCTCCGGGCCGATTCGACCACGCCCGAGGGGTCCGCTGGAAGGTAGATGGTAAACGTCGCCCCTTCTCCAAGGGCGCTCTGAACCTGGACATAACCACCGATCTGCTTCACGATGCCGTACACCATCGCCAATCCGAGTCCCGTCCCCTTCCCCGCCTCTTTCGTGGTGAAGAAGGGCTCGAAAATCCGGGTCCTGGTCGCCTGGTCCATTCCGAGGCCCGTGTCCTTCACGATCATGAGGCTGTAGGGCCCGGGAACCATGCCCCGGTGCTCTTCCGCGTCCTCCGAGCTGATCTGACGAAATTCCGTGGCGAGCGTCAAGACGCCACCGTCAGGCATAGCATCACGGGCATTGACGACCAGGTTCATGAGTACCTGCGACAATTGTCCGCGATCCGCCCAGACCGGAGGAACCGCGGCGTCGACCAAGGTCTGAACTCGGATGGCCTCGCCGATCAGCCGGCGGAGCAAGCGCTCGCCTTCGAGCACCACCTGCCCGAGATCCACCACCTCCAGCCGGAGGACTTGCCGTCTGCTGAAGGCCAGGAGTTGCCGGGTCAGGTCGGCGGCGCGCTCGGCGGCTCGCAGGATTTCGCCGAGATGCTCGCGAATCGGATGCTCGTCCGACAGCTGGGACAGCGCCATGTCGGCGGAACTCCCGATGGCGGTGAGGAGATTGTTGAAATCGTGGGCGACCCCGCCGGCCAGTTGACCGACTGCTTCCATTTTCTGGGCCTGCCGTAGCTGGTCTTCCAGCAGGCGTTGTTCGCTCACATCCACGAAGATGCCGTTCCAAATGGTGCCGCCATCGGCTTCGCGAACCGGCATCGCGGTGGCACGGATCCATTTGCTGTGGCCGTCACCAGGGTCGATGCGGAACTCACGGGCCCAGGGTCGGAGAGAGCCGGCCGACCAGCGAATGGATCGGTCCAGTCCGGCGGAATCCTCGGCCACGACCAGCGACCAGAGGCGGTCGGCGTCTTCCTCCAGCTTCTCGGCGGCGAGTCCTGTGAGCTGCGTGATTCCCGGGCTGACAAAGGAGAATCGGCGGACTCCATCCGGGCTGAGCCGGTACTGATAGACCGCCGCGGGAATTCCCGCCGCGATGTGATGCAGATGGATCTCACTGGCGCTCCGGCTACCCAGCCGAGCGGCGCGAGCCCGATGCAACGCGTGCTCGATTGCCCGGCTGAGGGAGGGTGCGTCGATCTGGCCCTTGAGGAGATAATCCTGAGCCCCGAGCTGCAAGGCCGTCGGCGCCAGAGACCCGTCGGCGTCGGGGCCGTCCGCCACCACGACAACCGGCAGGCTGGGAATGCGATTGAGAAGATCGACGATGCCGTCGAGCCCGCCCGCTTCAGGGGAGCCCAGGTCCCAAAGGAGGAGATCGGGTGGAACCTGATCCATCCGCCGCAGCGCTGCGGGCAGCGTCCCCACCACATCGACCTCGAACGCCTCTGATAGCATGTCGCGGAGCGACCAGTCCATCCGGCCAGCTTCCCTGGGGCTTTCCACCAGAAGCACGCGCGCCCTCGTGGCCCCGTCGGGGGCCGGGGAGAATGCTAGTTGATTCGACCGCGCAGGCTGGTCGGAGGGGGTTGTGGGATCTTGGGAAATCGTGGGTCGGCGCAGTGGACGGATCCTCTCCGGTACGGTGCGCCCCGTCACGACTTCGGTCGGGAAGCCGCAGCCGGGTGTCGACGGGATACGTTGTGGCTGAGGGGGTGAACAAACATCGGTGCCCGGCGACACGCCGTCAAGGAGCACCCGGCCCAGTGCCAGAAGCGCCGCCCGATGCTCGCTCGGGCGGCGCTCCTAAGACTCCTTGCTCGACAGGCTCCAGTGCCAGAGAGCGGGCGACCGGACTCGAACCGGCGACGTCCAGCTTGGGAAGCTGGCATTCTACCACTGAATTACGCCCGCGGACATCCGAGGCGGAATGTGCTGACCTCGTCCAAGGCTGTCAAGCCGGGGGCCGTCGGCCTCGGATCCCTCTGGCCATGGTCATCTTCCGCCGCCGGCGGGCGCGTCCAGGAAGCTCCGCAAATCACTCTCGCTGACCCCAGGCTCCCCGGGGGACACGTTGTCCAGGCGCCCCTGGCGCATCCAGGTCTCCAGGGTGCCCACCAGATCGAAAAGGTGATCGAAGGAGTCGACGATGAACAGCAAAGGCTGGTAGTGGTCGATCTCGAAATATTGGTTGATCACCCACTCCAACTGCACCGGATACCGCTGCACCTCGAGCGAATCGATGGCGTGCGCAATCTCCCCATGGGAGCTGAGCAGCCCGCTGCCATACACCTTGAGCCCGGCGGGGCTGCGCATCAACCCGAACTCGATGGTAAACCAGAAGAAGCGCGCCAACGCCTTGAGAATGCTCGTCAGCCGGCGGATCTTCTCGTTCTCATCCTGAATATCCCCGACGATCTCGGCCGCGGTGTGGGCGCAGTCCCCAAACCGGACCAGGGTATCCGCGAAGGCGCGGTCCGTGTGCATCGGTACGTGCCCGGCGATATCGTGAAAGATGTCGGGCTCGGGCAAGTAGTCGAGCGCAGCGCCGTCGCGGATGGTGATGGTGGTGGGAAATTCACGGTTTCTGAGGCAATCGAAGAAAAGGAAGGAAGGAACATACCCGCTGACCGGCTTGGCGGTGAATCCGGTGAGTGGCCTCAGGAATCGGTTCACGTCTTCCAGCCGCGGTACCCGATCGGGATCCAGGCGCAGCTGCTCGATCCCCTGAACAAATCGGGGATTGGCATAATGCAGCCAGCGCTCTTCCATGCGGGTGTAGAGCCGGCGCCAGGCTTCGTGGTTTGCCTCCGAGTACCGCTCGTAGGGCTGATGAATGTAGAGCCGGCCTTCGGCCTGTGCCTCCTCAATAAAGGGCGCCTTGGTGGTCGTCAGCCCGGGACCGACCGATGGGTCCGTATGGGTGCCAGCCATGGGCCTCTCCTTCCTGAAGCCTGGGTCGCCGCCTGCCACGTAAGGATAATCGGGTACCTGTCGACTCACTTACTGGCGATGATACCGCCACGCCGAGATGCCCGGTCCCTCCGCCTTGAGGCTGATCTCGTGGAGGGCGCCCGCTTCCAACGCGGGCACTTGGGTCGGCTGCGAAGCCACCACCTGGCCCTGGCGATCGAGAAACTCGAAGACCATCGCACTCGGGGCCGGGGGAATCGTCTTGCCCGTGGCGTTTTGGGCGGCCCTGCCTGTCGCCGCAGCGTTCAGCGATGCTCCGCTTTGGGACGGGGTGAACTCAGTCACTTTCAGGTCGGCGGGCAGGGCAAGAACCTTCTCAGCGGTCTGAATCGCCTGGTCCAGTTTCCCGACCCGCTTGTACCCCTCGCCGAGAAGCTTGAGAGCGCTCTCGCTCATGGGCTCGATCATCACCAGCCTCGTCGCCGCAGCGACAAGCTTCGGGCCGTCCTTCAGCGCCAGGTAGGCGTTGCACAGGTTGGACCACGCATCCCGGCTGTAGGGATCGGCAGCCGTAGCCTTCTCGAATGCGGCGGCGGCGTCCGCGTACTTCTTGTCGTTGTAGAAATTGACTCCCAGCACCATGTAGTCCGGTGATCCGGTGCCCCCCCCTCCCGGCATGGCCCCCGAGCTCACCAGCTCCTTCTCCAGCGCCTGGGCCTTCGGAATGTCCCCGGTCTCCCGATAGGCCGCCGCGAGGCCGCGCTTTGCTTCGTTGTCGTTCGGCACCCAGCCGAGATATCGCTCGAACGCAATCACCGCTTCCGAAAACCGCTTTGCGTTCAGGAGGAGCGCCCCTTGGTTGAAGGCCGACCGGTTGCGGTACGCAACGTCGGTGGTATCGGTCGCGTTGATCGCGGTCTGGGCCGCGCGTCCGAAGTAGGAAGCGGCGCTGTCCGACTCACTGCGATCATTGAGCAATGCCGCGATCTGGTAGTAGGTCACCGGCGAGGCATGGTAGATGGATTCCGCCTCACGGTAGCTGGCCAGCGCCGAATCGAGCTGTTTATCCTCCTCGAACTTGTTCCCCGCCTGCATCAGAAGTGCCCAGGCGCGCAGCCGGTACGCCGTGATGTCCTTCCCGCACTCGGGCAGGCTCTCCTCGGCCCGGCCCAGCGCGGAGTCGGCTCCGAGCAGGTCACCCTGCTGGAGATAGATCCGGCCGAGGTAGTACCAGGCCGCGGGGTTCTGGGCCTGGCCGTTCTGCTGCATCGCATCGATCAGGACCCGCACCCCACTGGCAAGCGCCCGATTCCGGTTGGCTTCAACATCGGCCTCGACGCCGGTCTTCAGGTAGGTCGCGCCACTGCTCACCTTGAAATGGTTCGCCTTGATCTTGCATGAGGGTGGATCGTACCGTGACGACATCCCCTGAGCTACCCGCTGGCTGCGAACAGGCTCCTGCCCTTCCGCGGGCGAGACACCCCACAGGGCGATGGCCAGCATGCCCACGATCGAAGCTTTCACGCGTCAAGACTCCTTGTTCGGGGTCAGAGACCGGGTCTTCCGTTCGGACCTGACCAGACGAATTGCCCTATCGTGCAAGTCCCTTGCCACTTCGGGGGCGGCCTGGCCGGTCCGGCGAGCCAGCGCCACGACGTCCTCGAATTCAGGCTTCACCCGCGGGCCATCGGGGGTGTCGAGCACCTTGACCCGGACATTCGTGCCATCCTTCGCCTCTACCTGGATCACCCGGCGCGCGACGGTAATTCGCTCCATGACTTGGCGGCGTACCCCCGCGCTCGTGCTGTGCCGGAAGAACGCGACCGCCACGCGCTCCGCATCTCCTACCGGGGCCACCGCCTCAATCCGAAATCCGGTGCGCCCCTTTTTCATCTGGGTGGTCCACACCTGGACGTCGACCGCACCGGCAGTTACCAGGGCGTCTCGCAGAGGGGAGAGATATTCCGGGCTCAAATCGTCCAGATCTGTGGACAGTACGACCACCTCGCCTGCCTCCATGGCCCGCTCGGCGAGAATCAGCCGGAGGGCGTTGGGATACTCCGAAGGATCTCGGTCGCCCGCTCCCCAGGCTCCGGACGCCAGCGCCCGCCACCGGGCCGGAGGTGCCCCTGCTGAGAGTACCTTGAGCAACACCGCGCCAGTGGGAGTCGTCGCCTCTCCCACCACCGGCCCATTGGGCCTCTGATCGACCCCATCGAGGAGTATGGCGGTAGCGGGAGCCGGAACCGGCAGCATCCCATGGGCCGCGCGGACCCAGCCACTTCCCACTGCCACAGGGCGATTGAACACCTGGGTGATGCCGAGCTGCTCGAACCCCTCGATCGCCCCGACGAGGTCGATGATCGCATCGACCGCCCCAACCTCGTGCAGGGCAACCTGGTCCGGGGCGACCCCGTGCACCCGTCCTTCGGCCTCTCCCAAGAGGCGAAAGGCTCGCACAACCCGATCTCGAACCCAGGGAGAAAGCGGGCTTCGCTCGACCGTGGCGATGAGCTCGGCAATGCACCGATGGGCGACATGGGAGTCCTGCTCCGCTGGCACGACGTTCACCTTGGTGGCCTGGATGCCGCACCGATCGACTTGCTGGATGTCTACGCGCACGTCCGGGAATCCGAGCCTGGCCGGCAACCCCGCGAGCCATGCGGCTGGCGCGCCGGCTGCGATGATGGCGCCGAGGAGCATGTCGCCGCTGATTCCAGCGGCCGGGTCGAGAATGGCAAAACGTCCATCGGACATAGACTTATAAATATGGCTCAGGTCGAGGCAGGAGGCAAATTTGCGACCTCCCGATAGAGCCAGCCGGCGCCGGTATTGAACACAACGACCCGATCCTCCGGACCGAGAACGCCACGGCGGCGGAGGTCTGCGGCGGCGGCCAAGCCGGCACCCCCCTCGGGCGAGACATCGACTCCCTCCTCGGCGGTCACTGCGCTGGCGGCGGCCATGAGGGTGTCGTCGTCCACGGAGACCGCGCCACCTCCGGTCTCCCGCAGAATCCGCAACATCAACCGACCCCCGAGGGGCGCGGGAACGCGCAGCCCGCTCGCGACCGTCCACGGATCTGCCCACGGCTCACAGTGGGACTCCCCCGCCGCGAAGGCCCGAACCACGGGCGCGCAGCCGGCGGACTGTACGGTATACATCCGCGGGGTGGCGCCTCGGACCCAGCCGGCGTCGAGCAGCTCCATGCAGGCTTTCCACATTCCGATGAGTCCGGTCCCGCCCCCGGTCGGGTAGATGACGGCATCAGGGAGAGTCCAGTCGAGTTGTCTGGCGAGCTCGAGGCCGAGCGTCTTCTTCCCCTCGATGCGGTAGGGCTCCCGGAGCGTCGAGAGGTCCATGGCACCCGTCTTCGATGCGTGGGCCCGAGACGCCCGCCCGCAGTCTCCGATGTGGCCATCCAGCAGCACCAGGTCGCCCCCGAAGGCAAGGATCTGGGAAACGATCGTGCGGGGTGTGGTTCGGGGAGCGAAGACCCGCACCGGGAGCCCCGCGCGGGCACAGTAGGCAGCGGCGGCCACCCCGGCGTTGCCGGCCGTCGGCAGCACAAAGCTCGTCGCTCCCGCGGCCGCGGCTCGGGAGACGGCTGCGCTCAAGCCTCGGCACTTGAAAGAGCCGGTCGGGTTGACCCCCTCGTCCTTGAGTAAGAGGCGCTCCAAGCCGATTTGGGGCCCGGTGGTCGCCAGCCGCAACAAGGGCGTGTCCCCCTCACCGAGACTGACCGGCTCCTCCCCCGGAGCGAGAGGCAAGAAGGCCCGGAACCGCCACATGCCGCTCCGCTGCTCGAGGTCGGCCCGGTCCGCGAGCGTGGGCCGACGCCCAGGATAGCGGACCAACCACGGCTGCCCGCATTGCTCACACACCGTGGGCAGCCCATCCGCTGCTCGGTGAGCACTGCAGGCGGAGCACTCGAGAACCCAGTCGGCCGCAGCCGGCGGTCTCATCAGCTCGAGCCCAGGTGAGTGAGAATGCGTTCGGCCAGCGCGGTGGAAAATCCCGGGATCGCCGCCAGCTCGGCCGCCGACGCAGATCGCACTCCGGCCAGGCTGCCGAAGCGCTCCAGCAGCCGCCGCCGGCGGGTCGGACCCACCCCGGGTATGGTCAACAACTCGGACGTGATCGTCCGCGCCGCGCGGCGTTTCCGGCTATAGGCGAGACCGAAGCGGTGCGCTTCGTCGCGGGCGCGTTGCAGCAGCCGCAACGACGGGCTCCTCCGCGAGAGCCGGAGGCTTTCGCTCCGGCCCGGGAGAAACACCTCTTCCTCCCGCTTGGCGAGGCTCACCATCGGGATTCGTGACACGCCGACCCGGTCTCCCGCCTCGAGGGCGGCGTGGAGCTGACCTTTGCCGCCGTCGATAACGATCAGGTCCGGGAGCGGAAGCTGTTCTTCCAGGCGTCGTGAGAGGTACCTGGTCAGGACCTCCTGAATCGCCGCGTAGTCATCCTGCTGGCCCAGGCCTCTGACCGTGAACTTGCGATACTCGCTCTTGCGCGGCCGGCCCGCCTCGAACCACACCAGGGAACCGACAGCGTCGCGGCCTTGATTGTGCGAAATATCCACGCACACCAGGCTCCTGGGGACGGCGCTCATTCCGAGGTCACGTCCCAGCGCATACACCGGATCTTCGGCCCGCTCCTCGGTCTCGAAGGTTTCGATCTTGAGGCTCTCGAGCAGATGGCGGGCGTTCTGAACGGCCAAGTCCAGCCATCGTGACGCGGTGCCTCGGTGCGGGATCACCCAGTCCGACTGGGGGAGGACCACTCGCAGCACTTCCCACTCCGATGGAGCGAACGGGATCACGACGCGCCGCGCTCGCCCCGCTGCAGGAACGTAGTAACGCACCACGAAGGCATTGAGAACGGCCTCGTCGGGCTCCTCCTCGAGCCCCTCCAGGAACCGGTGCTCCCGCCCGACGACCCGGCCAGCGCGGACCCGGATCAGGACTCCAACCGCATCGTCGCCGTCCCGAGCGTATCCGATGACGTCCGCGTCCCCGGTTCCGATCACCTCGACACTGGCCGGCGCTTCCAGCCGATCCAGCCAGCGGAGCGCATCGCGCAGCTCTCGGGCCCGCTCATAGTCCTCCTTCGAGCTCGCCTCGAGCATGCCATCCCGCACCATGCCCCGCACATCCTGAGTCTTCCCCTCCAGGAAGCGCAGCACCTCCTCCACCATCCGACGATAGTCCCCCTCGTCCTGCCAGCCCACGCACGGCGCCCTGCAGCGTCCGATGTGGTAGTCCAGGCAGGGGCGATCGCGTCGCTCGCGGGGAAGGTCGTCCGCGCAGCTTCGCACCGTGTACAGCCGGCGGATGATCGCCAGGGTCCGCCGGAGCTGGCCCACATCGGTATAGGGACCGAAGTAGCGAGCGTTGGGGAGATCGCGGCGACGGGTGACCAGCACCCGCGGGAAGGGCTCCCCCACGGTGATGGCGATCGACGGGTAGCTCTTGTCGTCCTTGAGCCTGACGTTGAAGCGTGGGCGATATTCCTTGATCAGGTTGTTTTCCAGAATCAGTGATTCCGCGTCGCTCGCCACCACGATGGTCTCGATGTCAGCTATGAGCCGCCGGAGGAGACGAGGCTTGGGCGATTCGTCCGGGTTAGAGGAGAAGTAGCTGCGCACCCGGCTCCGGAGCCGCTTGGCCTTCCCCACATAGAGGATTTCGCCACCGGCGTCCTTCCACAGGTACACGCCGGGTCCCTCCGCAAGGGTTTCGAGCTTGCGCAGCAGCGCGTCAGGGATGGGAGGACCAGTCATCGGCGAGTAGTTCGTCTTTCAGCGTCCGGAGGGATCACCTGGTCTGGCTGGCCGGAGCCGCCGCAATGCCATCGACGCCTCCGGCACGCCGAGGCCGTGCGTCATCGCAAAATAAACGGTCGCATACGCCGAAAGCAGGACGGCCGCCAAGACGATCGGCTGCTCGATGGGCAGCAGCAGCCGAAGGCCAGTGGCGATCGCCCCGGCCCCAATCGCACCAGCCCACAACCGGATCGCAAGCCTGGCCGGAAGGCCGGTCACGCCGATCCGGCGGTTCAGAGCACGGCGGAGCAGCAGGAACTCGATCCACCCCGCCAGACCGGCCGAGGCGGTGAGCCCGGCGGCGCCCCACCGTTGCGCGATGCCAAGGGCGGCGGGCAGCGGAATGGCGCAGAGGTATCCCAGCCCGATGGTCAAGCCGACCCGGACGACCCCGTAGCGAAGCGGCGTGCGGGTGTCGTACAGGGCATAGAACGTGGCAGCGTACAGGCGGCCCATGGTGGAGGCGAGAAGGCCGACGGCGGACCCCGCCAGGATGGCCCAGACATAGGTCGCCATCTGCCGGGTAAACTCGCCGGATTGATACAGGGCGGCCGCGATGACGTCCCCCAGCACCAGGAAACCCGCCGCCGAGGGCACCACGAAAAATGCGATCTGGCGGAGCCCGCCCTCCAAGCGGCCGCGGAGAAAGGCCGCTCGTTCGGACCCGCCGCCGGTGGCACTGGACATGGCAGGCAGCTCGGCGGCAGAAACCGACATGCCGAAGAGACTCATGGGCATGGTATACAGAACCTGGGAGTAGGCGAGACCGGCGACCGCCCCCGTGGGAAGCAGACTGGCCAGCACCGTATCCACGTACGCGCTGATCTGCACCACTCCCCGGCCGATGAAGACAGGTCCGAAGTTCCGGAGAACGGTTCGGACCGGCTGGGTAAACGCCCAAGGGCCGCTGCTGCCGGCGGTGAGCCGGCGAACCACCGGTAGCTGGATGGCGAACTGGAGCAGACTACCGACCACCGCCCCCCAGGCAGCGATGGCGGCCAGCGGGTATTGGTCCTGTCCACCGCCGAACCCCACCAGCGCAGCGATGATGGCCAGGTTCCATACGACGGGCGCGGCGTAGGAGAGAAAGAACCGCCGATGGCTGTTGAGGACGCCCAGACACCAGGCGGAAAGCACCAACAGGCCGGCGCCGGGAAACAAGATCCGCACCAGCCGGATGGTCACCTCGCGCTTCTCTCCCTGGAACCCCGGCGCGATGAGGGCAATGAGCCACGGCGTCACCAGAACACCGACCAGAACCAGCACCGCGCTGACCAACGCGAGGAGCGCTGCAGCGGCCTTGGCCAGCTGCCGAGCCTGGACCTCGTCTCCCTGCGCTCGAAGCCCGGCATAGACCGGGATGAACGACGCCGAGAGCACTCCTTCGCCAAAGAGGTTCTGCAGGAAGTTGGGAATTCGGAACGCGGCGTTGAAAGCATCCGCCGCGTCGGAGGTCCCGAAATAGTGTGCGA
>Ga0326597_10003165_pt1 | contig 23948 bp, 28 predicted proteins | sample RVTome_12_FD_203789 | JGI IMG/M metagenome (GOLD analysis project Ga0326597, IMG submission 203789) | Soil microbial communities from uranium-contaminated site in the Upper Colorado River Basin, Wyoming, United States - RVT100D185 | ecosystem: Environmental > Terrestrial > Soil > Contaminated >... | reverse complement strand
CGGTGGTACACTTCTCTCGCTGATTTCACGCAGGGTTAGCCGAACGGAAGCGTTTGCGGCGCCGGTGCACGCCCCGGACTTCAAATCCTCGCGGGCAAGTCTCGTTTCACGCTTTCGTTTCGCGGCCTTGCGCGCGTGGTGTTCTGGCCTGTCATGTGCGCTCGAGTGCGCGCCATTGCGCCCGGGTGCGGGCCGTTGGTTACACTCTTGGTGACACCGCGTCCACTCATACCTGAGACCAGTGTGCGGGTCCGACGGATCCCAGTTCAGTTGCTTCACGATGGCCGGAATATGCATTCAGCCTTGGATGCGCCATCGTCCAATACGATCCGAGCGGAGGCCAGGAGGTAGAGCCAGGGCCCACTATGGTCCCTGTCGCGACACTGATGATGGGAGCCATGGCGGTGCGGAGCGGGCGCCCGGATCGGAGGCCGCTATCCAGCCAGAATAGCTCTGGCGAATCGGCGTTCAGTCGCGCTGGCGCCATATCGCTCCACCAACGCATCCCGTTGGCGCCAACGGTGCGCTTCGATGTCAGGGTCGACGCGATGCTCTTCAAGGCGCTTCATCAATCGAGCAACGTGCCCGAGTCTTTCTCTAGCGAGCCTATCGTTGTAGGCGTCATCGCTCAGAGGCTCAACCGGTAGGCTGCGGTCAATGGTGCGAACGTCTTGAACCGTATCCCTGTAGCGCGCCGCGGAGAAATGGATCTCTGCGAAGCCTTCGCCCGGGCGATAGTTGACGCGCTCGCGAAAATCCTGCTCGCGATACTGGAGACCTGTAGTCGTCGGCGCGAGGAGCGCTACTTCAGTGTAGCTGGGCCAGGCCATTTGAGTGACGAGCGAGTAGTACTGCTTCCAGATCTCGCGATGCCCCAATCGGCGGTTTCGTTGAGTGACTTGAAGTTGGAGGGCGCGCCCCAGGACCGGCTCGATCTCGTATGAGGCCCCTCCCGCCAAGTGTGTAACGCCATGGAGATGCAGTCGATTGAAGCTGGTAGCCGAGAAGTAGTTCGAATAGTACACCGCAACGCTGGCCCAAGAGGATGCGAAGGTCGCTCGAAGCGGCGTCCGTATCAGGAACAAGACGAGCGCACGGTCGAAAAATTCGTCCGCCTCGAGAAGGAGAGCGCCGGCGAGTGCCCTGGAGAACCCGATCTGTTTCTGGCCCGCACCCGCCACCCAGACGTCCTCAATATTATTTCTGGCATAGCCGGAGCGGCGTGAAGCTTGGCTCACTACAGCTTGCAGGTCCGCGAACGTCACTGGCTGCAATATCTACGAGAGGCGCAGTCTGCGAGCGCCTGCGCCGTCTTCTGGTGCTGCTGACTTCAGCCGTTCGGCGAGAGCTGCCGCAAGACGATTCTCGCCGGGATGGCCCGCCCAGCCCTTGTGCTCATCAGCGGAGAAGTTGTAGGTCTTGAGAGGCTCTAGCACCTTCGCCGCTGACTTAACCGTGAAATCGCTATACCGCTGGAGCGTCTGCATGAGGATCTGCGGGAGGATGATCAAGAGGGCAGAAAAGCCCATAGCTTTCGTCAGCACGCTTTTCTTGTTTGCCCAGTCGGAAGGGAAGTGCATCTTGACCGCCGTGAAGTAGTTCTTCAAGATGCCAAACTGCTCTTCCTCACTGTACGGATAGAGAGCCCCGCGTTCGGAGATCAAGCCCTCGAGCGCCGAGACCACACGTGTTTGAGTAATCAAGCCGCTTCCGGACCCCGTCATATCGATCTCGCCGAACCAGGGAGACTCGGAGTCATCGTTGAGACGAGCGGCGAGGTCGTGTCCTCGTTGCTGTACGAAGCTCCCGTCCTTCGTCAGGTCAAGGAGGTCGTAGAGGAGGGATGTGGAGACGCCTCGTTGCTTCGAGTTGATGATCTTGAACTGCTTGGCTTGAGTTGGGACGTCAAGCCCCAAGAAGGCCGTGACAACCAAATCGAACTTCGTCTTCGCCTGCCGGAGTCCGAACATTCGGTGCTGACCGTCGATGACCCAGGCTGCCCTCGGCGTGTTGGGAATCCGGAGAAGCCCCTTCTTTCGATCGAATCTAGCGCCGTCCTCGAGGTTGACGAGGATGCTGTTCGGTATGCAGCCCTTTTCCTTGTCGAGGTACTGCGCGATCTCGGCCGCTCGCTGCTTGGAGAGATTCCGCTGGTAGCCGGCCTCCTTGTCGTCATCCCTTCTGCTGACGAAGGCTATGCGGTCGAATGCATCCGAGGGGACGACAAAGACATAAATAGTCCAGTCGCCTTGCTTGACTTCCTTGGCCTCGACCTCAATATGCGTCTCAGTGCGCCTCAATGAGCGCCTCCGTTTTCTCGACAACGCTCCGCCAGTTGGGAACGTCGCCAACGGTGGTGAGTATCACGGGCTGGTCTCGATTCCGTCTCTCCAATAGCGGGGGAGCCGGATCTGTGATGCGGGCCCCCCGCCGAGGTCGAGTCCCGCAAGGCTCTCACAGGACCGGCTGCGATTCTACCCTGGCAGGCCCTTGAAGGACACTGTTCAGGGTGATGGCCCGGACTGGAGGATCATCGGCTGAACTTCGGGCCGTTTTCGTTACTCGCAAGCGGCGGGCAGCCTACTTCCTGGCCCGTGGCCGGCGGGGGTGGCTTAAACGGGTCGAGCCGATCCGCATGCTGGCGCGCCCATGCGATCCACTGGCCGAGCTCGCTGTCGGGCGCCAGCGAGACCCCCTTGGCATTCCCGCGGTGCTCAACGTCATCAACAAAGGCGCGGAGCTGCTGGGCCTTCACCCAGGATTCCGCCTGGCGCTCCAAGGTTCGGAGCCGCTCTTCCTCCTCCCGCCGCCGCCGCTCGATCAGGGCCCGCGCTGCCGTACCGCCTCTTGACGCTCCTTCTCTGCCCGCTCCTGCTCGATCCGCTCGGCTCGCTTGGCGTCAGCGACAATCACCAGGCCACGCACGACGTCGTTGAACCTCTGGTCGAGTTTCTTACGGCGCCCGTCTGACCAGCTCTTGCGCGTGCCACGCGCCCGGTACTCGTGGATTCGGAGCGTCAGTTCTCCGCTCGGCGCGTAGTCCCAGCGCTGGGTGCTCAACGGGTGGGGCGTTCCCGCCTTTGTCCGGATATGCGAGACGCGGCTGACCCTTTCCTCCAGCCGGATCTCAAGTGACTCCCCTAACATCTCGACGTGTGTCTCCGGCTTCTGGCTCGCCGAGATGCTGACGCGGAAGCCACGCGCCTCGAGCGCCTTGAGGAGAGCATCCATGATTCGCAGCGCCCGCTCCAAGGCCTTTGGGCCAACGCGGAGGTCCAGGCATATTTCCCTCCACGCCGCGAGGGTCCCGTAGGAGTCAGGCTTCCGCTTCCGAAGGACCTCTGCGGTCTGATTGATCAGGGCGTGTGGATTGACGAGCCGCCTGGGAACGCGGATGCGGTTCTTTGACTCCCGCTTTAAGGCCTCCTGGGCCTCGACCTCGGGGCGTGGAGGGGTTGCCTCTGACGAGGGAGGGCGCACGGTCAGTTGGACTGAAGTCCGGACACCAGGGCGGAGCTGGGGTAGCAGCGGCTGCTTGACCCGCCATCCCATTTCCTTGCGCCGCCAGTAACCCCGCGGCGGCACCGGGACGTCCATCTTCCGGCAGACCTTTGCGAGGGCGACGTCTGAGACGCCGTAGCGCTTGGCGAGCCGGACCATGGGCTCGGACCAGACCTGCTCACAAAGAGTATCTCTATCGAGCAGCGACCCATTGTCCATCCCAGGTCCGTCAACCGCGGAGGATGGGCGACATTCTACGTCTCGGCGCGAGGCCGTCTTCGATGATGACTAAAGAATACAGCGGGCGGCGAGATTGACCGCGAGGGCTTCCAGCTTGCGCTCACCGTCGGCCGGCAAGGCTCTCCGTCTGACGCACGCCAAGACGGACGGGTTGGCCTCGGTCTCCGTCGCGTCGAGGAGGATGTCGCATAGGGCGCCATCCGGCGCGCTGAGCTCGATGACGCCGATGTAACGCGAGAGGACGAGTTCGCAGGTGAGCACGTACAGACCCTCATCAGACAGGCCGAAACCCGGAGCCGCCGCGCGGTAATCCGTCGCAATCCGGTATCTGCAATTCAGGGTGACTAGGCGGTCGAGCTCCGGAAAGATGCGATGACCGATCGCGTCGGCAAGGCCGATTCCAAGGGACCGCATGCGAGCGATGGTCAGCCTGAGCTTCAGGGGAACGGGCACGATGAGTGCGGTCAACAAGGAATCCTCGGCCGGAGTGGCTTCGCCCGGCCATCTGATCTGCAAGCCGGTCTTGACTACGCCCTGCGGAGCCGTGTAGGGATAGAGGTCCACCGAGGCGTAAGGGCCGAGCCGATCATCGTGCACGTAGATCCCCCGGACGGCGGTTGCGGCGTCACGATAGTGGAACTTTGCATCGTCAGGTGGGGTGACCTCTCCGAGCTTGATGCCAACTCCGCAGACAGCGTGCCCGAGGGAGCTGTCACGGGCCTGAATTGCCAGCACCGGAGCGAATCCCGAGCTCGTGTACCCGAGGAGTTGCGCACGCGCATGCTCGGGCGCGAGGCCGCGGATCACGAGCGGCGCAAGGCCAGCGCCGCGTATGGCTTCGCAGACCTGGTCAAGCGTTAAACCATCCGATGGAAGCGATCGCCCCTCCCGAAGGACGTAGCGGGAGGCCGCTTCGGTAATGTGGGCGGGCGTTGGGACCGCTAACCCCTCGGCATGGGCCGCCCGATGCATGGAGCTCCAAAGAGCTGTCGTAGCGCACGCGCTCACGCCACGGTCCTGCTGCTGGAACGCCAAGCCCATGACGGACAACCTGAAGCCGGCGAGGTGGACCAGATACTCTCTGATGGCCCCGAACTCCCTCCTCGACCCATCCTCGGTACGTTCGGGGAACGTGCGCAGGACCGTGCGACCGACAGGGCAACCGGGCAGGGGACGGACCACAGAAAAGCCAAGATAGCTTCCCTGCAGAAGCTGCTCGGCGGCATGCCGGTTGGACTTGGCCGTAACGAGCTCGCGCCAGCGCTTCTCGTCGAAGGTCTCGCTGAAGAAGTGCAGACGTTGGCAATGGTTCGGATACGAGCGAAGGCTTCGCGAGTAGAAGAGCGCGACATCATCGACGTAGTCGCGATCGATGTAGTGTTTCTCGCCCACAACCGTCTTGCAGCCAAGTTTTGCGAGGTACTTGCCAAGGTAGGTGAGCTGGACCGGCGGCCAGGGTTCCTCGATCAGTCCGCGTGGTTGCCGGTAGAGCGCTGAGAGGTCCCCGGAAAACACGACCACCCCGATACCATGCGGCGGGTAGTCGTATTCCGGGGACCCGACGTTCATGTGTACTGTCCTAGTCGCACGCTCAGCACCTCTGCCGTGATCCGCTCACCCTCCAGTTCCTTCTTGATCAGCGGCTTCACGTTTTGTCGAGCCTCCTCAAGAGCCGCCCGAACCTCTTGCTGTTCGGGCAAGGGTGGTGCCGGGGACTCTCGGCTCGGGGTGGTCGGTGTCCCTTGGGGCTCATTGCTCATCTCGGCTCCTTTTCGCCTGGGCGACCTTGGGCTTGGCCGGGGCGTCCGCGCCGCTGAGCAGCGCCGCTGTGACACGGCGTACGATCTCGAGCGTTTGAGAAGAGGCACGCGAGGCCTGCAGAAACACTGGGTCGAGCTGTGCTGTCGCTTCCACCGATGCCCGGCCGAGCAGGGTGTCGACGGAAACCTGCAGGGCGTCCGCCAACTTGACGAGAGAGTCCAGGGACGGGGTCCGCTGGCCGGTCTCGAAGTGTGAGACGGATGCGGCGCCCATCTCCGCCCGCTTGCCCAGATCGGCCTGGGTGAGCCCGCGCATTTCCCTCAGGGCGCGCAGGGTGGCGGGAAATTCCTTGGATGACCCTCTTGACATTGGTACTACTCCTCCGTATATGATGTACCTACGCTGTAGTATAGTCCACTACTGGATGATAGACCAAGGTATCCGGCAATGGCAAGCCGGCAAGGAGGGGTCGATGGAATCAGGCCAGGACAAGGGGCATGAAACGCTACACATCTTCGTGAATCGCCGCAAGTTCGAGAAGGGGGATGGGGTACACCCTAAGATGACGGGCGCTGAGATCGCAGCCTTGGTGGACGTGCCCAAGGAGAACGCCGTCGTTCGCATCGACCAGGGGCCGGACAGGCGCGAGGTCGGCATCGACGAGACGATCGAGGTGCACAACGGTGAGCACTTCCTCGTGACGCGCAAGGTGGTCGAGGGCGGGAATGAGCTGGGAGCGCATTGAGCGGGAACTGAAGAAGTTGCAGGAGGGCGGTCAGAGCGCTGACCTCTTGAGGAACGGGCGATCACTGGTTCTCTACCGGGACGTGCCCACGGCGGGAGCGCCGCTCGGATTGCCCTCCACGACCGACGTCGTTGTACCGGTTCCCGAGGGCTTTCCGGCTGCGCTCATTGACTTGGCTGGCTTGCCGGTGGGTTCACCGCTCCTGCCGCGCGTGAAGGGTGGCCAGAACAACCAGGGCATCGTGACAGGTGATGGTCGGCAATGGCAGCTCGCCAGCTATCACCCGCACAACGGGGGCGGCGGACCGACATGGGATCCCATGCGACACGGCTTTCACACGTACCTCGATCACCTGATCGCATGGCTGGCCCGTCTCAGCTGACCGCTCGGGCCGCATCATCGCCAACGGTTCTCCGCCTGGCGGCACCCGAGGTCCATGCTCTTCAGGAGCTGGTGTTCCGCCGTTACCCATATGCTGAGTGGGCGACCTTCGGGCGATTTGGGTGGCGGGACACGCCCCATGGGCTGGTTCTCAGCCTGGCTGCACTGGATCCGCCCGGGGCCGGGGACCTCGATGAACACGTGGGTCACGTGGCGATCGCCGAACCATACTCGCTACGTGTCGCGCTGACGGCCGAGACTCATCCGCTAGCGGTAGGTGTCATCCACTCGCATCCCCGTGATTACGCGCCGCGTCCGAGTCCGATCGACGACGACATGGACAGGTACTACGCAGGCTACCTCGATGGGTTCACCAGGGGCCGCCCATATGTGAGCCTGATCTTTGCCGTGGTGGAGGATGAACTAGCCGTCTCCGGACGGGTGTTCTGGAAGGGCAAGTGGGTCGTGGTCGATAGAGTCGTAATTGAAAGAAACCCTGTTCGCGCCTGGGTTGGCGGTGCGCGGCCTCTTCCGAGGGCTCCATCGCCGGAACGCACAGCTCGGCTTGCAGCAGCTTTCGGCGACGAGGCGGCCTCCCGCCTTCGCGAATCGACGGTTGCCGTTATCGGTGCTGGCGGCACAGGCTCCGCGGCCATTGAGGTTCTTGCCCGTGCTGGTGTCGGCCGGTTGATCATCGTTGATCCGGATGTGCTCGAAGAGTCCAACTTGGAGCGGATTCATGGGAGTGTTCCTGGCCATGCGGCGAACCGCGTACCCAAGGTCGTCCTGGCACGTGATCATGTGCGCGCGATCGACTCGCACATCGACGTTCAAGCGTACATCGGGTCACTACCCCAGCGAGAAGTCTTGGACGCAGTGGTCACGGCCAATGTGCTGCTGGGATGCACGGATCAGCAGCACAGCCGGCTGGCCGTAGCTGACGTCGCTATCCGCTACCTCGTGCCCAGCCTCGACTGTGGGGTGCTGCTTGAGGGCGGGGCTGGCAAGATTACCGGTCAGATCGCGCAGATCTTGCGGGTACTACCGGCTGACCCGTGCCCCTGGTGTCGCGAGATGATCGTTCCCCAACGGGTCGCTCAGGAACTCATGTCAGAGACTGAACGGGCTCGACGTCGCCTCGCCGCTGACGCCGCGTGTGCCCGTGGAGAGGAACCGGATCCCTACTGGCAGGATCAACCTCAGCTGAACACCGTGGGATATCACACGACGATGGTGGGCGCCATGATCGCAGGCTACGCAATCGGATGGCTCACGGGGCGTTTCGATCCGCCGTTCGCAAGGCTGCAAATGAACCTCGTCGCACCATTGCTGGACGTGACAGATGTGGATGTCTCCGCTGGCCGTGACTGCGTCTGTAGGAGGATTCGCGGGTGGGCCGATCAGGGCGTGGCCGATGCGTTGATCACTCCTCCGAGCCACTGGCCGGCTGTGCGACCTGTATAGAACTGCCGAAGTTCGGCTAGCCGGTTCCTCGGTTCTGGCCGTGCGGAGACGTCCGGAGTTCCGTGTTAGCGAATCGCCACGCCGCGCGGCCGGCCGGCGCCCGCCGGGACCCCAGGGTACTGGGACCACTCGCGCCCGTCCAGCATGCGCCCACCCGACTTCGGTGTGCGTCCGCCCCATTGCTTGTGGAAGAAGGCCACTCCCTCCGCTCGGCAGAGATCACGGATTTGCCGCACCCAGCGGAGGCACTCGGCCTTCGGACGCAGCCCCCGCTCGGCGGTCTCTACCAGGGCGCGTTCGGGCGGGCCGGCTGATTCGCCCCCGGTGATCACCCACGCCACCTCCTCTAGGTCGAGGCCGGTGAGCGGCCCGAGCAGCGGCTCGGCGCTGATGAAGCGGATGGCCACGTCGACCTCACGAAGCCGGTCCACGCGCCATAGGTAAGCGTTCGACTCGACCGAGACGCCGAGCCAGATGTGCGGTGGGATCGGGTGGGGCCAGGTTCCGGACCGCTGCCACGCTAGGAGACGATTCGGTCGTTTGGTGAGCACCTGGAACACGTGCTGGGGGGCTTGGGTCATCACGTCGAATACCTGGGCGATGAACCCGTCCGCTACCTCTTCGTGGAAGAGGTCGCTCATGCTGTTGACGAAGATGCGGCGCGGGCTCCGCCAGCGGAGGGGAAGTGAGAGCCGTTCGGGGTGGAGTCGGATCTCTGTGAATGGCTGACGTCCGAACCGCTCGGTGAGCCGCTCGGCGTAGCAGAACTTGCATCCGGGCGAGACCTTGGTGCATCCCGTCACCGGGTTCCAAGTCGCGTCCGTCCACTCAATCGCTGAATCGAGGGCCATCGTGCGGCCTACCTGTACTTCCCGAAGATGTCGTTCACGATCTTGTCACCGGTGGTGTTCTGGGACGCAAAGAATAGATAGTAGACGATGTTCCCCTTCGAGTTCCTCATCGGCAGCGGCTCGGGGACATGCTTGAAGCCGGCTACCTCCTTGAGGCGCTTCTGGAACGCGCGAGCGATGGTGTCGTTGTCGCCGGACTTCTCCTCCCAGCCGAAGAGGTTGCCGGTCGTCGAGTACATTACTTGGCGCCAGGAGTCGTCCCCCCAGAACCGGGTCAACCGCTCCACGTCGATTGGGTCAACCCTTCCGGGGTCCCGCCACAGGACGTTTCGATTCATGTCCATGACCGGGAAGTTCAGGAACATCTCGATTGAACCCATGCCGCCCGCCGTCCCCATCACGCGCCAGTCGAGGTCCAGGCCATAGGGATCGAGGAGGCAGAGGCCGCGGCGATAGTCTTTCCACCGGACCTGCGGGAAGACCTCTTCCAGCAGGAGCGTGTTGCAGTCTCCAGCGAGAATATGGACGTCCGGTCGATCCCCGACGATCCCCCGGAGCGACGCTACCTTGTCGGGTGCGAGATCGATGAGGAAGTACTCCTTGAAGGGCGGTTGAACGAGGAGGGCGTTGAGAGGGCTGCCCGCCACGTATTCGCCTGTGGAGCGCGTCATATGGACGCCGGCGCCGGCGAAGGCATCGACGTAGACATGGTGGAGACCGCGCTGGCGCGTGAGGATCGCTGAGTAGGCGGTGGCGTACTTTCTGATGATCTCGAGTTTGATCTCCGACCAGGAGCCGATGTCATCGAAGGTCATCCCGAGCCTCTGCCGGGATGATGCGGTGAAACTGCCCGAGACGCAAGTACCCGCGCCAGCGGTCCTGGTCCGAAGGTAGGTCTCCATCTCGCTGCACTGATTGCAAGAGAGGGGCCGCGCAGGGACGTGCGAAGTCCGCGCCGGACCAGCGGTTCGCTCGTGCCCGAGATGTCGAGACCGTCCAGGAAAGCGCAACAAACCGCAACGAAAGCGCAACGGTCTCCCACCGGCCAGAGCAGATCCCGCTGACCGTGCCGTCCATGGCGCCGGATTTCTTCGACACCTCGTGGAGTTGCCTGGCAGCTCGTGCTGTCGCTGAGCCGTTGGCATCTCTCCTGCTCTGCTTGCCTCGCGTCGGCGCCGCGATCAAGGGCGCGCAGACAGGGAGGCGGCATGAAGATCATCCACGGTTCACTGAGCGCGCTGCTCACCGAGGTGAAGGAGCACGGCAAGGTCGACGGCGTGCGCGTCGCGGCCATGATGCAGAGCACGTTCGAGGGCGCAGGGATCCCGCGGTACACGAGCTGGGTCATCGTCTCCGCGCACGTGGACTGGGAGAAGTGGGCGGAGTGGCGGCTCGTGGTGGGCCGGCGGCGGGCCGAGATGACCGAGCAGGGCTTCCGTGTCCCCGACAAGCTCGCCCTGCTCACCGAGGAGAAGCTCGACGAGGTCCGGGGCTGGATCGAGGCGGCGGGGCTCCTGATGCGCGACGGGATCCTCGCCGCCGACGCGGAGACGCTCGAGGGGGTCCTGGGCTGAGATGGCCTCCACTCCCGCGCGGCCCGCCGGCGCTGACAACTTCCTCAAGTGGCGGCGCACGATCGACGAGCACCTCGAGCTCGGACGCCTCACCTGGGACGAGTACGGGATGTTCAACTGGCTCTGCACCAAGGCGGACGCGCGCACGGGACGGCTCCGCACAAGCTGGCCCACCCTGGCCGACCAGACCACGCTCACGCCGAACTTCGTGGGCAAGCTCTGCCGGGGTCTCAAGCAGAAAGGCTACATCGCCTTCAAGGAACACCGCGGCCGCCGTGGAGGGCTGGTTGAAGTCGCCATCGACAAGTTTCCGCTCCCCGACGGCAGTTACACGGCGCTCCACCCGGCGCGTCGGCGAGGTCAGGCCGAGGAGCTGGCCGAGGTCCCGGCCGAAGTGCCGGCCGAACTCGCGGTCCAGAGGGCTGAGAAATCAAGCACTTCACGCGGCGGAAGAAGTAGAAAGAGAAGTAGAAGTAGATCTTCCCTTCGGGTCCGCTCCGCGGACGCGTCCACAGAAATCAAGCCGCCTGATCCGTCGATGCCAGGGGAGCGCCTTGGCCGGGCCGAGGCCCTGGCGGCGGCGCCGCGGGCGCTCCGCGAGACGGTGGAACTCTACTGGCTCAAGACGGGGCGCGAGGGGCTCACGCCGGATGATCTGGCCGCGATCCGCGATCTGGACCAGGCCCACACCCCCGCGGTGATCCAGAAGGCGATCACGGAGAGCGTCGAGCGGTTCGCGCGCCGCGGCGACGACCCGGCCGGGCTCACGTGCCGCTACGTGTGGGACAGTCTCCGCCGTTTCACGACGCGGAAGCCGCGCGCCGCCATGTCCCCGGAACCCGAGCGCCCGGCGTATCCGCTGGGGCTCACACGGCTCAACTGACGCAATGACCACCACACCAGTGCGCTCCCGGAAGGTGCGGACGATCCTGCGGCTCGAGGCGCGCGCTCGGCGCCTCCTCACCCGCTACGAGCGGGCGCTCAGTCGCGCCACGCGCGCCAAGGCCCAGGCGCACGCGCTCCTCGACCAGGCGAGCCTCCTCGAGTTCACGTTGACCGGCACCCAGCTCGGCGAGCTTCACCGCGTGCGTGGGGAGCTGGCAGGCGGAGCGCCGTCGCCCCACGCGACACCGCCGCCGACCCCAGAAAAGTAAGGAGGCCCAGCATGGACGAGTCCAGGCCGGACAAGGTGCGGAAGATCCTGCAGCTCGAGGGCAGAGCGGCCACGTGGCGTGCCGAGTACGAGGCGACGTTGGCGCGCATCACGCCGGCGAAGCACCGGGCGCAGCAATGCGATCAGGAGGCGAAGGCGCTGAAGGTCACGCTGACGCCCTACGAGCTCGCCCAGCTCCGTCGTGCGCCGAGCGGCGTCTGATGGCGGTGGCACCACTGCTGACGAACAACGGCGTCCCACGGCCAGACGAGCCCCGCGCCTGCCAGCGCTGCGGCCATCGCGTCGAGGCCTTCACCCTCGAGCTGCCGATGGGGCTAGGTCCGCGCACGTTCACAAGCGAGTGCCCGTGCGAGCACGAGCGCCGCACCATCGGCGCCCGAGAGCGCGCGGCGGCCGAACACCGGGAGCGTGTCCGCGCCTGCTTCCGTCAATCCGGGATCGGCCGGCGCCACGAGACGGCCTCATTCGAGAACTTCACCACGAGCCCGGCCACAGCGGCCGTGGTGGACGTGTGCCGCGCGTTCGTCACCGCATTCCCCCAGGGCGGCAAGGGGCTGACGCTCTCGGGCCCGGCGGGCACCGGGAAGACGCACCTGGCCGTGGCCGTCACGCGCGCGCTGATCGACCGCGGCGTCTCGGCGGTGATCGTCAACGTGCCGATGCTGCTCCTCACGTTCCGGGGGACGTTCAGCGGCGATCGCCCCGAGCGCTTTGACCGGATGCTCGATCTCCTCTGCCGGTGCGAGCACCTCGTGCTGGACGACCTCGGGCGCGAGCGGCCGACAGAGTGGGCGCAGGAGACGCTCTACCTCGTCGTCAACGCCCGCTACCAGGAGTGCCTGGCGACATCGCTGACGACCAACCTGAGCCCCGTCGAGCTGCGGGCGCGCTTGGGAGAGCCGATCCTTGACCGGCTCGCCGAGACCAACCAGGGTTACTGGTGCCAGTGGCCCTCTCACCGGAGGCAATCGGCTCCATGACCATGCGCATCGAGTGTGACTTCCGTCACGGCCTGGTCGACCCCACGATCACGCGCGGCCCTGATGGGCCAGTGCTCTCCCTCACGCATGGCCAGGCCAGCGTGATCATCGCGCTCTCCGAGCACAGTCTCAGCGCGCTCTCCCTCGCGCTCGCCACGCAGATCGGAGGCGAGCGATGCTGAGCCGCCCCGAGACACCACCCAATGGCCCGCTGAACGGCTGGGCCCGGCTCCTGGGGCTGGTCGGCGTGCCCGGCGCCATCTCGATCTACCTGGTCTGGTGGCTCACCCAGTGGCTCGGTCTCAGGATCGATCGGATCATCCAGCTCCTCGAGCAGATCGCCCGAGCGCTGAAGGTGACAGGGTCCTGAGGATGGGCGCCCGGCGCGTTCGGGACCCCGGCGTCCTGCTCCTCTCGCTCACCCGCGATGGCCGGATGGTCAACCCCCTGGCCTTCGACGCGCTCGAGGAGCGGCTGCCCGCCGCCACGGACTGCTTCCTCTTCTGCCACGGCTGGCTGGTCGGCCCGGCCGAGGCGCGAGCGGGCGCGGAGCGGTTCTTCTCGCATGTGGACGGCGCGCTCCGCCCGCTCGGCGATGGCGTCGTCCCGCTGCGCATCGCCGTGCACTGGCCCTCGAAGCCTTTCGCGGAGCCGGAGGGCGGATCCCGTGCCGCGAAGGACGAGCTGTCGCCCGAGCTGCTGGGGAGTCTTCGGGAACTCGGGCGGGCCCGGCCCGGGGTCATCGAGAAGCTGATCGCGCCGCTCTGCGAGGGCGAGGTGCCGCTTGGTCCCGAGGAGGAGATCGAGCTGGACGCGCTCGTCCGCCAGGTGCGGGAGGGCGCACGTCGGGGCGGCTCGACGCTCTCGCCCCTCTACGCGTTGAGCTTCTGGCTGATGAAGCGGCGCGCGGGGCAGGTGGGCGAGCGCCTCGGACGCGAGCGGCTGGCGCCCATGTTCACAAGCCTCGGCGACACGGCGCCGCGGCTTCACCTGATCGGCCACTCCTTCGGGGCGAAGCTCGTCGCCTCGGCGGTGCTGGGCGGGCTCCGGCCCGCGAGCCTCGTGCTGCTGCAGGCCGCCTTCTCCGCGTTCGCCTTCGCGGACGAGGTGCCGAGCATGAAGCGCCCGGGCGTCTACCACCGGATGCTCGCCGAGCGCCTGGTCGCCGGCCCCATCGTCGCGCTCCGCTCCGACCACGACCGGGCGCTCGGCACGCTCTACCCGGCCGCGACCTGGGGCACCGAGATCGATCGCGCAGCACCGAACGCGGGCCGCCTTCGGCAGGTGCGCGAGGTCATCGCGCGGAGTGCCCTGGGCGCGGTGGGCGTGCGCGGCGTGGGCGCGCCCGAGATCGACCTGGTGGACGCGCAGCAGACGGGACTGCCTCGCTGCGTGGTGACCATCGATGGCTCGCGCGTGGTGCAGAAGCACGAGTGGCTCATCGGCGCCCACTGCGACATCTACCACGACGAGATCGCAACGCTCGTGCTGCTGGCGGCGGGGCTGCTCACCGGCGGTCCCGCTGGCGCGCGCCCGCGATTGGTCCCGACCTTCACCCACTCGTGACGAGGAGGATTCACATGCCCGAGACGCTCACCGAGAGACCCGCCGTTCTCCCCCGACCGCAGTCGAAGGCGGCGCACGTGCCCCCGGCGGCCCAGTGGCTCGTGCTGGCGTACCTCGCCGCCGACAACGATCTCGAGGGCGAGCTGCTCGCCGACCTGGCCGAGATGGAGCGCGTCGGCTCGACCCCGGGCGTGGTCGAGGTCCTCGCCCAGGTGGACCGCTCGCCCGGGCAGGACACGTCGAAGGGGAACTGGCATGGTACCCGGCGCTACTACGTGACGCGCGGGCCTGATCCCCGCACGATCAACTCGCGCCTCCTGGCTGACCTCGGTCCCACGAACACAGGGGACCCGCGTGTGCTCGAGAGCTTCATCCGGTTCGGCGCCCAGCGCTACCCGGCGCAGGCGACGGCCCTGGTCCTCCTCAACCACGGGTCTGGCTTCTACGTGCCGCCGGAGATGCGCTCGCGGGAGAGGACAGCGCCAGGCCATGCGGGCGCGTCGTCTGCCGCGGCCCGGCGGCGCCGGCGGCCGATCTTTCACACCACACGCGAGCGCCTACTCGACGCCGCCCCCGCAAGCCGCGGCATCGCCTATGACGACGGCGCGGCCGACTGCCTCGACAACCAGGAGCTCAAGCGCGTCCTCGCCACCGCGCATCGTATCCTCGGCCACAAGGTCGACGTGGTCGGCATGGACGCCTGTCTCATGACGATGATCGAGGTGGCCTACCAGCTCCGCGATCATGCCCACGTCCTCGTGGGTTCCGAGGAAGTCGAGCCCGGCCCCGGCTGGCCCCACGCGGCGATCCTTGGGGACCTCACGAAGAACCCGACAATGACGCAGGCCGAGCTCGGGGCCACGATCGTCCAGCGCTACGTCGAGTCCTACCGGCACGGTGCGGAGAGCGCCACCCAGTCCGCCATCGACCTCGGCCGGCTCGACGACCTGGTGGAGGCGGTGGATGTGCTGGCCCGCCGCCTCCTGGCCGGCAGCAAGAGTACGGCCCTCGCGGTCGCCCTCCTCGGTGCACGCCGCCGGACGCTTCAGTTCTTCGAGGGCCTCTACGTAGACCTGCACCACCTGGCCGGCAACGTGGCAACCGCGACCGGCCATGGCCGCATCGCGGATGCCTGCCGCGACGTGCAACGGATGATCGACGGCGAAGCGGCCGGGAGCCCGATCATCGCCGAGGGCCATGCCGGCGCGCCCATGGCACCGGCCCGCGGGATCTCGATCTATTTCCCGCTCTTTCTGGATCGCTCCGTCTTCTACCGAGAGCTGGACTTCGCGTCGGCGACGCACTGGGCGGACCTTCTCGACGCGTGTGTCGGGACCGGACGGACGCCTGAGGCTCGATGAGGGGCCGCGTCGTCTGGGTCGTGCACGGCGACTTGTGTTCGCCTGCCGAGGCATCGCGACTTGACCTCAGCAAGTCAAGGTAGTAGGTTAAGGCACTAGGGCGTTCTGGAGGAATCTTCAGGTAAGAGGACGAGGAGGACGACGTGGAAAAACATATAGGCCCAACCCATCTTCGCAACCTTGGTAGGGTCGTCGCTCAAGCTTGGGCCGACCCGTCATTTAAGACTCGTTTGAAGGCTGATCCGAAGACGGTATTGGCTGAAAACGGGATCGAGATTCTTCCTGGCGTTTCAATCGAAGTGGTGGAGAACACTCCTGAAAAGACATATCTCACGATCCCAACACCAAAAGTGGCCGTTGGAGCATCGGAGAAGGAAATCGAATTGATCGCGCGGAAATGGGAAATGGCAAGCGGATCGAGCAGCTGCTTCACGTGCTCCCCCTGTGTCGCCGGCGGTGAGCTGGAACCGGTGCCATCAGGAGGCCCTGTTGTTCCGCTCTGACGGCGGGGTGGGTTAACTTCGAGGAATTAGACGAGTACGTCAATGATATCAGCATGCTGTATAGCATCAGATCGTGGTTTCTTCGACGACCGAGGTTTCTCGCGTTCCCTGTGGTTTTACGAGGGGGAACCCGCAAGTGCTTGTGGCTGTCCCGGAAGTTAACTTAGCGGCAATTGGTTTCAGACCCACCGCGACCCGCATAGGCATTTTTTTTAGGATTTCGTCACAGGTTTGGAACTGAGTGGGGATTCAGACGTAACGACAGTCGTCTTGTTAGTCGAAGAGTAGTAGGGATGGCAATCCATCGGGGTCGATCAGGCGTAAGAGTTCGTACCCCACGCCGGAGACACCCGTAAACAGGCTTGGATTTATCGAGTCCGGGCCGCTCTGCCAAGAGAACCCGTTGCGAGCTTCAGCGCGCCGGCAAACGGACGAGGCGCGGTCCAAGGCTTCGTCGACCAACTCAGAGCGTCGAAGACGTTTTCCAGCGGCCAGGAAAAACTCAATACGACCGAAGTTCCCGCAGCATAGGTGGTCATGATCCGCGTCGAGCGCCTGCCATGTGCTCACCACGGCCGCATCGAGTTCCTCTTCCGCCCGGTAGTCAACAGCATCAAGAGCGCCCAGTCGGGCCAAGCCAATTCCCGCCGAGCCGTGACACCAGTTGGAGAGCCATACCGGTTGCTCCCGGTCGCCCAGACGATAGTCAGGCCAGTTCGACCGCTTCGGCGAAAAGCAGGCTTTTTCGTAGCCGATACCCTTCATCGCAGCATCAAAGGTCGTCTGGTCGCCGGTTTCACGAAATAGGCGCAGTAGAGCCAACGAGATGCCAGCGGCACCGTGCGACAACCCGGTGAGCGGGACAGGCGCAATGCTAACCCAGCCGCCGGCGTTCGCATGGTCCTTCTTCTGTTCACCCAACAAGCGCTTGCCACAGAGAATCGCCCTGTCCAGAGCGTTTTGGTTTCGACGGGCGCGATACAAGGCTAGTAAGGAAATCAATGCGCCAGCCGTTCCTCCGAGCAGGTCGAGCAACTCGTCGCGCTGAATGTGGTCTGCCGAAAGCGCTGTAGTCCAAGAGTCAGCGTAGTCGAGCAGTGACTGATCCTCCAGTAGTCGCGCCGCGGTCGCAAGGGTATAAACGGTAGCTCCGAAACCGGAGCCCAGGCCCAATCCCGTATCAGCTATCCAACGCGAAGCTTCACCACTATTCGCGTTCAGCCATGGAGCGAGCGCTTCCAAGGCCAAGTCTCGATAGGCCAACCGACCCGTTTCACGCCAGAGTGCGGCCAAGAAGATGGCGATGCCACCACTTCCGGCATACAGCCCGAGGTCTAGGACTTCAGGTCTATATCTCACACCGTCAATTACGGGGACAGCGCCAATCCACGCGCTCTCACCGCCAGAGCGAATAGCTCGGCGCACGATATGGCCTCCTAGTGTGACCGCATGACTTCGAAACTGGAGCATCTGAGCGCCACGTTCGGAGTGGGATATTCGTCGCGAGGTCGGAACGGCACTTTGTGGTGGCGTGCTGGCCTTTGATTCTGCCACAGCGAACGAGATCAGCTCCCTTTGGAGTTCAAGATCCGATGGCCCCATTCTGTCGAGCCGAAGAAGTACCCGCGCCAGGCCAGCCTCCGAACCGTTGCTCACGCAGACCAAGCCTGCGTCGTCCACAATTGCAGTCCCGTCTGTCCTAGCCCAAAATCTCGGCACGTCCAGGGAGGTCAAAGCTACACGTTCGACGTGCTCGATACACGTCATTTCCTCCGGCGACAGAGTTTCGAGTGGGGACATCAGGCCGAGGCTACGTTTATTGGACTCGCTGCTCGACAGTGCGGCAGGCGTCTGGAAGTGATCGATGATCGATACGTACAACGGCGTTGGCCGCAGAAGGATTCGTGTGTAACAGCCGCGGAACAAGTGCTGTAGTCCAAGTGGACCCGCAATCAACTCTTTGTGATTGCAGAAAAACGCGTAGGTTGCCTCGAATCCATCAAGGATCGCCTCTAGGAAGCGCTCTGTCTCCAGTGGCTGGTTGGCGATAAATGCCGCGCTCGCTGGCGTGGGCTGCTCCTCGGGGCGCGTCACGAGACGCATCGCGTCAGTGTTGACGTTCTCGAAGGCAAACACCATTGCGATGCGTCGGTGTATTGAGTTTAGCGCGCCGATTCCCACCTCTGTCCCATCCACAAGTGTTATCCATCGAGGAAGATAGCTAGCGGACAGAACTGATGCGTCCAAGATGCTCTGTGCCGTTGCACGAGCGCCTAAGCGGAGTGCTGATGACTTCGGACGCAGGATCGGAGGATGAAATAGCGCTTCTGGATCGACAAGAATCGAGTCGGTGCCGTTAGCAACGACGTTCTCGAAGTGCGCGTCTATCCCTCGGAGCAAATTAAGCACACACAGCAGAGCGCCACTTGAACGAAAAAAGAGCTCCGCTTCGGAATCATCGCGACAGGCGAGAGGCTGTATCCATTCGACCCACCCATATTTGACGCAATCGATCACCTTCGGCGCGCGAAGGCGTATCGGTGCGCCTTGTTCCGCAAGCCAGATCAAGAATCGCCGCCAGGCGGCATCGATTCCGAGTTGTCGCGGCTTGTACACGATCTGTATGCCACGTTCGAACAACAGCACCGCCACGGTCTGCCCGCCATCGTGCGGGTCCGATTGATCTGATTTGATCCGTTTCAGACTGCCGAGTTCGGCGCCTGTCGAGAATTCGGAGCGTAGGCGTTGCATATCGTTCGCAAGGCGCTCGACCAGGAGTGATGTGTTGCACAGCCAATTCGCGAAGTGGACCGCCAGAAATTTCGCTGCGACGGGCCGGACAAGAAAGAAATCACGGAGTCGTCCGCCCCTGAGTGCGTCGATGTAGGCATCGTACTCAGCGCGACCAGCCGCAGCCGCCACCACGGGCAACTCCATGATCTCGATAAATGGCTGCTGTTGAAGGCGGTAGAGTTCAAAGTCTGCGAGAAGTGTTGCGCCCAGCGTATGAGCGAGTCTCATCAAGAGGCTTCTTTGGAGATCGGCGACCGCGTCCGGCAGAAGAAGCAAGGTATGTGGGTCGGTGTACGAGCGAACACTCGCAGCTGCTGCATGAATGGCTGGAAGGAAAAGGTCCTCAAAAGGAACCGATGGTTCGACGTTAACGCCCTCCGCTTCGCTCGAACGAGTGGAAGCCGGCTCCGATGTGTGGCTAAATACCCAGAGAAATACACCGAACCAGTTTGGGTCTGCGGCCAGAGGTAGCTGAGCAAGGGTGCTCGGTGCCTCGATTGTCGCTCCAGAGGGGGGCGTACTAAGGCCAAGAATAGTCTTGGCTTTGGCGACGCGTTCTTGCGGAAGGGCGCCCGGCCCAGCGCCTTCGATGAGTCGATTTCGTTCCTCGGGAGAAAACATTGAGGCCAAGTTTACGACATGCAGGCATGACGGGCAATTCGCCCACGAAGCGAGTCGCTGCTTTTTGGGACGCCAAGGCCAGCGTGCACGATCAGATTTGGGGCAATGGCATCCACAGCCCCAGCGAGATCCGTTGCTGGACCGACTTCCTGATCGAGCAGCTTGGGGTGGCTCCAAGGACAAGGGCGCTGGATGCGGGTGCGGGCACTGGTGTGCTATCCGGGATCCTTTCCGCAATTGGCTACAGGACGACAGCGTTGGACCTGTCTCAAGGAATGTGCGCGCGGGCGCTGCTGCGATCTGTCACATCCCACTCCGCCTTTGATGTCGTCTCGGGGAATATGGCGGTACTTCCGTTCCCTGACGGGATCTTTGATGCTGTGATCGTCAGACACGCGATGGGCGGAATCCCCGATCAGATCGCTGCTCTGACTGAGTTCCGACGAGTCCTCACGCCATCAGGTGTGTTTTTGCTGATCGAACTCGAACCGAGCCGTCGCGATTGGTGGTCGCGACTGCTCATGCTGACAGCACGCTTGCTGTTGGCGGCGCATCGCGACAGCCACCTCTTTAGGGGTGATGAGCACTATAGCGATGTGATCTCGGAATTTCGGTTGCCAGGCCGCACGACCCGCGGTGCCCTGATTGAGGGCCTGCAGCGCGCGGGCTTCGTCGTTCTGCGTACGGATTCGTTGGCCGCGGTGGTTGCTGCAGAATGCCGTTCAGCGCCTCTGTACCACAAGGTGCTCGCGCGCGTGACGCCGCGATTTGCGCTGTCCTGTGTTCCGGGCGCCTGCGACCCGCAAGCCTGACATCCTGCGACCACTGGCGACCCGAATCGCCATCTCTCTGGCTCAACGGTGGGCGCACCTGGTGGGCGCATCTCGGGTTCACTTCTACAAACATTAAGCTGACTATCCTCCGCAGTCAGATCGAGGAGCTGATGAACGTCCGAGGCGTCGGCGAAAGGAGCCTTCTCAAGCTGAAGCCGATGATCGGCGCAGCCAAAGGCGAGCGCACCACACAGCAGTGGCGGGTCGCAGGGCCTGGCGCTGGCGCCTGGGTCGGCGCCCCGTTCTGAACCTCGCAGGGGTCGGCTTCAGCTGGCGTGGCCCGCGGGGCTTCACACTGGTAGAGGTCCTTCTGGTGATGGGATCATGGGGATCCTTAGCTCCATAGCGATCCCGCAGGTCACTACGGGGCTCGACCGATCGCGTGCGCGAGCGGCCTCGCGCTACCTGGCCGCCCGCCTGGCGCTCGCGCGGCAACAGGCTGTGGCGCGCGCCGCCATCCGTGTCGGCACCGCCAGGAGCGGGTACGAGATGGTGATGTACGTCGACAGGAACAGGAATGGCCTCCGCACCAGGGACAGCAACACGGGCGTCGATCGGCAGTTGGGCGAGGGCGAGCGGATCGGCGATCCTTTTCCTGTCTTCTGCGGTTTGCAGGTCGATGCGAACATATCAAGTCACGTGAGCGCCGCGATAGATGACGAGCACGGAGCGGAGACGCACCCTACGGAGCGCGCTTGCGGACGACGACCGGCAATCGCGGGTACGCCCTGGGGCAGGGCGCGAGCTTGTCGTTCTCGATGCGTCCAACGGTGGTCTCCTCGTGGAAGGAGATGTGCGGCTCCTCCCGGGCACGCACGTGGACGTTCACGTGGTCACCTCCGACGGGCGCTGGCCGGTGCGCAGCCGCGTCGTGCGCGCATGGGTGTCGTCGCTGGACGCCAGCACGGTCACTTACCGTGGGGCCGTCGCGTTCGAACAGCAGATCGACACGGGGACACCGGAGTATGGGTTTCCCGCGTGGGTCGCGACGTAACCGGCGCGGGTGGGCAACGTCTACCCGGAGCGCGCGGCGCGAAAGCCTGCGCGGTCAGGAATGACCATAGAATCGCGGTCGCGTTGCGTGGCCGAGGTTGGCAACCCGTTTGTCATGCGAGCGTCGCAACGCATTTCCCCGAACCATCCGATGTCGATGGGTAACTACACACCGGCACCCGCAGGGTGCGTGCACACATGCTCGACGCCCGCGGATGGAGATGGGCGCGGTGATCTGCGGCAAGTAATCGGCGGCCTCGCCGCCGCCGTCGCGGACGGGGGGCGGACGCCTGCTGGACGTCTTCGAAGAGGGTCTCCCCGCGGCGGTTGTGTACGTCGCGACGGCCGACGCGGACCGGTTCGTCGAACGGAGGGTGCAGATCGGTGCGGCGAGCGGAGAGAGCGTCGAGGTCGTGTACGGCCTGAAGGTCGGCGAGCGCCTCGTGACCGAGGGGAGCTTCTACGTACGCTCCGAGGCCGCACGCCAGCGGACAGGCGGTTTGCCGTGGCGACGACGTGGACCTGCCCCATGCACCCGGAGATCGTGACCGGAAGCGTTGCGCCTCCTGTGCCAGTCCAGCCTGCACATCGTTATCAGCGAGAACCTCTTCTTCGCGTTCGTGTACAACGGGCTCGGCGTTCCGATCACCGCCGGCGCGCTCTACCCGGGCTCCTGCTGAACCCGATCATCGCCAGCGCCGCGATGACCTTGAACTCGGTCTCCATCATTGGCGACGCGCTCAGACTTCGGCGCGTTCAGCTCGGAGAACTGCACCAGTCCTCATCGCGCGCTCTCCTCCGGCTCTCCGTACGGCACGAGGACGACGGGCACCGTGGTGGCGCGCTCGACGCGCCCGGCGACGCTGTCCTTGACGAGTTGTGCGACGCCGGCGCGTCGATGGGTCGCCATCGCGATAAGGTCGGCGCCAGTCTCCTCCGCCTCCTCGACGATCTGGGTCGTGGGATCGCCGAAGCGAACGGCGGTCTCGACTTCGATTCCGGCCAACTCGTCCGCGGTCCGCTTCAGGCTCTGAAGATCATCGAGCGCGACGCGATCGTACTCCTGATTGGAGTACGCGAGGAGCTGTGCCGTCGGCTCCTGGGGCGGCCGGTGTCTGAGTATGGTACCTGAGGTCACGGGGACAGGACACCCAAGGACGGGGCGACCGCCGCCGGAGGGAGCTAATGTTGGCTTGTATGAAGCGGCTGGCCGTGTCAAGTCGTGGTGTGTGTCTCCTTATGTTGGGTGCACATCGTCACGGCTGAGTCATGGGGCAGTGGACTCCGGTCTCGCGAGGTTCCGTCAGCCTTGTATTCGCGCTCGTCAAGGGCGAGGGGCACTCGCCGGCGCATAGGGGGATTCGAAGGGTGGGGGCGCCATCTATCCTGCGGCCCTGCAGCAGCGGCCAAGCCAACATTCGCGCTCACCCACCCGTCGAACCTGCGAGAGACCATGAGGCTCACTACACCATTACCGTCCAGTCAGTTCCCTCGGCCCTCACGCGTGCAGCGCGGCGACGGGGTCAGGCAGGGCCGCCGGGCGTCGAGGCGCATACACCGTCCCATCCCGAAGGAGCGCATAGAGAATGCCGGCCAGGCGGCGGGCCAGCGCGACGACGGCGACGTGTGTACCCCGGCGCGTGGCGATGCGCAGGGCCCAGGTCCAGAGCGCCTCGGCCGCGGGGGGCCGGCAGCGCAGGATCGAGCGTGCGGCTTGAATGAGCAGCCAGCGGGGGCGCGAGTGCCCGGCCTTGGTGATCGGGCCGCGGCGCTGCGTCTCGCCCGAGCTGTACTCGCGGGGCACGAGGCCGAGAGAGGCTTCGAGCTGATGGGCGTGGTGAAAGCGCTGCGCGTCGTCGACCGCGGCGAGGAAGGCGGCCGCGGTGACGGGGCCCACGCCGGGGACGGAGCGCAACCGCGGCACGCGGGGATCTTGGACGGCGAGGTGTTCGATCGTCGCGTCCGAGTACGCGAGCTGCTGGTTGAGGGGACGCATGACGGCGAGCAGCGGCGCGACCACCGAGCGCAAGCGGCCCGGCAGGAGCAGGCGCCGAACGCGGTCGACAAAATGGTCCGCACTGCCGGAGGGGACGCGGTAGCCCTGCTGGCGGAGCAGGGCCCGGATGACCGAGATGTAGCGCGTGCGCGTGTGGACCAGGGCGTCGCGCACCCCGAGACGGCCTCGCACGTGCCGCTGGGGATCGGAGAGCCGATGGGCGGGGCGGTAGGCGCCGAGCAGGCAGGCCTCCGCCAGGGCCCGGGCATCGCGTCGGTCGGTCTTCACCTTGCGGGAGCGGGTGGCATACATGGGGGCGAAGTTCGGGTCGGCGACGATGACCTCGTGCCCGAGGGCCTCGAGACACCGGGCCACCCATTCGCTGTCGGTCGAGGCCTCGATCAGCAGCCGGGCGCGGGGCCGGGCCCCGAGCACGACGGCGAAGCGCTCGCCCTCGGTGCGGATCCGCTGCTCGACGACCTCACCCCCCTCGGCGAGGATGTAAATCTGGCTTTCCCTCTTGTGGACGTCGATGCCAATATGGTCCATGGCTGGCCTCTCCCTTCTTGCGGCGTTGACCGCGGGGTGCTCTTGTGGGGCAGTATATGCCA
>Ga0326597_10003164_pt1 | contig 23963 bp, 20 predicted proteins | sample RVTome_12_FD_203789 | JGI IMG/M metagenome (GOLD analysis project Ga0326597, IMG submission 203789) | Soil microbial communities from uranium-contaminated site in the Upper Colorado River Basin, Wyoming, United States - RVT100D185 | ecosystem: Environmental > Terrestrial > Soil > Contaminated >... | reverse complement strand
CCAAGCGATCCAGGCCGAGCTTCTCGCAGCAATAGACAAACCCGTCGATCAGGCCACAGCCGGGCGACACCTCGGATCAGGGAAGGCCGACTTTCCTGAACAAGTGCGGGCCCGAAAAGACGGACCGTTGTTCTACGTCGATGGACCCCGGCCGTTGAAACTCTCCAATCTCGACAAGACTTTCTTTCCGGAGGGGTATACAAAAGGTGATCTGATCCAGTACTACGCGTCCGTGGCGCCGGTGCTGTTGCCGCACCTGCGGGACCGGCCCATCTCGATGTCACGATATCCGGACGGGATCACCGGTCCCTCGTTTTACGAGAAACGTGCCCCCGGTCATCAGCCGCCGTGGATGCACACCGCCCCGGTGCCCTCCGATTCGATGGGGGGGATGATCGACTTCCTGGTCGCGGCCGACCGGGAGTCGTTGATGTGGTTCGCCAACATGGGTTGCATCGAGCTGCACCCTTTCCACTCCCGGGCCGCAACACTCGACAATCCCGACTACGCCATCTTCGACTTCGACCCGGCCGAAGGTTCCAATTGGGATCAGGTGATGGCTGGTGGTCTCCTGTTGCGCAACGCCTTGGAAAGGCTCGATCTGCGGGGTTACCCGAAGCTATCCGGATCCAAGGGTCTCCATGTGTACGTCCCGATCGAGCCGCTTTACCCATTCCTGCGGGTTCGTCAGTTCGTCGAGGCCGTAGGAAGGTTGCTGGCAGCGGCCAACCCTGAGGACCTCACCATGGAGTGGGACATTCCGAAGCGAAAGGGCCACGTCTTCATCGACCACAACCGCAATGCCTATGGCCAGACCATCGCCTCTGTTTACTCGGTGCGACCACTTCCCGGAGCCCCGATTTCGGTACCTATCACATGGGACGAGCTCCGGATCCTCCGCAACGGTGACGTCAACATCACCAACCTCTGGGAGCGTCTGCAGCGGTTCGGAGACCTGTGGGGACCGGTGACGGCGAGTCCCCAGCGTCTTGAGCAGGCCGAGAAAGCCCTGGGGATCATTTAGCACGGGTGCCAGCCTTCGGTCAGAATGGCGCATGGACCTGTACGCGAGGGTGAACATCCTCGAAGGCCGCTCTGTCCGGCTGACCCATGGTGACCTGCGCGAGATCATCCATCTCGACGCTGATCCGGTTGGACGATGCATGTCCTGGGAGCGGCTCGGTGTCGACTATCTCCATGTCGTCGATCTCGACGCCGCTATCCGCCGTGACTATCGCAATCGGCCACTGCTAGACGAGATCCTGCAGACTGTCAAGATTCCGGTGCAAGTGGCAGGAGGGATCCGGTCCGAGCAGGAGATCCAGCGCTTGGTGGATGCGGGGGCCTGGCGGTTGGTGATGGGAACCGCGGCTATCGAGAACCAAAACATGGTATGGGAGGCATGTCGCGACTATCCCGACAAGATCGCGGTGGCCGTCGACGTGCTTCCCGACGGAGAAATTGTGACTGGAGGTTGGACCGGTCACTCCGGTCGCTACCTGGAAGAAGTGTTGGTCGAGATGTCATCGGCGGGAGCGGCAGCGTTCCTCGTGGGAGAAGCCGGCCGCGATGCCCTGACTGAACCGCCGGGGTTTGCGGTTCTGGCAGATGCCCTCTCTGCGGTGGAAGAACCAGTGATCGCATCCGGAGGGGTCAGAGATCTGGGCGATCTCACCACTCTCGTTCGGCTCCGGGTGGGGACCCGGCAATTGGCCGGCGTGGTGGTCGGGAGAGAGGTGACCGCCGGGCGCTTCACCATCGCCGAGGCCCGGAAGGTCATTACTGGCGAGTCACCCACACGGCCGCCCGGCCGCGTGGAGGGGCTGCGCGGGTTGCTGCGGATCTGTGACTTCGAGCGATCGGTTGACTTCTACGAGCAGATCCTGGGGTTCCGTCGCTTGACGGGTTGGGAGCGCGAGAGCGGTTCGGGGGCCGTGCTGGAGGCGGCTGGTGGTGAGACCCTGGAGCTGTTGGGTCCTCCCGCCGGTATGACCTGGCCCCGTCCCACCGGGGTGGAGCTCGGGTTTTTCGTCGAAGACATCCAGGCCTGGCATGACCACCTGACGGCGTGCGGAATCCCCATCACTCGTGAGCTGAAACTCGAGGCCTGGGGAGACACCGTCTTCGGAGTCGATGACCCTGATGGAGTCAGGATTTGGTTCGGCCAGACTCGATAGGAGTGGTGAGAGGTGAGTGGTGAGTGGTGAGTGGTGAGTGGTGAGTGGTGAGTGGTGAGTGGTGAGTGGTGAGTGGTGAGTGGTGAGTGGTGAGTGGTGGGTTCGCCTCACGTCCCACGTCTCACGTCCCACGTCTTGCGATCTGCCGGGCCACGAACTCGTTCCAGGTTTCGCCGGCACCTCGGTTCGGGGTGAGGTTGGCCCCCGCCCTGAGAGCGGCGCCGACCAAACCGGGCCGGTTGTAACCGATTACGCGGCGGCCCGAGCCGATCGCGGCCACCACCGATTTGGCCAGGTCGGTGGCTTCGTAGGCGAAGGAACCGCCGAGGTCGTCCAGCCGGCCGTGGTGTCCGCCTTCGACGGCATCGGCCAGTTGGCGCGCCATCTCCAGCGGATCGAGCACCTGATAACGCGTCGCCGCCGGCACGAAGAGAAGTGGATTTCGGGTTGGGCGGGAATACCAGCCCCAGATGAGTTGATGGAACTGGGTGGCGCGGAGGATCGCCCAAGGTCTCCCAAGGGCCGTAAGTAACTCTTCGCATTCCGTCTTTGCCCTGTAATAAGGGTTGGGGATCAGGTCACAGCCAACGATGCTCGGAAAGACCAGGCGAACACCGGGGAGTGCTGCCTTATCGAGAAGCCGAAGACCGCCGATGTCAACCATCGCCGTTCGTCGAGGATCGGTGGCCGAGTGAACGATCGCCTCGGCTTCGCCGGCGGCGCCATCCAGCCCTTCCCCCGTCGCCAGATCAACGGTGACGTAACGGATGCTTCCGATCGAGTCGGCCGCTCTGCGGCTGGTGGCGGCCACCACGTGATGGCCCCGACGGGCTAGCTCACCCACCAAACGGCGGCCCAGGGTGCCGGTGGCACCCGTCACCAGAACCCTCAGTTCCGCACCACCGTACGGCTCTGTTCCCGCATGTACTGGCGGAGATACCACGGTCCCCCACCGCCGGTCCCGGACGTGCCCGACCCCTTCCAGCCACCAAAGCTCTGCACGTCAGGCCAGGCGCCGGTAGTTGCTCCTGCCCGCCGGTTGACATATGTCACCCCGGCCTGGATCTTCCCGAAGAACCGTTCGATCTCCGCCTCATCCCCGGCAAAGATCCCGGCCGTCAGTCCGAACTCAGTGTCGTTTGCCCGTTGCAGTGCCTCGTCCAGGGAGTCAACCGCCATCACCGACACAAGAGGAAGAAAGAGTTCTCTCTTCCAGATCCACGAACCTTCGGGAGCGGTCACCACTGTGGGCTCGACAAAGTTGCCCCGGGCCAACGCACCTTCATCCAACACGTCGCCGCCGGCCAACACGTCGCCCCCGCTGTTCTTGACCTCGGTTACTGCCTCCTGGAAACGCTTCACGGCTCCAGCATCGATGACGGGGCCCATGTACACGCCGCGTTCGATCGGGTTTCCGACCTTGATCGCCTCGGCCCTTTCCACCAGGCGATCAACAAAGGCGTCGTAAACCTGCCGTTCCACATAGACCCGGGAATTCGCCGAGCACTTCTGTCCGCTATAGCCGAACGCTGCCCGCATCACACCCTCGGCAGCAACATCGAGGTCAGCAGAGGCGGTGACGATGGCAGGGTTCTTTCCCCCCATCTCACATACGGTCGGCTTGGGGAACTGGGTAGCGAAGCCTTTGTAGATGCCCATACCGACGTCATAGGAGCCGGTGAACGTGATGCCGGCCACATCGGGATGATCGGCCAGGGCTTTGCCGACCACCGAACCGGCGCCGGTGACGATCTGAAAAGCGGCCGCCGGGATGCCTGCCTCCCACAGCACCCTTCCGAGTTCGAGCCCTGTGAGGGCTCCGGCATTCGAGGGCTTCAAAACGACCGTATTGCCGGTGAGCAAGGCGGCAATGGATGGTCCACCGGCCAGCGCCATCGGAAAGTTGAAAGGGGAGATGACTGCCCAGACCCCGTAAGGCCGCAACACGGATTCGTTTTCCTCGCTTGGCGAGAGCTGACCCAGCTTGGTCACAAAGCCGTTGTGGAGTTCCATCTGCCGGCTGTAGTAACGGAAGAACTCAACTGTTTCGGCAACATCCCCCAGTGCCTCGAGGCGATTCTTGCCGACCTCCAAGGCGACCATCGCTGCCAGGTCGAACTGCCTGCCTTCCATCACGTCAGCAGCGCGCTTCATCAGGACGACCCGATCCTGCCATTTGGTATCGGCCCAGATCGGTTGGAAGTCCTTGGCCGCCGCAACTGCGTCCTGGACATCCCGTTCGGTGCCCTGGGCGATGCGCCCGATGACGATCTCGGAGTCGATAGGCGAGCGCTCCTCGAAGATCCCCTCACCGCTTCGTTCGTCGCCGTTCACGACAAAGGCTTGGTCTTGGCCCAGCGACTCGCGCACCCGCTCAACCGCCGCCTCGTATTGGCGGTTGAGCTCCTCGTTGTCGGCCGCCATGGTGGCGTAGGTGATCTTTTGAGTCATTACAAGAGTCTCCTGGTGGGAACCCTAAACGTCTCCAGAGGCCGACGTGAGACGAGGGACGTGAGACGTGAGTCCGAGGGATTGGCTCACGCCCCACGCCCCACGCCTCACGCCCTGTACCCTTCAGGAATGGACCGCACCGTGTTTCGTACCTGCCCGTTGTGTGAAGCCACCTGCGGGCTGGAAATCGAGATTGTCGATGATCGGGTCAAGCGGATCCGGGGAGACCGTGAGCATGTCATGTCAGCCGGTTTCATCTGTCCCAAAGGCTCGACACTCAAGCAACTACACGAGGATCCGGACCGGCTGCAGACACCAATGATCAGAGAGGCCGGTGTCCATCGCCCCGCTTCCTGGGAGGAGGCCTTTGCGCTCATCGCGGCTCGTTTTCAGGAGGTGACCGAACAGCACGGCCGCTCGGCTCTGGCCATTTACCTCGGGAACCCCAACGTCCATCAGCTCGACAACACCCTTGGGATCCGGCCGCTGATCAAAGCCCTTGGAACGAAGAACATCTTCAGTGCTTCGACAGTCGATCAAATGCCAAAACACGTTTCGTCGGGCTACATGTTCGGACACCCACTCAACATCCCGGTTCCCGATCTCGACCGCACCGACTACTTGCTGATGCTGGGCGCCAACCCTTACGAGTCAAACGGCAGCCTCTGCACCGCACCGGACTTTCCCGGTCGGATGGCGGCGATCCGGGCCCGGGGCGGGAAGGTGGTCGTGGTCGATCCGCGCCGAACCAAAACCGCTGCCAACGCTGATAGCTGGATACCGATTCGTCCAGGGAGCGATGCGGCCTTCCTCCTGGCGCTGGTCAATGTCCTGTTCGCGGAAGGCAAAGTCGACGCTGAGCGTGTCAACTTGGATGCCTTGGAGAGTCTCAAGGCTCTTGTCATTCCATTTACCCCTGAGGCGGTCGCCGGCTTCACCGGGATCCCGCCCGCCCTCACCCGTCGGATAGCTGATGAGATTGCCGCCGCCCCTTCCGCCGCCGTTTATGGGCGGATCGGCACCCATACCGTCGCCTTTGGGACTCTTAGCTCCTGGGCGGTGGACGTTCTCAATGCGGTGACCGGCAACCTTGATCGTCCGGGGGGTGCCATGTTCCCGTATCCGGCCCATGTAGGCCTCCATCGCCGCGGTCGCAACTTCTCGACCGGTCGCTGGCAGAGCCGCGTGCGCGGGCTTCCCGAGGTGCTGGGCGAACTGCCTGTTTCGACCATGGCCGATGAGATCGAAACCCCGGGAGAGGGTCAGATTCGCTTTCTGATCACGGTGGCGGGCAACCCGGTCCTAACCACTCCCGATGCCGGCAGGCTCGACGCCGCCCTGAGCGAGCTCGACTTCATGGTGTCGGTCGACCCCTATCTCAATGAGACCAGCAGGCGTGCCGACGTGGTATTGCCCCCGCCGTCAGCTCTCGAGCGTTCGCATTACGACCTCTCCTTCACCGGGTTATCGGTCCGGGACTACGCCGACTACTCACCGGCTGCCTTCCAAGCCACGGGACTCGACGAATTCACCATCCTCGTCAAGTTGACCGCCATCGCTCTCGGAATGGGGGCGGACGCCGACCCCGATCAGCTGGCGGCGGCCTCTCTGATGACCCTGGTGCAACAAGCCGTGTCGAGTGCCGACTCGCCGGTGACCGGGCGAGATCCCGCCGAGATCCTGGGGGCTTTGGGTGATCGGCCCTGGCCTGAACGTTTCCTCGACCTGATGCTGCGGCTAGGCCATCGCGGTGATGGATTTGGAGCCAACCCCGATGGCCTCAGTTTGGCGTTGTTGGAAGCCTCGCCACACGGCATCGACTTCGGACCCCTCGAGCCCCGCTTGGACCAGGTCCTACTGACAGCATCTGGCCAGGTCGACCTGGTGCCCGAGGCGATTACAAGCGATCTCCCCCGGCTGGCGGAAGCGATTGCAGCTGAATCGCCCGACGACCTGGTTCTGATCGGTCGTCGTCAGTTGCGCTCGGCCAACTCGTGGTTGCACAACGTGGAAGTGTTGGTCAAGGGGAAAGAGCGATGCACGCTCCAGGTCAACCCGGATGACGCGGCCCGGATAGGTCTCACCGAAGGCGGTACCGCCACCGTCGCCTCCGCCATAGGCAAGCTCACGGTCGCCGTTGAAATCACCGACGACATCAGCCGTGGCGTCGTCTCAATCCCGTACGGATGGGGCCATAGCCTCGAGGGAGCCAGGCTGGCGGTGGCGGCGTCCCGCCCCGGGGTAAATACCAACATCCTCACGGACTCGTCTCAAATTGACCCTCTCTCGGGTAACGCAGTGCTCAACGGCATACCGGTCACTGTTTCAGTTGGTTGAACCCGACCTTCCCGGCTTCGAGACGCTGGCGGTTCATGCCGGGGTCCGCCCGGATCCTGCCACGGGCGCACCCACCATCCCGGTGTATTACTCGGCCGGGTTCGTCTTCGAGGACACCGACCACGCCGCCTCGTTGTTCAATCTGGAGCGACCAGGTCATATCTACACCCGCATTTCGAATCCGACCGTGGCCGCTTTCGAGGAACGCGTGGCTGCCCTGGAAGACGGGGTGGGGGCGGTAGCGACTGCCAGTGGCCAGGCCGCTCTGGTCTTGGCCATCACCACCTTGATGAATGCCGGCAGCCATATCGTCTCCTCGGCGGCGCTTTACGGAGGCACCGCCAACCTGTTTCGCAACACTCTTCCGCGATTCGGCATCACTACGACCTTTGTCCCACCGGACCAGCCTGAGGCATTCCACCGCGCTATTACTCCCAAGACCAGACTGCTGTTTGGCGAGACGATCGGCAACCCGGTGATGGATGTCCTCGACATCGAAGCGGTGGCGGCCATCGGTCATGAGCAGGGAGTTCCCCTTCTCGTCGACAACACCCTTGCCAGCCCGTACCTCTGCCGACCGTTCGAATTCGGGGCTGACCTGGTCCTGCATTCGGCGACCAAATTCATCTCTGGCCATGGCACGGTGATCGGAGGGGTCCTGGTTGACTCCGGCCGGTTCGACTGGAGTAGCTCGGGTCGTTTCCCGAACCTCACAGAACCGTATGTCCCTTACAACGGTGTGGTGTTTGTCGATGAATTCGGACCGGCCGCCTTCATTGCCCGGGCCCGGGCAGAAGGGCTGCGGGACTTCGGAGCTTGCATGAGCCCCGAAACCGCCTTCTTCCTGATCCTCGGTCTTGAGTCTTTGGCTTCCCGCATGGATCGGCACGTCACGAATGCGCGTCGGGTGGTGGACTACCTGATCCAGGCCCCCGAGGTGGCGTGGGTGCGCTACCCCGAGCTGGCCGATCATCCTCAACACGACACAGCATGTCGACAGTTTTCACGCGGGGCCGGATCGGTGATGGCATTTGCCGTGAAAGGCGGTAGAGAAGCCGGGAGGCGTTTGATCGAGTCGACCCAACTGGTGTTACACGTGGCCAACCTGGGCGATGCCCGCAGCCTCATAATCCACCCGGCCTCGACAACCCACCAACAGCTCGATGCCGCCGGGCTAGCGGCGGCCGGGATCGACGAGGGACTGGTCCGGTTATCTGTGGGTCTCGAAGATCCGGCCGACGTCATCGCCGACCTTTCCCGCGCCTTACGCCTCAGCCAGAAAGCATGACCGCTGGTTTTGTCCACCACGGTGGGCAGGTCGGCACGAGCTCGGGGCCAGCCGTGGTGCTGTTGCACGGAGCAGGAATGGACCACACGGTTTGGCGAGGGTTGACCCGCTATCTCGCCCACCATGGCCACCGCGTCTTCGCCCCCGACCTCCCTGGACATGGACGCAGTGCCGGTCCTCCCTTGGCATCAATCGAAGAGATGGCCGCCTGGGTTCTCCACCTCCTCGATGACGCCGGCGTCACGCAGTCGACTGTGATCGGACACAGCATGGGAGCTTTGATCGCACTCCGGATGGGGGCCGCCGGAGTGGCGGATCGGCTGGTTGCGATTTGCTCGGGCACCCGGATCGAAGTTCATCGTGAGCTTCAGCGGGCGGCCGATGAACGGGACCGCAAGGCCGTGGAGTTGATCTTGTCGTGGTCGTTTGGACCATGGGGCCGCTTGGGCGGCTTGTCCGATCCGGGAACCTCCGCATTGATCGAGTGTCGCCGCGTACTTCAAAATGGGCTCCATGTACTCGGGTCCGACCTCCGCGCCTGCCACACCTACCTCGGCGGAACCGACGATGCGGCGGCAATCCCGGCGCCATCTCTGGTGGTATCGGGGTCAGAAGACCGGATGGTCCGACCTGCCCTGGCCGCCGACCTCGCCGGTATTCTGATCGACGCTCGATTCGAGCTGGTCCCCGGAGGCGGCCACATGTTGATGGTGCAGCAACCCGAACGAGTCCGAGATCTGGTCGATCGCATGCTGTCTTCGCGACAACTGTCAGGTTCACAGGTATTAAGTTCTCAGGCCGATGCCTGAACTGCTGACCTGGTTGCTGGCGCCGGTTGTTTCATACCTGCTGGGAGCGATCCCGTTTGCATTTGTGATCGGCTCGATATTCGGCGTCGACCTTCGCAAGGTCGGCACCGGCAATGTCGGGGCCGGCAACCTTCGCCGAGTGGTGGGGCTGCCAGCCGGAATCGCAGCCGCCCTTCTCGACGGTCTCAAGGGTCTGATACCGGTTGTAGTGATGCGCGGAATCGGAATCGGACCTGCTGTCGTAGCAATTTCTGGGCTGGCGGTCGTGGCGGGACACAACTGGTCGATATTCCTGTGGGGCCGCTCCGGTCGGGGTCTGGCCCCCTCCGCCGGAGTACTGGCCGGGGTAGATCCCTGGCTGATTCTGTGGCCCGGCGGCTGGGCGGTGGCAGGGTGGAAGCTGGGAGGTGGGATCGCCGGCTTTTTTGGCTGGGGCTCTCTACCCGTCATCGCCGCTCTCTTGAATCGACCGGACTCCGTTGTTCTGGCTTGCCTGGGCCTTGGCCTTCTCATGATCATCCGACGCATGCAGGGAAACCCCTCCCCCCAGCCTGGGGTCAAAGCCGCCCTCTACCGTGCGGTCTTTGATCGCGATCCGGGCCAGGCGGTGACGACCGCGGAGGAGCCGGTCGGAAATTGACGCGGCGCTTTCGTCGCCGCACCATCTTCATCGTGGCCGCTGCCACGGCCGCCATATATTTCGGCGTCTCCATTTACGCCTTCATCAACCTGAGACTCCCACGCCTGGGGGTCCTGGCGGGGTTGCTTCTGGTCCTGGCGGCCTTCGCCGAGATCGGCGGGAAGTGGATGTTCGGTATGCAGTTCCGGCATGGCGTGCTTGAGGTGGGAAGCCACCTCGAGCCCAGATCGGCCATGAGGGCCGCTCTGGTGGGGGCAGGGATTGCGCGCCTAATTCCGGCAGGAGGCGCCGTTACTCCCGTCGCCATGGCATGGAGCGTCAGGAGGTTCGCCCCCGGAACCGGAGGGGCCGCGGTCCGATCCACCATCCTCCATTATTCGGGACTATTGATCGGAACCGGGGTCGCCTTGCTCTGGGTCATCAACCGAGGGTTGTTCGCATCACTACAGGCCGGAGCCACCATCCTGGCGGTGATCCTTATCCTCGCGGGAGGAGTGCTGATGTTCGGGACCGGATGGCTGGGATCGGTCTCCAGGCGGCTGCCACCCCGCTTGCGCAACCTGCTCGGCCACACTGCCGCCAACCATCCGCCGGATCTTGTGAGCCAGGGATGGATGTGGGGTCGACTGGCTTTGGAGGCAGGGGCGTTCTATCTGGTGATGGAGGCGTTCGGCGTTCCACTCACGCCGACCCAGGCGATCTCGGCCTTTGGGATAAGTCAGTTAGCCGGAGGCCTGCCCGGTACACCGGGAGGGATTGGCTTCACCGAAGCAGGCTTGGTAGGCGCCCTCGCCGCCTTTGGCTATCCGGCCGTCTGGACGGTTGGCCCGATGCTGGTCTATCGGCTCGTCTCCTATTGGATACCGGCGGTGGCGGGTCTGGTTGCTGGCGGCATCGCCTTTCTCAAGCAGGAGACCGAACCCTGATCTAGCCAGGGCTTGGCTGACGACCCGGGCCTGGCGGACCGGCAAAGATCTGAGCGATCTCCATCCATTTTTGGGCGACAACGCCGTCAACGCGAAGTGACGTGTCGCGGATATGGCGGCGCTGGGCTACGACCAGACAAAAGTCCTCGACTAGTCCAGCGATGCTGTCTGTGGAGGCTTCGTTCCAGGTCTTCGAGTCTCCTCCCGGTCCTTGCAGGGTGACGCGCACCCTGGTGTCGGGAACCATCAGCCCGCGATTGAGAAAGCTCCACGAGAAAGTCTTGATTCCCAGCTCAGCGATGTGAAACAGTCGGAGTGTCGGAGTTCGGATAGCGCCGATGGTGTCGACCACGTCCTGACCATGTGCCCAGGTCTCCATCAGGCGAGCCGTTACCGCTGACCGCGCCTTCATCGCCGGGCCATACCAGGCGAGGGTCGTCTCCGGCTCCAGCAAGGTGAACGCCACCAGCTCCCGCGCCCGGGCGGTTCTCCACCACTCGAGCACACCGGCAGGGTCGAGATCTCGTCCCTGATCGATGGCGATGGCCATGTAGTCCTCGTTGGCACCTGCCAGACGGACATTTATCTCATCGGCGAAACCATTGGGGTCGTTTATGGCCTGGGTCTGTCGATCGTCAAAAAAGGCCAGGTGCGAGATAGTGTCGCGGATGGTCCACGGCTCGGCCGGAGTCACCAGGTCCCAACCTTTGTCTTCGAGGCCCGCCACGAGCTCGTCGAGCTCGTCCTGCTCGGTCTTCAGATCTGCGATTAGCTCTCTCATCACCCCTTCTTCGTGTCGATCCCCGCCATCATTTGCAGGGCCTTGATGAGAGCGTGATTGCCTTCTTCCCCGAGGCCCATGCGCTGCAGGGCGCGGTAAAGCTGGAAGATCAAAGCTGTCCCCGGCAGGGGCACCCCTAGCTCGTCAGCCGCGGCCAGTACCAACCGCAGGTCTTTCTGTTGAAGATCGATTGTGAATCCGGGCCGCCAATCGCCCTCGATCATCTGCGGGCCGCGGTTGGTAAGCATCCATGAGCCAGCTGCCCCGCCCTTCACCGCGTTAAGGGTGTCAGTCAGGTCGAGTCCGGCAGCCTCAGCAAAGAGCAGCGCCTCCGAGGAGGCGAGCTGGTTCCCCACCACCAGGATCTGGTTGACGAGTTTGACGAGTTGGCCGGCACCCACCGGACCAACATGAGTGATCACCGCCGAGTAAGCCTCGAGATAAGGTCGGGCCCGATCGAGTTGAGCTCTTTCACCCCCCACCATGATGGTCAAGCCTCCGCGACTGGCGCCTTCGGGTCCACCGCTTACCGGTGCGTCGAGCCAGGAGCATCCCTGGCTGCGCACGGTCGCTTCCAGTTGGCGGGTGGCTCTCGGGCTGATCGTGGAGTGATCCACGATCAGCGCGCCGGGGCGAAGGGCAGTCAGAAGGCCCCCAGGTCCGTGCACGACGCTCTCCACATCAGGTGTGTCCGATACACAGATCATGACGATGTCAGCGACGGCAGCCAGGTCAACCAGACTGGCCGACACGGTTGCGCCATCTATGGCCCGAGCTTTATCGGGAGTTCGGTTCCACACGACAAGTTGATGACCGGCGGCGACCAGGTTGCGAGCCATTCCTGCGCCCATGGATCCGATTCCGACAAATCCAAGTTGGTCGGTCATTAACTAGGCCACGATATCGGGTAGCTTTTCAGGTGTGACCGAACCCACTCCCGGCGGCCCACCGGCGCGCTGGCCCTGGGTGCTGGCGGCGCTCTTGGTCGCCTTCCTCATCAGCATCGTCGGCATCGTCGTCGCGTTTCGGTCCCTGGTCGACCGCATCCCGACCCCCGACGACGTGGCCGCGGCACTGGCGCCCGAGCCATTCGAGAACGTCGGTCCTACGGTCGTACAAAGCATCCGGTCGCTGGCCGAACTCACAACGGTCGAATACGTCGAATACACGGTGATCGAAAAAGGCACCGACTCCGGCATCCTTGCCTGGGCCCGGGGCGACAGTCTCACACTGTTGGCCGTCGCCCGCATCGGAGCCGGTGTCGACCTCTCGGCAATAACGGCCGACTCGTTCGAGGTCGATCATGAGAGCGGCGTGGTCACGGTGCGCCTGCCGAGCCCGGAGATCCAATATATCGCAGTTGACAACGAGGCCACCCAGGTGATCGACCGCACCACCGGGCTCTTCACCAAGGGCGATCCCCGTCTCGAGACTGATGCCCGTCAGGTAGCTGAGACCGTGCTGCTGCAACAGGCGGAGTCGGCCGGAATCCTTCGGGAGGCTGAGGAGAACGCGGTAGCAGCTTTGACGAACTTTCTCCTGGGGCTCGGTTATACGCAGGTGGAAATCATCAAATCCTCCCTTCCTGCGTAGATCCGCGCCGGCTTCCGCTGCGTTTCTACGCGTGGGGTCAGGCGTGTTTCACCATCACGTGTTTGGTAATCGTGTAATCGAGCACGGCCTCCTCGGAGAGGTCTTTGCCGAACCCGGACTGCTTGAAACCTCCATGGGGGGCTTCGGAAGCGAGCGGAATGTGGTCGTTGATCCACACGGTGCCGAACTCGAGGGCGGCGGCGGTGCGAAGAGCTCTGCCAATGTCCTTGGTCCAGACAGAGGCGGCCAGTCCGTAAAGGACGTCGTTGCCCAAACGGATCGCCTCGTCTTCCCCTTCAAACGGCAGAACGACCAGGACCGGGCCGAACACCTCCTGTTGCACGATTTCGGAGCGTTGCTCGGCGTCAACGATCACCGTGGGCGAATAAAAGTAGCCCTTTTCCAAGCCGGAGGGCACCCCGCCCCCGGTAACGACTCTCGCTCCGGCCGCGCGGGCCCGGTCGACGAATCCAGCTACTCGATCTCGTTGGGTGGCCGAAATCAGCGGGCCCATGAAGGTTTCATCTGCCCAGGGGTCGCCGACCTTGGTCGACTCAAAAGTGTCGACCAGGGCATCGACGACTTCGTTGAGGCGATCCCTCGATGCATAGAGTCGGGCCGCCGCCGTGCAATCCTGGCCGGTATTGAAGAGGGCGCCGATCTGAGCGGCAGCCGCCACCGCTTCGAGGTCGGCATCCTCGAAAACGATGAACGGAGCTTTTCCGCCAAGTTCGAGGTGGACCCTCTTCAGAGAGTCGGCGGCAGTCTTCATCACCTTCTTGCCGGTGTTGGTCGAACCGGTGAGGGAGATCATCCGCAGATCAGGGTGTTCGACCAGGGCCTGACCGGTGTCGTTACCTCCGGTGACCACGTTGAAGACGCCATCGGGAACTCCGGCCTCCCTGGCGAGCTCACCGAGCATCAGGGCCGTACGGGGGGTACCCGGAGCCGGTTTGAGGACGGTCGTGCATCCTGCCGCCAGAGCCGGACCGATTTTCCAGACTGCCATGGCCAGTGGATAGTTCCAGGGGGCGATCTGACCCACCGGGCCTACGGGCTCGCGCCGCAACATGGATGTGTACCCGGTCAGAAAGTCCCCCGAGGCGGTCCCGGAGATATTGCGGGCGGCGGCCGCAAAGAATCGAAGGTTGTCTACGGCCATGGGGAGATCGGCCCCGAGGGATCCGCCCGCGTAGGGCTTGCCGGTGTCCTCGGACTCCACTCGGGCGAACTCGGTGGCTCGCTCTTCGAGTAGGTCGGCCATGCGGTGGATAGCCAGGGCCCTCCCTCCGGGCGAAAGCTTGGACCAGCGACCGTCAAAGAATGCCTTGTTGGCGGCGGCCACGGCCTCATCGATGTCAGCCGGGCTCCCATCGATGGCGACATCGACAACCTCGCCCGTAGCCGGGTTCTCGACCTTGAGCTCGCTGCCGCCCTTGGTGTCGGCCCAATTGCCATCGATCCAGAGTTTGTGAGTCATGTTGTTCCTTTCTCGATGCTCAATTCTCGTCGGCCCGACGAGCGAATCGTTGGCTGAGGATGATCGGGATGAAGGTCACCACCACCACCAGCAAGGCAACAACGTTGGTGACGGGCCGTTGCCGTGGGCGGACCAACGAAGAAAAGATCCAGATCGGCAGAGTCTGCTGTTGGCCAGCAGTAAACGTGGTAACGATGATCTCGTCGAACGAGAGAGCAAAGGCCAACATCCCTCCCGTGACGAGAGCCGGCGCCAGGAGCGGTAGCAACACATAGCGGAAGGTCTGCCAGCCACTCGCCCCCAGATCCATCGATGCCTCCATCATTGACGGAGAAGTGCGCCTCATTCGAGCGATGACGTTGTTGTAAGCCACAGCCACGCAGAAGGTGGCGTGCCCTACCACTAGCGTCCAGAAGGAGAAAGGTATTTCGGCCAGATTGACGGCTGAGCGGAGTGCAATGCCGGTGACGATGCCCGGCAAGGCGATGGGCAGCACAATAAAGAGCGAGAGAGTCTCCCGGCCGAAGAACTTCGAACGCCACACTGCCCCCGCCGCCAGGGTCCCCAAGACGAGCGCTACGGTCGTGGCAACGCCGGCTACTCCCAAGGAGAGCACCAGGGCCTCGCGGATATCGTCGTTGCGGGCCGCCACCCCGAACCACCGGAAGGTGAAGCCGGGTGGGGGGAACTGAAAGCTCGCTTCTTCGGTGGTAAACGCATAAAGGCCAACCAAGAAGATGGGTATATGGAGGAACGCCAGAACCGCGGCCGCTGCCAACATGAGCAGACGCGGTCGCCGGGTCATAGCGCCTCGAATGCGCCCAGGCGACGAGCGATCGTCAGGTATGCGGCCATGATTGCGATCGGCACGAACGAGAAGGCCGCTGCCAGTGGAAGGTTGCCCGCTACGCCTTGTTGACTGTAGATCGCCAGTCCGATGAAGGGGCTGGAGTCGCCGATGATGGTGGGGATTATGTAGTCGCCGAGGGTCAGCGAAAATGTAAAGATCGACCCGGCCACTATTCCCGGGATGGCGAGCGGCCACACCACCTTGCGGAATGTTGTGAGCGGTTTGGCGCCGAGGTCGGCCGATGCCTCGAGAAACGAGATCGGCACCCGTTCCAGAGCCGTTTCGACCGGGAGAATCATGTAGGGGAGCCATATGTACAAGAACACGATGAACTGGCCGAGATAAGACGTTGAGAGCGAAGGCCCTCCGATCACAGGGAGGTCGAGCACTCCTTCCAGGACTGGTCCAAGGCCGATGCGGGTGAGAAACCAGTTGATGATTCCCTCGGCAGCCAAGATCAGCTTCCAGGCATACACCCTCACCAAATACGACGACCAGAGGGGAAGCAGTACCGCCAGGATCATCCAGGCCTTGGTGCGTCTGGCGGCGAAGCGGGCAATGTAATAAGCCAGGGGCAACGCAACTATGACCGAGGCAACGGTTACAGAGGCCGCCATTGTGAACGTGCGGCCGACCACGGCCATGTTGGCGCCGGTGAAGAGGTCCCTCCATGTCGCCAACGTTGGTGTGCGATCGATGGTCCCGGCAAAACTGTCGAGGCGAAAGAAGCTCTGGGAGAGCAACGAGAGCAACGAACCGCCGTATACCCCGACCAGCCACAGCGCCGGCAGCGCCAGGAGCATGAATAAGCGAAGTCCCCGGCGTCGGTACAAGGTCGCCGAAAGACGGCGGAGCCTGCTGGTTGGAGTTGCAGCGCTAGCCATGGGTGACCAGGGGGAAGCGGTGTGATGCCGCCTCCCCCGGGTTGTGTTGTCTACCGGCCGCCGATCACAGCCAGATAGTCAGTCACCCATTTGTAATACGGAACGCAGGTGCCACCGGCTCCGCTGCAGTCTTCCGTTGGCGTCTGCCAGAACCTGATCTGGTCGAAGTTCCCGAACCCGTTGGTCGTGCAACCCTCCGCCCCCAGCAGGTCGTTTCCGTCGCAGGCGGCAGGAACAGCAGGCACCGAGCCAAACCAGGAGGCCAGGTCGCCCTGCACTTTGGGGGTGATGGAGTGGTTCATCCACATGTAGGCGCAGTTCGGGTTCGGCGCGCTCGCATGCAGCATGGTGGTGTCGGCCCACCCAGTGGCGCCTTCGGTCGGCACGACGCTCGACACCGGTACGCCGGATGCCTGAAGGATGTTCACCTGGAACGGCCAGCTCGATGAGGCGACCACGCCTTCGTTGGTGAAATCCTCTATCTGGATGAATGCATCGTGCCAGTAGCGGCCGACCAGGTCACGCTGGTCGCGGAGGAGGTTGAGCGCATCCTGATACTGCTGATCGCTCAATGCGTATGGACTCGACACACCCATGTATAGGGCGGCGTCTGCCACGTAGATGGGTCCGTCATAAGCCTGTACGCGTCCGACATTGCTCTCGCCATCCGGCAAGGTCTGCTCCTCGAACACGACGCTCCACGAGCTTGGCGGGGTGGCACCGAATACCTCGGTGTTGTAGGCCAGCACATTGGCACCCCATTGATAGGGGACACCGTAATGGCGGCCATCGACAGTGTGCCATGGTGCGTTTTGGAGGCGAGTATCAACTGTCTCGAATCCGTCGATGAGGTCGATGTTGACCTCCTGGACGGTTCCACCAGCGATGAGCCGGTTGCTGGCGTCACCGGAGGCGGTGACCAGGTCGTACTCCGTCGATCCCGTCATGAGGGCAACCATCTCGTCCGAGGTACCGGCGGTCTTGACGTTCACCTGACACCCTGACGACTCCTCGAAGGCGGTAACCCAGTCGTAGTTGGCGTCGGTGGACCCATCTTCGATGTAACCGGCCCAGGCCACGATGTTGACCTGCCCCTCGCCCTCGCCGATTTCGGTAGGGAGTTCGCGCGCTCCGTCCCCTCCACCATCACCACAGGCGGCGGCAACAAGGGCTATTACTCCCAACCACACGATCAGCTTCGATCGCATGCTTCTCGCTCCTTCACTTAGTCACCCCGGCGTTCACCGGAGCTGGTTCCGTCGTGTCGGCCAATGGTCGACACGAATCCTTGTCCCACACGAGGCGCACTGCCCGGCCTACCTCCTTGGCCACCTCTCCTTGCTGGCTACCCATGTTCTGGCTGACCACTATGAGGTGGGTGGTTCCGACCGCCACCCGGTACTTCGTGAAGGCACCGAGATAGGTGGCGTTGCTGACCACTCCCTCAACAGCGCATTGTGACGGCTCGGGAGTGTGGACAGGATCTGTCAACGAGATCTTCTCGGGGCGGACGGTGAAGGCCTCGGGTGACCCTCGAACGAGCATTGCGAGGTCTCCCGAAATGACGTTCGACACTCCGACAAACCCTGCCACGAACTCGTTGACCGGGTTTTCATAGACCTCGGCCGGAGTCCCGACCTGTGCCACCTGGCCGTGGTTGAACACGGCCATTCGGTCGCTCATGGTGAGCGCCTCGTCCTGGTCGTGGGTCACGAATATGAAGGTGATCCCGACCTCACGCTGCAGACTCTTCAACTCGACCTGCATCGCCTGACGGAGCTTGAGATCGAGAGCCCCCAGCGGTTCGTCGAGGAGCAGAACTGAGGGCCGGTTGACCAAGGCTCTGGCCAGGGCCACTCGTTGTCGTTGCCCACCGGAGAGCTGGGACGGCTTGCGTCCCTCGAAACCCTGCAGGCGCACCAATCCCAAAGCCTCATCCACACGTTGGATCATCTCGGTGCTGGACACCTTCTTGACCATGAGCCCGTAGCCGACGTTCTGGGCGACGGTCATGTGGGGGAAGAGGGCGAAGTCCTGGAAGACCGTGTTTACATCTCGTTCGTATGGTGGTTGGTCGGTAACGTCTTCGCCATGCAAATACACCTTGCCGGAGGTGGGGACCTCGAAGCCGGCGATCATTCTGAGACAGGTGGTTTTGCCGGAGCCGGACGGTCCCAACATCGAAAAGAATTCGCCGTCCTCGATGTCCAGGTCGACGTTGTCGACTGCCACAATCGCGTCAAAATTCTTTGAGACTTGGCGTAGCGAGACAGACCGGGTCATGTGTGGGGTGAGTGTATGGAGGGGGTCGACCGGGTGAACCACCGAAGTCGGGAATTTCTGGAAGGGGAGGCTTAGACCTCCACCACCACCAGCGTTTGGCCTGCCTCGACCTGGTCGCCGGTCGCCGTTTGCACCGAGGTGACCGTTCCAGAGTGAGGGGAGCGGAGGGTGTGCTCCATCTTCATCGCCTCCATCACGATCAGGACCTGGCCCTCGTCGACCTTGTCGCCTTCGTTGACCTCGACCTTGACCACCTTGCCGGGCATAGGTGCGTGGAGAGAGCCGCGGTCGTGGTCGGTCGTCACCGATGGGAATCGAGGTTGCTCGGTAAACCTCACATAACCACCTGGCCCGTCGACGTGGTGAATCGCACCCACCCGGTTGATGTCAAACCAGCGCAGATGAGTGGCCACTACGAGACCGACTCGGTCCGGGCTGACGCTGAGGACGGCCGCACCCTCTACCAGGTGATGGTCGACCTCGACGGTGAGCCCCCCTCTGACATCGAAGCGATATCCGACCATGATGTCGCCGTAAGAGCTTTCGAATGTGACTTCCTGGAGCTGGGAGGGGCTGTTCCGCCACCCAGAGGGAACCGCGGACTGCACGGTGGAGTGCAATCGCCGATCCTCCTGGGCTGCCAGTGCTGCCGCGACCGCGGCGAGTCTCGCTTCGATGGGTTCGGGCAGGGGAGCCCCCAGCGCAGCCGCATCGTGGCGCTCCAGGAAATGAGTATCGGTATTGCCGGCCAGGAACTCGGGGTGGCGCAGGATTCGCACCAGCTGCTCGCGGTTGGTGGTGACGCCGTGGAGATGGGCGTGTTCCAGTGCACTCGCGAGGATCGCAGCCGCGGTAGCCCGGTTGTCGGCCCACGCCACCACCTTGGCGATCATGGGGTCGTAGTGGATCGAAATCTCCGTTCCGTCTTCAACCCCGCTTTCGACCCTCACGCCCGTGTGGTCGATGCGAAACCGATCGATCTTGCCGGAGGCCGGGAGGTATTCATGGAGAGGGTCCTCTGCGTACAACCGCGCTTCGATGGCGTGCCCGATGATGTCGGGCTGAAGGGCTTCCTCGGGGAGCGGCTGACCATCGGCTACTAGCAGCTGGAGTTGAACCAGATCCAGGGTCGTGATCTCCTCGGTGACAGGATGCTCAACCTGCAGGCGTGTGTTCATCTCCAGGAAGTAGAAGTCGGTTCCGTCGAAAATGAACTCGACTGTGCCCGCTCCCTGGTAATCGACCCCCCGAGCCATGGCGATGGCCGCCGCGCTCATCCGCTCCCGGGTCGCCTGATCGATGGCCGGAGAGGGTGCCTCTTCGATGATTTTCTGGTGTCGCCGCTGGATCGAACACTCTCTTTCGAAAAGAGCAACAAGATTTCCATGGTTGTCCCCGAACACCTGGATCTCAATGTGCCGCGGTTCCTCCACATACCTTTCGAGGAAGACGGTGTCGTCGCCGAAGGCTGAAGCCGCTTCTCGTTTGGAAGCGGATATCGCTTCGACCAGGTCTGCCCCGGCAGCCACGACTCTCATTCCTTTGCCACCGCCCCCGGCGGAGGCTTTTACCAGAACCGGCCACCCGATCCGATGAGCGGCTTCCAGCATCGCCTGAGGCGAGAGACTTGTAAGGTCCACTGAGGGAAGTACGGGTACGCCCGCAGTTCGCGCCCGGTCGATTGCCGCGAGTTTGGAACCCATCAGCTCGATGCTCTCGGGTGAGGGTCCGACCCAGGTCAGACCCGCATCGATCACCGCCCTGGCGAAGTCGGGGTTTTCGGCCAGGAAGCCGTAACCGGGATGGATCGCATCGGCCCTGGTCCGACGTGCCGCCTCCACGATGGCATCGATGCGAAGGTAAGACTCGACGGGACTGGCGCTGCCCAGGGCAATCGCCTCGTCGGCCTCTCTCACGTGGACCGCGGTCCGATCGACGTCTGAGAAGACGGCCACCGTCTTGATGCCCATGACTCGGCATGATCGAAAGATGCGGCGAGCGATTTCCCCCCGATTGGCCACAAGAAGCTTGCTGATCATGGCGCAGCGAGGCTAGCCCGGGTATTCCGGCCGGAGCCTACGATGACGATTCCCCCACGGAGGAGAAACCATGGCAGCTACTTCGACGATGCTTCCGCTAGGGACCGAGTTGCCAGCGTTCAAACTTATTGATGTTCGCTCTGGTCACGTTTTGTCATCGGATGACTTCACCCAGTCGGCGTTGGTGGTCATGTTCATTTGCAACCACTGTCCTTATGTGAAGCTGATCCAGCAAGGCCTGGTGAGCTTTGGCAACGACTACGCCGAGAAGCCAGTCGACATCGCCGGCGTTGCTTCCAATGATGCCAGTGCCTATCCCGAAGACGGGCCCGACGAGCTCGCCAGGATCGCCGATCAGCTGGGTTACACCTTCCCGGTCCTCTACGACGAAAGCCAAGAGGTGGCGCGGGCTTTCACCGCTGCCTGCACGCCCGACTTTTTCGTGTTCGACTCAGACCGTCGGCTTGCCTACCGGGGTCAGTTCGATGGTGCTCGTCCGGGCAATGGGGTAGACGTAACTGGTGGGAGCCTGCGTGCCGCCGTCGACGCTCTCATGGCTGGCGCGGCCATCGCTGCCGAGCAGCGACCCTCGATGGGATGCTCGATCAAATGGAAAGCCGACGGTATGACCATCGGGCGAGGTTCCGGCTAAGCGCCAACAGCCCCCTTCCTGCGTAGAAACACGCCGTGCAACGGCGTGTTTCCATGCAGGATCGATCATCACATCCGGAAGACCCCGAACTCGGCGGTGCCTTTGACCGGTCCCGAGTGGACAGCCGACAGGGCAATCCCCATGACGGTACGAGTGTCGCGAGGATCGATAAGCCCGTCATCGCGTATCCGGGCTGTAGAAAAGTAGGCCTGCTCTTCGTGTTCGATTTGACCTTCGATAAGCGCTCTGCGCTGCTGATCCGCCTCGTCGTCGAACGTTCGGCCTTGTTCGTCGGCGGACTGCCGGGCGATGATCGATAACACACCGGCCAGTTGTTTGGGCCCCATCACCGCCACCTTGTGGTTGGGCCAACCGAACACAAAGCGAGGGTTGTAGGAACGACCCGACATCCCGTAGTTTCCCGCCCCATACGAGACTCCCGCCATCAATGCCAGGTGGGGCACCGTCGAGTTGGCGACCGTGTTGATCATCTTGGCCCCGTCCTTGATGATTCCCCGCTGCTCGTAGATCTTGCCCACCATATAGCCGGTGGTGTTGTGAACAAACAAGATCGGCTGGTCGTATCGGTTGCACAGTTGGATGAACTCGGTGGCCTTCTGGGCCTCTTCGGAGAAAATCACTCCCTGTTGGTTGGCGACCACGCCGATCGGGTATCCGTGGATCGATCCCCATCCGGTCACCATTGATGGCCCGTACACCGCCTTGTATTCCTCGAAGCGCGACCCATCGAGCACCCTTGCCAGCACCTCGCGGGCGTCGAAAGGAACCCGGAGATCCTGAGGGATGATCCCCAGCAAATCCCCGGGGTCGTGAACCGGTTCGTCAGCCGGCATCGTCGGACCATATCCCGCCTTGTGCCAGTTGAGATGAGCAACGATCTCGCGACCGATACGGAGGGCGTCGAGTTCATCCCAGGCGAAGTAGTCGGAGAGCCCGGAGACTCTCGAGTGCATCTCGGCCCCACCGAGCTCCTCATCAGACGATTCCTCCCCGGTGGCCATTTTCACCAGGGGAGGGCCCCCGAGAAATACCTTGGCTCGTTCCTTGACCATCACCGAGTAGTCGCACATGGCTGGCACGTAGGCGCCGCCCGCCGTCGAATTGCCGAACACGAGGGCGATGGTGGGGATGCCCATCCTCGACAGTTGCGTGAGGTTGCGGAACCACTTGCCCCCGGTGATGAAGACCTCGGCCTGGTCGGGAAGATCGGCGCCCCCCGACTCAACCAGGTTGACGAGGGGCAGCCGGTTCTCGCGGGAGATGTCTTGCGCCCTCAAGGTCTTGGCTAACGAGTAGCGATTCGAGGAGCCAGCCTGGCTGGTGGGATCGTTGGCCGAAATGACGCACTCGACCCCACTGACCACCCCAATCCCCGTCACCGCATTGGCCCCAAGGTTCTTGTCGGTGCCCCACGCTGCCAGGGTCGATAGCTCCAGGAATGGGCTGTCGCGGTCGATTAGCAGCTCGATCCGCTGCCGGACCAGCAACTTGCCCCGGCCGACATGGCGGTCGATGTATTTCTGACCACCTCCCAGCCGTGCTTCAGCTTGCAGCTTCTCGAATTCCTCGAGCCGGTTGAGCATTGCCTGGCGGTTGGCCTGGAATTCCGGAGAACGCCGATCGACCTCGGAATGAAGGGGCCTCATCTCGTCGGTGAGGCTAGTGAATATGGGTCTGACACCCCTCAACTCGAGGGAATGATGGACCGAATGAAACCTTTGACGGTAGAGCCACGTCTAAAGGCTAAGGAGCTGTTTTGTTCACCCGGGATCGTCATTTCGAACTCTCCACCTTGCTGCCGTTTGCACCGGTTGTGCTACTTGCCCTCTGGGCTCTGTTCCGCGCTGTGTGATCACATCGCCGACAAAAGGGGGGCCGACAAAAGCGGGGCCGACAAAAAAGGGATGGACCGGTAGGGTGGACTAGTGCCCACTCCCGACTCCCTCCCTTGGACGGGTGACCCTGAGGCGGACCGCCTACTCGCCCGCGATCCCCTTGCACTTCTGATCGGGATGTTGCTCGATCAACAGTTCCCGATGGAGCGCGCCTTTTATGGACCGTATCTCCTCCAAGAGCGGCTCGGCCAGCCCCTCGAGGCCGCATCCATCGCCAGCTACGACCCGGCCAAGCTCGAAGACATCTTCAAAGGCCCACCAGCCATCCATCGATTCCCCGGAGCCATGGCCAAACGGACCCAGGAGCTGGGTCGCTTCCTGGTTGAAAACTATGGCGGTGACGCCGGCCGCCTCTGGGGCGATGCCAACTCGGGCGAGGATCTGCTTTCCCGCCTGCTTGCCTTGCCAGGCTTCGGCAAGGCCAAGGCGCGTATCTTTGTCGGGGTTCTTGGCAAGAGGATGGGAGTCCAGCCCCCCGGGTGGGAGACGGTGGCCGCCGACTGGCCCTCGATTGCTGACGTTGAGAGCTGGGAGGACGTGTTCATCCTCCGCCAACAAAAGCGAGAGATGAAAGCGGCCAAACGGGCCTGATAAGGCTCAACCGGGACCACCCCCTGCCGATACAAATACACCGCAGGAATGGGGAAGGATCAATGATGCTGTCGGGCAACCTGAGCAACTGGCCGGTGACCGACCTGCTGCAGATCATGAGGGTGACTCAGAAGACCGGCGCCCTCAGGATCGACGGCTCCCGGCCCGGGGTTATCCACTTCATCAACGGTCAGGTCGCGGGGGCCGCTATTTCGGGCCAGAGAGTCCCCTCCACCCTGGAAGAAGCCCGCCGGCTGACGATCGAC
>Ga0326597_10003163_pt1 | contig 23965 bp, 16 predicted proteins | sample RVTome_12_FD_203789 | JGI IMG/M metagenome (GOLD analysis project Ga0326597, IMG submission 203789) | Soil microbial communities from uranium-contaminated site in the Upper Colorado River Basin, Wyoming, United States - RVT100D185 | ecosystem: Environmental > Terrestrial > Soil > Contaminated >... | reverse complement strand
AGGGCAATGCCGCATTTTACGAATACGACGCTGTTGGAAATTTGCTTCGCATACAGCGGTTCAATGTCGATCCCTCGGCGAATGTCTCGATCACGCTCGTCACGCCGAACAAGGGGAACGTCGGGACCACAGTCCAGATCTTCGGCAAGGGCTTCAGCCCGACCCCCGGCCAGAACACCGTGACCTTCAGTGGTGGCGCCACGGCTACCGTGACGGCCGCCACCGGGACAAGCCTCACCACCACGGTGCCATCCGGAGCCGTGACGGGGGCGATTAGCGTGAGCGCACCCCTCGGCTCAGCGGTCTCGCCCGAGCCCTTCACCATTCTTGAAGCCCTCGCCGTGACCCCCGACGAGGCGGATGTCGCCCTCGGGGGCAGCGTGGACTTCCAGGCGACCCTCGGGGGGACCCCGACGCCTGACGTGACCTGGCGAGTGAACGGGATCGTCGGGGGGAACGCCGCCCTCGGCACCATCACGGCGGCGGGCACCTACACCGCCCCCAACACCCCGCCCCCGGTCCAGCCGGTGCCCATCGAGGCCGTCTTGACTGCCGATCCCACCCAGATTGCCACGGCCAGTGTCCGCGTCGTGGGCCAGGTGAGCGGGATCGAGGCCGCGGCCCCCGTGAGTGTGGCGGTGACCCCGTCCGCGGGGCCGACGGCGAGTGCCCCCGTGAGCGTCCAGGTCACTCCCCAGACCGGCCCCACCGCGAGCGGCCCGGTGAGCGTGGCCGTGACCCCCCAGAGCACACCCGCGGCGAGCGGCCCCCTGGCCGTGACGGGCGGCCCAGCGATCACCTCCGTGGCCCCCAACTCTGGTGCCATCGGAGCCTCAGGCCTCGGGGTGACGCTGTCGGGGGCGAACTTCCAGGGGACGAGTGCCGTGCGCTTCCTGCGGAATGGCAGCGTGGACACGACCCTCACCGCCACCAGCATCTCGCCCGCCGGGGACGGCACCAGCGTGAGTTTCACCCTCAACATCAGCGGGAGCGCTGCGACCGGTTCCCGGGTGGTCCAGGTGGTCACGCCCCAGGGGACGAGCACGAACTTTGATCTTGGAACGAATGTCTTCACGGTGACACCGTAGTCGCCAGCTTGCAGCTCGCAGCTGGCAGCCGGCAGCTTGCAACCCGTGCTTGCTGATGACCGCTGACGGCTGAAAGTAGAAGAGGGAGGGGATCTCATGACACGGAGTAGCAGACGATTCGTCGGCGGCCTACTGGTCGCGGCCGGCTTCCTCCTCCTGGCCCCCAGCGGGGCCGTGGCCCAGACCTTCAACAGCGGGAGCACGGGGGCCGATGGGCCCTTCAGTCCCGCCAGCAACACGACGCTCGCCCTGCCCCCCAGCGGGGTCTTCAACTTCACCACCATCAATATCCCAACGGGGGTCATCGTGACGTTCACCAGGAATGCCGCCAACACCCCGGCCGTCCTGCTGGCCACCGGCGCCGTCACGATCAATGGGACCATTGACGTGAGTGGGGGTGCTGGCGGCCCCTTCGGCCGGCCGGGCGCTGGCGGCCCCGGGGGCTTTGATGGCGGGTCTGGCGCCGACGGGATTACCACTGGGCTGGGCGGCGTGGGGCTCGGCCCCGGAGGTGGCGGGGGTGGTAGCACTGCGGGAAGCGGGGGTGGTGGGGGTGGCTTCGGCACCGCAGGCACGAGTGGGAGTGGTAGTGGCGGCGTCCCCGGAACAGCGTATGGGAGCCCGGCCCTCCGCCCGATTCTTGGGGGCTCCGGGGCTGGGGGGGGCGGCAGCACCGTCAATAGCTCGTTCGGCGGGGGCGGGGGTGGAGGTGGAGGTGCGATCCTCGTGGCCTCCTCGACCAGCATCGCCCTGGGCACCTCGATCACCGTCCCCATCCGGGCCACCGGAGGAAGCGGCAGCAACGGGAACGCCAACAACGGGGGTGGGGGCGGCTCTGGCGGGGCGATCCGGGTCATCGCTCCGACGATCACGGGGGCGGGGCAGCTCCGCGCCGAAGGAGGCAGCGGGGGGGTATTCGCGGGAGCCGGGGCCAACGGCCGGATCCGCCTGGAGGCCAGCACCCTGAGCTACACGGGGAGCAGTACCCCCATCGCGTCCCAAGCCTTCCCGCAGCCCGTGTTCCCGGCCGCCGGGCAGCCGAGCCTCACCATCGCGAGTGTCGGCGGCATCGCCGCGCCCGCGACCCCGGGGGGTAGCTTCCTGGCGGCACCGGACATCCTGCTGCCCACCGGGACCACCAACCCCGTGGCGGTCGCCCTCATCGCGAGTAACATTCCGCTCGGCACCGTCATCCAGGTGACGGCAACGCCGCAGAGCGGGACCAGGGCCACCGCGAACAGCTCCGGCCTCACCGGTTCGCTGGCCAGCTCCACCGCAACGGCGAGCATCAACATTTCACTCACCCAGACCAACGTCCTCACCGCCACGGCGACGTTCCCGCTGGTGGCGAGTGCTGGCAATGGTCCAATTTACGCTGAGGGGGAAGAGGTCACTCACGTCCGGGTGGCGGCAGTCTTGGGCGGGACTTCGCGCGTCACGTACCTCACCCGCTCCGGCCGCGAACTCGCACTGCCATGATCGGTGCCCGGTGAGGGGGATCTCCATGATGCGCACGGAACGAGCCCCTGAATCGTTCGCGGACGCCCCAGTGGCTTCTGCCTCCGGTCCGAGGAAGCGGGCGGCGCGCGGGCGGAGGCCTGCCGTCTTCGCCCTCCTCCTTGTTCTTGTTCCGCTCCTGCTGGCTGCCACCGCGACGCTTTCCCAGGCCGCGACCATTCTGTACGTCAACCACACCGACCCGGCCTGCCAGGGCCATGCCCCGTGCTACCAAACCATCCAGGCGGCCGTGGATGCGGCCCAGGCTGGGGATACCATTCGGATCCAGGCCGGGACCTACCAAGAGCAGGTCAATATCTCTGGAAAGAACAACACCAGCGGCGCGACCGAGGCAGACCGGATCCTCATCGAAGCGGACCCCGCGGCGCCCGTGGGCAGCGTGGTCCTCCAGGGGGCCGTCAGCCAATGCACCAACGGCTACGCCATCCGGCTCCAGCAATCGCGTTACATCACGATCCGGGGCCTCACCATCACCGGGGCCGGGGGGCAGGCCATCTCCCTGATGGGCGGCAACAACCAGAACTCGGCCATCCACATCGAGCGCAATCGAATTTGGTCAAATGGCAGCCCGGAGTGTAACGGGGGCATCACGATCGCCAGAGGGAATCCCAATACGCTGATCCTGAACAACCAAATTTTTGCGAATGGACGAAACGGCATCAGCTTCATTGATGCCGACGGCGGCCCACATTACCTCATCAACAATACAATTCACAGCAACGCCTGGAGCGGCGTGAATGTCGCCAGGACCCACGAGGTCCACCTGGTGAATAACCTCATCACCGGGAACGGCACCGCCTCGGGCTCCACCGGCGGCCGCTTCGGGGTCAAGCGCGAGGACTCGACGAGTCCCCAGCCCGCGGGGATCACGCTCCAGAACAACTTGATCTGCGGGAACCGCCTCGGGGAGATTGACGGCCCCGCCCTGGATGCCACCGACAGCAATAACCTCACGCCCACCGGGACCGAGGGACCCGGCGTCACTGCGAGCCCAGGCTGTGAAGTCCCTGCGAATGTCTACGCGAACCTCAACGGTCCCGATGGGCAGCCCAACACGGCTGATGACGACTTCACGCTGGCAGCCACCTCCCCCGCGATTGATCGGGGCATGGACCCCCGGACCCTCGGCCTGAATCCCACCTTCAACACCCTGTTCGAGGCCGACTTCAGCGGGGAGGGGCGCCGGCCCCGGGATGGGAATGGGAGTGGGACGAGCGAGTTCGATATCGGCGCCCTAGAGGCGGGGGTGACCGCCCGGCCCACGATCAGCGCCCTGAATCCGTCCTCCGAGGTGCACGGCAAGACCATCACCCTCTTCACCGTCACCGGGGAGCGTCTCGGGGGTGCCACCGCCCTCACCTTCCTCAAGGACGGCACCCCGGACTCCGCGATCACCGCCACCATTCTCTCCGTGAACCCCGAGGGGACCCAGCTTACTGCCACCGTCACGATCGAGGCTGCCGCAACGCTCGGATCTCGCGTCGTGACCGTAACCACCCCCGAGGGCACCTCGGATACCAATGCCACGTCCGGCGACACCTTCACCGTCCTCGGCCAGATCACCCTGGTCCCCGACTTCCTGAGCCTGGTGGAGGGGCAGAGTGGGGGCCTCACCGTCCAGCTCTCCGCCCCTGCCCCGACCGGGGGCCTGATCGTCACGCTGGAGAGCGCCGCCCCCGGCATCGCCACCGCTCCCGCCAACGTCACCGTGCCCGCCAATGCCACGAGTGCCCCGACGAGCGTCACCGCCGTCTTCGAGGGGACGACCAACATCACCGCTTCGAACTCAAGCTTTGCCTCGGGCCACAGCGTCGTCACCGTCCGAGCCCCCGTCCCGACCATCAGCAGCTTCAATCCCAGCAGTGGCAAGGTCGGAACCACCGTGGTCCTATCCGGCACCGGCTTCCGCCTCACGCCCAGCGCCAACACCATCCGCTTCACGGGGCCGAACAGCTCCTGGGTTACGGCGACCGTCTCGGCCGCATCGAGCACCTCCCTCACCGTGACCGTCCCCACCGGTGCCGTCACCGGCCCCCTCCAGGTCACCACCTCCGGGGGCACCGCGACCTCCAGTGGGCACTTCATCGTCCTCCCCACCCAGGACTTCACCTTGGTCGTCGAACCCTCGACCGCAACGGCCATCGCCGGGACCAGCGTGAACTTGAAAGTGAGCACCGTCACCACGGGTGGCTACACCGGCCTCACCACCCTCAGCACCGGCTCCCTCCCTGCTGGCGTCACCGGAACATTTACCCCACCCAACCTCGGCCCGAACGCCTCGGGGCTCCTCACCCTCACGACCACAGGGAGTACGCCGAGTAGCTCCAACATCGAGGTCCGCGCCATCGCTACCATCGAGGGCGCAGCCGTCACACGCACGGGGACCAGCCTCTTGAGTGTGCAGGGTGCCGGCCAGACGGTTCTGGCGGGCCAGGTTCGCGACGAGAACGAGAAGCCGCTTGCAGGCGTGACCATCAAGCTGGGCGGAACTACGCCAACCACCCTTGGAACGACCGATCTAGCCGGCAACTTCCTGGTGAGCCTTTCGGTCGCCGGCCCCCAGGTCTTCCTGATTGATGGCTCCAGCGCGAACACCCCGACAGTGACCTACCCGACGATCCCGGTGACGGTGAACATCCAGGCCGGTGTGGTGAACACGTTGGGCTACAGCCCCCACCTAATGGCCCATCCGCGGGGACAGACGATCCCCATTCTGAGTGGGCAGGAAACAGTCCTCGCCCCGGCTGAAATCCCGGGGCTGGAGGTCCGCATCCCGGCCGGGACAACCATCATTGGGTGGGACGGCCAGCCCAACACTGAAATCGGCGTGATCGCCGTGCCCGCGGATCGCTCGGGGGCGCCCGCGATCCCCGCGGGACAGTTCTCGAAGACGATCTACGCCTACACTTTCGGAAAGGTGGGGGGTGGCACCCCCACACAACCGGTGCCGATCACCTACCCCAATGACCTCGATGCCCTGCCGGGGGAACAGGTGGACCTCTACTTTTACGACGAGGCCCCCGATGGGACCCGCCCGAACGTCTGGGTCAAGTACGGCACGGGGACCGTCACCTCCGATGGGACGAAGATTGTCCCGGACAGCGATCCGGCCACCGGCAAGCCCTACGGCGTCCCGCGCTTCTGCTGCGGCTACAACCGGCCTGCCCGTCGGGTGCCCACCAGCGACCGGCTCCGGGGTCCCTATGGGGACGAGGGCGGGGATCCGGTGGAGCTCAAGACGGGAGCCTTTGTCTTGACCAAGACGGATCTTGTCCTCCCGGGCCGCATCCTCCTGGTGATTACCCGGACCTACCGCGCTGGCGTGGGAAGCCTGGGCCCCTTCGGGATCGGGACGAGCTGGGACTACGACCGCTTCCTGGTCCCCCCGCCGAATGGCTCGCCCGACTTCCTCCAGCTCGTCCTGGCGGGGGACTACTTCATTCCCTTCGCCCGCCAATCGGATGGGAGCTTCCAGAACAGCCAGGACCCCGCGTACCGGGGCGCCCAGGTGACCCTGGAGCCCGGGCTCCGCGTGCTCCGCTTCAAGGATGGCAGCATCTGGCGCTTCCGGACAAGCGACGGCCTCCTGGTGAGCCAGAGTGACCGGAATGGGAATACGGTCTTCATCGCCCGGGACAGCCAAGGCCGGGTGACGGCGCTCGCAGAGCCGGCAGGGCGCCAGTTCACCTTTACCTACACTGGGGCGAACTTGCGGATCGACCGGATCACCGATCCCCTGGGCCGAGCGGTCCAGTACACGTACGACGGCCAGGGACGCCTCACGAGCGTCACCGATACGGCCGGGGGCATCACCCAGTACACGTACGATGCCAGCCATCGCCTGCTCACGATCACCGACCCCCGGAACATCACCTTCCTCACCAACGAGTACGATGCCGCCGGGCGGGTGAGTCGCCAGACCCAGGCGGATGGCGGCGTCTTCACCTTTGACTACACGGTCACCGGCGGCTTTATCACCTCCACCACCGTGACCGATCCCCGAGGCAACCGCACGATCTCCCGGTTCAACAACTTCGGGTACCTCGTCAGCCGCACCGACGCCCTGGGGCAGACCACCACCTTCGAGCGGCAGCCCGGGACCAACCACCTCGTCAGTACCACGGATCCCCTCGGGCGAATCGCCCGGTTCACGTACGATGCCAGCGGAAACGTCACCACCATCATGGATCCCCTGGGGAACACCCGCACCTTCACCTACGACCCCGTCTTTAGCAAGGTCACCAGCATCACGGACCCCCTCGGAAATGTCACGACCTTCGAGTACGATGGCCAGGGGAATCTCATCGCCGTCACCGATCCCGAGCAGAACACGAAGCCCGAGCCGAACCGCCTGAAGACCCGGTTCACCTACAACACTTTTGGCCAACCGGAGACCACCAGGGATCCGTTGGGGAACACTACCACCTTCGCCTACGACAACCTTGGCAACCCGGTGGCAATCACGAATCCCTTGGGCAATGCCGTGAGCCGGACCTACGACCTGGTCTCCCGGGTGATTGCTCAGACTGACGCCCTAGGCAAGACCACCCGGTTCAACTATGATGCCCTCAATCGCCTGGTCACAACCGCGGATGCCTTGAACGGGATGTCCACGTTCGGCTATGATCCCAACGGGAACGTGCTGACGGTCACGGATGCCCGGGGGAATACGATCGCCCACGAGTATGACAGTATGGACCGGCTGAGTCGCCGAATCGATCAGCTCGGGAAGGCGGAAAGCTTCAGCTACGACGGAAATGGCAACCTGGCGACCACCACCGACCGGAAGAACCAGACTACAACCTCCACCTACGACGCCCTCAACCGGCGGGTGCGGGCCGAGTATGCCGATGGCACTGTGGCCACGTTCCAGTTCGACGCGGTTGGGCGCCTCGTTCAAGCAGATGACACCGCAGACCCACACCGACCGATCGAGGTGCAGTACGACTCCTTGGATCGCTTGTTGGCCGAAACCACCGGTCTCGGCACCGTGAGCTACCAGTACGATCCCCTCGGCCGCCGGACCCAGATGACGGTGAGCGGCCAGGCTCCCGTCATATACAGCTACGATGCTGTCTCCCGCCTTCGTACGATCACCCAGGCGCCCCTCAGTTCCGTGGACATCCAGTACGACGCTATCGGCCGTAGGACGGTCCTAACGCTGCCCAATCAAGCAAGCACCGAGTATCAGTACGATCCTGCCTCGCGGCTTACGGCTCTCGTATACCGTAGCGCCCTCGGTCTTCTGGGGGACCTTACCTACCAGTACGATGCTGCGGGCAGCCGGATAAGCGTCAGTGGCTCCTTCGCCCGCACTCTGCTCCCCGACCCTATCGGCACTGGGACATACGACACTGCGAACCGCCAGTTCGGTTTCGGCCCGAGCACGATGACCTTCGACGGGAACGGAAACCTCGCGACCCTCACCGACCCAAGTGGGACGACGACCTTCACGTGGGACGGCCGGGACCGGCTCACCGCAATCAATGGGCCCATGGTGAGCACATCATTCGCGTACGACGGGCTTGGGCGGCGGGCGTGGAGGACAGTTGGGGGTGTGTCCACGAAATTCCTCTACGACGGTCTTGACATCGTGCGGGAGGTGGGAGCACAAGGGGAGGCGAGCTACCTACGAACAATCGCCATTGACGAAGCTCTAACTCGCACCGACCCCACGGACACGGTCCATTACCTCGCCGACGGCCTCGGGAGCACCGTGGCTCTCACGACCGCGGCCGGTGGCCTGGCTACCACCTACACTTACGATCCGTACGGTACCGCGGCATTCTCCGGGTCCTCCTCCCTTAACCCCTTCCAGTTCACCGGACGCGAGAACGACAGTACGGGGCTGTACTACCACCGGGCACGGTACCACCACCCACGTCTCGGGCGGTTCATCAGCGAGGATCCGATCCAATTCGAAGGTGGGCTAAATCTCTACAACTATGTCGACAACGATCCGCTGAATTTCTCTGATCCGGGTGGGTATACGAAGGGTGGAAAGCAGAAGATGAACATCAACCTTCCAGATGGTAGTACAATCACGAAACAAACCCCGGCTAAGCAAATCCAGGAGGTTCTGAAGAAGGCAAAGGATCTGGGCTTGAGCCCCGAGACGATCAAGAAACTCAAGGGCCTCCATAAGGTGGTCAAGCGTGGGGGCACCGTTGGGATTGTTATTGATCTGATAGATGTGGACGAGGCGAACGCCGGGGAAGAGAAAATGCTGAAGCTGTGCCTCGAGAAGCCAGATGCCTGCCGGTACGATTGGAGCCCGTATCAAGTGCCGCCGACCAAGAGTAAGTCCAGCAGATGAGGCGACCGACGATGGCAACTCCAGACGGTATCAGCGCCGACGATTGGGAACGAATACACGAATTGGCGGTAGACATCGTGAATGCCGATGAGGACGACTCAGAGGCGTACAGGACTCGTCTCTTGGACTATCTTTACAGTCTTGAAGAGAAGTACGGGGAATTGCCGAGCATCCTGGCAACTCGAGCCGACTACACGAACGACCTGAGTTTGAAAAAGCGGCTTCTGGCTCGGGCGTATGGCTTGGCGATGGCTCGCGGTGATGATCGCAATGCGTTGTATATCGCGCACTCCTTGGCGGAGCTATCCATCGAGGAATTCAGGGATGCTAAGGAGGGTTGCAAGTGGCTCGATTGCGTTAAACAGCATCTGACCCAAGTTGACGACTCCTGGTTTGCCGGGGAGTACGATCGTCTGCGGAATGCGCTGCAGCAACTTCCTCCCGGGTGACTTTAGGAATCTGGGAGCAGGGGACTTTGATGAAAACATGATTTTCCTCTTTCGATCGGTATTGTTGCATGCCCTTGATGTCCCGCCAACCTCGTCTGGGCGCCCCTTGCACCACCCCGCAGGCAATCTGCTCCGACCGCAGACGCGCCAATGAGCCTCGTCTTCCAGGTGACGATCCCTGCCGGGGTGCAGATCATTGGCTGGGATGGGCAGCCGAACACCCAGGTCAGCGTGAAGGCGATCCCCATCGACCGCTCTCCCCTCCCGCCACCACCTCCAGGACAGAGTTCCCGCGTGGTCTATCTCTTCTACTTCGGCAAGGTTGGGGGCGGCCTCCCCACGGGGAACATCCCGGTGGACACGCCCAACGATGTGGGCGGTCTCCCGGGGGACAAGGTTGACCTCTACTACTTCAACGAGGCCCCCGATGGCACCGCTCCCAATCAGTGGGAGAAGTACGGAACGGGGACGGTCTCCCCGGATAGCACCCGCATCATCACCGACATCAACCCCGCCATTGGCCAGCCCTACGGCATCCCCCGCTTCTGCTGTGGGGGTCGTCGCAATGACCGTCAGCCATCGCCCAGCCCAGGCGGAGGCCCCAGCGGCGGGTCAACCGATAGTGGCGAAGAAGACGGAGAGCCCGTGGATACGGCGACCGGATTCTTTTACTTGACGAAGACGGATCTCGTCATACCCGGGATCATCCCCTTGACCATTTCCCGCACGTACCGGACCAACCTGACCAACGCCGGCCCCTTCGGCCTCGGGACGAGCTGGGAGTACGAGCGTTTCCTGCAGCCTCCGCCTAACGGGTCGCCCGATGCCCTCCTCCTTTTCAGTCCGGGCAACCGCCAGGACCTCTTCGCCCGCCAGCCGGACGGCAGCTTTGCCAACTCCACCTCCCCGGCCCTCCGGGGTGCCGTCGTCACCGTGGTTAGCGGGACTCGCACCCTGCGGTTCAAGGACGGGCGGAGTTGGCGCTTCCGGACCTCGGACGGACTTCTCGTGAGCCAGGCCGACCGGAACGGCAACACGGTCCTCATCAGCCTGGACTCCCAGGGCCGCGTGACGGCTCTCACGGAGCCTGCGGGGCGGCAGCTCACATTCAGCTACACGGGGGCGAGCCTCCGGATCGACCGGATCACCGATCCTCTCGGCCGGACCGTGAGCTATACCTACGACGCGCAAAGCCGCTTGGAGACCGTCATCGACCCCGCCGCGGGAATCACCCGATACACCTATGACGCGAACCATCGCATGCTCACCATCACGGATCCCCGCAACATAACCTTCCTCACCAACGAGTTTGACGCACAAGGGCGGATCATCCGCCAGACCCAGGCGGATGGGGGCGTCTGGACATTTAGCTACGCCACCACCGGCAGCTTCATTAGCCAGACCGTCGTGACGGACCCGCGCGGGAACGCCACCACGTACCGTTTCAACAGCGCCGGCTACCTCATTCAGCGGACCGACGCCTTGGGCCAGACCACCACCTCCGAGCGGCAACCCGGGACCAACCTCCTCCTCAATACCACCGATCCCCTGGGCCGGGTCACTCGCTTCAGCTACGACGGTAACGGGAACGTCACCTCGATTACGGATCCCGCCGGAAACACCCGGACCTTCACGTATGACCCCACCTTTAGCAAAGTGGCGAGCGTCACCGATGCTATGGGAGGCGTGAGCACATACGTATACGACGGACGTGGCAACCTTATCAACACTTCTGACGCACTTGGGAACGCGACCCATTTTAGCCATAACCAATTTGGGCTGCCTGTCTCCGTCACGGATGCCATGGGAAATGTTACTGAATTCACCTACACCGCCCACGGAGACCTAGAGAATGTCATAGATCCCCTAGGGAATATAAGTATGCGTGAGTACGATCTGGTGTCGCGACTGGTGCGGCAGATCGACCCACGAGGAAAGATAACCGCCTTTGCCTATGATCCGCTGAACAGGCCCTTGAGCATTCTGGACGCCCTGGGAGGCATAACCACCTTCACCTACGATCCTGGCGGTAACCTCCTCGCCATCCCCGATGCGAGGGGGAACACCATCACTTACGAATACGACAGTTTGAATCGTCCTAGCCGCCGAGTCGACCCCTTGGGCCGAGCGGAAATCTTCGCCTATGATGGTAAAGATAACCTCGTCAGTTTCACCGACAGGAAAGGGCAAGTATCCACCTTCACGTATGACGCTCTCGACAGGCCAGTGCGGATGGAATTTGCCGACGGGTCGGTGATGTCCCGCACATACGATGCCGTCAGCCGCGTTGTCAACGCTGAAGATACCGCCGATCCACACCGGCCTATTGCGCGGCAATACGACGTCGTTGACCGCCTACTCACAGAAACGACCGCCCTTGGATCAGTCAGCCACCAGTACGACTCTCTCGGTCGGCGAATGCGGACGACGGTGGGAGGCCAAGTTCCTATCGTGTACACTTTTGATGCAAACTCGCGTCTTCGGATTATTACACAAGTTCCCTTGGTATCGGTGAATATCGAGTATGATGCACTCAATCGTCGCACGCGCCTCACCTTTCCAAATAGTGTTTCCACGGAGTACTCATACGATCCTGCATCGCGGCTCACGGGGCTCATCTATCGGCTTGCGGAGAGTATCTTAGGTGACCTCACTTACCAATACGATGCCGCGGGTAACCGCATGAGCGCCGCCGGGTCCTTGGCTCGCGCGCTGCTGCCTGATCCCGTCTTCTCGGCGACATATGACGCTGCCAACGAGCAAGTTGTTTTTGGCAATAGAACCATGAACTTCGACGAGAATGGGAACCTCGTCAGTGTAACCGAGGGGTCCCGCACGATTACATATACCTGGGATGCTCGAGATCGACTCGTGGCATTCATCGCCCCTGAGATCTCGGGGACCTTTGCCTACGACGCTGCCCAACGCCGAGCCATGAAGGTGGTAGGTGGCCAAACCACGACGATCCAATATGACGCGTTCAACACCATACGTGAAGTACTCGGCGGTGCAGAGGTCACTTACCTGCACGGCCCAAACTTGGATGAGCCACTTATCCGAAATTCTAGCGACTATTACCTAGCTGATGCCCTTGGGTCCGTCATTGCATTGGTGGATTCCACCGGTAGCCTCACCACACGATACACCTACGACCCCTTCGGCCGCACCGCTACTGACGGCTTTACCTCTATGAATCCTTTCCAGTACACCGCCCGTGAGACCGATGCAAGCGGCCTCTACTACTATCGGGCACGTTACTATGACCCCCAGATCGGTCGGTTCATCCAGAGAGATCCGGCTGGCCTTGGAGGTGGTTTGAATCTATACGCATACGTTGGGGGGAATCCGACCAACTTTAGAGACCCCTTCGGATTGTTCAGGATTTATGCCAGTGAGCTCGGCTCGAGGACTGCTCCCACGTATGGCGCTGTAATGCGGGACGGTCATGAAAATATGACTTTCCTCTCTCGATGGGATGACATACCTCGCCATCATGCGCCAGCAATCCTGCGTCGACGCGCATGGCTGTGTGCACCACTTCATCTGCCCAGCCGCCGACCGGCGGAAGATCTTCCGATACGAGACATCCCGCCCGGCCATCACGCGCCGCGAGGTTCACGGAGACCGCCAACTCCACGGGCCATTTCATTGTCCTCCCAACCCAGGACTTCAGCTTGCTGATCGAACCCTCGACCGCGACGGCCATCGCCGGGACCAGCGTGAACCTGAAGGTGAGTACCGTCACCACCGGCGGCTACACCGGGCTCACCACCCTGAGCACGGGCACCCTCCCCACCGGAGTCACGGGGACCTTCACCCCACCCAACCTCGGCCCGAATGCCTCGGCGCTTCTCACCCTCACGACCTCAGGGAGCACCCCCAGCAGTGCTTCGTCAGCCATGGGGTCAGGCCTTTATAACTTGCTTATTTCGTTTGAAAGTTTCGTAAAGTCTGACCCCAAGGGTCGGGGGCGGGGTCAGCGGGCGCCGATGAGGATGAAGGGGGCCCAGTAATATGGGTGCGCGGTTGGGGGGCTGGAGAGGACGGAGAGCTGCGCCTGCTGGAAGGCGGCGGCCCGGCCGGCCGTGGGCAGGGCACGATGGAACGCCACCATGAAGTCCCGCGTGGCGGCATCGTTCACCATCCAGAGGGAGGCCACGATGGTTTGAGCCCCGGCCTGGCTGAAGGCGGCCGCGAGGGTGATGAGGGCGGCGCCGGGCAACTGCTCCCCCAGCGCCGTCTCGCAGGCCGAGAGAATCGCCAGGCCATTCCGTAGGCTGAGGCCGGCGATCTCGTCAATGCCCAGCCGCTGTCCCGCCTCCTCGGGGCCGGCCATCAGGAGGTACGAGCGCTCCGGCCGCTCCGAATCCAGCACGCCGTGGGTGGCCAAGTGGAGATCGGGGAATTGCCCCACCAGGCTCAGGAACTGGGCCTTGGTCGCCTTGGGCCCCTCCAGGGCGGTGACCGCGGGTCGAACCCGCTGGAGGGCGCGGACCTCGCGGCTGGCGCCGGGGAGCGTGCCGTCGGGATTGGCGAGCGCGAGCAGGGGCGTGTTGGCCGCCGGCTGGGTGGGGGTGAGAAGGTCCACCAGTTCCAGTTGCGTCAGGGTGCTGATCGCATGGGTCTCTGCCAGAAAGCGGACCGATCCGTCGGGCTGGGCGCGCGTCAAGGCGTGTATCGGCAGGTAGAGCAGGAGGTCGTTGGGGATCAGGATGAGATTCCGGCTCGTCTTCAGTTCGGCCTCGATAGGGCCAAGCAGGTGGGCGGCCAGCTTCTGGGTGAGCTGCTTCAGGGGGGCGACGTCGCGTCGGTACCCCTCGGACTCGTCGTCCGCCCAGGAAAGGCGCTGGCTCGCCCCGCGCTCGAGGTACTGGCGATACTGCCTGATCAGCTCGTACAGTTCTGCCTGGGACACGCCCTGGCTCTTCACCTGGAAACGCCCCCCAGGCGCCACCACGAAGATGTACAGCGCATCGGGGCTGGCGAAGTACTGGACGGCCATCGTGCCCGCCGGGAGCCGGTCGGCAAATTTGGCCAGGAGCTTGGGGTCCACCGTCTGCTGATCCACGAACTGGGACTTGTACTTGGGATACCGTGCCAGAAACGCCTGGACCTGGGCCAAGTATTCGGCTTTGGTCTGGGCCAGGAGCGCGGTGAGGTTCTGGACCTTCTCAGTCTGCTGCTCCTTGGGGGCCTTGGTCTGCTCTTCGCGAAGGGCCTCCTCCAAGGCCAACACCCGATCCTGTTTGGCCTGGGCCTTCCCGGCCTCCTCCCGCGCCTTGGGGTCCTGTAGCTTCGGCCTGGCGGCCCCCAGGGCCTCGGCGACGATCCGCCCTTTCCTGGCCTCGAGCACCGCAAAGGCGTCCCGATCATAGCCCTTGGTGGAGTCCTGCTCATGGAGCTTCAAGAGGAGGCGGGCCATCGCGTCATAGACCGCCAACCGGTTTTCGGCTTGCAGGTAGGTTGTGCGGGACCCCTCTTCCCCAAACTGACCAGCGAGTTTCTCTACCGTCCGCATCGCCTCCTGGTACATGGCGATGGCCTCGAGCGGTCGCCCTTCGCGCTCGTGAATCCTCCCCAGGCCGTGGGCAGAACGCCAGCGGATCTCGGAAATGTCTGCACTCCGTGCGATCAGCAGGGCCCGCTCGAAAACGGGCCGTGCGCTGCGACCGTCACGCATACTCCACAGCAGCCACCCCAGACCGGTGAGGCTCCATCCCACCACGGGATGCGTCGGGCCGAGAGTCTGCTCCCGGATCTGCAGGGCCCGCTCGTAGAGGGGGCGTGCGGCGGTGTAGTTCCGGGTGGTCGTGTGGAGAAAGGCAAGCGTGTTGAGACTTGCGGCCACGGCAGGATGCGTGGGGCCAAAACCCTTCTCCCGAATCTGCAGGGCCCGCTCGTACAGGGGACGGGCCCCGCCGTAGTCGCCAGAACGATGAAGCAGATAGCCAAGGGCGTGAAGGCTCTGGGCCACGGCCGGGTGGGTCGGCCCGAGGGCCTGCTCCCGAATCTGGATGGCGCGCTCGTACAGCGGCCGGGCCGCGGCGTAGCTGCCGGTGTCCCGGAGGACATCGGCGAGGTTGTTGAGACTCTGGGCCACGGCCGAGTGGTTCGGCCCAAGGGCCTTCTCGCGGATCAGCAGGGCCCGCTCGTGCAGCGAACGGGCGGTAGCGTAGTTGTTCGTTGCGTGATGGAGGAGGGCAAGGTTATTCAGGGTCAAGGCCACGAAGGGGTGCGTAGGTCCGAGGGCCTGCTCCCGGATCTTGAGGGCCCGCTCGTACAGCGGTCGAGCCGACGCGTAATCGCCGGTGATGTGGAGGAGCCAGGCAAGACCGTTCAGGCTCGTGGCCACGGCAGGATGCGTGGGGCCAAGAGTCTGCTCGCGGATCTGCAGGGCCCGCTCATAGAATGGCCTGGCGCCACTGTAGTTCGCGGTGTCCAGAAGGGTATCGGCGAGATTACCGAGGCTCTGGGCCACCAGCGCGTGGTTCGGCCCAAAGGCCTGCTCGCGGATCCGAAGGGCGCGCTCGTGAAGGGACCTGGCACCGGCATAGTCACCCAGGCCGTGGTGCAGGACGAGACCCAGGTTTGTGAGGCTCACGGCAACGACGGGATGGTCGGGACGAAAAGCCTGTTCCCGAATTTTGAGCGCTCGCTCATGAAGCGACCGGGCCGCGGCGTAATCGCCAGATAGGAAGAGAAGATGCCCGAGGTTGTTCAGCGACGCAGCGACCTCGGGGTGGTTGGGGCCAAAGGCTTGCTCCCGGATGGTCAACGCGCGGTCGAGCAGCGGCCTGGCCGCAGTGTATTCGCCGGTCTCGAGGAGAAGCCAGCCCAAGGTGTTCAGGCTGGTGGCCACATCAGGATGGTTGGGCCCGAGGGCCTGCTCGCGGAGGACCAGCACCTCCCGCGCCTTTGGGACCCCCTCTTGGAAGCGACCCTCGTTAAGGTGCCGGAGGACCTCGGAATTCAACTCGCGGGCTCGCTTGAGCGGCTCCGCCTCCTGGGCCGCCGCAGGTGTCAAAATGGAGAGGGCGAGCCACACGCCGAAGACTAAAGAGGATATGAAGCTACGCATCACCTTCCCCCGAGAAACTAGCACGGCACCCAAGCACAAGAATGCCCGGGTGCCGTTTTCCTCCTCACGATCGACCTCTGCCTCCCTGTAGCGTCGAGCGGTCACCTTCCCAAATTCCGCTCGGCTGCTCCCCTGAGCCGCAGGCCATGCTCTTACCCCCTGTGCCTCCTGGTGTCAATGACAATTACCGTCCGGCGAGGAGCACACTGCCGCACTGCATGAGGGTCATGCTGGAGAATTGACACGGCCGGAATCGCTCGCGATTGTGATTCGCTCCCAGAGGGCGGGCAGTTGGTTTACGGCTTCCAGACCAGGGTGTCGGGGTAGAAGCCTTTCCAGGCGAACCAGAAGCCGATGGTGGAGGGGAGCTGTTCCAGGCGGGTCCCAGCCAGCCGACCGCGAACGGCCTCGCCCGACAGAGCGCGCCAGGTGGACTGCGTCTCGACGTCGTCTATCACGAGGCTCTTCCCTTCACGGCGAAGGTTGGTGAAGGTCAGGGTCCGGTTGGCGAGCTTGCGGGAGAACACCACGCCGGTGGCGGTCTCGGCGGAGAAGACCACCACCACGGCTCGGCCATCAACCGTCTCATTCACCAGAGGTTGGCGGCTGAGGTGCCGGTAGGGGTAGGCGACCGCGACCATGTCCAGCGTCAGGCCGATGACAAACTCCTTGCCGGGGAGGCTCTTGTCGGGGTTCTCGGTGCCAAAGATCCCAAGCTGGCTCGGGTTGGCGAAGTAGGGCTCGTAGACGTTGCGCGTCCCCTCGAGACTGAGGCCAGTGCGCTTGTCCAGAACCAGGCTGTCCGGGTAGAGCTGCTTCCACTCGGTCCAGGTGGTGTGGATAGCCGGGTAGAGTCTCAGGCGCATCCCGGTCAGCTTCCCTTTGACCGCCGTGCCGGTGACGTGACTCCAGAGGCTGAAGGTTTCACGGTCGTACATGATCAGGGCATCCTTCCAGAGCTTCCCGCTGACGCCGAAGCTGAGGGGCTTGCCCTCCACCGTGGGTCGGACATACACGATGCCCGTGTAACAGAGAGGTCACCACGTAACGGCGAGCGGAAGGGTGCCGAGGCTGTCGTTGACGATCTCGTGGTGGTTGAGCTGCCAGGTGGAAAAGGCCTTGGCCGTCTTGCCGTCGGTAATCCCGAGGACCGGCTCGTCCGGCCGCATGAACCGATCGGCCTCGGCCGCGGGCACGTATTTAGGATTGTCGAGGGCGGGGATCGCATCCATCGGCAAGACCGTGAGGATGGGAGACCCCTGGATCACCTCGGGTTCTGCCGCAACGGCCATGGTCGTCATGAGGACAGCGATGGCTGCTCCCTGAAGCCTGAACCACCGTTCACATCGCATCATGATCCCCCTCCGTGGGTTGTTCTGTCCCCAGTCCCCGACCCCCGCCCTTACGCGATCGCCTCCAGCCTGGCGAGATCCCGGATCAGGATACGACAATGATCGATCCGCAGCAATCCCCGTCGCTTGAACTCGTTCAGGGTGAGCGTGGTGGTCTCGCGGGTGGAGCCGATCTGTCCCGCCAGATCCTGGTGCGCCAGGGCCAGGTCCAGGAGGATCCCGCCCTCCGTCGCCCGCCCATGGCTTCGCGCCAGGCGGGCCAGCAGCGCCGCCAGGCGGCCCCGCACGGTCTTGAAGACCATCTCTTCCAGGCGGGACTCGGCCGCGCGGCGTCGGCCGCTCATCAGACGCGCAACGGCCAGAACGAAGGCTGGGTGGGCCCGGAGGAGTGGAAGCAATTCCTCCCGCGGGATACGCAGCGTCTGGGCAGGCTCCAGGACCTCGGCAATCGCCTCGCGGGTTGTGGCGTCCAGCAGGCACTCTTCCCCGAAGACTTCGTTAGGCCCGACAAGGATGAGGGTGGCCTCCTTGCCGTCCTCCGAAAGGCGCGAAATCTTCAGGCGCCCCTGTCGGACGACATAGACCGCATCGGCAGGATCCCCTGGGAAGTGGATCGCTTGACGCCGCTGGTACTCCTGCCAAAGGGAACGGTCGGCGATACGGCTCAGCACAGCCGGTGGCAGGTCGGTGAACAGGGGAGTTGAGCCGAGGAGGGTCTCTTTGCCACAACGAGAATCCGTGTCAAGCCCAACGGGGAGAAGCAAGTCCTTGGCAGGATAGAAGCCGGCACGCTTTCCGTTGCGCGGATGAGCCTCTGTGGCTATGGCGATACCCATGTTTCCCTCCTGGGCGCGGTGTACTTTTCAGACTGGAGTGGGACTCGCGTGTGGATGGGATGCCAAGCAAAGGGAGTGCCGGGATCCTTTGCCGACCTGCTCTGGAGAGCCGTGGGGACAGGAAGTCTTGAATTGTAGAGAAGCTTACACAATCTCAGGAGGGAGCACACCCGTGTTCAAAATGGAACAAGGAGTGGCTGCGGCTGTTCCAGAACGGGGCAGCCTGTTCCACTATGGATCGTCACCTTGCCTATCGGGGGGCTGAATTCCGTACTCCTTCAGCTTTCGCCAGAGCGTGTTCCGCCCGATGCCCAGCGCCTCGGCCGCCCGAGCCTGGTTCCACCCGAGATCATCCAGGGTACTCAGAATATGCTCCCGCTCCATATCCTCCAGCCGCAACAGCTTTGGCGGAGGCGCACCTTGCTCCCCTGCCGATCCGGTCCGAAGGAGGCTCGGAGGAAAATCGCCCGGGAAGATGGTCTCCCGCGTTGCCAGCAGAACCGCACGCTCGATGGCGTTCTCGAGCTGGCGGACGTTGCCGGGCCACGGATATTCCAGGAGGAGATTCATGGCCTCCTGGGACAGGGTGGGGACCGGCTTGCCCAAGCGCTTGACCGCCCCCTCCAGGAAATGGGCCGCCAGGAGGGGGATGTCTTCGCGCCGCTCGCGCAGCGGGGGGACCGGGATCGTGACCACGTTGAGCCGATACAACAAGTCCTCCCGAAAGCGCCCTTCCTTCACCAGTTCTTCCAAGCTGCGGTGGGAGGCTGCCAGGATGCGGACGTCGATCTTGATTGGGGCGTTGCTCCCCACGCGGCGGATCTCGCGCTCCTGCAGGACCCGGAGGAGCTTGATCTGAATCGCGGTGGAGGTGTCCCCGATCTCGTCGAGGAACAGGGTGCCGCGATCCGCCTCTTCGAAGAGCCCCTTCTTCGTCGCCGTGGCGCCGGTGAACGCCCCCTTGACGTGCCCGAACATCTCGCTCTCGAGGAGGGTTTCGGGCAGGGCGCCGCAGTTGATGGCGACGAAGGGCCGGTCGGCGCGGGGGCTCTCCCCGTGGATGGCCCTGGCCACCAGCTCCTTGCCGGTGCCACTCTCCCCCTCGATGAGGATTGTGGTGTCGGTCGGGGCGACACGGGAGATCATCTCGGCGACCCGAACCATCTGCGGGCTGCGCCCCACCAGGGCTCCGAACCCCCGCTGCTCCCGGATCTGCTGCCGCAGCAGCCGCACCTCGTTGACGAGCTGGTGATGGTTCAGGGCATTCCGGACGCGGTGGAGCAGCTCGGAGGACTCGAAGGGCTTCGTGACGTAGTCGAAGGCCCCCAGGCGCATCGCCTCCACGGCCGACTCGATCGTCCCGTGCCCCGTCAGGAGGATCACGCCCGCCTCCGGGCGCAAGACCTTGGCCTCGCGCAGGACATCCAGGCCCGAGACCTCGGCCATCTTCAGGTCGGTGATGATGAGGCTGACCGGCTCCTCCCGAAGCTTATCAATGGCGACGCGGCCGTCGGCCGCCTCCAGCACCTGATGCCCCTGGCCCTTGAGAAGCATGGCCAGGGTCATCCGCACGGAGTGCTCGTTATCCACCACGAGGATCGATGCCATAGTTGGACTCTGAGACGGCCCTCTGACCCGACCCGGCAGCTCCACTGGAGTGTCGGCAAGGCGCCACGCCGTGCCTGCCATTCTACCATCACCTCGACAAGGGACCGTAAGAGCACTCACACTGAGGGGACGGTCTCCCGGGCACGGCCGATCCCGCCGGCATGGCGTGCGGTGCGAGATGTTCCCCGGATGCCCCTCGGAAGGGAACAGGGCTTCCAGTTGGGGCCCGGGTCGGGCCGGATGGGTCCGCACGGGCCCGAGGCCCCACCGGCTATGCCTTCGGCTTCTTCAGGAACTGGATCAAGCCGAGGACGTCCTGCCAGACCAGCCGGCCGATCGGACCGGAGCTGTACTGGGCGACCGCGATTGCGCGATCCGGTTTCACCACGAATCCCGTGGCGTGCAGGATGCCCCGCCTTTCCTCGTAGAAGGCCCCCAGGAGGCCGGCCGTTTCCTTGAGCGGAAGCCCGTAGCCCACCGGGAAGGTCAGGGAGTGCTCCGCCACTGTCTCGGCGGCCTTTTCCCTGGGGTCGGTCGAGGCTGCCAGGACAGCGAGGCTCTCTTCCCGCAACTTGTCCTTGGCCCTTTCGAATGCAGCCAACTGCTGCTTGCAGTACGGTCACCAGTGCGCTCGGTACACCAGGAAGACGCCCCAGCCGCCCCCGAAGGCCTCCGGCAGCGTCAGCCGGCCGTGGTTCACAGTCTCCATGACGAGCGTCGGGAACTTGTCTCCACTGTCGAGGATGAACGAACCTTCTCTTGCCATGCTTCCCTCCGTGAGCTGAATGGATCGTAGAGCCGGTGCGAACCCGACCACTGGCACAGCATCCTCCAAGAAGGAGGAAATCTCAACGGCCGAGTGGCTCGGCTGGGTCCGGCCTCCGGGTTCCGGCCGGGCGCGTCACCGAGAGGCAAGACGGCGAGCCCATCGCCACAAGGCGCGGATCCCCTTCCCGACGAGAAGGGCGAGCAGACTGGTGGGTCAGGTGGGGCACGACGGATCGAGCTCTTCCTCCGGCCTGCTAGAATCTTGCTCGTTTCTCATGTCTGCTCCTCGAAAGGGAGCGGCGTCCTGAGGTTCAGTGACGCCGCTCCCCCACGTTTGATCCAGCCTACATCAACTTGCCCATTAGGGCGTCTTCCATCTTGTCCATCGCCTTCGGATCCCCGGAGGGGTGGCGCACGATGAAGATTGCCTGCCACTTGCCCAGTGGAGATTCGCCCAGGGTGGCGGTGTACTTGGCGTTCCCGTTGGCGTCCGACTTGAAGTCATAGGGGGGGGTGCCGGCGCCGCCCTTGGTCATGGTCGGCTGCATGTTGACGAGCCAAACGGTGTACACGGCGTTGGCCTTCAGGCCCTTCGCTGTGATGGTCAGCTTGGTTCCCTCGACGGTCGCCGTTCCGCTGGCCTGCGGCGTGTCCTTCTGCCCCATGAGCCCGAAGCTCTTGGATTCAGCAGCCACCGCACCGGTCACACCAACCACCAGGGCCAGGATCAGACTTCCCACTACAACCCAATGTCCTTTCATTGCTGGTTCCTCCTCTCTGAGTGTGTTTAAGGCGTATTTGAGGACAAGGCCGCGCTTCTGCGGTCAGGTCCCCTTGGTCCCGAATTCGGAGGCAAGAGCCATCCGCGGCATTCCCCCATTCATTGCCTTAGATGCGGGAGAAGGCCAGGCGATCCTCAAACGGGGGAGAGTTCGCTAACGTTCCGATCTTCCAAGGAGAAGGGATGCCGCAAGGGCTCGATGTTTCAGTCCCAGCGAGGTCCCGCGCTCGTCTCCGATCCTTTGGCCAGTGAGATCGCCCGCGAAACGTAGCCCGGAACGTACCTCTTGACCCTACAAGACAGTGCTGATACGGTTCACAGGATTCGGGGACCATCTACATTACCGCGGTTTCACCCACGGGCCGAGAGTTCTCGTTCACAGGGGAGCACGTCATCAAGAAGGGAAATCGGGTCTCGCGCCGTGAACGTCCAGGTTGCCTTCCCGTCGCCGGCGGGCCGAGCTCGACAGGGCGTTTCAAATCCGTTTCGAGGCGAGATCAGCATGCGTATCTCGACGGGGGCCGTGATCTTGCTTGCAGTTTTCGCTCTGATTGGCATGAGCGGGTCGGCGGCGGCCCAGCATGCCTCGCGTGGTGAGGTGACCGTTGTTCTTGTGCAGAAGCCCTTCGGGGTGGCCGCGGACGAGCTCAAAGCGGCGATCGCGGCGAATGGTTTGGGCCTCGTGTGCCATGCCAATGGCCAGGCCGCCGCAGCCTCGCGCGGCGTGAGGATCAAAGGGAACCAAGTGTTGATGGCCTTTCGACCGGACTTTGCCGTTCGGATGCTGGCCGCCAGTGTGGAGGCTGGATTTGAAGCGCCGGTCCGCATCTACATAACAGAGAACGACGATGGTACGGCAACTATCCGGTACGTGAAGCCCTCCGCCATCTTTAGGCCGTACGCTCATCCGGACCTGGACCGACTCGGCGCGGAACTGGATCCGATCTTCGAGAAGATCGTCGCCGCTGTGGCAAAGTGAGGCATCGGGGAGAATGTCGCTGAACTGGCCTCGAACTCTAGGTACCAACCGGCAAGAGGGCTAGAGGGAGAGAGGGGTGACTGCCTACTCGGCGGCCTCCTCGTAAGGTGAGCTAACTTCGGGATCTTCCGCGCATCTCCTTTCCACACCGGGGCATCTAACAGCATGCCAGCGGACTGGTCGGGCCTGCCGGAACAGAAGCTCGTAGAGCTGCTACGCGGCGGGGAAGAGGCGGCTTTTGAAGCGCTCCTCAAGCGGTATCAGGGCAAGACCTATCGGCTTGCCCTGTCGGTGACCAAGAACCGGGAGGACGCTGAGGAGGTGCTGCAGGATGTTTTTCTCAGCGTGTATCGGAAGATCGCAAGCTTCGACGGGCGGTCGGCTTTCGGGACGTGGCTGTATCGCATCACCGTGAACGCGGCCCTGATGAAGCTGCGTGGTCGAGGCCCCGCACAGGAAGCGATCGAGGAGTATCTCCCGCAGTTTTCCAAGGGGGCCCACGCGCGGATGGTCGCAGACTGGACGGAAGGGGCGGAGGATTTGATCTTCCGCAAGGAACGGGCCCAGGTTGTCCGGCAGACCATCGAGACCCTCCCACCTGAATACAGGGTGGTCCTCGTGCTCAGGGACCTGGAGGGGCTGTCAAACGGCGAAGTTGCAGAGGTCCTGGGCACTTCCGTCCCCGCAGTCAAGGCGCGCCTTCATCGGGCCCGCCTGGCTCTGCGTGGGATGCTGGAGCGATACGTGACGGAGGAAAGGTCGCGACGATGACCTCTTGGGGGTGTTTCAAGCATTGGGTTCGACACCTCTTGGGGGGGAAGTCGGGGATGCTGACCTGCCAGGAGGTCGTGAACCTCCTCGTCGAGTATCTCGATGGGACCCTGGATGTCCAGACCGCCAAGGCACTGGAAGGGCATCTGGAGGGCTGTGTGGCGTGTCACAACTTCATCAAGACATACAGGGCCACGGCCGCCTGGGTCAAAGAGATTGCGTACGAAGAGATCCCGGACGAGTTTAAGGATAGGCTGGCCGGCTTCCTCAAGGCAAAGATCCGTCAGGAGAAGGCCGGCGACACCTAGCGCAGCCAGTTTCCCCTTCTGCTTGCACCCGTCCACTCCCCCCGGTATTCTTGGCACCTCGATCCGCCTTCCAGGGAGATCCATGCCTTGCCGTAGCTCGGATCCCTCATCTG
>Ga0326597_10003162_pt1 | contig 23968 bp, 22 predicted proteins | sample RVTome_12_FD_203789 | JGI IMG/M metagenome (GOLD analysis project Ga0326597, IMG submission 203789) | Soil microbial communities from uranium-contaminated site in the Upper Colorado River Basin, Wyoming, United States - RVT100D185 | ecosystem: Environmental > Terrestrial > Soil > Contaminated >... | reverse complement strand
GATAGCGCCCCGGCCCGCCGTCCGCGCGCACATGATCCGGCGTCAGCGGCACCTTGCCGTAACCACCGGGAATGTCGAGCACGTAGCGCGGCAGGCACAACCCCGAGATCTGGCCACCAAGCTCGGCGATCAGGCGCTGCCCTGCAGTGATCGTGGTGCGAAAATGCCCGGCACCGCGGGCAAGGTCGCAGTGATGCAGGTAATAGGGCTTCACCCGGTTGCGCGCGAAGCCGCGAAACAGCGCCGCCAGCACCGCGGCGCTGTCGTTCACGCCCTTCAGCAACACGGTCTGCGAAATCAGCGGAATGCCGGCGTCGGCCAGCCGCGCCAGCGCGGCGCAGGCGGCGGGGGTCAGTTCTGCCTCATGGTTGGCGTGGATCGCAACGAACACCGGCAGACGCAGCTTCAAGGCGGCGATCAGATCGGGGTTGACGCGGGCCGGCGCCACCACGGGAACCCTGGTATGAATGCGCAGCACCTCGACATGCGCGATAGCCGCCAGCCGTGCCAGCAGCGCCGCGATGCGCCGCGGCGACAGCGTCAGCGGGTCGCCGCCGGTCAGGATCACCTCGCGGATCGCGGGTGTGGCGGCGATATAGGCAAGCGCTGCTGTCAGCTCTGCCGCGGGCAGCGGGCCGCTTTCGCCGACCACTTCGCGGCGAAAGCAGAACCGGCAATGCACATCGCACACCCGGGTGACATGCAAGATGACCCGGTCGGGGTAGCGGTGTGTGACGCCGCTGACCGGGCTGTGCCGGGCATCGCCGATCGGGTCGCGCAAAGCATCGGCATCGCTCAGCAACTCGTCCGCCGCGGGCAGGAACTGGCGCGCCACCGGGTCGGTTGTCGCGGCGCCGGGGGCGATGGCGCGGCGCATCTCGGGCGTGATGCGGATGGCAAAATCCTGCGCCGCGGCTTGCAGCGCCGTGGCATCGGCGGCGCTGGCGAGGCCATCGCGGATCAGGTCGGCCACGTCGATCGCGGCACGGGCGGGCGGGCGGATCATGACAGGCATCTGATGGGTCGGCACTGGCACAGCGGATCGTGGCGCGGCCAGCAACGGCGCTGCCGGCACCGCCGGCGGGCTTCGGGGCGCTGGCCGTCGCGCCTCAGAACGGGATTTCGTCGTCGAAATCGGCGCGGCTGCCGCCGCCGGAACCGGCGCCACCGCGCGAACCGCCGCCCTGGTCGTCGCCGCCATAGCCGCCGCCCTGGTCGTAACCGCCGCCGCCACCACCGCCGCCGCCACCTTCACCGCGCCCGTCAAGCATGGTCAGTTCGCTGCGGAAGGGGCGCAGGGCGACCTCGGTCGTGTAGCGGTCGGCGCCGGACTGGTCCTGCCATTTGCGGGTTTCCAGCTGGCCTTCGATATAGACCTTGCTGCCCTTGCGCAGATATTGTTCGGCCACGCGCACCAGCGGTTCGGAATAGATCGCGACAGAATGCCATTCGGTGCGCTCCTTGCGCTCGCCCGACTGCTTGTCGCGCCAGGTTTCCGAAGTGGCGATGCGCAGGTTGCACACCTTGCCACCCGAGGGAAACGACCGCACCTCGGGGTCGCGCCCCAGATTGCCGATCAGAATGACCTTGTTGACCGAACCCGCCATGATGCCTCCACCCGAATCTGTCTGGATCTGCCGTGTTAGACCACCCGGACTTGGTTAAAGAAAGCTGAAATTTCCAGCCCCGGGCGACAAGCTGCCGCCGCGCCGCGCCGCGCTGGCCTTGGCGCGCGCGCGCGTCTATAATCGGCGCCGGGACAGATGCGGGTTTGGCCGATGCGACGGGCGCTGTGCGCGGGAATGTGGCTTTGCGCGATCGGCCTTGCCGTCCCCGCCGCAGCCGAGGTGCTGCAGTTGCGCGGCGTGTCAAGCCATTCGCGCAGCACGCTGTTTGCCAACCAGACCCGGCTGATGGACAGCCGCCTTGCCACGCAATACGAGTTTTCCGCACGGCTGCGGCCTGATGCGCCCGGTGCAGGCGATGGCGCGATTCCCGCCTGGCGCGGCAGCTACAGCGGTGCCTATCTGGAACTTGCCCGCGCCGCGGCGCGCCGGCACGCAGTGCCCGAAGATCTGTTCCTGCGGCTGGTGCAGCGCGAAAGCGGCTGGAACAGCGCCGCGGTTTCGGCCAAGGGCGCGGTCGGGCTGGCGCAGTTGATGCCGGAAACTGCGGCGCTGCTTGGCGTCAGTGCCACCGACCCGGCGCAGAACCTTGACGGCGGCGCGCGCTATCTGCGCGCCATGTATGACCGCTTTGGCAGCTGGCGGCTGGCGCTTGCGGCCTATAATGCCGGGCCCGAGGCGGTGCAGCAGGCGGGCGGCATTCCGGCCTATGAGGAAACCCGCGCCTATGTGAAGGCGATCCTCGGCGGCTGACGCTCAGGGAATGATGCGGGTGTATTTGATGCCGGCAAGCGAGGCGCCGGCGATGAAACCGGACTGGCCGAACACCAGCGCGATGATCGGCGCGCCCGAGGTGGTGGTTTCGGCGCCGATCGCGCCGCCGCCATCGGGCAGGGCATAGCGCGCGTCGGCGCCAAGCGCCCAGCCGTCCGCGGCGCGGAACGCCGCCAGCGCCTGCTCGGTCATGAAAAACAGCGCGTGGGCATATTGTTGCGCGCCGATCTGAAAGCCGAAACTGGCCTCGGCGGCGGTATAGTAATCGACCGTGACGTCTTTGATGCGCAGCGCGCCGCGCCCGAAGGCGCCGCCAAAGCCAAAGCCCGCCTCGGTCATCAGCGGCATGTAAAGCACGCCCGCCGCCTTGGTCATCAGATCCTGCGTGCCGGGAAAGCGGCTGGCCAGAAAATCGCGCGTGGCATCGACGCGCGCATCCAGCGCCGCGGCGCCAGTGCCGCCGACGCCGTTGCCGCAGGCGGCAAGGCCAAGGCTGGCGGTTCCGGTTACGATCAGGCTGCGCCGGGAAAGAAGGGTCATGGGGGCTCCGCTCATGTCATCCGGGCCTTTTGGCGGCCCGATTGCTACAAGTTATAGACGCGTTTGTGCCGCCTGTCACTCAGTCTTGCGTGGTGCGGCAAAGGCAGGCGCGTTTCAGCACACGGGCGCCGGCGCTGCGACGCAAGGCCGTCGCCTTCGCTGCCCTGCGGGATCAGCGGGCTTTCCTGTGGAAAGACCGCGGGTGCACGGACGGCCATCGGGCGGCTGTTGCGCTGTGCGCCGGGCCACTTGCCCCGGCGCATGGCGGGCGGTTGCCGATTCACGCGCCGCGCAACAGCGCCGCCGCGGCCGGGGCGAAATAGCTTAGCACGCCATCGCAGCCGGCGCGGCGGAATGCCATCAGGCTTTCCAGCATCACCGCCTCGCCGTTCAGCCAGCCGTTGCGCGCGGCCCCCGCCAGCATCGCGTATTCGCCCGACACCTGATAGGCATAGGTCGGCGCCCCGAAGGCGTCCTTTACCCGGCGGCAGATATCGAGATAGGGCATGCCGGGTTTCACCATCACCATGTCGGCGCCCTCGGCCAGATCGCGCGCCACCAACCGCAGCGCCTCATCGGCATTGGCGGGGTTCATCTGGTAGGTCTTCTTGTCGCCCTGCAGCGCGCCGCTGGCCCCCACGGCATCGCGAAACGGCCCGTAAAAGGCGCTGGCGTATTTCGCGGCGTAGGACAGGATTGCCACGTCCTTGTGCCCCGCCGCCTCCAATGCGGCGCGAATCGCGCCGATGCGACCGTCCATCATGTCGGAAGGCCCCAGGATATCGGCCCCGGCGTCGGCCTGCGCCAGCGCCATTTTCACCAGCGCTGCAACGGTTTCGTCGTTCAAGATGATGCCGTCGCGCACCAGACCGTCATGGCCGTTGGCATTGTAGGGATCAAGCGCCACATCGGTCATCACCGCCACCTCGGGCACCCTTGCCTTGATCGCGCGGATCGTGCGGTTGACCAGGTTGCCCGCGTCCCAGGCGATCTCGCAGCCCGCCGTTTTCAGCGCCGGGTCGGTATGGGGAAACAGGCAGATGGCCGGAATGCCCAGTGCCGCCGCCTCTTCGGCTGCCGCCACGGTGCCTTCCAGCGTGCGCCGCGCGACGCCGGGCATCGAGGCAATTTCAACATCGGCGCCGGGCACGTCGGTCACGAACAGCGGCCAGATCAGATCTTTCACCGACAAGTGGTTTTCCTGCGCCAGATCGCGCAGCGCGGCGCTGGCGCGCAGACGGCGCAGGCGGGCGGCGGGGAAAGGGGCAATAATCGGGGTCATCGGCGCTGTTCCGGCTGTGGCGGCTTGGTCACAGGGGTGCCACGGATCGGCCCGCCGCTCAAGGGTGCACGTCGTGCGGCATCTGCCGGGACGGTGCCGAGGGTGGTTTTCCTTGCGCCGGTTGTGGGCTAGTGTCCCGCCACCCCGATGGAGACGCCCCGGTGAGCACGCTGCAACTGATTTTCGATCTGATCGACATGCGGTCGTTTTCCAATCTGTGGTATTGGATCGCGCTGGCGGTGTTCTGGTCTTCCACCTCGCATTGGGTGTTGGGGGTGCCGTTCGATCTGGTGCTGCGGGCCCGCCGCCGCGGCGGTGCGGCGGCCGACGATCTGCGCGATCTGCTGCGCATCAACACCACGCGGCTTTTGCTGATCTGGCGCGAGGCCGGGCTGGCGTTGACGCTGGCGGGTTCCTTTGTGCTGAGCGCGCTGGCGACGCTGGGTTTTGCCTATGCGGTTGAATTTTGCCAGGCGGTGCTGTTGCTGCTGGCGCCGATGACGCTGGTCACGGCGATGAGCCTGCGCGCCGCGCGGCGGATTTCGGCGTTGCTGGCTGCGGCGGACACCAGCCCCGAGATGCTGGTGGCGACGCTGACGCGGCACCGCCTCAAGGTGCAGCTGATCGGCATGCTGTCGATCACCATAACCGCGTTCTGGGGCATGCTGCAAAACTTCAACCTGTCGGTTCTGGGCTGAACCGGGCGGATCATCGGATGCTGCAGGTCAACCACATCACCCTGACCGGGGCGCCCGAGGGCCTTGACGCGCGGCTGCTGGCGCGCGAACTGGCGCGCGGCAAGTCCGTGGTGCATGTCGCACGCGACGATCGCCGGCTTGAGGCGATGCGCGTCGCGCTGGCCTTCTTTGCGCCCGAGGCGGTGGTGATCAGCTTTCCCGCCTGGGACTGCCTGCCCTATGACCGGGTTTCGCCCAACCCGGCGATTTCGGCGGCGCGCATGGCCACGTTGGCGGCGCTGGCGCGCGGCACGCTGCCGGGGCCGTTCGTGCTGCTGACCACGCTTTCGGCCGCGATGCAGCGGCTGCCGGCGCGCGAGGTGCTGCGCGAGTCCAGCTTTGCCGCCCGCGTCGGCGGCCGCATCGACGAGGCGGCGCTGCGTGGTTTTCTGGCGCGGATGGGCTTTTCGCCCGCCTCCAGCGTGTCGGAGCCAGGCGATTACGCGGTGCGCGGCGGCATCATCGACATCTATCCGCCAGGCGAGGGCGGGCCCGTGCGGCTGGATCTGTTCGGCGACGTGCTCGACGGCGCGCGCCGGTTTGACCCGGTCACGCAGCGCACCACGCAAAAACTTGACGCGGTGGAACTGGCGCCGGTGTCCGAAGTGATCCTGGACGATGCCGCGATCGCGCGTTTCAGGCAGAATTACCGGGTGGAGTTCGGCGCCGGCGGCACCGACGACCCGCTTTATGAAGCGGTCAGCGCCGGGCGCAAACACGCCGGCATGGAACATTGGCTTGGCTTCTTTCACGCGCGTCTGGAATGCCTGTTCGACTATCTGCCCGGCGCCTCGGTGATGCTGGACGACCAGCTTGAGGCGCAGCGGCTAAGCCGCTGGGAAGGCGTCGCCGACCAGTATGACACGCGGCGCGAAGCGATGGGGCGGCGCGACCGGCTCGATTCGGTCTACAAACCCGCGCCGCCGGGGCTGCTTTATCTGGACGATGCCGCCTGGGCTGCAGCACTTGCCGGGCACCGGGTGGTGCAACTGATGGTTCTGCCGCAGCCCACCGGCCCCGGCGTGCTGGACGCAGGCGGCCGCCTGGGGCGCAATTTCGCGCCCGAACGTCAATTGGAAAACATCAGCCTTTTCGGCGCGTTGAAAGACCATGTTGAAGCAAAGTCGCAAAAAGGCCAGGTGGTAATCGCCAGCTTTTCCGAAGGCGCGCGCGAGCGTCTGATGGGCTTGCTGGAAGATGAAGGCCTGAAGGGCGCACGCCTGTTGCGCGATGCACGTGATATCGGCGCCGGCACGGGCGGGCTTTACCTTGCGGTCTGGGCGCTGGATCAGGGTTTCGAGGTCGATGGCCTGACGGTGATTTCCGAACAGGACGTGCTTGGCGACCGGCTGATCCGCGCGCCACGGCGCAAACGCCGCGCCGACAATTTCCTGACCGAGGCGCAAAGCCTGTCGCCCGGCGATCTGGTCGTGCATGTCGATCACGGCGTCGGGCGCTACAAGGGGCTTGAAACCATCACGGCACTCGGCGCGCCGCACGATTGCGTGGCGCTGGAATACGCCGGCGGCGACCGGCTGTATCTGCCAGTGGAAAACATCGAACTGCTCAGCCGCTTCGGCCATGAAGAGGGGCTGCTTGACAAGCTTGGCGGCGGCGCCTGGCAGGCGAAAAAGGCGCGGCTGAAGGAACGCATCCGCCAGATTGCCGAACGGCTGATGCGGGTTGCCGCCGAACGGCATTTGCGCGCCGCGCCGATCCTGCAAGCCCCGCACCACGAATGGGAAGCCTTCGCCGCGCGCTTTCCCTGGGCGGAAACCGACGATCAGCTTTCCGCCATCGACGATGTCGCGACCGATCTTGCCGCCGGCAGCCCGATGGACCGGCTGGTGGTCGGCGATGTCGGTTTTGGCAAGACCGAGGTGGCGATGCGCGCGGCTTTCGTGGCGGCGATGTGCGGCCAACAGGTGGCGGTGATCGCGCCGACAACGCTGCTGGCACGGCAGCACTTCAAGACTTTCACCGAGCGCTTCCGCGGCACCGCGCTCAGCATTCGGCCGCTGTCGCGCTTTGTCTCGGCACGCGATGCGCAGCGCAACCGCGAGGGGCTGACGGATGGCACCGTCGATATCGTCATCGGCACGCATGCGGTGCTGGCCAAGGGCGTGAAATTCGCCAACCTCGGCCTTTTGGTGATCGACGAGGAACAGCACTTCGGCGTGACCCACAAGGAACGGCTGAAGGAAATGCGTTCCGAGGTGCATGTGCTGACACTGACCGCGACGCCGATCCCGCGCACGCTTCAACTTTCGCTGACCGGGGTGCGCGATCTGTCGATCATCGGCACGCCGCCGGTGGACCGGCTGGCGATCCGCACCTATGTCAGCGAGTTCGACAGCGTCACCCTGCGCGAGGCCTTGCTGCGCGAACATTACCGCGGCGGGCAAAGCTTTTACGTGGTGCCGCGCATCGCCGATCTGCCCGAGATCGAGGCCTTCCTGCGCGACCACGTGCCCGAAGTCAGTTTCATCGTGGCGCATGGCCAGATGGCGGCGGGTGCGCTGGATGAACGGATGAACGCCTTTTACGATGGCAAATACGATGTGCTGCTGGCCACCAGCATCGTCGAGTCGGGGCTCGACATTCCCACCGCCAACACGATGATCGTGCACCGCGCCGACATGTTCGGGCTGGCGCAGCTTTACCAGATCCGCGGCCGGGTCGGGCGCGCCAAGACCCGCGCCTATTGCTACCTGACCACCCGCCCGCGCAAGCCGCTGACCCCCGCCGCCGAAAAGCGCCTGCGGCTTCTGGGCAGCCTCGACGCGCTTGGCGCGGGCTTCAGCCTGGCCGCGCAAGACCTTGACCTGCGCGGCGCCGGCAACCTGCTGGGCGAGGAACAATCTGGCCATATCAAAGAGGTAGGGTTCGAACTTTATCAGGCGATGCTGGAAGAAACCATCGCCAAGCTGCGTTCGGGCGCGCTGGCGGGGCCGGTCGAAGACGACGGGCAATGGGCGCCGCAGATCAACCTTGGCGTGCCGGTGATGATCCCCGAGGCCTACGTGCCAGACCTTGATACCAGGCTGGGCCTTTACCGCCGCCTTTCAAGGCTGAGCACCAAGGCCGAGCTGGAAGGTTTTGCCGCCGAGCTGATCGACCGCTTCGGCGCGCTGCCGCGCGAGGTGAACACGCTGATGCTGGTGGTGCGCATCAAGGCGATGTGCAAGCGCGCCTGCATCGCGCGCATGGATGCCGGGCCCAAGGGCGCCACCGTGCAGTTCCACCTCGACAAGTTCCCAAACCCCGCAGGCCTGGTCGAGTTTCTGACCACTGAGCGCGGCATGGCCAAGATCGTCGGCAACAAGGTCGTGGTGCGGCGCGACTGGGGCAGGGAGGCCGACAAGATCAAGGGCGCCTTCGCCATTGCCCGCGACCTGGCCGAAAAGGTCAGGGCCGAGGCCGCCGCCCGCCAGTCTTGATCTGCCGGCTTGCCCTGGACCAAATATGCCCGGCAGCCCGCGCTAAGCCTCGGGCGAACGGCCCATCAACGCCCAGGCGGCGGCCGAACACAACAGCGCGCCCACCACCATCGGCACTGGCGTGCCATTGAACGCCAGCCCGATCGGCGCCGCGATCGCCACCGCAAGCACCGTTGAGAGCGCCGTCACCACCGAGGCGGTCATCCCCGCCAGATGCCCCATATGCTGCATCGCCAGCGCGTTGAGGTTGCCGAAGGTGACCCCGGCCATGAAGAACAGGCTGACCGCCCAAGCAAAAAACATGCCGAACGCCGCCCACTGCGGCAGCGGACCAAGCGCCAGAACGCCCAGCATCAGCGTCGCCGAAACGATCTGCATCGCATAGGCCGCGCGCACGATCCGGCGCATGCCAAGCGCCACCACGAACCGCGCGTTCAAAATGGTGCCCAGCCCCGACAGCAGCGCCATCAGCGCAAACCAGCGCGGAAACGTCGCGGTGATGCCGTAAACATCGGCAAAGATCTGTTGCGCCGACGACAGCAGCGCGAACATCTGCCCAAAACCAAGCGCCAGCACCACCGCATAAAGCCGGACCTCGCGGCTGGCGAGAACCTCCATGGCGCCCGCCCGAAGCTTGCCAAGCCGCAACGGGCGGCGGCGCGAAACGTCCAGCGTTTCAGGTTGGCGCACCAGCAGCCAGACCAGCGAGCACGCCGAAAACAACATGAATGCCGCGAACACTGCGCGCCAGCCAGCCGCGGTGATGATCACCTGCCCCAGCGCCGGGGCGGCGGCGGGCACCAGGATGAAGATCATCATGATGAAGCTGGTCACCCGCGCCATTTCGCGCCCCGCATACTGGTCGCGCACCAGCGCCATGGTCACGATGCGCGGCCCTGCGGCACCCATTCCCTGCACGAACCGCGCCGCCAGCAACAGCCCGAGGTCTTGCGAAAACGCTCCCAGCCCGGCGCCCAGAATGTAAAGCAGCGCGCCCCACAGAATGGTGCGCTTGCGCCCCAGCGCATCGGACAGCGGCCCGGTGAAAAACGTGCCCAGCCCCATGCCCAGAACGAAGGATGTCAGCACCAGCTGCGCACGGTTTGCCGCATCGGGTGTCAGTTCGGCGGCAATCTGCGGCAGCGCCGGCAAGATCGCGTCAATCGCAAAGGCGACGTTGGCGGTAAGAAACGCCAGCAGCGCGGTAAATTCGACCATATGCAGCCGGCGCTGCGGCGCGCGGATCAACTTTCCGCTCCACCGGTTTGCGCCGCCAGATCGTCGATCAGCTGCAGCCAGAAGGCTGCGGGCTGCGCGCCCTCGACCGCATGCGCATTGTCGATCACGAAAGTCGGCACGGCGCGCAGGCCGCGGGCGCGGGCGTGCGCCTCGCGGGCGGCAACCTCGGCGCGGTCGGCATCGCTGTGCAGCAGGCGCCGCACCGCCGCGGCCTGCATGCCCGCGCCCGCCGCAACCTCGCTCAGCACCTCGATATCGCCGATGTCGCGGCCCTCGGTCCAGTAGGCGCGCATCAAGGCCGCCACCACCGCATCCTGCACGCCCTCCACCCCGGCCCAGTGGATCAGCCGATGCGCGTTGAAGGTGTTGGGCCGCCGGCTGATGGCGGCGATATCGACCGCAACCCCGGCCTCGGCCGCGGCCTTTTCCACCTGCGCATTGGCCTGCGCCACCGCGCCGGCACCGCCGAATTTCGCCTCCATATAGCTTTGCCGATCCAGGCCGCCGGGCGGGATCTCGGGGTCAAGCTGGAACGGGTGCCAGGCAACGGATAGCCCGTGGCCGGGCCGCGCCGCCAGCGCCGCGATCAGGTGCGCGCGACCGATCAGGCACCAGGGGCACACGGGATCGGAAAAAATGTCAAGCGTCGTCATGCCGTTGCCCTTTCATGCTAAAGCGATCCGGCCGATGGGGCCGGTGCGGGTGCCAATCTCGCCGTGGCACGGGCGGCAAGCTGCGCGCCGCCGATCATAGCCCAAGGCGCGCCTCCTCGGCCCGTCGCATCGCGGCGCGGTTCAGCTTGCCGTTGGCGTTGCGCGCCAGAGCCGCCACGTGGATGTAGCGCCGCGGCTGCTTGTAGCGCGCCAGACAGCGCGCGGCGAATTCGGCCAGTTCGGATTCGGTCGCGGCGCCGGTGTAGAAGGCGGCAATCACGCTGGCATCGGCCTTCACCCGCAGTTCCACCGCCGCCACTTCACCGGCGTCGGGGTGACCTGCCAGTGCGGTTTCCACCTCGGCGGGCGCCACGCGGTAACCGCCGGCGTTCATCATGTCGTCCTCGCGACCCAGATAGCGGATGGCGCCGTCGGGCTGCATCTGCACCCGGTCGCCGGTCACGAACCAGTCGCCGGCAAAGCGCGCGGCGGTTTCTTCAGGCGCGTCGCGATAGCCCAGAAACAGCCCCGGGTCGGCGCGGTGCACCGCCAGCACGCCCGGTGTGCAGCGCGGCACCGGCGCGCCATCGTCGCCCAGCACCGCGACATGCCGGCCAGGCTGCGGATAGCCGATGCAACCTGCCGGGGCCGGGCGATCGGGGCTGCCGGAGATGAAGGTCGAACATTCCGACATGCCAAGCGCCTCATGCACCGGGCGGCCGGTGGCGGCCAGCCAGGCCGCGGTAAGCGGCGCGGGCATCGCCTCTCCCGCGCTCAGACCATGCCGCAACAGCGGCAGCTCGAACGTCGCGTGATGCTTTAACATCTGCCGGTAAACCCCTGGCGCGGCGGCGAATAGTGTGGCCACGGATTGTTCGAGCAGCGACCAGAGCTGATCGGGCCGCATGCCTGCGCCAGGGATCAGCGCGGTGGCGCCGACCGACCAGGGGTCCATCAGCCCGGTGCCAAGCGTATAGGTCCAGTTGAAGGCGCCGGCGTGCAGCAGCCGGTCGTCGCGCCGCAACCCATACCAGCCCTGCAGCATCATGCGCCGCGCCCAGATCGCGCGATGCGCATGCAGCACCGCGCGCGGGCCGCCCGAGGTGCCCGAGGTAAAGATGATATAGGCCAGCCGGTCCGGGTCGCCCATCGCAAAGCCCGCCGGGGGCAGCGCCTCAAAACCACGCAAATCCGCCTCGGACAGCACCGGGGCAGGGTGGTCGGGCAGCGCGATGCCGGCGCCGGCAATCACCAGCGCCGGCGCCAGCGTCGCGGCCAGCCGGGTGATTTCGGGTGCGGTCAGCTGCGACGAGGTCGGCACCGGCACCAGCCCCACCGCGATCGCGCCCAGAAAGGCCACGGCGAACTCGGGCGTGTTGCCCAACCGCAGCAGCACCCGCGCCCCCGGTGCAAGCCCAAGCGCCAGCAAACCGCTGCCGGCACCGCGCACCGCGGCCTGCAGCCGCGCATAGCTCCAGCTTTCGGCGCCGCTGGCAGCAAGGATCTGCAAGGCGGTCTTGTCGGGCTGCGCCGCCGCCTCGGCCAGCACATAGGCGGCCAGGTTGAACGACCCGGGGCAGGGGTCTTGCCGGCCTTGAAGGTGGACAGAACGCATGGCTTCCTGCTACCCGTGCCGCGCCGGCGTTGCAACCGCGGTCGTCCTGCGCGGCTGCAGGCGGGTCCGTGCAGGGGCGAACAGATGGGCGAGATCGACCACGCGAAACACATGCGCATCGCGCGCGAAAGCGGCGAAAGCGAGACCCCCGGCCCGGTCGATCTGGCCGAGCGCGTGCGCGCGCTGCGCAAGGCGCGCGGCTGGACGCTGGAACAGGCCGCCCGGCAGGCCGGGCTGGCGCGCTCGACGCTGTCGAAGATCGAGAACGGCCAGATGTCGCCCACCTGGGATGCGCTGAAGAAGCTGGCCGAGGGGCTGGCGATTTCGGTGCCACAGCTGTTCACGCCGCCCTCGGGCGGGCAGATCACCGGCCGCATGACGGTAACGCGCAGCCACGAAGGCACCCGCCAGGCGACCACGACCTATGAACACGAACTGCTGGCCGGCGGGCTGACGCAAAAGCAGATGCTGCCCTACCGCGCCCGCATCCGCGCCCGCGACATGCGCGATTTCGGCGGCTGGGTGCGCCATGACGGTGAAGAGTTCCTTTATGTGTTGACCGGCGTGGCGCGGCTTTACACCGAATTCTATGAACCGGTCGATCTGAAGCGCGGCGACAGCGCCTATTACGATGCCTCAATGGGGCACAACCTGGTCTCATTGTCCGAAGACGACGCCACCGTGCTGTGGGTCACCTCGCTGGTCTGAGCTTCTTCATTGCGAAAATATCCCGGGGGGTGAGGCGCGCCCGGAAAACCTTCCAGTGGACGGTTTTCAGCGCCGAACGCGCGGCCCGTGGCCGCGCCCATGAGGGCTGGCCCCCCGGTGCGGTTCGCGGGGGTCCGGGGCGCTGGCCGCCGGTGCTATTCGCCGCCGTCGTCGCCAAAGCGGGCGTCGTCGTCCGATTCGTCTTCGCCCTCGCCGACATATTTTCCCGACAGCGCAATCGAATGGTTGTCGTGCCGCGGGTTCATCACAACGTCCGAGGGCAGCTCGCCGGTCAGCCAGTCGCGAATCTCTTCGCGCGCGTCGGCGGGTTCACCCCCGGTCAGCTCGGCGATGTAGGTGATGAAGGCGCGCTGGTCGCCGTCGATTTCCTCCAGCTCGGTCTCGTCGGCGTTGGGCCAGCGATCCAGGATCGCTTCAAAGAAGGCGGTCCAGTTTTCCTGAACGTGATGCCATTTCATCGCCATGCCTCCGCTATGCCGGATCACCCCGAGTGTGCCGCCAAACGCTTTGCAGGCAAAGCGAAATCAGCGTCCGAACCAGCTTTGCACGGTGCGCGCGCCGCCCGATACGTCCTCACCCACACCGGCAACCGTATTGCAGCCGGCAAGCGCTGCCAAAAGCGCCAGTACCATCAGTTTCTTCATTGCCCTGCCTCAAACCACCAGACATCCGGCTGAAAGCCGATCCAGTCGCCATATAAAGGCAAACGCTGCGGAAAATGCAATTCACGGGCATGTGCAAGCCGCGAGGTCCGGCTGTACCAGATCGGGATCACATAGCGCCCGGCGGTCAATATCCGGTCCAGCGCGCGGGTTGCGGCAATGAAATCATCCTGGTCGCGCGCCTCAAGCATGGTGCGGATCATCGCTTCGGCGGCGGGCGAGTTCATCCCCATCCAGTTGCGGCTGCCCGGCTCGCCCACGCCCTTGGCGCCCCAGTAAAGCAGCTGTTCGTTGCCGGGGCTAAGCGACAGGCCGCGGGTAAACCAGGCCATGTCGAAATCGTAGGCATTGGTGCGTTCCACATATTGCGCGCTGTCCACCAGCGTCACCATCGGGCTGATGCCAAGCCGCGACAGCGCCTCGGTATAGATATCGACGATCGACTGCACCTCGGTGGCACCCTGCGCCAGCACGATCTCGAAGCTGAAAGCCTCGCCCGCGGCGTTCTTCAGCACACCGTTCTGCACCGTCCAGCCGGCCTCCTGCAGCAGCGCGATGGCGGCACGGGTATTGCCGCGGTTCAGTTCGGTGCCGTCGCCCACCGGCAGCGCATAGCCTTCCAGCGTGCCGGGCACCAGTTCGGCGGCAAAGGGCCTCAGCAGCTCGGCCACCCTGCCGCTGGCGGGACCGGGGCGCATGCCCAGGGGCGAGTTCGAGAAATACGAGGCGATGCGCGGCTCGGTGCCGTCGTTCATCGTGGCATTGATGAATTCGAAGTTGAACACCAGCGTCAGCGCCTCGCGCACGCGCCAGTCGGCAAATTGCGGGCGGCGGGTATTGAACACCAGCCCGGTGATCCCCGATGGCCGCGAATGTGCGATTTCCGATTTCACCACGCGGCCATCCTGCACCGCCGGAAAGTCGAAATCGCGCGCCCATTTGGCCGAATTGAACTCGCGCCAGCTGCTGATCTCGCCAGCCTTGAACGCCTCGAACACCACGCCGCCGTCGCCGAAATATTCGTAGCGGATTTCGTCCATATTGTGCTGGCCACGGTTGAAGGGCAGATCGGCCGCCCACCAGTCGGGATCGCGTTTCAGCACGACAAAGCGCCCGGCCTCGAACCGCTCGACGACATAAGGCCCCGAGCCGATCGGCACCTCAAGCGTGCTTTCGGTGAAATCGCGCCCTTCCCATTGCGCGCGTTTCAGCACCGGGCGCAGGCCCATCAGCAACGCCAGTTCACGGTCGGGCTCGGAAAACGTGAACCGCACCGAGCGCGGCCCGGTCTGTTCCATCTTGGCCACCTTGGACCAGGCGGTGTGAAAGCGCGGGTGGCCCTGGGTGCCGAGCGTCTGGTAGCTCCACATCACGTCGTCCACGGTTACCGGGCTGCCATCGGAAAAACGCGCCTCGGGGCGCAGGGTGAATTCGACCCACGAGCGCGCATCGTCGGTTTCAACCGACTCGGCAAGCAGCCCGTAAAGCGCGAAGGGCTCATCATAATTGCGCCCCATCAGGGTTTGCACGGTATAGGAGGCGATCGCCGCCGGGGCACGACCTTTCAGGATCCAGGGGTTGAGCGAATCGAAGCCGCCCGATTCGCCGAATCGGATGGCGCCGCCCTTGGGGGCATCGGGGTTGGCCTGCGGCAGATGCGCAAAATCGGGCGGCAGTGCCGGGGCACCATACATCGCGATTCCATGCATCGGTTCGCCAGCCGCCGCGGCAGCCACGAAAACCAGTGCGAGCGCCGCGAAGACAGGCCGAATCGCATGGAAAAAGACTGATCCCGGCATCGCAACAATCTCCAGCTGGCTGCATTTCATGGCCGCAAGGCTAGCCACGCGGACGACAAGTTGCAAACTTTTCCCTTGGAGTGTGGCGGAGTTAGGCTTATATATGGGTCACTGCTCGATAGGTTTCTTGCCTGTATGAAACCTGCCTCATGACTTGACGCCCGCCTTGTGCGGGCGTTTTTTTTGCGCCATCCCTGTGGCGAAGCAACAGGGGGCAGCAGATGACCGTTTCCGGCAAGACAGCAATCGTGACCGGCTCGAACTCGGGCATCGGGCTTGGCGTGGCGCGCGAACTGGCGCGGGCAGGCGCCGATGTTGTGCTGAACTCGTTCACCGACCGCCCCGAAGACCACGCGCTTGCCGCCGCCCTTGGCGCCGAATTCGGTGTGCGGGCGCGTTACATCAAGGCCGACATGTCGAACGGCGCCGAATGCCGGGCACTGGTGGAACAGGCGGGCGGCTGCGACATTCTGGTGAACAACGCCGGCATCCAGTTCGTCTCGCCGGTCGAGGATTTCCCCCCTGAAAGATGGGATGCAATCATCGCCATCAACCTGTCGTCGGCGTTTCACACCATCGCGGCGGCGCTACCGTATATGCGCAAACGCGGCTGGGGCAGGGTGGTCAACGTCGCCTCGGCGCATGGCCTGACCGCCAGCCCCTACAAATCGGCCTATGTCGCGGCCAAGCACGGCATTGTCGGGCTGACCAAGACGGTGGCGCTGGAATGCGCGCAGGAACCGATTACCGTGAACGCGATTTGCCCCGGCTATGTGCTGACGCCGCTGGTCGAAGCGCAGATACCCGACCAGATGAAAACCCACGGCATGAGCCGCGAGGATGTAATCAAGAAAGTGATGCTTGAACGCCAGCCGTCACGCGAGTTTGCCACGGTGGAGCAGTTGGGCGGCACCACGGTGTTTTTGTGCAGCCCGGCGGCCGAACAGATCACCGGCACCACGATCTCGGTTGATGGCGGCTGGACGGCGCTTTAGGTTTTAGGCGCAACCCCCGACTTTGCCTTGGCTTTTGTCTCGGCCTTGGCGGCCGCGGCAGCGGGCGGCGCAGGATAGACGAGGCCCGCCGAAATGATCAGCTTGGCGGCATCCTCGACACCCATGTCCAGATAGGTCACGTCTTTCTCGGGCACGTAAAGCAGGTAGCCCGAGGTCGGGTTCGGCGTGGTCGGCAGGAATACCGACAGGATGGTTTCGCCATGCGGGATCTTCTCGGCGATTTCGCCGCGCGCCTGTGTCGAGACAAAGCCGATCGCCCAGATCCCGGGGCGCGGATACTCGAAAATGCAGGCCTTGTCGAAGCTGGCCCCGGTCTGCGCGAAGACGGTTTCGGCGATCTGCTTGATGCCGGCGTAGATCGAGCGCACCACCGGCATGCGGTCCACCAGATCCTCGCCCCACTGCAGCAGTGAGCGGCCGAAAAAGCCCTTGGCCATCCAGCCCACAATGATCGTGAAGACCAAGAAAATGATGACGCCGACGCCGCGCAGGTTGATGCCGATATATTGTTCGGGCCGCCATCGCGCCGGAATGAAGGGCAGCACGAAGCCGTCGATCCAGCCGGTGACGGACCAGATCAGCCAGAGCGTCAGCCCGATTGGCATGACCACCACGAGGCCGGTCAGAAACGAGGCACGCAGCCGCGCCAGCACGCTGCGTCGGCGCACCGGGTGTGTGTGGTCGTGGTCGTGCTCGGTCATGTTTTCCCCTGTCCCGCGCCCAACTTAGGCACGCCGCCGGGGCGCGGCAATGGGCCGATCAGGTGGCGCGCGCGATTTCTGTGGCGATTTCTGCGGCAAGCCGGGCGTTGGCGCGCACCAGCGAAATATTGGCGGCAAGCGAGCGACCTTCGGTCAGCGCGAAGATGCGCGCCAGCAGGAAGGGCGTCACTGCCTTGGCGGCAACGCCGGCCGCCGCCGCCTCGGCCAACGCACGCTCGATCACCGGGGTGATCTCGTCACGCGCAATCTCCGCCTCGGGCGGGATCGGGTTGGCTACCAGTTGCCCACCCGCCAGCCCCAGCGCCGCGCGCATCCGGTGGGCTGCGGCAATCTCGGCGGCGCTGTCCATGCGCAGCGGCGCCGGCAGGCCGCTGTCGCGCGACCAGAAGGCGGGAAACGCGTTCTGGCCAAAGGCGATGACCGGCACGCCAAGCGTTTCCAGCACCTCAAGCGTTTTCGGCAGATCGAGAATGGCCTTGGCCCCGGCGGCCACCACCGTCACCGGCGTTTGCGCCAGTTCGCGAAGATCGGCGGAAATGTCGAAGCTGGCCTCGGCGCCGCGATGCACGCCGCCGATACCGCCAGTGGCAAAAACCGCGATGCCGGCCAGATGTGCTGCGATCATCGTGGCGGCAACCGTCGTGGCGCCGGTGGCTCCGCGCGCCAGGCACACCGCCAGATCGGCGCGCGAAAGCTTCATGGCGCCGGGGCTTTGCGCCAGCGCGTCAAGCTCGGCATCGGTCAGGCCGATGCGGATGCGCCCGCCCATCACGGCGATGGTCGCGGGCACGGCACCTGCGGCGCGCACCTCGGCCTCGACCAGGCGCGCGGTTTCCAGGTTCTGCGGATAGGGCATGCCATGCGTGATGATCGTCGATTCGAGCGCCACGACCGGGGCACCCGCCGCGCGCGCGGCCGCCACTTCGGGGGCAAGGGCCAGCAGGTGCTTCATGTCGCCACCTCGCCTGAAACATAGCGCGCCGCCGCCTGCAACGCCGCCTGCAGCGCCGCGGCGCGCGCCAAACCACGGCGTTCGGCCAGCAGATGCGCCGCCATGAAAGTGTCGCCCGCGCCAGTGACGCGGGTGACCAGAACCGGTGCCGGCGCCGCGGTCAGCACCGCGTCGGGCGCGCCGTCGGCTGCCTCGCGGCCGCCATCGGTGACCAGCACCCGCCGCGCACCGCGCGCCAGCAGCGCCCGGGCCGCATCGGCGGCGCTGGCGAATGTTGTCTGGCACAAAAGCCCGGCCTCTTCGAGGTTGACATAGAGCGTGGCGCGCGGATGCCCCAGCAGCGGCAGCAGCCGCGTGGCCTTGCCGGGGCTGGCGGGTGCCAGCCGCAGATCGGCGGCGGCAAACAGCGGCGAGGCGGCAATATCGGCCAGCAGCGATTCGGTCAGGTTGCCGTCAAGCGCGACCGGCCCTGCCCAGGGCGCCGCGGCACTGCCCAGCCGGCCATCGGCCAGCGGCCGCAGGATCTTGTCGCCCACCGCCTCCAGCGAATGCGCATCGGCTATGGCCGCAATCAGCCCATTGGCGCCTTCGACGGCCATGTAACGGTCGGTCGGCAGGTCGTCCGAGCGGTAAAGGTAATCGCAGATCAGCCCCAGGCGCGCGCAGGCCGCCACCAGTTCGGCGCCTTCGGGATCGCGCCCGATGCCTGACAGCAACGCCGGGCGAAGCCCGAACCGCGCCAGCGTCATGGCGATGTTCATCGCCACCCCGCCCGGCACCCGGGTGATGCGCCCCGGCACATCGGATCCGGCGTGCATATGCACCGGCGCGCGGCCGATGATATCCCACAGGATCGAACCGATGCACAGGATGTCGGGCGCGGCGTTCATGGCCTTTCTTGGCGCGGGGCGCGCAATAGTGCAAGCCGCGGCGTGCTCAGGCGCTGATCGGGTAGCGGTCCGGTTCTTCAAAGACGTCGATCGCCACAGTGCCGGCGGCAATGCGTGCGCTGTGCACCACACCGGCAGGGATCGAATAGCTGTCGCCAGGCCGATAGGTGCGCGTCTTGTCGCCGATGGTAAAGTCGATCTCGCCTTCGACCACCGTGCCCCACTGCGCCTTGTGGGAATGCGCCGGCAGGTCCATCGCCTGCCTGAACATGAAAAACACCACCAGCCCGCGATCCGACCGGATCGCCCGCGTGGTGACCACATCGGCGGGAAACGGCAGATCGAGCGATGGAAAACCTAGGATGAAATCGGGAAGCGGCATCGACGAACCTCACGTTGCGGGTTTTGCGGCTTTACCACACAATCGCCAGCATGGCGAATGCCGCCGGCACCAAGGGGGGATGCGATGAACGGCTATCAGGGACTGTCGCACGAAACGCCGCGCTTTCTGGCCGACCTCGCCGCCAACAACCGCCGCGACTGGTTTGAGGTGCATCGTGGCGAATATGAGGAACACTGGCTGCGCGCCGGGCTTGACCTGGTTGCGGCGCTGGCGCCGGTCTGCGCCGCCGCCACGCCGGTGCTTGAGGCTATACCAAAGCCGGGCGGCAGTCTGCGCCGCATCCACCGCGACACCCGCTTTGCCGCCGACAAGTCGCCCTATGCGCCAATGCTGCACATCGCGCTGTCGGTCGGCGGCGACCGGGCCAGATACCGCGGCATGCATCTGGTCGTGCACCCCGATCACCTTGGCTTCGGCGCCGGGCACTACGGGCTGTCACCCGCTGAACTGGCGCGTTTTCGCGACCGCGTGCAAAAAGCCGATGATCGCGCCGCGCTGCTGGATGCTGCGGCACAGGCCGAGGCCGCCGGCAGCAGCTGGGACGCGCCGGATCTGAAGCGCCTGCCGGCGGGGCTTGCCGCCGCGCCGGAGTGGGAACATCTGCTGCGCCGCAAGTCGGTCATTCTGCGCGGTCAGACGACAGCGCTGCCAGACTGGCTTTTCGCCCCCGAATGCGTGCCCCGGCTGGCTGCGCTGATCGGCGCGCATCTGCCGCTGCTGACCTGGCTGCTGCGCTAGGCTGGCGGCAGGCGGGGCTTGCAATGCGCCGCACGCCGCTTTATACGCGCGTCACTTCACAGGCGGGGTCGGGTTGATGGGGGAGAAATCCCCATTGGTCCACCGGTTGGGGCGCAGCCCTCAAAAACCCCGCCAAGGCGCAAACCGGAAAGGAACTTGGAATGGCGCTTCCCGAATTTTCGATGCGTCAGCTTTTGGAAGCTGGCGTGCACTATGGCCACCAGAAGGCCCGCTGGAACCCGCGCATGGCGGAGTTCATCTATGGCGACCGCAACGGCATTCACATCATCGACCTGACGCAGACCGTGCCGATGCTGGATGCGGCGCTGCAGGTGGTGCGTGACACCGTTGCCAAGGGCGGCCGCATCCTGTTCGTCGGCACCAAGCGGCAGGCGCAGAAATCGGTGGCCGAGGCGGCCGAGCGCTGCGCGCAGTATTACATGAACCACCGCTGGCTGGGCGGCACGCTGACCAACTGGCAGACGGTGTCGAAATCGATCCAGCGGCTGAAGCAGATTGACGAGATCATGGCGGCGGGCGCCGAAGGCCTGACCAAGAAGGAACGCCTTGGCATGGAGCGCGAGCAAGCCAAGCTGCAGTCGAGCCTGGGCGGCATCCGCGAAATGGGCGGCCTGCCGGATCTGATCTTCATCATCGACGTCAGCAAGGAAGACCTGGCGATTCTGGAAGCGCAGAAACTGGGCATTCCGGTGGTCGCGGTGGTTGACACCAACTGTTCGCCCAAGGGCGTGAACTATGTCATCCCCGGCAATGACGACGCCGCCCGCGCCATCGCGCTTTATTGCGATCTGGTCAGCCGTGCCGCGCTTGACGGCATGAGCGCGCAGATGGGCGCGGCGGGGGTCGATCTTGGCGCGCTGGACGCCGCCCCGTCCGAGGACATCATCGCCGAGGCCTGATCCGGGTCGGGCGCAAACAGACATGCGGGCGGGGGCGACCCCGCCTGACCCATTCAGAGGAGAGCCGAAATGGCAATCACCGCAACCCAGGTGAAGGAACTGCGCGATATTTCCGGCGCAGGCATGATGGACGCGAAAAAGGCGCTGACCGAAGTGGGCGGCGACATGGAAGCCGCGATCGACTGGCTGCGCACCAAGGGGCTTGCGAAAGCGGCCAAGAAATCGGGGCGCATTGCCGCCGAGGGGCTGGTGGGCGTTGCCGTTTCGGGCGGGCAGGGGGTTGCCGTCGAGGTGAACTCGGAAACCGACTTCGTGGCCAAGAACCCCGATTTCCAGAAAATGGTGGCCGGCTTCACCCGGGCAGCGCTTGGCGCCGCCGATATCGAGGCGCTGAAGGCCACCGACCTGGGCGGCCAAAGCGTCGAGGTGACGCTGACCGAAGCGATTGCCACGATCGGCGAAAACCTCTCGCTGCGCCGTTTGGTGCGGGTGCAGGGCGACAGCGTCGTTTCCTACGTGCACAATGCCGCCGCTGAGGGCATGGGCAAGATCGGCGTGCTGGTGGCGCTGAAAGGTGCCGACAATGGCTTCGGCAAGCAGATCGCCATGCATGTCGCAGCAACTTCGCCCGCCTCGCTGAGCGAGAAGGACATCGACCCGGCGCTGGTCGAGCGCGAAAAGAACGTGCTGACCGAACAGGCGCGCGAATCGGGCAAGCCCGAAGCGGTGATCGAAAAGATGATCATTGGCCGCATGGCGAAGTTCTTCGAAGAGGTCACGCTGCTGGGGCAGAAATTCGTGATCAATCCCGACATCACCGTGGCACAGGCCGCGAAAGAGGCGGGGGTGGAAATTACCGGCTTCGCGCGTGTGGCGGTGGGAGAGGGCATCGAAAAGCGCAACGAGGATTTTGCCGCCGAAGTGGCGAAGACGCTGCAGGGCGCCTGAGCCGGCCCCGCCACCGGCAACCGCAACAACAACCGGCCTGACGGGAAAACCCGTCAGGCCGGTTTCATTTGCCGGGAGTCGGACGCATGCAGACCGAATTCACGGTCCGCCATGCGTCGGGCCGCTCCGCGCAAACGTCACCACTTACGGAACCTGTCTATTGTGCGCCGCTTCGCGCAAATACGAAACTGCGGAAATCCCCACCTTCGCGCGCATTGACGCAAGGTCACCTTGCCCCGGCGAAACGTAAATCTGATGATGTAGGCTGGCTTTCAGCACTGCCTGCGCGGTGGTGTCCACATCCAGCGCGGCACGCGCCAGCCGCAAGTGCTTTTCCACCGTGGTCGCGGTGACGCCCAGAATGGCAGCAATGTCCGAGGTGCTTTTGCCTTCGCCGACCCATTCCAGCACCTCGCGCTGCCGCGCCGTCAGGGTCGATCGCGCCGCGGCAAAGGGCAGCGCGGTAATGCGCTGGTGCGCGATGGCGTTGCAGACCATGATTTCGCGCCCATGTTTGGCCCAAAGCGCATCGACCTCGGCCTGACTGACGCCGGACGCGGCGCAAAGCCCGATCGCGCCCTTGGCGCGGACCGATGGGTCGCGAAAGCCGATCGAATAGCCGGCGTGCACATCGAACCGCTGGTTTAGTTCCAGCACGCGCAGTTCCGCCTCGGACAGCGTGCCGGCGGCGCGTGCCCGGCCCACCACCGACCAGGAACAGGCGCCTTCGTGCGCGGCCGCCCATTTTACCATCGGCGCATGCAGATACATGTTGCTGTGCAGGAAGGCATCGACATAGGCCCGATCGTGGTTGGTCAGCACGATCTGGTCATCGGGGTTGCCCAAGTGAACGCCGCGGCGGTAGCGGGTAAAGCCGTAAAGCAGCCGGTCGAACCCGAAGCGCGCCATACGTGCGACATGCAGCGACCAGATCTCTTCGACGCTGTCCGCGGCGACGAGCTTTTCAAGGTGGCCCAACATCCCGATCTCCAATAAACAAACCTATGTCTGGCAATACGCAGCAGAAAACGGCAAATTCGCCCGCTCTGATATACGTTGTTGCATGTGTCGCGCCCTGTGTCGAGTGTGGGCTATTCCAACCCGCCGAACGAAATGCTAGCACTGCGCCGGGCAGGATGGGGGCGTGAATGCGCGGCATGGCGGATGTGCTGGTGGTGGGCGGCGGCGTGATGGGCGCTTCGGTCGCCTATTGGCTCACGCGTATGGCGCCGGGCACAAGGGTCTGCGTGGTGGAAAAGGACCCCAGCTATGCGCGCGCCTCAACGGCACTTTCGGTCGCCTCGATCCGCTCGCAGTTTTCCAACCCGGTCAACGTCGCCATCTCGCGCTTCGGGCTGGAGTTCATTCGCGAATTCGCCAAGGCAGCGCCGCAGGGCGGGGTGCCGGACCTGGGGCTGAAGGAAAACGGCTACCTGTTCCTGTCGGGCACCGCCGAGGGCGCCACGACGCTTGCGGAACTGGCCGAAATGCAGCGCGGGTTCGGCGCCGAAACGCAGGTGCTAGCACCCGCCGAGATCGCCGCGCGCTTTCCCTGGATGCAGGTCGATGACATCACTGCCGGCAGCTATGGCCACTGCGGCGAAGGCTGGTTCGACAACATGGGTCTGCTGGGCGGGCTGAAGGCGCAGGCGCGCGCGCAGGGCGCCGAGTTCATCACCGACCGCGTCGTGGGGCTGGAACGCCGCGGCGATCAGGTGCTGGCCGCGCAGTTGGCCGGAGGCGACCGCATCGAGACCGCGGCGCTGGTCAACGCTGCCGGCACGCGGGCCGCGGACCTGCTGCGCATGCTGGGTGAAGACCTTCCCGTAGAGCCCCGCAAACGCACGGTTTTCGTGATCGACGCACCGAACGCGCGGCACCCTGATGCGCCGCTGCTGGTGGACCACGCCGGTTATTACCTGCGCCCCGAACATGACCAGTGGATTACCGCCACCGTGCCCGCCGACGATGGCCCCTGCGATGCCGATGATTTTGCGCCCGACCATGCGCAGTTCGAAGATCTGATCTGGCCCGCGCTTTACGCCCGCGTGCCGGGGTTCGATGCGGTCAAGGTCACCCGTTTCTGGGTCGGGCATTACGCCTACAACACGCTGGATCAGAACGCGATTCTGGGCCGCCACCCGGGCTTTCAGAACCTTTATCTGGCGAACGGCTTTTCCGGGCATGGGCTGCAACAGGCGCCCGCCGTCGGCCGTGGCCTGGCCGAGGTGATCCTGACCGGCGATTGGCAAAGCCTTGATCTGTCCCCGCTTGGCGTGGCGCG
>Ga0326597_10003161_pt1 | contig 23969 bp, 30 predicted proteins | sample RVTome_12_FD_203789 | JGI IMG/M metagenome (GOLD analysis project Ga0326597, IMG submission 203789) | Soil microbial communities from uranium-contaminated site in the Upper Colorado River Basin, Wyoming, United States - RVT100D185 | ecosystem: Environmental > Terrestrial > Soil > Contaminated >... | reverse complement strand
AATTTGATATTTCTTTAATGCTTTGTTTAATCCAGACTTTTCCTTCATTTGCATTAATTTCATTTGTTTTTAGCGATTTAATAAAGTAATTTAATAAAACTGCTCCAGTAACTCCAAGCTCTTCTGCGTGTTGAGTATTAAAAATATGAAATTCTCCATGTGTTTCTAGATATAATGGTTTTTTGTTCATATTATTCATCTCTTTCTAAGAAGGACTCATCTGTAAATGCATAAGATCTTCTTTTATCATAAGGATGTTCATTAAACTCACCGCTTATTAATACTTCTCTGTATTCAAGTTTTTGGATGGTATGTCTAAGTTGATTTATTGATAAGGATGGGAGTTCTTTTTGTATGCCAGTTAATGGAGCTTTATGCCAAGTTTTCCCATTAATATGGTTAGCTTTATTTTTATAATGTTCTTTTATTTTTTTAGTAAAATATTCAATTAATATAAAAGCTAAAACGCCAAGATCTATTGATAATTGTAAATCAACTGGATAAAGTTCTTTAGCTCTTTTAAAATTATATTTTTCTTTTTTTATCATATAAGTCCTTTTGTTTTTTTATTAGATCAAAAATGTAAAGAGTGATACTCTTAAGAAAGCAACTATACATTAATATTGTGTGATTGGTTTTCATATGCATATTATTTATTTTTGTTATTCACATTTTTTTTATATATCAGTGTTAAGACTGATACATATTATTGTTTCTTTTTGAGTTATAGCATTAATTGTTATAACTCATTTTTCTTTTCTTTAATTTCAAAAACTACAGTCTTTTTTTGTTTTATAGATTTATTTAATTCATCAAAATGTCCAACATCAATAGTATCAATTGTATAATGTTTTTTATCTTGTAATTTGATTTTTTTATCTGCGTATATTTGTAATATTATCTTTATTAAAAAGAACGCAATTACAATTAATATAAAAATAATAAATAATATTAACATTTTAAATTCCTTTATTTGCCTAATATGAATCTATATGATGGTTTTGCAACTGAATATTTCTCTATTTCTGAATCTGTAATGCCTTTATCTTTGCATAGTTTTTTCCAATCAACGGTAGTAGATGTACTCATTACTATTTTTAATTTAGACTTAGGAAGTTCATAGTTTCCTTCTAGTGGAAGGTTTTCTAGTAACTTATCTTTAATCTCATCAGATTTAGTTTTATAAAGTCTTTCTAATTCTTTATTTTCTCTATAAGATTCACCTAAGTGTTCAAAGTCTTCAGATAATTCTATGTAATCTTTTTTTGATTCTTTAGGGGGATCTAAATTAATAAGTCTTGTATAAAATTCAATTCCTTTTTTGATCATTTTATCTATCAGTTTATCATCTCTTTCTATTGTAAGAAGAATTTGATCATTCTCAGTATAATATAAAAGAAGCATCTCTGAAAGGTTTGAGATATACATTTGCCATTGACATTGAAGTTGATAATAAATAGGTATTTTCCCAGTTGTGTTTAGGTCATCAAATGATTTATTTCCAGGACATTTTATTTCACAAAGAGCCTGATGATCATTAGATATTGCATCAAAAGAAGCATGGAAAAAAGGATATTCATCACTTGTTGCTATTAATGGATTGAAGAATGAATGAGTACTTTCTTCTAACCATTTTCTAGCTATAGGCTCAAGATCATGACCTCTTTGCATAGCTGCATTTATATAAGAGGATTTTCCATCTATTTTTTCGTGGTATAATTCTAATTCTGTTTTCCATGGATTTAAACCCATTATTATAGAAATATCAGAAGCTCCTATACGGGTTCTTCTAAAATCTAACCATTCAGGAGTATTAGGTTCTATATCAATTATTTTCATTGCTAATACCCTTTTGTTTTTGAATATTTAATACCCATGTGAAGATTGGTTGGAATTTTTCTTTAGGTAACTCTTCCCATGAAGATATCTTTTGTCTTTCTAAAAGCTTTTTCTCAAGTTCAGGATTATCAGATAAAATATATTTAAGTTTATTTACTTCATCAAAGCTAACTAATTCTATAGAAGTATTTTTAATATTAGACGCATCATCATCTTCTTCAGCAGCAATTGAACATATTGATGCAATTGAATATCTTTTAAGATATGTAAGTTGAGCTCCAATATCTTGCATTTTCTTATCAATGATACCTAATGGAAAAGAACAATTCCCATAAGTCTCACCAGATACATGTTGCAAATATGTTTCAATGTATGAGTTTTCTTTATCTAATACTACATTGTGTACTATTGAAAACCCTTCATCTAAAAGAGCTCCTTTAACACATGCATATACTTCTGATAAATCAGCATATTTAAAATTAGTTGCACCATATTTAACAATTTTATTAAGTTTAGGTGTTTTAAAGTTTTTAGAAGCTTTAATAAAAGATTCTATAATAGAGTTTTTTTCCATATGTCTCTCCAAAGGTTTATGGTTTATTAATATAATATTGTAACAGGCTATGAAATAAAAAGAAAGGATAAAGATTAAGTTTTTATGATTATTTTAACAGTAAGATTAAAGTATGAAGGTAAATCTTTTAGTATTAAAGAGTTTCTTCCGGATAATTATAGTATATGTAAAGAAAACGCAGATTTTATTACGTTAATATCTAAGATAATAGAGGAATCTAAATTAGATGGAATAGAAAAATGTGTTATTACAGCAAAATTTGATTTGTAAATTATCTTTACTATCAACTAATTATATGTAAAATTAATATATATTAATAATAAGGAGATATATGGCTAATCAATATACAGGCGAGAAATTAAATGCTGAGCAAAAACAAAAGGCTTATGAGTCTTTATGTGAACATATTGGTAATGGATTTTCACAAGATGCTTGGCACTATGAAGATGAGAGTGATAAAAACCTAACCATTACTTTTAGAACGATGTATAATTACATGAAAAACGAACCTGAGGCATTTCTACCTTCAAAGATGCAAGTAGCAGAGGCTAAGTCACGAAGGTTCTTTGAAGACATTGGTATTAGGATGATGCTTGGTCAAATTGATAAATGTCAGCCTGCAATATTTCAGATATTTATGCGTAATAAATTTGGATGGGATAAGAAGCAAGAGTATATTAATCCTGATCATGATAATACTGTTCAGACTATAGATTATTCAAGTTATAGTGAAGAAGATGAATGCCAAAAATAACTCTTCCTCTTTTAAAGCCTAGAAAGTATCAATTACCTATTCTTCGTGCATTGGATAGTGGATGTAAGAGAGCGGTGTGGGTATGTCATAGAAGATGTCTTGAAAAGGGTACTCATGTTCTATTAGAAAATGGTAACTATATAGAAATAGAGAATATTAAATCTGGTGATAAAATCCTTTCTTTCAATGGTAGTGAAGTTGTATCTGATACTGTTATTGACAAATGGAGTGTAGGACTAAAGAAAGTAGGAATAGTTAAAAGCTCTGGAATAAAAGATCTTAAATGTACTAAAGACCATAGGTTTGCTTATTTAAATCATGGAAAGATATCATGGAAAGAAATATCTAAGAATAATAAAAGTACAGTAAATATAATTTATACTGGAAGCAAAGAGGGTGTAATTCATGACCCAGATTTAGCAGAATTTCTAGGATATAAGAAAATAAACTTTACCATGACAGATGAACAAGTAGAGTGTTTTGATATAGAAACAAAAGAACATCACAACTTCTTTGCTAATGGTTATTTAGTTCATAATTCTGGAAAAGACTTAACAATATGGAACTGGGTTATAAAATCTTTAGTCCAAAAAAAGCAATCATGTTTTTATATATTGCCTACATATTCTCAAGCTAAGAAGATTATTTGGGAAGGTATGACTAAAGATGGTATTAGATTCTTAGAATATATTCCTAAATCATTAATAGAAAAGAAATCAGAGTCAGAACTATCAATAAGATTCAAAAATGGATCTTACATACAACTTGTTGGTTCTGATAACTATGATCGTTTAGTTGGTACTAACCCTAATATATGTGTATTTTCTGAAATGGCAATACAAAACCCCACAGCATGGGAATATATGAGACCTATATTAGCAGAGAATAATGGTGTAGCCATCTTCATATCATGTGTAACTCCAGATACTTTAGTTATAACTGAAAATGGTCTTACAAGAATTAAAGACGTATCATCAAGTAGAGAAGAGTTTAGTGAGTTAAATAAGAACATATGGGGACTTGGAGGCTTTCATAATGCAAATCAGTTTTATTATAGCAAAAAGGTACCAACATTAAAGATCATGCTATCTTCGGGGTATAAATTAGAGTGTTCTCATATCCACCCAATATGGAATGGATTTGAGTGGATAAAAGCGAAAGATCTAAAAGAGGGTAATCTTATTCCAATTGAGTATGGGCAGGATATTTGGGGAAAAGGAATAGATTTCTCCACATTTCATAACAATACACATAAATCTGTTAAATATAAATTTGATAAAGATAATATACCGGATGATCTTTTCTATTTATTCGGTCTAATTAATGGCGACGGATATTTTTCTGATACTTATGTAATAATAGCAAATCAAGATCGAGAAATAGTAGACTTTCTTCATAAATTTGGATTTAAGCCAGAGAGAGGCGGTACTCATCATAGATTAGGATCAACAGAACTTTGCAGCTTATTAAACTTCATAGGATTCAAAAAGGGAGCTAAGAATAAGTCTATACCAGAGAAACTATTTAGATGTACAAAAGAGCAAATGAAATCATTTCTTCAGGGTTTATTTGATTCTGATGGAACAAGTCACTCTAATCCTAAATATCATGGAAGAATAAAATTTACCTCATCATGCGAAAAGTTAATAGATGAAGTAAAGATTCTTTTGTTGAACTTCGGAATTGTGTCATCGTTTACTCATGAAACAAAACCCCCAACTAAATTAGTAAATGTAACATCAGAGATTTACAACCTAGAAATAAACTCATTTTTCGCATGGGAGTTTTATACAAAGATAGGCTTTAGGGTTAACAGAAAACAAAATAACTATATACATATACCAGATAATCTAAAGAATGACTCAGGAAACATATACCCTATTCAAGAAAGTAATTTTAAGAACTATAACTTATCTCTTCATGGAGTAGTAAATCCAACTAGAATTAGTAGAAGAAAGATAAAAGAACTCAACAATAAAAACCCTCATCCGTCTTTCGAAGAAGCCTTAAAATATAAATTCTTCTATTCTCCTATAAAATCTATAGAACACTCAGAAAGCGAAGTCTTTGATTTTGTTATTCCAGAAACACACTCCTTCTTTTCAAATGGATTTATATCGCACAACACCCCCCGCGGGCGTAACAAATTCTGGGATATATATAATACAGCTGAAAATGATCCAAACTGGTTCTGCCAAAGATTAACAGTCGATGATACAAATGCTATATCTAAAGAGTCTATTGATAAAGAAAGATCCAGCAACATGTCAGATGAAATGATCGAACAAGAATTCTATTGCTCATTTGAAATAGGCCAAAGAGGATCTTATTATGGTAAATACATCAAAGACATGTATAAAGAAAAGCGTATCGGCAATGTTCCTTATGATAAGAACTTCTTAGTATACACAGCTTGGGATCTTGGATATAGTGACTCTATGAGTATTGTATTCTATCAAAAGAAAGGTAACGATATTGCTATTATAGACTTCTATGAAAACCACGGATATCCTCTACTTCATTACATAGAATTACTCAAAAGCAAAAACTATCAGTATGGAAAACACTTTGTACCAATAGATGCTACCCATCACTCAAGAGCAGGCCAAACATTCATAGAAGCCGGTAAAGAACTAGATATACACTTCACACCTCTAAAACAAGAAAAGTCTTTATATGACGGAATCGAAAGAACAAGACAACTCTTTCATAGATTACATATTGATGAAAAAAACTGTGAGTTCTTAATACGATGCTTATTAGAATATCACTCTGAGTTTGATAACAATGCTAAGGTATTTAAGAATGTTCCTAAGCACAATTGGGCCTCCCATGCAGCAGACTCAGTAAGGTACCTATCTTTAAGCTTAGAAAGTATCTCTAAATCTGGAATGTCTAAAGAAACTCTTAGTGAACTCAAAAGAAGTATGAACTACTTATAAGATAAAAAGAAAAATAATAATAAATTTATGGTGAGGAGCTGTGCGACGAGAGGGTTTTACACCCGGTAAGCGAAGTTATCGTCACAAGTATTTGTCACAAGTTATCCTCGCTAGTTATTGTCCCTGCTTAGAATAGTACTTGCTAATAGTGTAAAAACTTTGTAGCTACAATTTGCCTTAAATAGATTTTTTAATGCTAGTATCTTTCCTTTGAAATAATAAATGACACGGTGTTTCATGCTCGAATTGTTTTGTTTGGCAATTACATGCTAATGGACTTTGCTAAAGCAAAACGATAAAATGAGAGCAGATAACCGTGCCAATATCACTCACAGAATTATTAAAATCAAGGAAAATCTTATAGGGAAGAAAAGTTTTTTTCATAGATAAAACTCTTGTCCAGAGAAATCTTACTTTAAAAAAAAGATTTATATTAATAATAATTATCTGATTCTTCGTACTCTTCTCTATCTTTATCTTTAGAAAGAATGCATTGATAAAAACAAATGTAAAATATTAAAAACATAAATCCACAAAGTGAAAAAAGAATCTTAAATAAGAATAAAGCTCCAACTATAATCCAAAAACAAAAACCAAAAAAAGGAGCGAGTTTTAAAGTACTACTTTCATTATTTTTTGACTTACTACTTATTCCCCATATAATAAGAATAATACAAACAAAATAAATCATAACCACCCTATTAGTTAATATATATATTATATTAACATTATTTGTTAATTAAGTAAATTAGCTAACTTTATTTAATTAGTTATAAACTTTATTTAGATTAATTCTGCATCAAATAAGAAATATAAAGATATAGTAGATTGTCTTCTAATGGTTAACATATGTTGTTTAAGTGTTAGGATTCTACAGTTCTCTGGATAATAGCCTTTAGTTTTATCTATTCTGCTTATTATCTTACCTTTTCTATATTTGTTATCATAAGCCCACTTTCTAAATTCATTTAAGTTATACCTCCATTCATTACAAACTGTGATACCTTTAGCTCCATAGGTAGAGAATGATTTGCTATTTTTATTGTAGCAATTATATATTATTGATGTTCTTGTTGATAAAAGAGCTTTGTTATTACGCTTTTGAGTTAATGATAATTTTTTTACTTTTTTCATATTAGTTCATTGACTTTGTTTTAAAATAAGTTATTTAATAATATTAAAAAATAAAGAAATAAGCCTTGCTATTGTAGGGTATTATAAACAAAGGGAAATACATGAATAGTACCAGTGGACTTACAGATAATTCATTTGATAAATATTATGTAGATGATGATGTTGAAATAAGATCTATAATGAAAGAAATTTACAATGATACTAGTGATATAACTCAAGCTAGGTGGGTAGAACAGTCAATAGATGAAAGGTTTTATGCTGGTGATCAATCATTATGGAATGAGATATATACTACTATTCCAGTAAATCAAAGAAGGCAATTTAATTTTAATAAAATAAGATCAATCATAAATATGATCTCTGGTTATCAAAGGCAACATAGAAAATCATTAAACGTAATGCCTGTTGAGAATTCTGATGAAAAGACAGCTGATCAATACAGTAAAGTTATGGTTTGGCTTAATAGACGTATAAATGCTATGAATACTGTATCTGATGCATTTCTAGGCTCTTTAGTAACTGGTATGAATCTTCTTTCAGTATGGGTAGATCATAGAGAAGACCCTTTCTCTGGAAATATTAATGTAGATAACATTGGATATAATGGATATTTAATTGATCCATATTTTAAGAAGATGGATTTATCTGATTGTAAATATATATGGACTAGAAAGTTTTTATCAAAAAAACAAGTCGCATCAATGATACCAAAAAGATCTAAAGAAATAATGGATATGACTGCAACTTCTAATAAAGATGGTTATTTTAATTTCTTGCCACAAGCATTTCATAATACATATAAAGATATACTACCATATGATGAATACTATTATTTAGATTTTAGAGAAGGTACTATTTTAATTGATCCTGTAAATGAAGAATCAATGGAGTGGACTGGTCCTGAAGAAAATCTTAAGATGTACCTTAAAATGTATCCACAACTTAAAGTTAAAAAGATACAAAAACAAACATGTAAATTAGCAATATGTGTTAACAATATAGTAATGTACAATGGAGCTAATCCAAATAAAGTAGATAAGTATCCATTTGTTCCTATAACTGCATATTATCAACCAGAACTTCCTTATTACGAGTGGAGAATACAAGGTGTTGTTAGATCTTTAAGAGACGCTCAATTTATTCTAAATAGAAGACAACAGATTCTCCTAGATGTATTAGAAAGTCAGATAAATAGTGGCTTAAAAGTAATGGAAGACTCATTAATAGACGATAAAGATGCGTTTAAATCTGGTCAAGGACAAGTACTTTTTATTAAAAAAGATGCTCCTTTAGGAATGGAATCAATACAAAAGATTCCTAGTGCAGATGTTTCTCCAGCATTTATGCAAGTTATAGAACAAATGAATACGAATATACAACAAATCTCCGGAGTTAATGCAGAGCTATTAGGTTCAGCAGAAGATGATAAAGCTGGTATTTTATCTATGTTAAGACAAGGTGCTGGATTAACAACTCTTCAAATTCTTTTTGATAACTTAGATTATAGTCTTAAAGTATTAGGTGAGTTAGAGTTAGATATGATTCAAAGTAATTTTACTCCTTCTAAGGTTAAAAGAATAATAGGCGAAGAACCAACAGAGCAATTCTTTAATAAAGGATTCCAAACATTTGATTGTACAGTTGTTGAAGGATCTGATACTCCTACACAAAAAATGTTAGCATTTAAACAAAAGCTATATTTAAAAGAGATTGGAATACCTATACCTACAGAAGACTTGTTATCTGATGCAACATTCCAAAATAAAAATAAAACAATAGAAACAATAGTAAAACTTGAAAAACAACAACAAGAAATGCAATTAATGCAACAAAAGCTTCAAATGAAAGAAATAGAATCAAGAACTAATTTAGCAGATGCTCGTGCAAAAGCTGACTATGGATTATTCTTAGAAAGAACATCAAGAATTGAAGAAAATAAAGCATTAGCTGTTGAAAGAAGAGCTGAAAGTATTTCTGACTTAGAAAGAGCTACTTTAGATAAAATTAGAGCAGTAAAAGAATTACAAGATCTAGATTTAAATAGACTTCAAAAAGCTTTAGATATAGTTAACTCTGTTCGTCAAGAAGAGGTTCTAGCATCAGGTATTGCAGAAACTAATGAATCTATTATGAATACTCAAGAAGAAGATCTTATTAATAATCAAGAGACTAATCTTATGAATACCCAAGAAGATGATCTTATGAATACTCAAGAAAATGAAATGATGAACAATCAAGGAGAATAAAATGCCACTAAAAAAATCAAAAAGTCCTAAGGCTGTAAGTTCTAATATATCAAAACTTATGAAAGAGAAATATCCTCAAAAACAAGCAGTAGCAATAGCATTAAATGTTGCTAAAGATGGAAAAAAAAAGAAAAAGAAATGAAAGTAACATTTGAATTAAATTTACCTGAAAATAATTATGAATATAAATTATTCTTAAATGCAGAAACAATGTTTAATGCACTTTTAAATATAGAAGAATATATAAAATTTATTAATAAATATGATGTAGAATTAGATATAGAAGATCATAAAAACCATATATATAATTTAATTTTAGAATCTAATATTAATAATATTAAAAATGCAAAAAAATATAATGTAATAACAGATGATACAGAAATTAATGAAGCACTTATAAACATGCCTAATCAAATAAAAGAAATAAACAATAAGGATAATGAATGAAAATAATATACGAATTTAACATGCCAGATGACAAGTATGAATATGATATAGCTGTGCATAGCCAAGGAATGTATAATGCATTATTTGAAATTAGAGAGTATGTAAGATCAGTTGAAAAGTATGATGTAGATAAAGATAATCAAGAAAAATCTTTAAATATAATAAGAGATATAATTTATGAGTCTGGTTTTGATTTCATAGAATAATAAAATAGGGAAGTCTGTGTATTCATAAAATGCATAGTAGGAAAATAACATGTGTTTCCGTTCCCTTTATTAGTAATATTGTAAACATTAAGAGGAAAATATGGAATACAGTAAAAAAACAAATAATACAAAAGAAACAAAAACTATGCCTAAAGTAAAAGAAACAGCAAATTCTAGGTATAAAACTCCTGATAACATGAAAAGATGTGAATCTGATAAAATTAAACCTTCTTACCCATCAAGGTATAAAAAATAAATATGGAAGTAAAAAAAACACACAGATTTCTTAATATTACTGATCCATATGTAGAATGTGGTGATCTTGCAAAAGAAATAGGTAAACATTATATGACTGATTTAATGAAAGCCATTGAAGAAGGAAGTAAGTTTAACAGAGAAAAATTATGGTTTATCTGTGTGTTTAAAAAGAATCCATTCCAAAAAGAAAAGATGCATTTAAAAATAGGAATATCTGACTTTCCTATTAAAAAAATGAGAGAATCTATGGATCTATGGGAATATAATTATAAAACTAATGAATTAACAGCTATATGGTCTCTTCCTCATAGATTTGAAATGAAGAATTATTTAAGAACACCAGAATTATATGATAAAAAATTAATTCATTGGATCAATCAATATTTAAAACAAGAAAATATAGATATTAAAACAATAATTGGTAATAGACTTATTATTTAATATAAAATACGTTTAATTAAAAAATATCTTTTATATCAATTAATTATTTAATACTATCAATTAACATTTCGCTTGTCGGCGTAAAGACAATAATTGGCGTAAAAGGGAGTCGCTATACCCAAAAAAAGGATAGAATACATGACAGAAGAAGCAGAAAGCGTAATAAATCAGGAAATCGCTGAGCCTGAAGCTTATTCAGAAAATCAAGAACAAGTTAATCAAGAGAATCAAGATAAAAACATTGATTCAAAAGAATATAACTTTGCAAAGCTTCGCGAAAGGTCTGAGAAGGCTGAACAAAGAAGCAATGAACTTGAAAGGATGGTTAAAGAACTTAAAGAAAGTTTTGAAAAGAAGAATGCACCAGTTCCTCCGCCAGAGGTAGACGATTTAGACAAGCTAGATCCAGAAGATATAATTACTGTGTCACAAGCAATGAAAGTATCTGAAAGACAAGCTAAGAAAATTGTTCAAGAAATGCTGGATATGAAAGAAAAAGCAGCTCTTCCAGAAAAAACAAGAAGTAAGTTTGATGACTACGATTCTATTATGACTACAGAAAATATAAATAAACTAGAACAACAAGAGCCTGAAATTGCAGAAATATGTTCTAAAGCAAAAAACCCTTGGTCTACAACGTATAAGATGATTAAGAAGTTTATAGAACCAAATAATATAAATTTGTCTGTAAAAGGTGAAAAGAAAATGCAGGAGAATATGTCCAAACCATCTTCTATTAATACTGCAATAAATAAAACACCACTTCAAAACGCTTATGCTTGGTCAGAGGCTGATAAAGATGCTTTGAGAAAAGAAATGTTAGGTTTTGCAAAGAAGGCGTTATAATAACAGGTAAAAAATGACTGTAACTAGAACAAACTTACCACCTCCAGTAGAACAAAAGTTTTTAGGTAAACTTTTAAGTACACCAGAGGCGAGAAGAATTCATAAAATGGGTGCTGAAACTTATGCTTTACCACCACATTCTGGTGACGTATTAAGAAAAAGACGTTATAGAAGATTAGAAACTGTACCTGTGCCAGTAGATCCAGCAATGCTGAATCCTCCTGCACAAACAGGTCTAGCTGATGATATTGATGTTCAAATACGTTTTTACGCTACTTATGAATTAATAACAGAACAAGTAACACTAATTAATCAAGACCCTGTTTTAAATGCAAAAACAGCAAGACTTGCACAATGTTTAGCAGAAACAGAAGATCAATTAATACGTGATATGCTTGAAGCAACAGCTGGTGTAATTAATTGCACTGGTGGTACAAACGGTGGAGTCGCCGTTTTAAAATCAGACCTGATTGAGTTGGAACTCTCAGCACGTAATGGTGGAGACAACAATGCGCAAGCAGTAGAGAAAACTCTATGGGCAGCGTAAGAGAGCAAGGCGGTCAGACACTCGAAAGAGTGAAGCGGTGCTCCGGACTCTATGGAAACATAGAGAGACTAGCAGAAATGACTAGTCCGCTTAAATACTATAAACCCTTTTTATTGAGGAAATGAACTTGTTGAATAATAGATTCTCTTTTAGTAATTGTTTGAGCGTAAGCTGTTCTGAATTCTTCAGTATGGCGTGCTCCTCCATTATTCAAAGTAGTTTCATAAAATTCGATAAGCTTTTCACAAACGGGTTTTTTATATCTGAGATATTGGTAAACTTTTTTCAAAAATGGATACAAAGACTTTCCTGTAAGTCTCCATGTGATTTGGTTTTTAAGAGGTGGTTTACGTTTATAAAAACAACAGAAGCCTCCAAATCTAGACTTTATCCAATAAAACATTGGAGATTTTGTATCATTCAATTGAAGCATAATTTTATAGACATAATTAGGCTTATTTTTAGGTTTATATTTACTGATTGTAAAATTACATTCGGCATCTATAAAACCTGCCATGTAAATAAAGTCTTCTTCAATTGGATCGATAGAATCAACGAGTTTAAGTTTTTGAACATCTTCTATGGATACAAGATTAGATTCTTTATGTTGAATTTGCAGATGTTTAATGAGCTCAAGTTTTTCATTTTTGGAAGAAGTATTAAAAAAAGACATAAACAATTCACATTCTTTTCTTTTTTGAACAAGATATGGGAAGAGTTGTTTAGCAAAATCAAAAGATTGAATGTTAGATTTTTTAAACTGATAACGAGGTTTCCAATTTTTATTGGTACTGGAATAACCACTCATTGTTCCTTTAAAAGACTCAGTGAGATGAGTAATAAGAATAGAATTAGTAGAACTTATAATAATATTTTCTCTAAATTTCTTATTAAGAAAGGAGAGACTAAAACAGCCATCTCCGTCCATATAACCAGCAGTATAAATTATATCATTTATTTCTTTCATAATCTCTATAGTAAAGTATTTAAGTTATTAAAGCAACAATATATTTCAGATAATCCTACAGAAATGGTAAGATCAGACATTGATGGTGTTGTACAAACACTACAAGGTAATGATGCCGAATTTGTTGAAAAATTCATGGAAGGAACTGATGCATTTGGTACATCTCCACTAAGAGATAGTTATCTTGGTCTATGTCATACAGACATGATTGGACAACTAGAAAACATAGCTGGATTTATCAATAAAGCTCAGTATCCTAATCCAAATGGATCTAAAAATGCTGCTGAATGGGGATCTGTAGGAAACATACGTTTCTTCACATCTTCAAGAGGTTCAATAACTCCTAATGCTTCTTTAGCTGGCGCTGATGTATATAATTCATTTATCGTAGCTCAAGAATCTTATAGTTGTGTTGATTTAGATGGTGGAACTGTTTCACTATTTTATCATCCAGCAGGACATGGAGATGATCCTTGTCATTTAAGACAAACTTTAGGTTTTAGAATGGCATTTGGAACAAATATAGACAACGATGCTTGGTTGTTAAATTTAAGATCAACATTAGCATAAGGAGAATATATGAGTACACCAATGTCTTTAATAGCTTCTGGAAGTTTCGTTTCAACAGGAGCAACTAGAACAATAGAATTACCTCAACAACCTGACTACTTTATTGTACAAAACAGATCTACTTGGTCAACTGCACCAACAGCTGTTGTAGAAGCAAAGTGGTGGAAAGGTATGGGTGATGGAGCTGCACATACTTTAACAGAAGGTGGAGGAAGTGCATTAACAGCTACTACAATCGCAGCAGGTGGAGCTGGATTTACATTTGTAGATCTAAGTTCACAAACACCAGGTGCTTTAGTAGCAACAGGTACAGCAATTACACAGGCAAATCCTGCTGTAGTTTCTGATGCTAATAACGCTGCAATAGGTGACATCGTAAGGATGTTTAACACAACAGGTATGCTACAAATAGCTGGTATGGACTTTACAGTTACAGCAATTAATGCTGGAGTAAGCTTTACATTAGGATATTTAGATTCTTCTGCTTTTGCTGCTGCTGCAACTAATGCTGACTATAGAGTTATTCCTGCTAAATACTATTCTCCATCAAGAAGATGGATTACTGGAATTACTGCTGCTAACCCAGCTGTTATAACAGTATCTGTAGCACATAACTATGAAGTTGGCGATAAGATCAGAATAGGTGTTCCAGCACAATTTGGAATGACTCAAATTAATGGTCTTTTAGCTACAATTACAGCAGTTACTGCTTCAACAATAACAACAGATATCGACTCATCTGCATTTACTGCATTTGCGTTCCCTACTTCAGCAGTTGCTGGAGCTGGTGTATCATTCCCTTATATTTCTCCAGTTGGTGAAGTTGCTACTAAAGTAACTAATCCAATTAATAACGGAGCTTATTATGGAATGCAATTAGGTACTGGTGTAGTTGGTGCAAATACTAACGTAATGGATTGGATGGCCTTCACAAGAGACTATACAATTTAACAAAATTGAGAGTGGGGTAAAATCCACTCTCTTAATTTTAAAATAAAGGATAAAAAATGACACAACCAGGGTTCGTTAAAGAAATGAGCTATAAGCTTTTAGGAAAAAGAACAACTGCAGAAAAAACTAAATTAGAAGATAAAAGACAAAAACAAAGAGAAGAAGACTCAAAAATGGTAACTGGAGTTTTTAAAAATCTTGAATCTAGAAATGGTACAGTTACTTTCCCATATAGAGCTTATAAAGAAGATCCATTTAGAAGTTATACATTGACAGATGGACAAACTTATACTATTCCATTAGGTGTAGCAAAACATATAAATAATAATACTACAGTTTCTGAAAGAGATTATGCAATTGGTCCTGATGGAACTAAAAAACTTTATACAATTATTAGAAGTAAAAGAAGTAGATTTCAATTTGTTTCTACCGATTTTATGTAAAATATTAAATAATAGTATTAAAATTAGAGAGTACTAAATGGCTGTAACAGGAACACTAGAACAAATAAGAGCAAAAGTAAGAAAGATTACTTGTCGTCCTTCTATTAATCAATTATCTGATGAAGATTTAGATAATTATATAAATGATTTTTATGTTTATGATTTTCCACAATATTTAAAATTATGGGATTTAACAAATAACTTAAGTCCTTTAATGACAACAACTACTGGTGGAGATAGAATATTAACAGCAGGTAGATGGATTTATCCAATAGATTGGAATAAATATACTAATATAGCGCCTCCTTTTTATGTAGCTGGTTTTCAAATACCATACTTTCAAGATGTTGCTTCATTTTTAAATTATTTTCCAATTCAACAAGTTAGCCAAGATTTAGCTACTGGATCTGGAATAGCTGGACCATATGCTGGAACAATAACAAATATACCTACGTTATATGATAGTGTTTTTATTACAGCTGTTGATGCTACTGGAAATACTGTAGTTGCGTCAGTTGATAGTGATGGTAATATTACAGGAGATGTATTAGCTGGAGGAACTGTTAATTTAACTACAGGAGCTGTTGCTGGACTAACGTTTAATGCTGTAATTCCTGCTGGTAATATTATAAATGTTCAATCTATTACATATGAAGAAGGAATGCCTACTGCAGTATTATATTATAATAAAGCATTAGTATTTTATCCTGTTCCAGATAAGGCATATGAGGTTTATTGTACTGTTAATTATTCACCAGATGAATTAGGAGTTGGAGATCAAGTAGAAACTAGACAGTGGTGGAATTTAATAGCTTTAGGTGCTGCTAGAAAAATATTTATAGATAATTTAGATATGGAAAGTTTAGCTAATTTACAACCTATATTTGATGAACAAAAAAGGCTAGTAGAAAGAAAAACTCTTCAGCAACTTTCTACACAAAGAATAGATACTATTTACACAATAACTAACTCTTTTATTAAAAGAGCATTTTATTAATAATTAATTTAAAGGGGTCTATAATGACTTTTAATCCAGCAATACCTCAGCCAAATGACTTACTATCAATTAGTCAAGGGGATTTATTAACTAACTTTTCTCAAACAAATACTATATTTGCTGTTAATCATTATGAATTTAATCATGCAACTGTTGCAGATAGAGGAAAACATAAGTTCTGTTCTTTTCCAGAACAAGCTGCTGATCCAAGTACTGCTGCTAATGAAATAGCTCTTTATACAAAAGATAACGGTGGAGCAACTTCTTTATATTATAGAGAAGAAAGTGATGGAGACGTACATATTCTTGTAGGTGGTGGATCTATAGCAGATGATGGATATATATGGCTTGGAAGTGGTTTATTAATGCAATGGGGGCATGTTCCTTTTGCTCCAGCTGCGGTTACCAAAACAGTTACTTTTCCTATACCTTTTCCAACTAAATGTTTGAATGTACAGGCTAATTTTATAGGTAGTGGTAATGGAATTATTATATCAGCTATAAATGTAAATACTTTTACTTTTAGATCTAGTGCATCTGAAAATGCTCCTGAATGTTATTGGATAGCTTTAGGTAATTAATGAGTATGCAATCTGTTCCAATAGTTCCTATTACAAAAGGTTTAGAAAAGGATAAAGAGCCTTTTCTTTTAGATGGTGATGCTTTTCCAGTTCTTTATGATGCCTTTATATACCAAGGTAAAATAAATAAACGTTTAGGAAATAGACATTTAGCAAGACTTGTAGAAGCTGCTATAGATCAACCTTTAGGAAATACTGGTGCAACTCCATTTGCTTTAAACTTATTTACTACACTGCCAGGTATTGGTACTCTTGGGATTGATCCTAATTCTGTTTCAATTACTATTGCGGCTCCAGTTGGTCCTTTAACTTATACTGATGATGGAAATGGAAATCTTTCTGCTCCTGGACCATTTACTGGCACAATTGACTATGTAAACGGTGATATTTCTATTAATCATCCAGCTGGCGCTGCATCTTTAGTAACTATTACTCTTAATTATTACACAGGTAGACCTGTAATGGGATTATTTGTTAAAGAGTCTATTGATATAAATAGTGAAGAGCAAATAGCTTTTGATACTGTTAAAGCTAATAAACTTAGTAGAGCTACGGAACAATTCGAAGATATATCTTTTGATACTGCAGGTAATGTAATTCAATGGTCATCTTCAGATAGTGAGTTTTTTTATTGTGTAAATTATTATAGAGACTCATCTTTTAATGGATTATTTTGGGCAACTAATAATAAGCAGAATTCTCTTTCTGGTATTATTGTTCAAGATGGAATACAAATATATAATGGAACTGGGTGGGAATTACAAACTCCTATTCTTAATACAGCTGGTACTAGATTTTTAAATGGATGTAAAATACTTGTTCCATATAAAGATAGAATGATTGCTTTAAATACTTTAGAATCAACAGCAGCTGTAGGTGCTTTAGCTAATAGATATCCTAATAGAGCTAGATGGTGTCAAAATGGAGTTCCATATACTAATACACTAGGTGGAGCTGATGCTACTGCATGGCAAGATGATGCTGTCGGTAAAGGTGGATGGATAGATGCACCAACTAATGAAGCAATAGTAGCATGTGGATTTTATAAAGATATCTTAGTTGTATTTTTTGAAAGATCTACATGGCAATTAGTATATAATTCTAATATTTCTCTTCCATTTTTCTGGCAAAGGATTAATAGCAGTTTTGGATGTGAATCTACAAATTCAACAGTTGAGTTTGATAAAGGTATATTTGCAGTAGCTGATAAAGCAATAGTTCTTTCAGATTCTGTAAATGTAGAAAGAATAGATAATAAAATACCATTAGAAGTATTTAATTTTCATAATGGATCAAATGGTCCAAGCAGAGTATATGGAATAAGAGACTTCTTTTTCGAAACAGTATATTGGGCATTTCCAAATAAAGATGAAAATGGCACATATCCAAATCGTGTATTAGTTTTAAATTATAAAGAAGGAACATATTCTATTTATAATGATTCATTCACATGTTTTGGATATTTTCAAAGTATATTAGATAGAACTTGGGCTCAAAGTACATTTGCTTGGAATGCAACAGCTTACACTTGGTCATCAGGAAGATTCCAATCAGATTTTCCAGCAATATGTGCAGGTAATCAGGTAGGCTTTGTATGTGTAATAGATGATCAAACACAAAATGATGAATCTTTATATATTACAAATCCACTTGCAGGTGTTGGTATTACTCAAGAAGCACAGTGTATTGTAACAGCACCAAATCATAATCTTGCAGTTGGACGTTATGTAACAATAAGTGATGTGCAAGGTATGACTGAGATAAATGGACTTGTTGGGAAAATAGTAGAAATTATAGGAACCAATTCATTTAGATTAGATATAGATACAACAGCTATGACTCCTTATACAATTGGTGGATTAATAACAGTTCATAATAATATTGAAATAATTACTAAAAGATTTAATCCATTTTTTACTCAAGGTAAAAAGTCTAGAATAAATTTCATGGATTTCTTCACAGATAGAACTAATAATGGAGAATTTACATTAGAATTATATATTGATGAAACAAGAACACTCCCAGTAGATTCTGCAATAATAACTACAACAAAAGATTATGGACCAAATATAACAGCAGATAAAGTTTGGCATAGAGCATATGTTAAAGCAGATTCTCAATTTCAACAATTTAAGATATATTTAAGTGATGCTCAAATGAGAGATGAAAATATAAGGAATTCTCAAATTACTATTCATGCAATAAATGTTTGGACTAAACCTACAGGAAACTTAATGGGATATGATTATTTATGAGTTTTGCTCCTCCAAATAGCCTTCCTTATCAAGTTGTAGAGAATATAATATTTTCAAGAGAACAAGATCAGTTTATAAATCAATTAACAGATCTGTATTCAAAACTAGCAAGGTCTTTAAATTCAAAAGATTTAGGACTTTATGAATTAACCGAGATTATAAATGGACAACAATTTTTTGGAGCAACTCCTCAAGTACAAAGAAGTGTTTATAGAAAGTGTTTTTCTTTTGGAGCTATTGCTACTGGTGCTACTTTAAATATAGCTCATAATATTTCTAACATATCAATTTTGACTAGATTTTATGGTACTGCTAACACTGATATAGTAGATTATAGACCTATACCATATTCATCAGTTACTGCATCTAATCAAGGTATAGAACTTCTTTTATCAGGAGCAAATATATCAATTATCAATGGAGCTGCATCTCCAAATATTACATCTGGTATAGTAGTTATTGAATATATTAAATCATAAAATGATGATATGATATATAGAAGAAACTGTTAAATTAATATAAACATTACTTGAAAGTTTATTAAAAAAAGACTTTACTAATATTAATTATTTATAAGGATAAAATCATGGGCCTTTTATCATTTTTGTTTGGTAAAAAAGGAAAAATAGAGCAAGTTCCTACAATGAATGCTCAACAACAGCAATTATTATCACAGCTTTTATCTAATTTGGGTGGAGCATCTACTGAAGGGCTTGGATTTTTACAAAACCTATTAAGTGGTGATACTGAAGCATTTGAAGCTCCATTACAAAGACAATTTCAAGAAGAAATAGTTCCAGGATTAGCAGAAAGATTTTCAGGAATTGGATCTGGTGCACAGGGATCATCAGCATTTGGACAAGCATTAGGCTCTGCAGGTGCTGGTTTAGCAGAACAATTGGGCGCTATGAGGGGAAATCTACAAATGCAAGGACTTGGACAGCTTGGTAATTTTATGAATTTAGGAATGGGAGCTAGACCTTTTGAAAATGTGTATCAACCTGGATCTTCTGGATTTTTAGGCGGGTTGTCTGGTGGAATAGGAAGCATGTTAGGTGGCGGAATAGGTTCCGGTCTTGGAAAACTTTTAGGATATTAGGAGATAAAAATGGTTCAAATTCTTCCAAAAGAACCTTCATTAGCAGAAATGTTAGGAATGGGATTAGGCGGTGGTATTCAAACAGGATTACAAGCTGCAATAGATAAAAATAAAGCTATGAATCAGCCTATGAGTGAATATCAACAACTTCAAACTATATTAAGGCAGAAAGAGTTAGAGCAAAAAGAAAGATTTCAAGAAGAAAAAAGAGAAGAATGGGAATATTCGCAAAATAAAGACTTTAAAAAAGAATTAACAGAAAATTATAGAGATACTTTAGAAGCTGACATGAGACTTAATAGAATGAGTGAGCTTAATAAAACTGGTAAACTTGCTGGTCCTGTAGCTGCATCTCTTCTTGAAAAACTTGGAATACCAATAGCAGTACTAGGAAACCCTGATTCAGAAGAATTTGATAAACTATCAAAAGATATGCTTAAAAACATAAGAACATATTTTGGAGCTAGAATTAACGTTGTAGAGGTAGAAAACTTTCTTAAAACAATTCCATCTCTTATGAACTCCGAAGAAGGCAGAGAAAAGGTTATTAATAACTTAAAAATGTTATCTGAACCTAGAAAATTAATGTTTGAAGAATATAGACAAATGAAAAAAGAAAGTTCTGAAACAGGAACTCCAATGCCAGTAGATTTAGAGGAAACTATAATTGAAAGAATAAAGCCTAGACTTGATGAATTAGCAGAAAGATTTGCAGGACAACCACTAGATACTGTTAGAGCTGGAATGATTAGACCGCCTACTCAGTCTACTGATATGAGTGCTAATAAAGATGAACAAATGGTTAATATAATAGACCCTAGTGGTAAAAAAAGACTAATACCTAAATCTATGTTAAAAGAAGCTTTAAAAGCAGGTGCAAAATTAAAATGACAACTGGATTTAATTGGGAACAGTTCGAAGAAGTACAAGAAAATGAACCTATTAACAAACAAACTTTTGATTGGGAACAATTTGAAGAAGTACCAAAAGATCCTCTTGCAAAAGAAAGAGAAGTAGCTAAAGGATTAAAATTCTTTGGGTTAACACCTTCACCTGAAACTGTTAGAAAAATACGTCAACCACTTGGTCTTGCAACAAGAGCACTCGTTTCATCTGCTGCTGGAAGTGCTGGAGATTTATTAAAGTTTGGTCAAAACCTATTAGGAATAAAAGATCCTGTTACTGTTTTACCTACATCAGAACAAGTTGGAGATTTCTTTACAAAGATTTCAGGAGAAGATTTTAAACCTGAAAGCCTTGGACAGGAATATTTAGAAAGATCTGCAGATTTCTTAGGATCTATACTTGGATTAGGTGGACCATTAAAAGGAGCTACTGCTCTTAAAACACTTGGTAGAAATGTATTCTCTGCAATTGTTCCAGCCGGAGTTTCTTTAGCAACAGAAAAAGCAAATTTACCACCTTGGGTACAAATAGCATCAACAGCAGCATCTAGCTTTTTAACACATAGACTTACAGGTAAAGGACTTAACGATATAGAAAAAGGTTTGTATAAACAAGCCAATATAGAAGCTAAAGGAGCAACTGTTCCTGCTAAGAATCTAGCTAAAGAAATAGAAACTAATATTAAAAAGTTAAAAGTAGGTGGTGAAGCTTTATCAGATAAGGCTGCTATTAAGTCACTTAAAGACATGAAATCTATTATCAAAGGAAATAAAGCATCAGTAGAAGATTTAATGACATTTAAAAGAAAATTAAATGAAGCTAGATCTCAGTTATTCACTCAAGATTTAGGAAAAGCTGGTATAAAAGTAGCTAGAAAGAATCTTAATTCAGTAGCTAAATTAGCTGATAACGCTATTGAACAATTCAATAATCCGGAATTTCAAAAAACATTTAAACAAGCATCACAACTACATGCTGGCATAGCTCAAATGAATAAAACAGCAGATTGGTTAAAGGGAAAATCTTTATTATATGGGCCAGCAGGATTTTTTCTTAAATCAATGATACCTAATATTTTGGGTAAAAGCGTTGCTACAGTTGGAACTTATCAGCTTGGTAAAATGATGAAAACAATAGCTACAAATCCAGGATATAGAAAAGCTTACTTTGATATTTTAAAAAATGCTGCTAAGGAAGATTTAAGAACAACAGCTGCGTCAGTTAAGAGATTTAATAAAAAAACTGAAGAACTTAAATAATTATTTAATAATCATTATCTGATTCAACAGAATGCCAGCCAGCATATCCTATTATTATAAGAAATATAATACTTTCAAACATAACTATTCTCCATTTGCTTATTTTGTTTTTCTGAATTTATACTAAACTTCTCTTCAAAAACTTTCTCTAGTTTTAATTTTCCAAATTCTAAATGAGGGGAATTCCCATCAATTAGAAATTTATATTCTTTTAAAACAGCATTTAAGTATTCAATTGTTTCGTTATTTTTAAACCATTCTCTTATATCTTTTCCAAAAGATTTAGATATATCTGTAGCATTAAAATAAAGCTCCTCTGTTTTACTGAACATACTTAAATCTAAAGATACTTCTATGTTGTCTATAAGAACAATTTCATATTTACTCATATTATCTCCATTTTTCATAATATAATAACAATAATTAACAATTAAGTAAATTAGTTAACTTTATTTAATTAGGTATAATAGTCTATTTAAAATATATAGTAATTATTTTTTACTCCTTTTTTTTCATTAATAATATAATATTCTTTCTAACGTGATGGCCGTTCAACCATCAGTCTTAGGACAAGCGTAGCCCAGTGCTAACTCACTGGGTTTTTTTAACCTTAGTTAGGAGGATCTTATGACATTACCTAAAATAAAAGAACAAGACGGATTAGTATTTCATAGAAAACCATATACTGATGAATGGTTTATTAGTGGAATTGATATATGTAGACATCTTGGGTATAAGAATCCACTTAAACAAGCAAATCAGATTTACGATAGATTTAAAGAAAATTTTAAAGAAACATCTGAATTAATTAAGATTCCAAGATCAAAAAAAGATGCAAAAGGGTTACCTCAATTTGAGGGTACCCTTTTTGATCAAAACTATCAATATTTACGATGTTATTCAAGACCTGGTCTTTGGTTTTTTACATCAAAGTGTAATTTAGCTAAAGCAAATCATCTTACAGAAAATCTTTTTAATAGATTTGATGAATTATTAAAATCTTTACAAAACACAAAATCTTCTTCATGGCTAGAACTTCGTGAAAAAGGAAAGATAGATAGAAAACATTGTGTTGAAGGAATTGAATATCATGTTGAGTTTGCTGAAGATAATGGTAGTAAAAATGCCGATCGCTATTATTCTATATACACTCAGGAAATTAATAAAGCTGCTTCTGGACTAAAAAAACCACCAAAGAACTTTAGAAATATAGCAACTTCAGAAGAACTAAGTATATTTAGTGCTATAGAATCAAAAATTAGTGAGTGGATACAAGAAAATATTCCTTTATGTTCTGATTATCATGATGTATTTCCAATTATTAAAGAAAAAATATATGAGACTGGAAAAATCTTAAGAAATATATTAATAAAACAAAGACCACTTTCCAAATAATAATCAAGAAGTAAAAGAATTCACTCTTCCAAATGGAAAAAAATATAAAACAAAAGCTAGATCTACCACCCTTCCAGGAAGGGTGGGTAATACAAGAATTTATAACAAAGAAGCGGCTTATTTTTTTATATCATTTCATAAATTAAAGGTGAATTGCCCAAATATCAGTATTTTTATAAAAAATCATTGTTTTAAAGCGTTGTTTAAAAAAAAGCAACAATTAGGAATTATTTGAAAATGGAGAATGTCTTATGAGTAACATTCTTATCCTAATTGTTGCAATAGAGGTAGTTTAGTACGTCTCCACCTTCA